>Ga0209302_10002701_pt1 | contig 10334 bp, 9 predicted proteins | sample ArcOceMetagenome_2_FD_187445 | JGI IMG/M metagenome (GOLD analysis project Ga0209302, IMG submission 187445) | Marine eukaryotic phytoplankton communities from Arctic Ocean - Arctic Ocean ARC135M Metagenome (SPAdes) (version 2) | ecosystem: Environmental > Aquatic > Marine > Oceanic | place... | reverse complement strand
GGTCGAGAGAGGTCGAGAGAGGTCGAGAGAGGTCGAGAGAGGTCGAGAGAGGTCGAGAGAGGTCGAGAGAGGTCGAGAGAGGTCGAGAGAGGTCGAGGTCGACAGCTGGAGAATTCGCTAGACAGATACAGAGGTAGCGAGTGCGCCTAGGTGTATAGAAAGATGGATGGAGACGCGTGCGGACGACCATTGCAGGTCGCTCGCGAGCGCACACAACCCAATACAGCACGCGCCTGCGTCTTGCAGACCCCACCGAGCGGCAGGTGCGTGTCTCTCGGGTCGGCGACGACGGTGGCGTTGGTGACGGGCGACGCGATCGACGGGTCCATGACGCCCTGCCACTGCAGCGCGAAGAGCAGGCCAGGGGTGATACGCAGCCACCATATGCCCATGTGTGTGCGAGTCTAAGGGTGATAAGCAGCTACCTGCAGCGCGGCGAGCATGCCGTAGGTGACCATCGTCACCATGACCTTGACCCCAGGGTCGTTGATGCCCGGCTCGCCCACCTTGACCCTCGTCTCACTTACTAGGTAGACGGCGTTCATGATGACGGTGGCGAGTATCATGGTCGAGCCGGAGATCCACTGCTCCTTCACGTCCTCGTTGCCCGAAGGGTAGGCCCACTCGAAGCGCGTCATGTTGGCGTAGACCTGGTGGCGCAGTTAGGGGCAGGGTTAGGGTTAGAGGTCGAGTTAGGGTTAGGGCCATGCTGGCATAGACCTGGTAACACTTGGGATAGGTTAGAGAGGGTTCGTCACGTTGGTGTTCGTCATGTTCATGACGTACTCTACTCAACTTACTCACTCGGTTACCTGGTAGGTGACGATGGAGATGAAGGTGCTCACCATGCCGTTCGCCACCCACTCGCGCCCGTGCTTGCTGAAGCCAGCGACGCGCACCTGCATGGTGAGTGTAGCGTGGCGTGGAGGGGCCTTGAAGAGGATCGCGGCACGCTTACTAGCTAATTGCCACTAAGATCTTAAAGGGCCTTGAGGATCGCCGCACGCCGGCTACTACGACTAAGATCTGATCTGAGTAGTGAGTGGGGTGAGGTGGTATGTACCAGCTTGGCATAGAGGATCTTGAAGAGGATGACCGTGAAGAACATATCGAAGACGATCGTCAGCAGGTAGCGGCCGTAGCGCGCCGTCGCGAGCGCGCCCACCGCGTACTTCATCCCGCCCTGCGGCGACCACAGGTACTCTCGGAAGCCCTCGTCGGAGCCGACCATATTGTCGAGCACGAAGCCGAAGGTGCCGCCGAGCGTCATGCCCACGAAGACGGTGGAGGTGGAGGGGTCGATCCGGCCGAACTTGTCGAGGAAGGCGTTGACCGTGAGCGAGAAGGAGAAGGACTGCAGGCACGAGGCAACGGTGCCGCGCTCCTTGGTGCGCGCGCTGATGAGCAGGCTCGCCGCGCTCGCGCTCGCATCCTGCACGGTGCTCGCGAGGGCCCACAGCTCCGGCGTGCCCACCATGAGGCGGAGCAGGTAGAACATGGCGAAGACGAAGAGGGCGAACATGCTGAGAAGCACAAGCAGCGAGACGACCGAGTTGCGCCGGTGGCCCACCTCCCGCGCGCCCGACTGCGCGACGGCGAACTCCCACGGCTGCTCGACCAGCCGCTCGTCCACGCCTAGCGGGAAGTCTCTGGCGAGCATGTAGTTCCAGAAGAGAGGCGCGTCGAGGTACGCGCGCCGCGCCGGGCCCTCGGCGGCAGCATCCAGGCTGCTCAGGCCGCGGTTGAGCGGCGCGTGCCCCGTCGCCGCCGCGCGCGTGACGAAGTTCTGGAAGCGGCAGACCTGCCAAGGTGAGTGCGGCGTAACTCTGGAGCGCGTGGCGCAGCCAGGAGCCTGGAGAGTCAGCCCCCGGAGGCCAGGGGTGGCCAGCTGCGGCGCCACCAAGACGGCGCTCTCAGCGCGCTGCCAGACGAGCTCCCAGTCAGCTCCCTCTAGAGGCTCGAGCATCCGCGCGCGCACCCTCTGCGCCGCCGTCAAGTGCTGCTGTGGCAGGTCCGCCCCACTGCTCCCGCCCATATCGCTGCCGCCGACGGTGCTCAGATGGTTCATCAGGTTGTTCACGGCGCTGGCCCCGAGGAAGTCCGCGAGGAACTGGGCCGACGCCTGCGGGAACTGCTCCAACGCGCGGGCCCACTCGTCGACCGACCAGTCACGCAGCCCGTGCACGCAGACGGTGTCGGGGCACATGTACTGGAAGAGCACCTGCAGGGATATAGACGTACGGAGTACGCGTGCCGCGGGATACGCGCGGAGGATAACAGCACGTGCCAGGCGCACCTTCTGCCGGACGGCGTGCGGCAACTCGGTGGCGTCTTGCCGGATGTCGAGCAACGCCGCCTGCGCGCTCTTGAGGCTGGACTTGCTCGCCAGCATGCTGCCGCTGCCGACACGGTCGGCCTGCGGCTGGTCTGATGCAGCCGCCGTCGTGTTGCCTGCTGGCGGCTGCATCAGCTGCAGCTCTGCACCCTTGTCCGTCCCCGCCGGCAGCTGCTCTCCACCCTGCTCGAGGTCGACCGGCGCGGGTGCGACGCGGTTGGAGCCCAGGACTGTCGGGGCCGGCCCGTCCAGCTCCGTGATTTCCATGGGCATGCAACCGCCGCAAACGCGTTGCGCGCGTATCTACGCGTTGCCCCAATCGGCAACGAACTCGCGCGCAAGTTCGCATGTTATCTGTGGAAGCCACGCCGCGGCAGGTTTGCCTGGGAGCAGGGTTGTGTTTGCGCTTAGCCATGTCTTATTTGGTCAAGAGAAATTTGGAGTTGGTCTGATTTGGTTGGTCTCCCAACACACAAATTCTTACGCTCGGTCCTCTGCTTATAAGATAAGATAAGATTGTCTTATCTGCTTATAAGCTGAACCTCTCTCCGCAGGAGGCAGTGGCGCAGTGCGGTCCATGCAAACTCGTGGTTGGCTGCAGATATTGGCACCAAAAGCCCAAAGCGGAGTGCCGTTTGGCGGCGGCGCTCGGCCACAAGCCAGCAGCCAACCATGGCGCCGTGCGCTGCCGCTGCGGCAAGTGTAGGCGTTAAGAACGCCCGCCGGGCCGAGGATATGCGGAGGAAGGCGGAGGAGGACCTGAAAGAGTCGCAGAGCCAGCCCAAAGACATCAAGTCCGTCGGAGACATGCTTATCAGTCTGGAGTTCAAGAAGAAAGCGGTGATCCCCGGGCTGGCAGCTCTCGACGCCTCGCCAACCGCCGTGGCAGTCAAGGGCAAGGAGCGTGTCTACCAAAGCACGGCGCTCTTCTGCCTGCTGCCGGGACACGAGCCGCGGCGCAGCTTCATCAAGCTGGTGGAGTCGAAGCCGTTTGACCCGCTCATCCTGATCACGATCCTCGCCAACTGCGGCACCATGGCATGGGAGTCACCACTCGACCCGTGCTGCACGGACAAAGCCGCCTTCATCGACGTGTGCGAGTGGGTCTACCTAATCATCTTCACGATCGAGATGTTCTCCAAGATAATCGCGTACGGCTTCGTTTGGTGCGGCAACGACACCGCCTACCTCACAGACGCCTGGTGCAAGCTCGACATCACGGTGGTCACCCTGGCTTGGGTGCCCATCCTCATCCCCTCGTTTGGAAACTACTCCGTCATCCGATCGGTGCGCGCGCTGCGGCCGCTGCGGGCCCTCAAGCGTGTGCCCGGCATGCCAGTGCTGGTCTCCTCCATCATGGCTGCCTTCCCGAAGATGGGCAACGTCGCGGCGCTGTGCGGCTTCGTCTTTCTCGTCTTCGGCATCGTCGGCATGGAGCTCTTTAAGGGCTCGATGCACTACCGCTGCGCCTTCGACGGCTTCGAGGAGCACGCTGGCTACCTCACGGACGGCTACCTCACGGACGGCTACCCCTCCGTCGCCATTATTTTGGGGTCCGACGGCGTTCAAGACAACCCCGTTGAGAGCCGGCGCCTCGGCGAGATAGAAGAGATAGACCAGATCAGCCAGATCGGTCAGATCGTCGAGGCAGGTCAGAGCGGCCAGATTGACGAGATCGCCCAGGCCGCCGCGCACGCGCTCGGCGCGGCGGGCGTCGCGGCGGTGCGCGGCGCGCTGCGCCAGGGGCGGCGTGGCCTCAAGGGCGGCGGCGGCAACCAGGGCGGCGGCGAGGCGCTCACGGCGGGCGACCTGCTCAACTACACCGGCAAACCGACGGATTATGACACGCTGAGGTTTTGCACGATTGGCGGGAGCAGCTGCCCCGCCGGCCAGTTCTGCGCGTACTTTGACGAGAACCCCACGCATGGCATCGCCTCCTTCGACTCTGTGCCTATGGCCTTCATCGCAATCATGCAGACCATCTCCTTCGACACGTGGACCTTCTGCATGTACGCTCTGATGGACTCCTTTTCGCCGCTCTCCTTCATCTTCTTCTGGCTCATCGTCATCTTCGGAGGCTTCTTCGTGGTCAACCTTTTCCTCGCTGTCATCCTGCAGGAGTTCATCCAGGCGCAGTCCATGGACTCTGCGGTCAACCAAGAGGAGGAGCGTAGGGACGAGGTCCTCAGCGCGCGAAATCACCCAAAGGACACCCCCTCCAAGGTTGGGTCTGCGTACACCGCCTCGCGCAGCAGCTCGCCCACCGTGCATTTTGTGGCGGACTCGCTGCACGCCGTGGCGGTGGACATTGACGAGACCGCCTCGATGCTGCCCGGCGCCTCGCTGGACCGGCAGCTGGCCGATCTCGCCGACGCGCCGCTACTCGGGTCGAACAGTGTGGCGAGCGATGCTTACGCCGGCGGCGGCGGGCATAAGCTCGTGGTCGGGATGAAGCTGCCCGACTCGCAGATGGCGCTGGTCAAGGAAGAGATGGCCGCGCGGGACAAGCACCGGCCACGCACCGCACCTACTGCCGTGAAGCGGCACGCACACAAAGAAAAGCAGGGGCCGCAAAAGAGCTGCTGCGACTGCCTGCCCGGCCCGACGGGCTGCCGGCGAGCGCTGCACACGATGGTCAACACGTCGTGGTTCGGCAACGGCTCCACCGGGCTCGTGCTCCTCAACATGGTGCTCATGTGCATGCCGTACGCCGGGCAGACGGAGGAGTACGCCGTCAAGCTCGAGAACGCCGCCACGGTCATCTCGGTCATCTTCATGGTCGAGATGACCATGAAGCTCTTCGGCCACGGCTGCGCCGACTACTGGTCGGACGGCTGGAACAAGCTCGACGGTACGACTCATACTCGACCAAACCACACGAAGATGAATACTAATACTAATACTATGCACATGCCAAGCATTAGTATGTGCGAATACCAACGCACATACTAATGCTACTGGAACAGGCTCGATCGTGCTCATGTCCGTGGTCGACATTGTAGCGACCATCGTCGCCTCGGGCGGAGCTAACCTCTCCTTCCTGCGCATCCTTCGCATGCTGCGCGTGCTGCGCATGCTCCGGCTGATGAAGTCGTGGAAGGGGCTGTACAAGATCTGCATGACGTTCATCAAGAGCATCCCGCAGATGGCCAACCTCTTCGTGCTCATGTTCCTCGTCATGGTCATCTTCTCGCTCCTCGGGATGCAGCTCTTCGGTGGCTGCTTCAACCCCTCGACGGGCTACTGGACGGAGATCGAGCAGTACCAGAACAACTCGCTGCTCGTGCCACAGCCCCGCTTCCACTTCGACTACTTCATGCCCAGCATGCTCACCGTCTTCAACCTGATGACGGGCTCCTTCTACTCGCCCATGACGGACCACATGCAGGCGGCCGGCTGGGGTGTCTCGAGCGGCTTCTTCATCTCGGCGGTGCTCATCGGCAACTACCTCGTGATGAACCTATTCGTCGCCATCCTGCTCAACGCCTTCGCCGACGACTCCGACGACACTGCGAGCATGGCCTCCTCCTCCAGGCGGAGCACCGCCCGGAGTGGGAGCGGCGGCACCAACCGAGACGAGTACCTCTCGGAGTTCGCCCCGGCGCCGTGGCCGCAGAACTACGCGCTCCTTATGTTCTCGCCCCAGTCAGCCTTCCGCCGGCTGTGCCACCGTATCTCACGCAATACGGTGTGGGACACCTTTGTCATCCTGCTCATCGTCGTCTCGTCCATCTGCCTCGCAATCGACTCTCCGCGGCTGGCGGCGGCCGCGGCGAGCGGCAGCCCCTTCGAGGTGCAGGTGAGCTGGTGGCTCGAGCAGCTCAACTTTTACTTCACGATCCTCTTCACGTTCGAGCTCATGTTCAAGGTGGTCGCGCACGGCCTCATCCTCAACGGCAAGACGTCCTTCCTCAAGGATCCTTGGAACGTGCTCGACTTCTTCATCGTGTGGATCTCGCTCCTCGTCCTCCTCGCCTCGGGCATCCCCGCGCTGCGGCCGCTCAAGCAGCTGCGCATCCTGCGCGTGCTGCGCCCGCTCCGACTGCTCGCGCGCAACGAGGGGATGAAGCTCATCATCACCTCGCTCTTCAAGGCCATGCCCGCCGTCGGCAACGTCTTCGGAGTGATCTGCGCCTTCCAGCTCGTCTTCGCGATCCTCGGCATGCGGACCTTCATGGAACCCCAACCCTACCCCTACCCCTAACCCCAACCTCGACCTCGACCTCAACCCCACCCCTGCCCGCAACCCCTTCCCCCGACCCCACCCCAAATCTTAACTCTGGCCCTGACCCTCACCCTGACCAGGCATGCCTAACCCTAAGCCTAACCCCGATCAGGCATGCAGCTCTTCATGGGAAGCTACGGCTCTTGCACCGACCCCACCATCCTGTCGCACGAGCTGTGCCATGCCGCGCCGCCCGCGCCGCCCGCACTGCCGCCATCCGGGAGTAGGCAACTATCGTGGGACGGCGGCGGTGGCGATGGCCAGTGGCTTGGCCGCGGCGATGGCGGCAGCTTTGGCGGGGCGGGCGACTTCGGCGGCGGCGACGCCAATTACAGTGTATGGCTCGGCGGCGGTGCTGACGGCGGCAACTACGGCGGCGGCAATTACGACGGCAGTCGGGTCGGCAGTGAGGGTGGCGGCGTCGGCGGCGTCGGCGGTGGCGGTGGCGGCGGCCTACGTGCCTGGCGTCGGCTCAAGGGCGGCGGTGGCAACGGCGGCGCCGCCTCCGGGCCAGCGCATTGGTCCAACCCACCTTACGGCTCCTTTGACGACTGGGGGCAGAGTATGCTCACACTGTACGTGATGAGCACGGGCGACGGTTGGGACCTCGTGATGTTCTCGGGCATGGACGCGACGCAGGCGGGCTCGGCCCCCGCCCCCGCCCCAGCCACAACCCCAGCCACAACCCCAGCCACAACCCCAACCTCAACCCCAACCTCAACCCCAACCCCCAACCCCAACCCCCAACCCCAGTGCATGCGGTTGCAGCCCCGGTGCACGCGGTTGCAGCTTGCGGGTCATACGGTTGCAGGCGGGCTCTGCGCCCGAGCGGCACGACGCGGCGATCATCTCGCTCTTCTTCGTCTTCTGGATGTTCGTCGGCTCCTTCTTCGCGCTCAACCTCTTCGTCGGCGTGATCATCGACAACTTCAACCGGATCAAGGCGGAGAACGACGGCTCCGCCACGATGACCGAAGGGCAGGCGCAGTGGGCGGAGACGATGAAGACCATGTCCCACCAGAGGGCATCGCGCATCGCCAAGCCGCCGAGCAACAAGCTGCGCCTGGTGTGCTTCAAGCTGATCAACTCGGTGCCCTTCGACGTCTTCCTCACGGGCGTCATCATCGCCAACGTTGGCGCGATGGCCTGTGACTACTGGGGCATTGAGGACAACCCGGGCCACATCACGCCGTACAACAATTGCATGACGGTCTTCAGCTACATCTACTACATCGAGTTCGTCTTCAAGTTCAGCGGCCTCGGCCCCAAGCAGTACTTCTCCGACGCCTGGTGCCAGTTCGACTTCTTCCTCGTCACCACCTCGCTGCTCGACCAGTTCGCCGCCGAGCTCCTCGCGCAGGTGCTGCCACTGCCGCCCATGCTGCTGCGGGTGCTGCGGGTCTTCCGCGTGCTTCGCATCCTGCGGCTGCTCAAGGGGGCAAAGGGCGTGCGCGACCTGATCATGACCATGGTCCTCTCGCTGCCCTCGCTCGTCAACGTGTGCTCGCTGCTCGCGCTGCTCTTGTTCATGTTCTCCGTGCTCGGTGTGCAGCTCTTCACGTACGTCAAGTGGCAGAACAACGTCACCGAGACGAGCAACTTCGTCACCTTTGGCAACGCCTTCCTCCTCCTCTTCCAGTGCCTCACCGGCGACGGCTGGGCGGGCATGATGGACGACTGCATGATCACGCCCGAGCGCGGCTGCGACCCGAACGCCGTACCCAGCGACTGCGGCGGCGCGCACGCCGTCGCCTTCTTCGTCGGCTACCAGATCATCGGCTCCTTCGTCTTCCTCAACCTGGTGGTCGCCGTCATCCTCGAGAACTTCTCGTCGCTCGGCAACCTCAACCCCGACCTCGTCTCCGCCGCGGACATCGAGATCTTCAAGGAGGTGCGCCCTTACACGACTCACTACTCACGTCTCACCTCTCACGTCTCACCTCTCACGACTCACGACTCGCGGCTCACGACTCACGACTCACTTCTCTCACTACCCACGCCTGGCTTCGCACCACCTGCTACCGACCAGGTGTGGGCCGACTTCGACCCCGACGCCGACCAGAAGATTCCCGGATCCGATCTGCCCGATCTCGTCTCGCGCATCCCGCCGCCGATGGGCGTGGCCGGTCAGGACAAGCGCAAGGCGCTGCGCTTCTGCATGACACTCAACCTCCAGCAGGAGCCAAACGGCGACGTCGGCTTCCAGGACGTCATGGACGCGCTGGTCAACACAACCACATCCAACAACAGCAACAACTAATAGCTCTAACCCAAGCCCTAACCCTGGCCCTACGCCTACCCCTGACCCTGACCCCAACCCTAAGCAGGTCAACAACAACTTCCAGAAGCAGCTAACCGAGGGCATCCCGCCCGCCGAGCAGAGCGACAAGGTCGCGGCGGTGCTCAAGCAGCGGGACGCGCGCATGAGCAGAGGCGGGGGGACCCCTGGAGGGGTCGCCGACGAGGTCGCCGCTACAGAGGAGGCGGTCGCACGCGACTTTGCACGGCAGCTCGTCAAGATGTACGTGAGGCGCAAGCGCGAGTTCCTGCAGGCGAAGAGCGGCGGCGACAAAGGTGCCTCCTTCACCCCATCCTCCGGCAACACCCCCTCGGCGACTCCGACGAAGGTACGCCCGCCGCCGCAGTCGCCGATCTCCGCCGCAACCGCACCTGCCGAGGCCGCCGTCGCCGCCTATGCCGCCGCCGCCGAGGCCGCCGCCGCCGCCGAGCCGCATCGCGTGCCACTTCCGCTGAGCCGAGCCTCTCCCGTGCGCGAGGAGGCCGAGAACCGCGGCGCGGCGCCTGGCCTCCCTCCGTCGATGATGCCCACGTATCTGAACACGCCGAGATCGGCGCAGATCGCGCAGCTCGCCGAGGAGAACCGCGTGCTGCTGGCGCGCCTCGCCCAGATGCAGGCCGCCGCGGACGCCGACACGCGCGGCGAGGAGCGGGGCCGGCAGGAGGCGGAGGCGCAGCGGCGCAAGCATTATGGCATCGGCGAGTACTATAACGGGGGTAGCGGTGGTGGCGGCGGTGGCGGCGGTCGTGGCGGTGATGGTGATGGTGATGGTGGGGGCGGCAGCGGCGCGTCCACCGCCTCCATCGCTACCTCGAGCCTCGCGCCGCCCACCGCGCCGCAGCGCGCCGCCGCCGCAACGCGCATGCTCTCACCGCGCGGCGCGCCGCCACGCCGCGTCGCCGTGCCGCCGCCGCCCGACCCCGCGCCCGAGCCTCCCGTGGCCTTGAGCGGCCCGGCGGCCGCGGCGCGCGCGCGGCGGCGAAGCGCTGACCAGCTGACGCCGATGCAGCGGCGCGCACAGGCGCGCGCCGCGGAGCTGCGCGCCGAGCACCGCGCACTGCGCAGCGCCGCCGACAAGGACGCCTACTTTGCGTGAGGCCGGCAGTGCCGACTGTTGCTCAGGCTCTTCCTCGTGCTTCCTCACGGATCAAATACAGTAAAATTCCGTTCCTTTTCACCGGCCCAAAACCAAAGCCGCGAAAACCAAGTACGGCTTTAGCTCGGGGGTAAGGCGCGAGGGTGGGTAATGTTCCTACTTCCTTCCGCCACGCCTTCGCGCATCGCGGAGAGAAAAGCTCGTCCGCGCTGTGCCTGTGGGCAAAGAGCTCACCGAAGCCGCGAAAACCAAGTAGCTCGGGGTGAGGGAGGCGAGGGCTTGCATTCTTTCATGCTCTTTTTTTACCGCAGACATAATAGTGGTTTCACATACGCTATGCCTGTCCTTTTTTTACCGCCCCAATAACAAACATGGCCCC
>Ga0209302_10002700_pt1 | contig 10340 bp, 6 predicted proteins | sample ArcOceMetagenome_2_FD_187445 | JGI IMG/M metagenome (GOLD analysis project Ga0209302, IMG submission 187445) | Marine eukaryotic phytoplankton communities from Arctic Ocean - Arctic Ocean ARC135M Metagenome (SPAdes) (version 2) | ecosystem: Environmental > Aquatic > Marine > Oceanic | place... | reverse complement strand
CCATGGCGCCATGCACCATAGAACGCTTTATCCCCCGGAGCCTCCCGAGCGCGAGCCGCGGAGGTCCCCGCACCCCGGGTGGCAGGCTGCGACCCGTCACGGCGGTGGCAGGCTGCGACTCGTGGGACGCGGTTGCAGGAACACGTCGCGATTGTTTGAGTTGTTGTTTCGTGAGCGGCACTCATGCCGAAGGCTGGCGCTCACGAGGTCAGCGACCCGCCAGCGATCCCGACGGCATCGAAGAGCCAGGCAGATGCTAAAGGGCTGAGCAAGCCCACTAGCTTGCGCTTGACGCTCTTCCTGAGCGTGGCTATCCTCGTTGTGGCTGCCCTCGGGATTTTTGGCGCACTGCGGCACGACGCTCAGCTGGTGCAGCTCAGCGTCAAGCTCGAGGAGCAAGCCGCTGAGAGCACTAAGATCCAGCGCAGAATGGGACGGGTGGCGGAGAAGGCGGCGGCATCGAATCGCTCGATCAAGGTCCTGATCGAGGACCTGAAGGAGGAGAAGAAGGAGCTGAGGCAGCAGGTGCGACAGCACCACGGCAAGCTCGACCGACTTTTGGCAAAGCTGGTTGTCTTCAACGGCACCGTCACGGCCAAGCACCGTCACGGCCAGGGAGAGAAGGTCTTGCTAGAGAAGAAGAAGGAGGAGGAGGAGGGCAAGGACAAGGACGAGGAGGACGAGGACGAGGAGACGCCGGCGAAGCAGAACAGCACGAAGAGCGGGAAGAAGAAGGGCAAGAAGAGCGACGCGGAGGACGAGGACGACAAGGAGGACGATGAGGACGAAGAGGACGCGGACGAGGACAAGAAGAAGGGCAAGAAGAAGGGGCGGGGCAAGAAGCAGGGGCGGGGCCGCTAGCCTGGTACTCCGGTAGGTAGTCCGCGGTGCACTCTGACGCGGTATAATGACCCCCTCCCGCCAGTTTTCGGTCTATCGCGCCGGGCGCCACAAGCCGGCGCCGTGAATACATCGGAATGCCGGCGCTGGACGACGACTACAATGGCATCGCCAAGCGCACGGGCTGGTGCAAGAAGCAGACGTCGGCCGAAACGAAGAAGGGCTTGAAATGGAAGGAAGCCTCGCTCGTGAAGCGCTTCTTCATTTCTGACGGCTACAGGGTGTGGACCAACGAATGCCCTGCCATGCGTGCGGCGCTGTGCCTCCACTCTGTGCTGCACCATGCCGTGCAGGTGGACTACTATGATAAGGCGCCCGCGGACAAGACCACGGGCAAGTCCAAGGACGGATCGAAAGCCAAGTCGCGCGGCGTCTTCGATCTTCGCGAGGTCGAGTCGCTCTCGACGACTACCGACCCGACCGCGCCGGAGTGGTGCGTCATGGTGCAGGTGGAGAAGCATCGCTTCGTGCTGGACTTTGGATACAAGGGAGAGCGCAACGCCTGGCTGCGCATCTGGTGCAACGCCGTGCCCTCGCTGGCCATCTCGACGGAGTGGCAGGCCGAGTTCGTCGACGAGGAGATGAAGAAGGAGATCGCCACCCGCGGCCCCTTTGGCCAGATTGGCTCGCGCGGTTCCATCTTTGGCAATGGCGCGATCGTGCGGCGCCTCTCGCGCACGGCCTCGAGCGTGGGGGCGACGCTGAGCCGTAGCAACAGCTCGATGAAAAACGCAAAGGCCGCCGAGCCGGATGCGGCGGCGGCGGCGGCGGCGGCGGCGGTGGCCGGGGCGGCGCCGGAGGCAGAGGCGAAGAAGAGCAAGGCGGAGGCGGAGCGGGCCAAGCTGCTCGAGGAGGCGGCGGAGAAGGAGAAGGCGGCGGTCAAGATGCAGTGCATGCTCCGAGGCAAGAAGGCGCGCAGCGCGGTGGCGGAGAAGCGCAAGGCGGCCCTCACCTCAGCCGAGGCGGCGTCGGCCGAGGCCGAGCGCGTCAAGCTGCTCGAGCGGGCGGCGGCCGATGCGGAGGCGGAGGCGAAGCAGCTCGAGGAGGCGGCGGAGACGGCCGACGCTGCGACCAAGATGCAGGCGGCGCTGCGAGGGAAGAGCGCGCGCAAGAAGGCCAAGGAGGCACGCGACGCGGCGGACCAGCAGGGCGACAAGGCCAAGGCCGCGGAAGCCAAGGCCAACGCGGACGCGGCGGTAATCCGAACCCTACCCCTACCCCTACCCCTACCCCTAACCCTAACCCTAACCCTAACCCTACCCCTAACCCTAACCCTAACCCTACCCCTAACCCTAACCCCAACCCTAACCCTACCCCGAACCCCGAACCCGAACCCGAACCCGAACCAGGCGCTGCTCGCGGCGGAGGAGGCGGAGGACGAGGTCAAGGCCGAGGTGGCGAGGGCGGCCAAGCTGGAGGCGCAGGCGGAGGTCGTCAAGCGCGAGGCCGCCACCATCAAGATGCAGGCCACCATCCGAGGGCGCAACGCGCGCAAGGCCGTCGACAAGAAGAAGCAGGAGTTGACCGCCGCCAAGGCCGCGGTGGAGGCGGCCAAGAGCAAGACGGCGGCCACGGACGCGGCGGCGCAGGCGGCGGCAGACGAGCTGCTCGAGGCGGAGCAGGCGGCTACCAAGATGCAGAGCAGCATCCGCGGCAGCGCGGCGCGCAAGAAGGTCGAAGAGGCCAAGGCGAACAAGGCCAAGGCTGACGCGGCCATGGAGGCGGCGAGGAGGGAGCAGGAGGACAAGGAGAAGGTGGCCGCTACGAAGGCGGCCGAGGCCAAGGCGGCGGAGGCGGAGGCGGCGCAGGCGGCCATGGACCAGAACAAGCTGGAGAGGGAGGCGGACGGTATGGTGCAGCGGCAGAAGGAGCAGGCCGCCGCCACGGTGATGTCCTCGACCGTGCGCGGCCGCTCGACGCGCAAGAGCCTCAAGGAGCAGGCCGCGGCGACCAAGCTGGCGGTGGCGCAGGCCGCCCAGGCGCAGAGCTACGCGGCGGCGGCGGCGAAGGAGGTGGCGGCGGCGCACGCGGAGCTCAAGAAGCGCGGCTCGTCGCGCGTCCTCGAGGAGAACCTCGCCGAGGCCGAGGAGAAGCAGGGGCAGCTCGCCGCACTCGGCGGCGCCAAGGCCTGCATCGCGAAGGCGGAGCAGGCGCGGCTGGACGCGATGAAGGCCGCCGAGACGCCCGATGGCGAGGCGCCCTTCGACCTGTACGGCACGCTCATGGTGACGCTGTGCAAGTGCTTCGCGCCGCCGCCGCCGATGGACCCCGTCCAGGCGGCGGAGGAGGCCAACCTCATCAACAGCCAGGGGCTGCAGTTCAACGCGCGCGGCGACTCGCGCGCGGCGCTGCGCTGCTTCAACAAGGCGGCCTCGCTCTGCCCGCTGCAGAGCCGCTACCTGCTCTCCGCGGGCAACATGCACGTCAAGCTGCGCGAGGCGCAGGCCGCACGCTGCATATACGAGTGGCTGCTCACGCTGCCCCTCGCCGACAAGGAGGCCTCCGTCGCGCAGTCCAAGCTCGAGGAGGCCATCGCCATGGAGACCGAGTGAGGCCCCGCGCGCCTGCGGCCTGGCAGGGCCAGCCCTCCCCCCCTCCCCCCCCATCCCCCACCACCCCTCCAGATGCGCGTGGCGCGTGGGCGCCTGCGTAGAGCACGGTCGTGCGGCACTGCGAACCAAAGACGGTGTATCTGGCAGGGAGGATCTGAACGTGTTGTGTTGTGTTGTGTTGTGTTGCTCATCTCGTCCACCCGGGGGCAGTAGACGTAAGGGCCCACGTGGGTCGGACTTTAGCAGATTTGACCCTCGCCCGGAGCGAGGCCCCAGCACTTTAGCAACTTTGGTCCGCCCACGGAGCGAAGACCTGCAGGGGGGGGGGGGCGGTGGGGGGAGGGAGGTGTCTTCGTTGCGCAGAAGGCAGAACCGAGTCCGACGTACTTTAGCTATTAGCAGAGTTGACGCCAAGCGACTGCAAGTGACCGACTTAAGCAGGTTTGATCTCAAAAGTGTCCCGGCACACTTTTTAGTCGATTTGACCCCAAAGTACCCCACTTTAGTCGCTAGTTCCCCCGGGTGATCTCGTCGTGTTGACAGCAGAAAGCTGGCTGTAGTAAAGTAGAGAGGCCAGCGCAGATCGGCTGCTGCAGCTGCGCGCTTGGGGATGGGGTTGCCGGTTGCGGTTCGAGACCCACAGCGCACAGGCACCTTCGGCGCGACGGCCGACGCGCCCGCGCGCGTGCGGCTGTGGGCTGTGCTGGCTGCTGGCGGAGTCCGCGCGGAGTTTTTAACCACGGCGGAGTTCGCGCCGAGATGGACGTGCTGGTGGCGCCGCGCAGAGCGACGGCGTGAAGCGCACCGCCAAGTACCACGTGGGTGGAACTACCACGTAAAGTACCAGGCCCTGACCAGGCCGCAGGCGGCGCTCGAGGGCGGGCACACGACGTGCTCACGTGCTCTTCAGCGAGGTCTCGGTCTGGGACGGCTTCTCGCCGGAGGCGATGCGCTTTCTGGGCGAGCTGGCGTAGCGGTAGGCGCGGAACGATGGCATCGACATCGAGCGCGCGAGCACGACCGCGGTGGTCGACGTCGTCCTTTTCACCTCCTACCAGCGAGGGCCAGCTGCTCTCGCTCAGCTGGCGGTGCAGTGGGGGGTCGCGATCGAGATCGAGCGGTCGATCAAGAAACTTCATTGTGCGCACTCTAGAAGCTCGCGTTTTTAACGCTGGGAAGTTAGATACCGGGTAACCGGTCTTATCTCTCTCCTTTCCGTTGGTTACTCGAATGCCACAGGGTGATCGAAGGGGTACGTAGAGGCTAGAGGGTGATGTCCGTTCTTCCCCGATTCATATGGCATACCCAGCGGTGCGGCCGCTGCCAAAGCTCCCGCTACCTCTACGGCCAGAGAGACACGGGCCATAACTCTTACTTACTTCGTTGGTTCGAGTACGTGTTTGGCCAGAACGTCACCGAGACCTGCGCACCTCCTCCCGCGCCCCTGTCCCGAGGCAGTGCAAGATAAGAATTTGCGCGGTTGTCTCGAGCGCTCACTGCACGCTGGTAGGTGCTCGTCGGCAAGTATGTGCACTGGTAGGCGGGCTTCGCGCCGCCTCAGCACTCGGGGTGGCCCCCGCTGTGGCACTGGCGAGGTCGACGGCGAGGTCGACTCCCAGAGCGAGACGGAGGCCGGTGGGCGGGGCGAGCCCATTATTCAGGCAGATTGTTGGGCCGCGGTGTAGAGGTTAGACGATCTTTGTATGAGCTGTGCGGTCTTTTTGCATGTAAGATCAGAATTTACTTCGTTCTCTCGAGGCGCTAGATAAGATAAGATCTTATCTTATCTTATCTTATCTTATCGAGGCGCTATCTTATCTTATCTCTATCTTATCTTATCGTATCTTATCTTATCTATCTATCTATCTATCTATCTATCTATCTATCTATCTATCTATCTATCTTATCTTATCTTAGGCGCTACTCCGCGCCGCTGGCTGCTGTTCCACCCACCCTAGTGTAGATGTTTGGCGGATCAAGAGCTGTTGAGGGACATGCCATTGCCGTGCCGGCCCTCCGACATCAAGGCGCCGTTTCTAAAGAACAGCGCCGCACAGGACCTCGAGGTGGTGAAGAGCGACATCCGTGAGCTGCACACACGGGCCAACGAGCTTCGTGTAGCCATCGGCCAGCCTGCAGCGACTGATGTTGAGCAGGTCCTGGGCAGGTACAGTGCGTCGAGCTCAAGCGGCGACGCGGCCTCGCAGGCGCTCAACAAGCTGCGCGATCAGAAGGCTGGAGAGCTTCAGATCCTGACCCTCTACGAGTGTGGCCGGTCGGTCCGAGAAGCTAGGGCGGTGGCGCTGCTCGGCAAGGACCCTCCCGAGGCATCGACGCGCCGATTCAACCTGCGCGCGCTGCTCGCGACGGTCGAGGCGGTATCGGAGCAGCACCGCCTGCTGCAGGAGGCGGAGCGCAAGCAGGAGGCAGTGCAGTCTGAGAAGGCGGCGCTGCAGGCCGAGATCGTGTGGCTCAAGGAGGATTCGGAACTCTTCCGCACGGCGCTGCTCACCAAGGCGCGCCCCGCGTCCGCAGCCGCAACCAGACCCGCGCCGCCGCCGCCGCGCCGCCCGCAAAGTGCGCCGCACCGCCCAGCCGTGGCAGCCGCAGCTGGCACGCCCGCTGCGCCCCCGACGCCCACGACGCAGACCGTGGTGCCAGCCGCACACGCAAGGCCCCAGACGGCGCCGCAAGTGGCGGCCGTTGCGCATCGCAGTGCGCCGCTGCTGAACCGGCAGAGCGCCCCCGAGGTCTGGTCTGTGGAGAAGGAGAAGGAGAAGGAGGCCAGGGAGGCGCACCGGCCTGCGCCGAGGCTGGCAGACAAGCGTGGGCTCACTGTGGCGCAGGAGGCCGCGGGGCGCGTGTCCGAGGGCGCGGCGGCGGCGGTAGCTGAGACAGAGCTCACGCGTCTGCGGCTCGAGGTTATCGCGCTGCGCAACAGGTGCAGCGAGCTCGACAGTGCGAGATTGGCCTGGCAGCAGCAGGCCACGCGCCCGCGCACGCCGCCGCCGCTGGCCGCCGCCGCGCCGCCGTCGCCGGGATCGCCCACGGCGCCTTCAGTGAAGGAGGCGAAGGAGGCGAGGGGGGGGGCAGAGGCGAGAGAGGCGGAGGTGCGGCAGCTTCGTCTCGGCTGGACGCAGGCGACGGCCGAGGCGGAGGCGCAGCGCGCGCGCGCAGATAAGGCGGTGGCGCGCGTCGGCGCGCTCGAGAAGGAGCTGGCGGCGGCCAAGACCGAGGCGAAAATGCGCGCCACGTCGGCGGCCAAGGGCGAGGTGAGCGCGGCCGAGCAGGTGAAGCGGGCGAGGGCCGACGGCGCGTTGGCTCGCGATGAGACGAAGGCGGCCAGGGCAGAGGTGGTCGCGCTGAAGGCGGCGGCGGCGACGGCGGCCAAGGCGGAGGCCAAGGCGGCCAAGGAGGCCGAGGAGCGGCGCAAGGCGGCCAAGGCGTACTCGGCCGAGGTGGAGGGGCTGCAGGCGCGGCTTCGCGCGTCGGAGGCGCGTGGGCGCGAGGCGGCGGCGGTGGCGGCGGCTGAGCTGCGAAAGGAGCGCGAGGCGTTGGCGCAGGAGAAGGCAGGGCAGGCACGCACGAGCCGCACACCGCACACAACCCGATGCATGCACATAACCCCATGCATGCACACATCCCCACACACGCACACAGCCCCACACACGCACAAAGCCCCATGCATACACACCACACCGCCCCTCCTCCTCCTCCTCCTCCTCATTCTCCTTACTGCAGCTCGTCGCCCAGAAGGTCGGCGCTGCACCCTTCTTACCCACCCCACCCGCGCAGGCGGCCAACGCGGCGCAGGCAGCGCAGCGCGAGGTGGCGGTGCAGGCGCAGGCAGCGTTGGCCAAGGCGGCGCGGCGTGAGGAAGAGAGGGACGCGGTGCACGCCGGCGAGGTCGAGCGGCTGCGGGCGCTGGACCGGAAGCACGAGGAGCAAGCGGAGAAGGCGGCCGCCGAGGCGAGGCGGCTGGCCGAGGCGAGGGTTCGAAAGGCCGAGGCGGCGCGCGACGAGGCGGTGGCGGCGGCGGCGCGCAGCGCGTCGGCAGTGGCGGCGGCGGAGGCGGCGGCGCGGCTGGAGCACGACCGCGCGGCGGCGCTGGAGGCGGAGGTCGAGGCGGCGACGGAGCAGGCGGAGGACGAGCGCGAGAACGCCGCAGAGCTCGGCACGTCGCTGCAGTCGGAGCGGCAGATCCTGCGCTCAATGTCGGTGCTGATGCGGAGCCGGCTGAGCGAGCTGGTGGGCGAGGCGGGCGGCGACGGCACGGCCGAAGCGGCCAATGAGCTCGAGGCCATGCTTTCGCGCGGCGGCGAGCTCGAGGAGCAGCTCCACCATAAGGAGCGGCTGGTGGCGAGGCAGGGTGAGCTGCTCGGCGCCGCCGCGGTCGATAGACTCACGTCGCTGCGCCGCACGGCGGCGCGGCGCACCGAGGCGGAGACGCTCTACCGCCGTGCCGGCGAGGTACTCGCGGCGCTCCCGGCGCCTCGCCGCACGAAGCGCGTCGCGTGGGACGCGGGCGGCGAGGGCGGCGGAGGCGGCGAGGGCGGCGAGGGCGTGGAGGAGGAGCTGCGCGGCCTGCGCGCGGCGCTCTCCGCGCTGCACATCCACGAGCAGCGCGACGAGCGCGAGCAGGGCGCAGCGCACGAGTTGCATATGAAGCGCGCCCTCGTCCAGTGGAGCGCCGAGCGCGCCGAGCTCCTCGCACAGCTCGAGAGGCTCGGCCAGCGGTGCGCTGAGTTCGAGCTCCGGCTGACGCAGGGCGGGTCGAACGCGCGTGCCGCATCGTCCCGTGCCCCCGCCACTGTCACGCCGCAGAGGCCGCGGACAGCGCTGGCTCGCGACGACTTTGTGCCTCATGAGATTTTAGATACCATGTAAAAGTAAAGTAAGACCCTCTCCCGAATCGAATCGTCCAACGTGTGTGGTACTTTGACGCATGACGGCCTTTACGGCTATTGACGTCTTCCACGGGGGGGAAACGTGTCACTATACCGCGGTATACATTTATTTAACTCTCATAAGTCTGGCCCTCCCAGGCTCCTGTTCAGAGTATAGACATAAAGTAATGTATAGTGGCAAGTAGCCCGTTGCGGGAAATCATCTTAAAGTAGCCCGCTGGCATGCGGTAGGCAGCTAATGCGTTTTTTCAGTTTCGTCGGGTCGCCGCTCTCGAGCTTGCTTTTCTTTGGTTGAGCCACATGTCGTACCTTGTCCCCGACGCAAAATGGCCTATACAAACATCGAGCAAACAACCGCTACTCGCTCGCCATGAGCCGGTCGTGAGCGGCTCGCACTTTGACGAATGCTTCGGTCGCCTGAGGATGACTCTCCTTGTCCGGGTGAAGCCGTATCGCAAGGACCCGAAACCTAGCACGAATGGTCTTTCTCGGATGAGTTAGATGAGGCTGAAGCCCCAAGCAGCTCAGAGCACACGCTTTCCCCGCGAGGACCGCTTCGATCAGGCGTTGGATGGGAAGTGTGTCAGCGTCCCAAAGCACGGCGCTGGCCGAGGCCTCGGGGACGGGGGCTGACGCGGACGGAACCTGCATATTTCTCGCAAGGCGGGCAACTAGTTCGTCCAGCTCGCGCAGGTTTTTGTGGTCGCGGACCCCGTCGTGCTCCGCCTGCTTGGTGCGCATGACTTCGAACATCTTCTCCGCAGTGTCGCTCCAGTCTCCGGTATTCGTTCCCGGCCATACGACCTTGCGCGCGTCGTCTTCCCAGCCGTTGTACGAGAGCGTTGGCGTCAGCGCGTCCAGCTTGCGAATGTACTTGTGGCTGCGGTCGCCGCTGTGCACCTGCTGCTTGCGCCGCATCTTGTCCAGGATGTCCGGCACTAGCACGGGGTGCTCCCTGTGCAGTTCCTCTGCCCGTTTGGCGTCTCGGTGCCATCCTTCATAATCGAGCGCTGCCTTCAGCTGGTCCAGCTCGCGCAGGTTTTCGTGGTCGCGGACCCCGTCGTGCTCCGCCTGCTTGGTGCGCATGACTTCGAACATCTTCTCCGCAGTGTCGCTCCAGTCTCCGGTATTCGTTCCCGGCCATTCGACCTTGCGCGCGTCGTCTTTCCAGCCGTTGTACAAGAGCGTCGGCGTCAGCGCGTCCAGCTTGCGAATGTACTTGTGGCTGCGGTCGCCGCTGTGCACCTGCTGCTTGCGCCGCATCTTGTCCAGGATGTCCGGCACTAGCACGGGGTGCTCCCTGTGCAGTTCCTCTGCCCGTTTGGCGTCCTTGCGCCATCCGTCGTACGAGAACACCATTTCTAGCTCGTTCCGCTCCTTACGAGAGGACAGCCCAATCAGATCTTGGGGTGCAGCTGGCGAGCCGTCTCGGGCGCCGCCTTGCGCGACGCCTCGGAGACGGTTCACAAAAGGGATCGAAATGGCATGGCCTAGCTGGATGAGAGTTAGGGCGCTGAGAGGCGTCAATCGGCGCCTCAAGAGTAGGCGCATCAGGCCGTGAGATGAGAGCGGAGGCTGTGCCGCGCTCGGTGGCTCGCTCGCTTTGTGCCACGCAGGGAGACAAAGCAAGTTTGAGTTTGGTTCCCTTTCTGCCGTACGGAGAGGAATATTAGACCAGGGTTTAGACAGACAGACCTGTCAGGGTTTAGTTTGAGCGCTAACCCTAGTTTATCAGACCAGGGCTTACCCGGAGGAGGGAACGCATACGGCGCGAGCTAGAAAGAAGTGAAGACGCTCCGGCAACGAGGCCGGTGTGGTGTGTGTGTGTTGTTATGTGGTTTGGGATAGATAGGGTGGTTGGTTGGGTGGGGGGAGGGAGGAGGGAAGAGGAGGGAGGACCGCTGGGGCGAGGCTTTCGCTCGGGGGCATCGTGTCCGCTAGAGGGCCCTCACGTACGTGCGCAATGGAGCGCGCGGGCACC
>Ga0209302_10002697_pt1 | contig 10346 bp, 4 predicted proteins | sample ArcOceMetagenome_2_FD_187445 | JGI IMG/M metagenome (GOLD analysis project Ga0209302, IMG submission 187445) | Marine eukaryotic phytoplankton communities from Arctic Ocean - Arctic Ocean ARC135M Metagenome (SPAdes) (version 2) | ecosystem: Environmental > Aquatic > Marine > Oceanic | place... | reverse complement strand
TGGCGACGCGGTGGCGATCCGCCGCCGCCTCCAGGCGTGCGGCGAGGGGCCGGTAAGGCTCCACTACCCCTTAGGGCCGGTAGGGATACTGGAGGACTCTGGAGGGTGGAACCAGTTCGGGTCCACAGTGGAGTCCGACAGTCGGTGGTTGCACCTGTCCTCGACGTCCTCTACCCTACCGGTCGGCGACGCGACGGACAAGTAACGGACAAGGGCTACTGGGAGGCTGCCAGTCGAAGGCCACTCTCGATCTTTGTTTCAACGTGCTCGTGCGCCCCACGCGTATTTCGCCGCGCCAGTCAGGGGCCGCAGGGCCGTGTAGTACCCGCTTCGGGGGTGCACGGCAAGGCCCGGAAGGGATCGTCGGTTACGTACTGCAGTCAGCAGCGCCGACCGGGCCGAGTCCCTAGATTTATACGGGCGTATCATCATCGCCGAGCGTACACCGTGCCTTTTTAGTCTCACCGGGTGTGCGAGGGGCCCAGGCATCGCGGAATTGATTACAGATATTAGCGTCGCGAGTCGTGTAGCGTCGTTAAATCCAACCATCTTATCTCTTTTATCCTGGTACAGTGGCAGCCATGTCATTTTGAGGCTTTCGCTTTGAGAGCAAATACAAATTCTACCCCGCTTTCTTTGGCCAAACTATACAGTTCAGGACCGTGGCCCAATCCTTTGCTTTGTAAGTTATGAGTATATTTGATGTGTGCGCGCGGTACCGGTAGCGGTACGACGGCTTCAGTGCGTGAAAGCAATTATAATTATAGTTTTAGGCACACACGGTAAAAAATATAATTAATCTCATCTCTCTCGGATATATTACTCTCTATAATATATATCTTATCTTAACCATAACCTTAACGTCGACCCGCTCAGGCTGTCCTCAGGGTCAGGCCGAGGCCTCCCCAGTGCCCCACACCCCTGCCAGCGCCCAGGCGCCAGGCCCAGGGTCTGAGGTGTGAGGACGCCGGGGTCAACCTCATCCTCAAAGGACGCTCGACGGCACGACGGGATACGTTTATTCAAATACGCGATTCGGATTTAAGGTGACAAAACGGGGCGGACCCTTACCCTGTTCAGCTTCACGAAAAGTCGTCGTCCGAGTCATCATCATGCACCACACACGCGCGGCCCCGGCCCTTCTTCGGCTGCGAAGGCGGCGCCGGATTTAGCCCATGCGGCGCCAGCTCGTCGCCCCCCGCCCCGCTCTGCGGCCGCGCGCGCTTCTGCTTGCGGGTCGTGGTCTCGCCCGCGCCGCCTGCGCTCGCCTCGCCCAGGGCGCTCGTGGCGGCCGCCTGGCCGCCCTTGGCGCCGGGTTTGGTCGCCTTGGTCGCGCCGCCGCCCTTTGGCTTGGGGGTCTTGGCGCTGCCCTTTGGCTTTGGCTTCAGCTCCTCGTGGCGCGCCCGCCATTGGCCGATCTTGTCGGAGATTCGCCCGGAGCTGCCGCCGCCGCCCTCGTTGTCGCCGCCGCCTAGCAGACCGCCGCCGCCGCCAAACAGGCCGCCGCCGCCACCGCCGCCTGGAGCTTCGTTGCCGTCGATGGCGCGCAGCGGCGTGGCGAAGGCCTGCCCAGCTCTCAGGCCCTGGGCTCCCCCCGGCCGCGGCGAGGGGCGCGGCGAGGGGCGCGGCGTCGGCGGCGCGCGCTGCGCAAAGCCCGCGCCGCCGGTGTCGCCGCTCGTGGCGTGAGTGAGCTCAAAGTGCTGCGCGCGCTCGATGAGCTCGGCCGGGAGATTGCGGAGGAAGCGCGAGGCGGAGGCGGGCACGTTGTCGGGGCCGACCATCGTGTACGAGATGGCGAGGTGCCGCCGCGCGCGCGTCATCGCCACATAGAGCAGGCGGCGCTCCTCGCGCACGTGCTCCGCCGCCACCTCGCCGTCCTCTTCGTAGTCGGCCTGCGAGAGCGGCAGGGTGTCCTCGTTAACGCGCACCAGCAGCACGGCGTCCCACTCGCGGCCCTTGGCGCCGTGGATGGTGCTGAGCGTCACACCCGGCGCGGTGTCGCGGCCGGCGCCGGCGCCACTCTGCTCGTGCTCGCAGAAGGCGTGGTGCTGCAGAAAGGCCGCGAGCTGCTGCAGCGTGGAGGCGCACCGCGGTGTGGGGCGGGGGAGCAGCGGCGTGGAGGCGGAGACGGCGGTGGCGGCGGACAGCAGCGGGCGCGGCGTGGCCGGGGCGGAGGCATTGGACATCGCTGAGGAGGGGCGGGGGGGGCGCTGCGGTGTGAGCGCGGAGATTTGCTCAAAGGAGAGGTGGTGCGCCTCGTCCTCGGCCTCGCGCAGTGCGTGGCCCATCTCCTCCGCCAGCAGCTTGGCGCCCAGCGGCGGCGCCTCGGGGCGGATGTCGGCGATCAGCCTCGAGCGGAGCACCTCCTGGAGCAGCTGCGCCGCCGTCAGCCTGCGCGCCGCCTCCCGCAGCTCGTCGATCAGTCGCAGCAGCCTGTGCAGCGCCTCGCGCACCGCCGGCTCCGCATCGAGCTCGCCGCCGCCGCTGCCGCCAAGCACGCTGCCGCCGTCGCCGCCGCCGCCGAGCGTGCCGCCGCCACCGCCGTGCGCACCGCCGCCGCAACCGCCACCACCAAGCAGGCCGCCGCCGCCGCTGCCGCGGCTGTGGAGGAGGCGGGCGCTCTCGAGGAGGGAGAGCCCGCTGGAAGCGGCCTCCGCGGCGAGCTGCTCGAGGCAGCGGGGCGGGAGCGGCGGCTGGGTGGCGGCGTTGACGGCGCGGAAGGCATCGTCGGCGGCGGGGCTCGTGAGCAGGCGCAGGACCTGCAGCAGGGCGCGCACGTCGGGCCGCGCGAAGACGTCGGAGGCGGAGGCCGCGCAAGGGATCGACGCCTCGCGCAGTGCGTGGAACAAGGGGCGACCGATGGCGTGGGTGCGGTAGAGCACGGCGATGCGCGAGGTGGCGATGCCTACCCTCGCGAGCGCTCGGATCTGGCTGAGCACCCAGTCGCGCTCGCACGCCTCGTTGCGGCACTCGCACACCTCCACCTGTGGCCCCTGCGTTTGCTTGGTCCACGTCGCTTTCGGCTCGCGGCCCTCGTTGGGCGCGACCGCCGCGGCGCTCGCGCGCACGATGGCACCGGTGGAGCGGAAGTTCTGCGTGAGCTTGGCCACCGACGCGCCGCGCACGTGCCTGCCGAAGAGGGCGAAGACGCGCGGCTCGGCGCCCCGCCAGCTGTAGATCGCCTGGTCGTCGTCGCCCACCACCGTGACGCCCGTACCGGCCGGCTCGCCGCGCAACCTGCGCACAATCTCGAGCTGCTGCAGGTTGGTGTCCTGGAACTCGTCGATGAGCAAGTGGCCCACGCGCGCCTGCAGCGCCTGCAGCACCTCGGGAATGCCGAGCAGCCTTAGCGCGTAGGCCTGCAGGTCGGCCATGTCGACGAGCCCCGCCCGCCGCAGGGCCGCCGCGTAGTGCTGGCACACGAAGCGGCCCATCTCCGTCGCGAGCAGCCCGCCGCCGCTGCCGCGCCCGCTGCGTGCGCCCTCCGTCTTGGCGGCGAGCATGGCGTGCTGCAGCTTGCGGCACAGCGCGTTCAGGGCCTCGTTGCCCTTGCCGCCCCGCCCGCCGCCGCCGCCACCCCGCCCGCCGCTACCGCCACCCCGTCCGCCGCCGCCGCCGCCGCCCGAGGTGGGGGGCGAGCTGCCCTGCTGGACGTGCCAAGCGAGGACGGCCTCCTGCAGCAGCCCCAGCTGCTGGGATGACGACGATAGCTGGAAGTCGGTGGGCTGGCCGACGTGCTGGCCGAAGGAGCGGAGCAGCCGCAGGCACCACGAGTGGAAGGTGGCGACGGTCACCCCGCCCGGCATCGAGCTGCGCAGCCGGCCTCGCAGCTCGTCCGCAGCCTTGCGGGTGAAGGTGAGGCACAGCAGCCGCTCCGCCCTCAGGCCTTGGCAGTAGTGCAGGAAGAGCACGCGGTGCACGAGCGTCGTCGTCTTGCCTGAGCCGGCCGGGGCGAAGACCACCAGCGGCGTGTGCGCGGGCTGCGCCGCCGCCGCGCGCTGCTCCTCGCTCAGCTCCTGCGAGCCAGGCCACGCCGCGCCTGCTACGGGCGCACACGCCGCGAACAGGCCGGACACGCCCCCCCTGCCCGCCGCCGCCGCCGCCGCGGGCGGCGGCATCGCATGGTCAGGCCGGGCGGAGGGCCCGCTTTGCGGGTGCTGCGGTCGCGAAAGCGGCGGCGGCGTTTGTTGCTGTTGCGGCGGGGGCTGGGGCGCGCGGAGCTGCTGTTGCGGCGGGCGTGGCACGGGCGGTGGCATGGGCGGCGGCTGTAGCTGTGGGGTCTGTGGGGTCTGTGGGGTCTGTGGGGTCTGTGGGGTCTGTGGGGTCTGTGGCTGCTGCTGCGAGCATGGATACGCGTGCTGCAGCGCCGCCGCCGCCGAGGTGAGCGACGCCCTGCGCAGCGGGGACGGGAGGAGGCGTGAGGCCACCGTGGGTGTGTGTGACGGCTGACACCCGCAGGTTCGACTCGCGGCCGCGTACTCAGGAGCCGTATCCGCAGTCGTGCGCACGGCGAGCGGAGGCAGCTGACGCGCCGCGGCCTTCTCGCGCGTCCACTCGTAGTCGAACACGCCCGCGCCCTCGTCCTTGTTGGGAGCCTGAGGCGGTGGCAGTGGCGCCATCCATGGAGCCAGCACCTGCGGCAGCGGCGGGCCCTGCGGCTGGTGCGACGGAGGCGGCGGCTGGTGCAGGTGATGTGGCGATGGATGCACTGCTGGCGAGAATGGGAGCAGCTGCGGCGACGGCTGGGGAAGCGGCTGGTGCTGCGGCCGCGGCTGGTGATGCTTGTTGTGCGTCTCAGGGTTGACGATTCCACTTGCACCCGCCGCGGGCGTGACTCCGTTGCTGGAGGGGTAGTCTCGGCGTGGCGTGATGTGACCGGCGCCCAGCGACTTGCTCAGAACCGCTGGGACCGGCTTCACCTTGTCTCGGCTGAGGTAGCAGCTCGTGCACTTGTCGCGGCGGCGGCCCTTGTACAGGTCTGTATTGCGACTTCTGCATCGGCCGCAGTTCCAGTCCTCCATCCGCACGGCGCTAAACTGGAGTGGAGTGGACAGCGCTCAACACCGTCGCACAGTGTCCGAGGCCACGCAGCAGCCCAGCAGGTTGAGGGGAGCCGCAGCCGCCAAAGATGAAGGTCGACAGACAGACAACTCCAAGAAAGAGGGGTAGGCCGCTGACCGCGCGTGACTTTACTACCGACGCACAAATGCTGCGTGTCATCGAATGGTGGTGTTGAGAAACACCGGTTGTGTGTGGATCCAAAGTGTTTAGGCGTTGGACGTGTACTTGGTGACGGCCTTGGTGCCCTCGGACACGGCGTGCTTGGCGAGCTCACCCGGCAGGATCAGGCGCACGGCGGTCTGGATCTCGCGCGACGAGAGGGTGCCCTTCTTGTTGTAGCGGACCAGCTTGCCCGCCTCGACGGCGATGCGCTCGAAGGCGTCGTTGATGAACGAGTTCATGATCGACATGGCCTTGGACGAGATGCCCGTGTCCGGGTGCACCTGCTTGAGCACCTTGTAGATGTACGAGGAGTACGACTCGGTGCGCTTCTTGCTGCGCTTCTTCTTGTCGCCCGACTTCTTGGGCTTCTTCTCGGACTTCTTGGCGGGGGTCTTCTTGGCGGGCGGCATGATTGAGTTAGTTTTGGGTGATAGGTAGGGCTTCCGGCCGCCTGGCGCGGGGTACCGGTAAAAGAAGCCGGCAGCTCGGGGCGCCGCCCACGCGCTCACCGCCCCCGCCCCCCCGCCCGCCAGCCACAGCCGGGCACGGAGGGCCGCGGTCGCGCCAAATCGTTGCCAACGTTCCTGCCGCAACGATCGCCGCCGTCCTCCACCCGCCACCGCCACCGGAGCCGGCAGCAGCGGCGGCGGTTGGTGATGACGGCGGCGGTGTGAGAGGCCGCAGCAAGTAGTGCGGCCGGTGGGGCGACGGTGCGCCAGAGCCGGAGCTGCAATTCGCCGTCGTGTCGGCTGCACCGTGTGGCGCAACCATCCCAAGACGATCCCTCGCTTCAGGAGTTGGACGCTGCGCTTGCCGTGCTCGTGCTCCATCCTCCAACCTGGTGTCGCAGGCCAAAGCCACGCCGCCTGCTGGGCGTGCTCAAGGCTAGTTAATGCAAAGTGCCGGGCGACGAGGTACACTGCAAGCGATCGGGCGACGAGGTACACTGCAAGCGACCAATGCGATCCAAGGAGGAGCGCACTCACACGCCGCTGCCGCTAGGGTGCGCGCCCTGCCCGCCTCGCGCGCGCGCTCTCTTGCTAACCCAATCACGCGCGCGCGCGCCTTCCGTGCGAGCTTCCTCGATGGTCATCGCGCCGCTCGCCGCTCGCAGTCCACGCGCGCCGAGGCCGCTCTCCTCTGTGGGGGAGCCCGACATGCCTGGCGCGTTGGACTCTGCGTGTGCGTGCATCGAGGCCGGTCGGCCAGAACGGTGGGCAGCCTCGCTCGGGCTACCTAGACGTGGCGCGGGCTGGCTAGTCCTCGACCTCGGCGTTATCGGCGAATCGGCGAATCTCGCGGACGGACACGCCAGGGACACGCCGAGGTTCGCTACGACCGTACGAACGACGCGCCCACCTACTGTAGAGCCTTTGTAAGCGGTACGGTAGCCCGCGCACGGGGGGGGGAGGGGTGACGTCCGCGCTTCACTTTCCTGGCCTGTGTCCGAGGGGTGGGCTGCATCCCCGCCGGCCGTGTCCCCAGGTGGGGCTTCACCGTCCCCAGGTGGGGGGGGGTAGTCAGCCACTTTCGCAATGTATGCCGCCTATGGTTCCACACTGCCTGCATGAAGAAGATGGGCGACGGGGCCAACCCGCTGTGCGAGGGCTGCCTCAGGGCTGCCAAGGAGGCTGTCGCCGAGCCACACGCCAAGCGCGGGCGTCAGATGTGAGACCGCACACACATATATATGCCCCACCTGGGGCTGTGCACCTGGGGCTGCACATGTGTGGGCCATGCCCGAGGTGAGGGTCACCTGGGGTTTCATAACAGAAAACGTGTCCCCTACTAGAGGTATCACAGTGCAGCCCCAGGGTGTCCCCTCTCCCCCCCGTGCGCGGGCTACCGTACGTATTACATTGTAGTCGATTACCCCAGATTGCGTGTAAGCGCGCGTCGCGCGGTCCGGACCTCCTGCACGAACGTGGAAGATGGTGAAGTGCGAGCACGGGCGGCAGCGCAGCCTCTGCAAGGACTGCGGCGGCAGCGGCATCTGCGAGCACGGGCGGCAGCGCTACAGGTGCAAGGACTGCGGCGGCAGCGGCATCTGCGAGCACGGGCGGGTGCGCAGCAGGTGCAAGGACTGCGGCGGCAGCAGCATCTGCGAGCACGGGCGGCAGCGCAGCACGTGCAAGGACTGCGGCGGCAGCAGCATCTGCGAGCACGGGCGGGTGCGTAGCAGCTGCAAGGACTGTGGCGGTGGCAGCATCTGTAAGCACGGGCGGCGGCGCACCACGTGCAAGGACTGCGGCGGCAGCGGCATCTGCGAGCACGGGCGGGTGCGTAGCAGCTGCAAGGACTGTGGCGGTGGCAGCATCTGTAAGCACGGGCGGCGGCGCACCACGTGCAAGGACTGCGGCGGCAGCGGCATCTGCGAGCACGGGCGGCGGCGTGCCGAGTGCAAGGACTGCGGCGGCAGCGGCATCTGCGAGCACGGGCGGCAGCGCACCCAGTGCAAGGACTGCGGCGGCAGCGGCATCTGCGAGCACGGGCGGCGGCGCAGCAGGTGCAAGGACTGTGGCGGCAGCGGCTTCTGCGAGCACGGGCGGCAGCGCAGCAGGTGCAAGGACTGCGGCGGCAGCGGCATCTGCGAGCATGGGCGGGAGCGCTACAGCTGCAAGGACTGTGGTGGCGCTGGCATCTGCGAGCACGGGCGGCAGCGCACCCAGTGCAAGGACTGCGGTGGTAGCAGCTTCTGCGAGCACGGGCGGTTGCGCGCCACGTGCAAGGACTGCGGCGGCAGCCGCATCTGCGAGCACGGGCGGCAGCGCACCCTGTGCAAGGACTGCGGTGGCAGCGGCATCTGCGAGCACGGGCGGCAGCGCAGCAGGTGCAAGGACTGCGGCGGTGGCGGCATCTGCGAGCATGGGCGGCGGCGCAGCACGTGCAAGGACTGCGGCGGTGGCGGTCCCGTGATGCTCCTCGAGGCGACAGAGGTCGAGGAGTTCGACGGAGAGGAGGACCCAGATGAGTGGGTCCCAACGGTCCAAGCACGCGCGGTTGGTGGGCCGCGAGGTGGTGAAGGTAAGCGCAAGCGTTGGCCTTGAAAGGTTAGCGTAGTTCGTCGGATAGCATACACTACGGTACCGTACTACTCTAGCCGTACAAAATAAGTATGCTTGTACTTGACGGATACAGTCAACTTTTGCGGTAGCCCCCGGCACCCCGCTATTTATATGCTCAGCTTTAAAGCCGTGTAAAGTACATGGTCTTCACCATCTTGCATCTAGACGTTAAACAAAACATTACATATTTTAAGCTTTTACAATAGAAATACGCAGAGGTTGGGCTTCTCCTCGCGGGTTGGGAGTGAAGGGTCTACAGCTGATTTTAGGCCAAACATTAAATCACCGACCTCTCCTGGGTGCCTTGCCCCCAAATCGGAGGCGGACACCATGCTACGAACCCGTGTGGGACGCTGTGGTGAGGTGCAAGCCACAAGGTCTTCGAGAAGCTGCGGTAAAGATGCGGCGGTTGAAGTGGTGGGTTCAGGAGCATACCTGAGCATCCTACTACATCCTACCATGCATGCTCACATCGACCAACGTGCGCGATATGCGCGAAGTCATCTGGGCTGATCAGTCCCGCCGTCGAAACCGACATGATAGCATTGGGATACCGTACCACGATTCCGGCCGAAAAAATAGGGGGTGTCAGACATTTTCCGAGATTTCAATTTCTCAAAAATGGAGAGAAAGAGAGACAGAGAGAGTGGGAAGATATTTTCGGTCGGCGCATCCCCCGATAAACAGATGCTCTCGGCCTACGGTAAAGTAGCTGATTGCACGGTAGGTGCTAGGGAACCCAATAACTTACCATATAACAAACGAACCAACACCCCTGTAGGCATTTTTGAAATCTCACTCAACTCCCGCTGCACGTGAAACGAGAGGAGTCCGAGGTCAAACCAGCGTTGCGGCGTCGGAGCCACGGCGGCGCTCTGTGACACGCGCGGCGGCGCCTAGCAGCGAGGTGCACGAGACCGCACACAGGGCGCCAGCGCAGCACGCCGCGCCAAGCAGGGGGGCCGCCGCCGCGGCCGCCAAACCGAGCGCGCACACGCGCCCGCCGCCCTCGCCCCCGCCGCCCTCGCCACCCCCACGGTCGCCGCCGCCACCGCCGCCGACGCCGTCACCACCGCCGTGCAAGGCCGCGCCGCTGGCGCATTCCGCGGCGGGCATGCGAAGGAGCAGGAGCAGGAGCAGCCCGAGCGCAAGCCCGACGCCCAGCAGCGCCGCTGCGGCCCTGCCCGCAGCCGCAGCTGCGGGCGGGCCACCGGGACGCTCGGCGGCGGAGGCAGGGTGGTACGCTCCACCGCGCGAAGGCCGCTTGGGTGAGCGAGGGTGGCCTGAGGGTAGGTACTGACGCCAGCTGCCGTTCGGCGCCGGAGGTGTGCCCATGACACGGGGCTGAGCCTGCTCCTGAGGCGACGGCGCGACCTTGCCGCCGCCGCTGCTGCTGCTGCGACCCCCACGCCAACCCCACCTCTCCCACCGGTCGAGCCGGCTGCTGCTGCCGCCGCCGCCGCTGCTGCTGCGGTGGGGATGGTGGGGGTGGTCGGGGTGGCGCGGGGGCGAAGCGTGCACGTCCACCGCGACGTTGGGCAGGAAGAGCACCCCGCCCGCGGGCACGTTGGGCGGCAGCGCGGCCTGCGCTACGCCTCCTGGTGAGGGTGAGGGTTAGCGATAGCGTTAGGGTTAGGGTTAGGGTTGGGGTTAGGGTTAGGGTCACGGTTAGGGTTAGGGTTTAGGTTAGGGTAAGGGTAAGGGTTGGGGTCAGGGTCAGGGTCACGGTTAGGGTTAGGGTTAGGGTCACGGTTAGGGTTAGGGTTAGGGTTAGGGTTAGGGTTAGGGTTAGGGTTAGGGTTAGTGCGCCACGCTTCCCTCGGCCAGCACGCGATCTCCCAGCCCCTCCACACGTGGAGATTGCGTCGAGATCGCGCCCAGCAGCGTCACCTAGTTAGCGACGGAGTAGGGCTTAGGCTTAGGGCTAGGCCAAGAGTTATGGCTGGGGTTAGGGCTAGGGTAGGATTAGGGCTAGGGCTAGGGCTAGGGCTAGGGCTAGGGCTAGGGCTAGGGCTAGGGCTAGGGCTAGGGCTAGGGCTAGGGCTAGGGCTAGGGCTA
>Ga0209302_10002696_pt1 | contig 10352 bp, 9 predicted proteins | sample ArcOceMetagenome_2_FD_187445 | JGI IMG/M metagenome (GOLD analysis project Ga0209302, IMG submission 187445) | Marine eukaryotic phytoplankton communities from Arctic Ocean - Arctic Ocean ARC135M Metagenome (SPAdes) (version 2) | ecosystem: Environmental > Aquatic > Marine > Oceanic | place... | reverse complement strand
AAAAGAATATACGCTGGCGAATGGAGCCGTAAACCTCTATAAAACATTGTATGATCAGGATGCAGCTGTGCATGACTACCATATGGGCATTGCATCCATAATTGCAGATGAAATGAATAATTTATACATTGCAATAGGAGTAGATGCAGACCAACGGGGGACTGATTTTGTAAATGTACCAAAAGAGAGTGTCTTGTTGATAGGAAATGCCCCCAATATTACAATTGTTGCAGGTGAGATTTCAGGAGCTTTAACGATAACATCAGTAGGCGATACTATTGACGATGATAATGAAACTATTGTAGTAACTCCAGGAATTCCTTCAAATGGAACACTTGCTACGTTAGAGCCTACAACCTATACCATCATAAACTCATCCGTGTTGCAAGTGTTTGAGGATAGCATGGAATTAGAGATCTTCGTATACCCAAACCCAGTAACAAATATTTTAACAGTTGATTCTAAAGATAGCATGATTTCTAAAGTTGAAATATATTCGATTTTAGGTAAAAAAATCCAAGTACTGCATGCTGGTTTTAAGACCATAAAAATGCATAATCTTGCTACTGGGCTATATATCGTTCGAATTTATTCCAAAAAAGGTGTGGTCTTAAAGAAAGTTTATAAAAGATAAAATCGGATTAGAAAGGCGCGGCTTCAGGGAACATTATTTAGTTTGCGTCAATCTGCTCACATATTTTCCGATCACATCAAATTCTAAATTGACGGCATCGTTTACTGCCAAACTTTTAAAAGAAGTGTTGGCTTTTGTATATGGGATAATGGCTACGCTAAAAGAGCGGTCTGTAGAGTTAATTACAGTTAAACTTACACCATTTACGGTAATAGAACCTTTTTCTATGGTAATGTTATTTTGTGCTGAATGATAGGTAAAGCTAAAAACAGTACTTCCACTTTGATTTTCAATATGTGTGCAAATACCCGTTTCATCAACATGACCTTGTACAATATGACCGTCCAAGCGATCTCCAAGCTTCATACCACGTTCTAAATTTACCTGTTGTGAAAGCACCAAATGACCAATATTTGTTTTGCTTAAAGTTTCTTTTATTGCCGTTACAGTATAGGTGTCATCTTGAATTTTAACAACCGTTAAACAAACGCCATTATGGGCAACACTCTGGTCAACTTTTAGCTCATTTGCAATGGTACTTTTCACTGTAATATGAAGATTTTCCTGCTCTTTAACTAGGTTTGTAATTTCACCAAGTGTTTCAATAATTCCCGTAAACATTTCTTTAAATTTTAGTTACTTTTGTAGCAGAACAAAATTAAGAACTTTACAGGAATTATGGCTGATAAAACTGATAAAATTATTGTTGGAATTTCGATTGGAGATTTAAATGGAATAGGAATAGAGGTTATTTTGAAAACATTTGAAGATAAGAGGATGTTAGATTTTTGCACTCCTGTGCTCTTTGGCGGGACAAAAGTAATTTCATACCACAAAAATGCACTGGAGATAGAAGTGCCTTTGCATGGAATTGCAGAAATAGGCCAAGTACAGCACTCAAAAATAAATGTTTTAAATATTTGGAAAGAAGAGGTCGCAGTTGCACTAGGAAAAGCAACGAAACTTTCTGGTACGTATGCCGCAAAATCTTTAGAGGAAGCAGTAAAACACTTGAAGGAAAATACGATAGATGTCTTGCTAACGGCACCGATTAATAAGGAGACTATTCAGTCAGAAAGTTTTAACTTTCCTGGTCATACAGAATATTTAGAAGCAAACTTGGAAGGCAATGGTTTAATGATTCTAATGACCGATCAATTAAGAATTGGTTTGATTACAGGACACATTCCAATTTCTAAAGTTTCTGAGGCTATTACGCCAGCACTTATTACAGAAAAAGTAAGTACCATGCATGCCGCTTTGAAAGCTGATTTTGGTATTTCGAAACCGAAGATTGCTGTTTTGGCTTTGAATCCGCATTGTGGAGACAAGGGAGTAATTGGCAAAGAGGATGATGAAATTATAAAACCAACAATTACTGCCATTGCCGAAACTGGCACATTGGTTTTTGGCCCCTATGCAGCAGATGGGTTTTTTGGTTCGGAAACGTACAAGCAGTTTGATGGCGTTTTAGCAACCTACCATGACCAAGGATTAGCACCTTTTAAGGCCTTATCTTTTGGAGACGGTGTTAATTTTACAGCAGGACTGAGTGAAATTAGAACTTCTCCAGACCATGGAACTGGTTTTGATATCGCAGGGAAAAACACGGCAAATCCTGCTTCCTTTAAAGAAGCTTTGTTTGCTGCGATTCAAATTTATAAAACAAGAAAAGAATACAAAGAACTGACTAAAAACCCTCTTTTAGTAAAGCGTTAAAAATAATATTCTTTTTTTAAAAGAAAAGAGTGTATAAAAACAATTTTTTATATCTTTGCACGCTTAAATGATGTTTGATAATGAAAGACTTGAAACAATTCGACATACCGTTTGTAGGATTAAAAGAGGGAAAGCATTTGTTTGAGTATAGTATTGATAATACGTTCTTTGAGATATATAACTACAGTGAGTTTGAAAAATCTTCTGTAAAAGTCACGTTAGAATTTGTGAAAAAAAGCACATTGTTTGAGCTTAATTTCATGGCAAAAGGAACTGTACATGTTCCTTGTGACCTTACAAACGAATATTTTGACCTAGAGATTACAACAACTTTACCCTTAGTTGTGAAGTTTGGGCCAGAATATAGCGATGAAAATGAAGAGATTTTAGTGCTACCACATGAAGTATATCAATTTAGTGTTGCACAGTTTATTTATGAAATGATTGTGTTAGGAGTTCCAACAAAAAGAATACATCCAGACGTAATTTTGGATGATGAGAATTCCGAAGAGCTAAATGCGGCAGAAGAATTAGAAACAGAAGAAGAGAAAACTGTTGAAATAACAGACCCAAGGTGGGATAAATTAAAGAATTTAATAACAGAAAAAAAGACATAAAATGGCACATCCTAAGAGAAAAATATCCAAAACAAGAAGAGATAAAAGGAGAACACATTACAAGGCATCTGATCAACAGATTGCTACGGATCCAACAACGGGTGAAGCACACTTATATCACAGAGCACACTGGCATGAAGGTAAACTTTATTACAGAGGCCAAATAGTATTAGAATCTGCAACTGCAGAGGTATAAACAATTTTTATTTCGTACAAAAAACCCTTGATTTCGAGGGTTTTTTTGTGTTTTTACGCGAAATTTCTTCGTTTTTGATAACTTTTAGGCCAAAAATTGAAATAAATTTCATTTCTTTGAGATCCCTTAAGCTTGGGATAATAAACTACTATTATGACAAAAATCACTGCAGCAATATCCGCAGTTGGGAAATATGTTCCTGAATATGTTTTAACAAATAAGGAGTTAGAATCTTATGTAGAAACAAATGACGAATGGATTACTTCTAGAACCGGGATTAAGGAACGAAGAATCTTAAAAGGAGAGGGGTTAGGCACCTCTTATATGGCCATCAAAGCTTCTGAGGACTTACTTAGAAAGGGAAATATAGATCCTAAAGAAATAGACCTTGTAATTGTTGCTACAGCTACACCAGACTTACCAATAGCCTCTACGGCTGCTTATGTAGCTACAGAGATTGGCGCTATAAATGCTTTTGGGTACGATTTGCAGGCCGCATGTTCTAGTTTTCTATACGGCATGTCTACAGCCGCTGCTTACATCGCCTCTGGGAGATATAAAAAAGTACTGTTAATTGGTGCAGATAAAATGTCTTCTATCATAGATTATTCAGACAGAGCAACGTGTATTATTTTTGGTGACGGTGCAGGAGCCGCTTTATTCGAGCCAAATTATGAAGGGTTGGGAGTACAGGACGAATATCTAAGAAGCGACGGTGTTGGAAGAGACTTTCTAAGAATCGAAGCGGGAGGTTCTATTATGCCCACGACTAAGGAAACGGTTGCTGATAAGAAACACTTTGTATATCAAGAAGGAAAGACTGTTTTTAAGTATGCCGTTTCAAACATGGCAGATGTTGCTGAGAAAATGTTGTCTCGAAATAACTTAACAGAGCCAGACATACAATGGTTGGTTGCGCATCAAGCAAACAAAAGAATCATAGAGGCAACTGCAAAAAGAGTAGGGGTTTCGCCCGAAAAAGTAATGATGAACATTCATAGATACGGAAATACTACGTCCGCTACATTGCCACTGTTACTTGCAGATTATGAAACGCAATTAAAAAAAGGAGATAATTTAATTTTTGCTGCATTTGGGGGTGGTTTCACATGGGGAGCTGCTTATGTAAAATGGGGATATAATTCATAAATATAACAATTAAACAATAAGAAAAATGGATATTAAAGAAATTCAAAATCTTATAAAATTTGTAGCTAAATCTGGCGCTAGCGAGGTAAAGTTAGAAATAAAAGATGTGAAAATTACTATCAAAACAGGTTCAGGAACAACAGAAACAACAATTGTTCAAGCTCCACCAATGCAAGGAGTTTCACAAACAGCGGCACCAATTGCTGCGGTTCCAGGTGCGGTTGCAGCAGTGACTTCTGAGGTGGAAGATTCAAGATTTATTACGGTCAAGTCGCCAATCATAGGTACGTTTTACAGAAAACCATCTCCTGACAAACCTAATTTTGCAGAGGTAGGTACAGAGGTAAAAATTGGAGATACGGTATGTGTTATTGAAGCGATGAAATTATTTAACGAGATAGAATCTGAAGTTTCAGGTAAAATTGTTAAAGTTTTAGTGGATGATTCTTCTCCAGTAGAATTTGACCAACCCTTATTTTTGGTAGATCCATCTTAATAATTGTGAAGTACGAAATTAAAAATGCGTAGTTCACAATTCATAATCTTTTATAGGTATGTTTAAAAAAATATTGATTGCCAATAGAGGTGAAATAGCGCTGCGCGTTATTAGAACCTGTAGAGAAATGGGTATTAAAACGGTGGCTGTTTATTCTACAGCAGATGCAGAAAGTTTGCACGTTCGGTTTGCAGATGAAGCAGTTTGTATTGGCCCTCCGCAAAGTTCAGAGTCTTACTTAAAGATGTCTAATATTATTTCTGCGGCAGAAATTACAAATGCAGATGCCATTCATCCAGGGTATGGGTTTTTATCAGAAAACGCAAAATTTTCTAAACTATGTGATGAGCATCACATTAAGTTTATTGGAGCTACGGGTGAGATGATTGATCAAATGGGGGATAAAGCAAATGCAAAATCAACCATGAAAGCTGCAGGTGTGCCTTGTGTTCCCGGGAGTGAAGGCGTAATTATAGACTTCAATGATTGCGAAAAAGTTGCTTTAGAAACTGGATATCCTGTCATGTTAAAAGCTTCTGCTGGTGGTGGTGGTAAAGGAATGCGCGCTGTATGGAAAGCAGAGGACTTAAAAGATGCTTGGGATTCTGCAAGACAAGAATCAAAAGCGGCTTTTGGGAATGATGATATGTATATGGAGAAGCTCATTGAAGAGCCAAGACATATAGAAATTCAGATTATTGGAGATTCTTTTGGAAATGCATGTCATTTATCGGAAAGAGATTGTTCTGTGCAAAGGCGGCATCAAAAGTTAACAGAAGAAACCCCTTCTCCATTCATGACAGATGAGTTGAGAGAAAAAATGGGAGATGCTGCTGTTTTAGCTGCGAAATACATAAAATATGAAGGTGCAGGAACGGTAGAATTTTTGGTAGACAAGCATCGAAACTTCTTCTTTATGGAGATGAATACACGTATTCAAGTAGAACATCCAATTACAGAGGAGGTTGTAAATTATGATTTAATTAGAGAACAAATTGCAGTGGCTGCTGGGGTTCCAATTTCTGGGAAGAATTACTACCCGAAAATGCACGCCATAGAATGTAGAATAAACGCAGAAGATCCATATGCTAACTTTAGACCGGCTCCAGGAAAAATAACCACTTTTCATGCACCAGGAGGTCACGGAATTAGAATTGATACGCATGTATATGCAGGATATATGATTCCACCAAATTACGATTCTATGATTGCGAAGTTAATTACTACTGCGCAAACTAGAGAAGAAGCGATTAACAAGATGAAGCGCGCTTTAGATGAATTTGTAATAGAGGGTGTAAAAACAACGATTCCTTTCCACAGGCAACTGATGGATCACCCCGATTATATTTCAGGAAATTACACAACAAAATTTATGGAAGACTTTGTGATGAAATAGTGCTGTAGTCTTTTATAGGAAGTATAAAAAAAGAGAATATCTAAGGGTATTCTCTTTTTTTTATCCGTACTTTTTTGGAAGGTATGTGGCTTAAAAGAAGTTTTTTTTATTAGCTTCGAGTGTTTACAATAGTGTATGGTATTTCGAAGGATACGTTTGTTCTTTTTATTAAAACACGGACACAATTTTTGGGCTAATTAATTTCTAAGAGCTTGTTTTTTTGCTTTTGAGGCACGGCTATTTTTACAGCAGATTTATGGAGGTAAAAAGGAATTGAAAGATTAAGAATGCCCGTGACACATATCTTAATTTAATTCTCTTTAGAATACAATTGGCAAATATTTATAGAGAGAAAGAAAAACTCATGAAGATCAAATACCGGGAACGGTATATTTACAGATCTTGAATTAGATGTTCTTAATACTTTAGAGCGGACAAAAGAAAGCTTTACAAATATTAGGAAGTAGCTGCACATAGGAGTGAATATTCTGGTATTTGGCGACGCCTCTTTAAGTTTAAAAAGAGTCGCTGTTGCTGCTATTTTATTTTAATTGAAAGTAAATAATACGCAACAGCTTAAACACCTCTAAAGTGTTAAAAATTTAAAGAATAAAGGAGTTACTTTATATGCAAAGCCATACTTCGTTCTGAATTTAAATTTTAGGATGTTTAAAATTCCGGAAATTACTATTTAGGGGTAAATAAGTTATTTGCTATAAACTACTGTTGCTGTAGTGGTATATTGATGTGTAGTGTTTTAAATTTACAGGACACAGCGTGTTAAAATTGTAATTGTATACCAATAGACTTTCTTTTAAGTGAATAAGATTTTAAGCCGCTTTATAAAAGAAGCCGCTCTTGAGGATGCAAGTTGAATGCATTGTTGTGGAGGTGAAAAAAAAGGTTACCCCCATTTACAGTTTTTTAAAAACAGCAACTGCGTAATGACAAGTAAGACCATGTATGTTTTCTTTTGGCAACATCAAGAGGAAGGCACTAAAATAATAATACATAGACAAGCAACAAATACACCAGAAGAAACAGAGGCACATAGAACGCTAATTTGGATGTTTCAAAAGAAACTTATAAAAATATATGGTTACGAACGCTATAATAAAGACCTGCGGGATACTAATAATTATTTTTTTTCTCCATATCCTTTAACGAATGCTCCAGAAGATTTTGAAATTTAGACGGTATGGATTCCTTCATCAGTCTTATTCTTTGGATACACATTTGTAATTAAAGGCGCAATAAGCATAGATGCAAGCGCTAAAACTATCCCAAATATTTTCCTGCGGCTTCTTTGTAGATGGCAATACCAAATACAATTAAAATTTGTATCATTTTGTTATTTTAGGTTAGTTTACTGTATTCTAAAGGTGTTTGATTGTGAAATTTTTTAAAATATTTATACATATTAACTCTTGAAGCAAATAAACTATCTTTTGCAAGTGAATCTATAGTTCTAGTCTTTAGGTAGTTATTATTTATTAAATCAATAGCCGTATTTACTTTACAAAAATTTTGATATTCTACCTGACTTAAGCTGCAGTAATATTTAAATATATATTTTAAATGGTATTTTGGTATTTTTAATTTTATTGAAATATTGTCTATGTTCATTATTTTTTGAGATGTAAAAACACGATCCAACTCTAATTTTTTTATTTCTAATATGAGGTCATAAATTTCTTCTTTTAACTGTTTTTCAATGGTTTGATCAACTTCACTTTTTTCAACTAAATTATTTTTAGGGTGCACTAACCATAACTTAAGTTCTTTTTTAAAATTATAATTTATTTGAGAAATTAAACAAGCCTCTCCATATAGTAATATGGGATTCATAATTAAATATACTAACCAAAAAAACCAAATTATTGTTGAAAATAAAAAAGTGTTGGTTAAATTTATGAGTTTATTCCCTGTATTTAGTTGACCTATAAAAATATATTTAAAAAGAGATAAAGTAATTATAAATAAAAAAATATAGGAAAATAATCCAAAGTTAAATATTCTTTTATTTAACCGAGTGTTTAAAAATTTAGTTTTATAAAATTTATGTAAAATTATTCCACTACAAAAAAGATAAAAGACTAAAGTACCTACCGTTAAAAAAAGAAGAAAGTTATCGAACTGAGGGATCTTAAAAAAACGCAATACTACAATTCCTAAAAATGGAATAAAATATTTAATATGAGTAGAGTTATATTTTTCAAATTTTAATAAGGTTTTTAAAAACAAAAAATAAATGGGTCCTATAAAAATTAAAAAATAAAAACTGTAGTCAAAATCAGCTAGTTTAAATTTAATTACTTCTAAGTGAGAAAGTGCATACAATAGCCTTTGAGCACCTACCAAAAGAGTTAATAGTATAAAATAAATATTAGTGTACGTATTAATAAAAAAAAATTTCAAATTTATTAGGACTACGATAGCACACAAAATAAATACGATGAAACAAAGTAATATTCCAATCATGTTTGGTTTTTTTTCAAATATAACTTTTTAAAAAAAACTATTATCTTTTATTAAAAATATTTTTTTAAAGAAAAAGATGTATTCAAAACTAAAAATTTGTATCCAAATTAAGTAATTGACAGTTTTTTTTTTTTTTTAAAAACCAAAAAGAATTTAATTTATAGTTCCTTAAAAATTAAATATTATGAAAAACAAATTAATTTTACTTGTATTTACTCTAATGGCTATGACAGTGCAGGCGACTGATCTCTATTGGGTAGGCGGAACAGGCAACTGGTCAGATCCAGCGCATTGGTCACTGAGTTCAGGTGGTGAACAGTATGGTTTCTTGCCAACAGCTGAGGATAATGTTCTATTCGATGCCAACTCTTTTTTAACAACAGGCAATACGATTACAGTAGATATATTGAATACTTCCATCAATAACATGACATGGACAGGCGTTGCAAATACACCAACATTTGTCATGAGTGCTGGAAAAACAATGGAAGTAAGCGGTTCTATAACCTTAGCTGAAGCCATGGTTTTTAACAATGTTGGTCATATAAAGTTAACCTCTACTTCTTCAAGCAATACGCTAACCACCCTTGGTCAAGATGTTGGAACCATAACTTTTGATGGAGTTGACGGTGTTTGGGATCTTTCAGATGATTTTAAATGTGCCGCAATGAACTTACTTAATGGGACCTTTAATTCTAACGATTATACTATCGATCAAACAAGTGCATGGCCGGGTGTTTACCAAGGTAGTGGTTCAGGAGTTAGCTCTGGAATATTTTCTAGTAATTCAAACATTCGAACACTTAATTTGGGAGCCTCTACTTTAAACCTTTCGGCATGGGTCGGTTCTCCATTCAATTTGACTGATGCGACGAATCTTACATTTATAGGAGATCAGACCACAATCAACGTTACGGGAAACAACAATAATGGCACACAAACTTTTCATGGAGGTGGCCAGGACTTTGGCACATTGACATTTTCGATTGGAAAAGTAGTAGGCGGAAACGGTTGGGTCATTACGGGTGATAATTCATTTAGTAATTTGAGTTTTCCTCAGAATGGTTATTTAAATGGTTCAAATACCATTACAAATTTAAGCTTATCAGCAGGAGGTACTTATAAATTTAAATCCGATGCAACGCAAGTAATTACCAACTATGATCAAACAGGAACAGGCTCTTGTTTGGCACCTATAGCATTAATTTCAGATGCTAGTACGGTCTCTACTTTATCCATTACAGCGCCTGCAGATATCGTACTTGCTTATGCAACCTTACAAAATATAGCAGTTACGGGAGGCGCAACTTTTACAGCGACTAATTCAGTTGATCTAGGAGGTAATACAGGTTGGACTAGTATTGGTAGCTTAGAGGCTACAAATCATGATCTCTATTGGATAGGCGGAACAGGCAACTGGTCAGATCCAGCGCATTGGTCACTGAGTTCAGGTGGTGCACAGTACGGTTGTTTGCCATCAGCGAGTGACAGTGTTCTATTCGATGCCAACTCTTTTTTAACAACAGGCAATACGATCACAGTAGATATATTGAATACTTCCATCAATAACATGACATGGACAGGCGTTGCAAATACACCAACATTTGTCATGAGTGCTGGAAAAACAATGGAAGTAAGCGGTTCTATAACCTTAGCTGAAGCCA
>Ga0209302_10002695_pt1 | contig 10354 bp, 6 predicted proteins | sample ArcOceMetagenome_2_FD_187445 | JGI IMG/M metagenome (GOLD analysis project Ga0209302, IMG submission 187445) | Marine eukaryotic phytoplankton communities from Arctic Ocean - Arctic Ocean ARC135M Metagenome (SPAdes) (version 2) | ecosystem: Environmental > Aquatic > Marine > Oceanic | place... | reverse complement strand
CCCCAAAACCCCAAAACCCCTTAAAACATCAAGTTGTCTATTTGATTAATTAAAAGTGGTTTTAATGGCGGAAATACGCCTGCGGCTAAATTTCCTTTAAGTGTGAGTGATGTATGAAAAGATCTTACAAAACCCCAAGACCCCAAAGCCCAAAACCCAAAAGTTTGTGAGTGTGTAAGTGAAAATATTGGTAGTGAGCCGGGTAAAACAATTCTTTGACAATTATTAATCTTTTTCACTTTGCAAAAACAATTGATAAAACAATTAACTATTATCAAAAGAATTATTCCACATAATTGTTCCTGGACCAAAAAGGTCTGTCCGAGCACAAAAATAAAATTTGTGCTAAAATTAAAAACTAAGTTCTTTTCGAACACTAAAACTATCCCGCATCCCACAGTAAGGGATGGCGCGTGCGTTGGACCGCAATAGGCGGTAGGTAGACCAAAATATTTTTTGAATTTTTTGGTTTGGCTGGGTTTTGACCCAGAAAAAGGTTCAAATGTCAACTTTTCGCAAATCTCAATGTCGCTTTTTCGCAAATCTCAATGTCGCTTTTTCGCAAAAGACGGTCGTTTTCTCGCAAATGACTACTGAAAATTCGAAAATGACAGAAATGACAGAAATGAAAGTAAAAGATTCAGGTTAACTTGCTTGCAAAAAATGCTCTAACTTTAGTTGTTAGCTTTCACTGCTAACTGTGCTAATCGAGATGACCCTGGAACGAAGCCATGCCTTCCATAGCCTCGATGATCTTCTCTAAACCACTCTACACATGACCGAAAAGTTTACGGTCTTTCACTACTTCTGGATCGTTAATGTTATGGATCTGCAAAGCACTGAGGGCGAAGCCAGAGGGATGCCTATCATTGAATGAGATAGCTTCCTTACACCTTTAGACAAGTTCCTCGGCATAGACTAGGCAACGATCCGCGTCAGGGTAGTAAGGCCGGACCACGTTGAATTGACCTTCATCGTCCGGAGAAAGAGGCTTTTCTTAGGTAACCTTTCCAGCGCTGTTTCCTTCACCTTCCGAGTGAATCTGTTGTTGCTGGAAAAGGGGAGAGTGCCGCAGGTTGGAATGTGGAGACTCCTGCCGGTTATCACGTGACAACTCCTGCATTTGGGGAGACAAACTCTGAATTTGCGGACGTCTCACCTCATGCTCACTCCTCAAATTAGCCTACACAACAGGCCTTTTCTTCAGTAACGACGGCTGTTCCGGCTTCACCACAGGCTCAAACTAGGAACTCGAGAGCTACTTAAGTCGCGCAGCAGCCTCTTTGTAGAGTTTGACTCCCTCAGGATCTTTTCGCTTATGCAGCATACGGACCAGCTGAATTTGCACTTGTAATTCTTTTTGATTCATTACGTGTTTAGTTTAATAGTATTAAACGACATGAATTTTCGGCATTAAAACCTCAACAACCCATACTAAAGGATCCAGGCAATGAATATTGCTCAGCCGGAATAACTAGATTGCGTTGACCTTTAAGTCATAATTAGATTTTGCAAAAAGTAGATGTTTGACTTCTAGCACCTTATCACTCACCAGCCTAATTTAAGTGCATAAGCTGTTATGCCGATAGCAGACAGGCAAGTGTATTAAAAAATTCGCTAACTGGTTATAGAAGCATATTCCAATGCTGATTTCATGAAACAGACCCGCTACAAGAAATGCTTTAACCCATTTAAGAATATCCACTATTCGTTTGGATATAGATAAACTTTCCAATGTGTCTTCTGTTGCTATAGACTGCCGAGATACAATCAAATGAAACATCACGTTGACGAACATTTAAGGACTCCGTTACTTCCTCAGCTCGATTATGTACAATGCATTGTTCACGAACAAGCCACAATTTCAGTGTGCCCTCTATGTATGGCAACATGTATGTCACGTGAACTCAAAATGCACATTGCTACCGCTCACTCATTTTCAGACTGTGTGTGGGGAGGCATTGATATTACAGATAGAGTCCCTCATTTATTGAGAAGGGCTCACTTATATGGGCTTAATGACTTCCCAACTAATACTGTTGGTATGGTTAAGCTATGCATTGCTTACATGAACCATAGATAGTAGAGATGGTGGGTTATGAAGTTCTACGCCCCGGAAATGCGTTATGTGGATGGCCACGATATTCGGCTTTTGATTCAAGTTTTGTCAAACGGTATAGAACCAAACTGGGTCTGTCCGATTCTATTCTTGCCCGTAGATTCTACAAAAACGATTGGATAGGCATAGTTGAATCCTGTTGACACTATTGTCTGGCTTTTCGACATAACTCGAGATGAAACCGTACAGGAATTTCCGTTGTAGCATATTTGGCAAGTATCAGAAGAAAACCATCAATAGGCTCAATTACTAGACAATCAACGACAATAGATGGAATAGATTCATGCACACCACAGAGCTCAGATAGACCAGTAACAACTGCACCCCATTTTCCGTTGATGAGTTAAGTTTGATAGTTAATAAGTAATTTTTAAGAAATAAACAGTCTTGTATGCCTGTAGAAGTTCAATTCGAGTATAACTCTTCGAAAAGAGCATAGCGTTACTACAAGTAAGAGCCAATAAGCGATCATTAATTTGAAAACCTACGCAAAACATTGGAGTTTGACGCAACACAGCACTACTTTCTCGTGAATATGATAGGTCGTGGATTTTCAATACGTGCTCGTGGTTTTGAAACTTAGCAAATCAAATACAAAAAAGACAATTGGTGTAAATGCCGACCCACTATTCCTTTCAACAAAAGGAGCCTCAAGTCACACTAAAAGCTCTGTCCCACGCATAAAAACTGGAGTAATGTCGATTTTCAATGTTGGGTCAACGATAACTTGAAAACAGGCGACTCATTGTAGTGCAACTTATGCAAGTAGAAGTTAAAAGAGAAATCATTTGGTAATTAGTTGATTCATGAATGTCTTGACGGACGACATACTAGCATCAACCTCAACAGCGGCTAACCAATTTCACCTCAAGACTCTGCGCCTTTCGTCGAAAGTGAAAGCTCTCAAGAAATTACTTTTAAAAAGAAGAGATCTTGCATCTTATCTATCAGTAAAACCATAGGAAGCTTCTCTCTCAATTCTACTAAGCGACAAAAGACTAAGGCAGATGTTAGTTGTTAAGTGGGTGAGGTCGTTAGTCACGGTTTAAATGCTCCCACAATATTATGCGACATATCAAACAGTCAGAATAAGAACGTCATGACAAAAAGGGTTAATCACGAACCTCAATTCATCCAACAAGATATCCCAGTCCAAAGGGACAGTAATGAAATTGAAAACCAATCAGTTCAATTTCAAATCGATATGAACTACACTTTGCGGTAAGATTTTGAAAGCCCGCCACTACAACACTACGGAACACCTTTAGAGTTAGAATGTCAGTAAATCCGGAAAGTCTAATTAGACAATGTCGTTGATATTAATCAGTAAGGAGTATTTCCGTCTGAACCTATAAGCATCTTGAAGAAGATGCGGCCCACACCAAGTACAAGCACCACGAAGTTTCGAGTCGGAACAGATGTTATCATTAACGATTACATGGGTAAAAAAGACTTACACAGTATTCTTACGTCAGTATTTGCATGGAATCACCCTAAAAAGGTAGAATCGGTGTCTGGCGGCACTCCTCTATTTTTACCACACTTCGAGAAAATGGTTCTAACCGGTCGTATGACTGATCCCAGTGACACTTAGCTGAAGTAAGTCAAGCTTGCATCAAACCCTAAACTTGGGTTCCTGATAGTTGACAAGAGAGTCATTTTAGCTCTAGTTCTTGTTGGTGTGAAGAACTAAAGAGCTGAAATATTCTAACGAATCCCATGCTGTCTTAAAGACCAATTGAAGCTAAAAGACAATGATTGTAGGATCACTCCATGCATAGAAAAGCTCGAATCAATATTCAAACTAGACCGCTGTGACTCTTTCATTAAGAAGACGTACACGTACCTAAACATGTAAAACTTTGACTGGTTTGCCATTACTCAGTGGTACCTATTCGGTGCATCTCCAGGTCCAGTAACTGCAACTCTTGAGGACGTCACTATGATGCGCCATCGGATTAGTAAATTGGATAAAGCCTCGCGTCAGACAGACATCAGGGCTGAATTCTCATTGTACTGGATAATCAAATCGCCTTTAACTCAGAGAAGCTTGTTCAAGGCCATCATTGAAGATTACAATTAGTGGGAGGCCAGGTCAGTTGCCATTGACCGTTTTATCTTGGGAAGTGGAACTTTTGCCTCACTTAAAACACTAACGTCTACGTTGATTAGACACCCAACTACGTTCAATTTTGATCGCTTGCAACGGCTTTCGGTGATTATTTACCGACCGTAATATTAGGAACCTGGACTTACACCTGCCCCAAGAATCTGTCATGAAATTGCTGAAAACGAAGCTATTCCTGAGTACTTCTTACAAAGGCTCTTTGATACAAGCATTGTTCAGTCACGCGACACGTTTTCCATCGGCGGAGAGTATCAACTGACAACAGTATGTACCAATCAACTGCACAAACAAGACGTCCTGAATGACGGTAATGATAAAGAATCGTGGTAGTGTGACGGATTAGACACGGTCTTGTAGCCAACTAAGCCACAGATTTGTTAATCAAACCCGCAGGTTACCTACATACCTGTTGTGGTACTCAACTAAGAACGGATTCTTATGGCAAACAAATACGGTAAAGGATCACCGATACTAAGTTTGATTGAACCAATCTCGTGCTTCCATGGACTCGTGGAGTTCAACTATACGACGCGTCTTGACAGAATCCTCCTGTATTTTGACCGTTCGGAACAAGTAGGGGTAGTTTCACTACCTTACCATGCCGACATCTGTATGAAAGATCTCACTACGAACGATGAACTTAAGAAAGACGAGTTCAAGCTCATAGCAAGTGTTTACGAGAGAAAAAAAGACAAAGAACCCTCCACCTTCAGTACAATTGTCTTCACAAGTGTAGAAGATGGTTCCAGCTTCGATGGTAACTACTATGCAGGTAACGCTCATTCCGAATCAATAGAAGAGCTTTGTACTTCGACACAGTTTAGTGACCACGAAGAGACAGTAGTCCTTGCCCTATACACCAGAAAACAACTCATTAGCCTCTGAGAATAACTCAGAATCCCTCAAAAAAGAGGGGGTCTCCACGGAGACTTCTCAGAAATTTATAGATTTTTACAAACGTTAGTTAACCACATGATTGAATATTACTCCATCTTTAGTTTTTATCAATTTTATTCATCATTTTCTTTTAAAACACACATACTTACATCATTATATGAACGTCGAAGAAGTGTAACGGAAGGTTAGGACCAAAGCCGACATGCATAGAGTACTTACTTGTCATGGGTTAATACTTCCCCGCCTAAAGCTACCTATATGCACAAATGAATTCTTGAGAGGAGTCTTTGAAGGATCGATATGGGTGCCTCATGGCGGAGAGTCATTTCACAATCCTGTAATGAACCCACCTAGTGCCATGGTGCTTTAAGAAATTGTCAAAGGAGAACTTTCTTAACACTTAAGCACTGGTATTACTGATCGTGGCAGGGAAAAGGCCAAACTTCTGGAGTTGCTACACGAAAAGTCTGCTGACAAAGATTTTCTGCTGAAAGTGCTAGCATACGTCAATCACGAACATGATGTGTTTGACTTGAGGTACCGACCACCAGGTAAACCTGTAAAAATTGCTCAGAAAATGGTGATTAGCGATGCGAACGGACTACTGACTCATGCGCCAGATCTTAATGGGAAGGAGCTTTAAAAACGATCATCTTTCTCGTTTCTAACAAAGTAGTAACGACTTGAGAAAGAAATAGAACGGGCATTGCAAAGGTAGGTTACTGTATCAAACGTAATTGAGAACAAACAACAGTAGCTAATCGATTTGATGGATCATAAAAAAACGGTCCAGTAGTTTGTGAAGTTAGATTAGCGAGAATACGAGCACTTTAAGTAAGTCAAGGACTCGTAAGCCGACTACGAAAACTAATTGCGCGAGCGACTAGAAGCAGAGTATCACGAGCGCTTTCAGGTTGAATTAGATTCTGCTAAATAGTAGAATAATATGGCAGTTATATCACCTTTCCACCGTTAAGAGGACCAGAATCTGAATGCCAACGAAATCAACTTAGGACAGATGCAGATTGGTTCTCCAGAAATTCAACTTTACGTAGAATAGAATTAAGAGATGGAAGACCAGTCGAAGATGCGGTCCGGAAGCCGGTCCATTAAAAATAGGGAAGGGAAATCATCGGCACGACTCCCCTATCAAGACCGAAAGGCAAAGGTCAAAGCTTTGCAATAATTTTGATAGAGTCATTAAGTTTTATCATAAAATCTAACTTCAAGTTTATTCAAGTGTTTAGCGTTGAAGAAGGCTAGCTGCGTTATTCTGACCGTCGTTTGTGCTTGTACGAATTCTTTCATCCGTTTCTCTACTGGACACTATTCAAAGGGATTTTCACGTGGAAGTCGCTCTTGTTGTAATTTGATCATCTATACCGTTTTTTCATCTCCGTACATGGTCAACTTAATGTCAAGAAATTACGGGTACTCCAGCGCTTCATGAAACATTGACAAAAAGTAGTCAAGTTTACATGTACCTAATTTGTACCAGAAGGTTCGTCCTCGGAAAAATCTATTTAGAGCTAGCTTATCTCTCACCATCTATTCGTCTTCAAGTTTCTGTTATAGAACTTCTGGATTTTTGTCAAAATTAAGCGAAGGGGGTGATTTAGGTTCGGGCCAACTCCATATCCATCGTTTCACGTTTTCAACCATTTTACATTCTAGTTAAAACTGACTATTTAGAACTTCAGGGAAGACGTCTATCAACATGCAGAAACGTATTGAGATATGCACGATTTGTTCGGAATAGGTTTCTATACATTTCAAGTGTTACACGTTCCCACTCGATCTACACAAGTGAAATCATATTTTCTCGAGTCCAATTTCTAGATAGAGCAAACTTAGTGTGTGTAGGTATTACTCTTCGCTTCAGGTATGACCACACTAACTCTATTGAATTTGCCTTGCAGCTATAAGCTGGAAGGAAAAGTGGTATGAAGTGTGTTTCCATTACCTATACACTGACGATTGAGTGATGGCTGCGGTGATTGTCTAAGACTAAATAAGGCCTGCATTATGATGTGATATGAGGAGCAAGTTCTCTCAAATAGTCACAAAAGTCTTCTTTATTAGTGCTGCGTACTATCTTACCAAAAAATTCACGGTGAATACAATTTCCTAAAGCCCCCATCAAAGTAAATCCTTTTCCTCTAGTCTTACTCAAAGGTACTTCTAAAGTAGTGTTGGGAAGATACCACATTTTACTCTGGCGTTACCATCCGTTAAACGTAGTCTCATCAAAATAAATTACAGGTTCGTCGTTCACCAATAAGTCACGTAGTCGATTGGCGAATACAGTTCTTTCTTGTTGCAACCTCTCAGCATTCGCATGCTCACCATAGAATTATTTCGATGTAGCCTTGTAAGAAATTCCCCGCCTGCGATAAAAGAGTCCTAAAGTGCTAGGGCATAAGGAAATCCTGAAGCGCGTTCGTATAAGTGAACATCGTTTTGCTAATGAAAGATTACACATGCGTTTCAATTAGTTTGCGCTTACTAGAAAATCCTCTGTTCCTTTATCTACAATTACCTTTCTCGGCCTTCCCGGTGGTTTTCTTCTATAGCACACATTCAGATTACAATTTTCCTATTCAAATAGGCGTATGAAAGTGCATATTGAACGATCGTTTATGTTAAGAAGTTTTGAAACTTGAGCATAAGTTCGTATTCGCTACGTAAACTATGTCGTCGATCCATAATATGCATATAGGATGTTCAACTTGTCTCGTGGCTTGAACGTTCTTCTCACGGAATAAAATTTATCTGTCATTTTTGTTTAATCAAATAATTCAGTTAATAGAAGTAAATAATTCAATAAGTGAACTGCTTTGCGCAAGAGGAGGTGATCTGGCTTCCCGTCTAAAAAGCTACACCCCAGATGGCTGAATTGTCGATATACAGTGCTTCATACTATGTGTACTTAGTGTCTGCTTGATGTGTCTCTTGATGTCGATGCTTAGTTATGTGTTACTGGTAAGCCTGAGAGCACTCCAATTTTTCAAAGGTTCAGTGACAAGATACAGTCTAAAAGTTTGTCCGTTGACATCTTATTCGACTTTATAGTCGTTGATACATTTGTTGAGAAATTTGGCTGTTTGCTCGTGAGTTGCAGGACTTTTGAAGTAAAGTTAATACTTTTGTTCTTTGTCTTTTGATGGTTCCTGTTTGAGTTGAGCAATCTCCTTTTTCATCCCTTCGATTTCTAGCTTGAGAAGTTGGAACTGTTTGACCATGGATATTTCCATCTCCTCTTTCCCATTTTAGTCAGCGCTTTTAATTTCTACCATTAATACTTATAATGAACAAAGAGAACGCAATCAATGTCGACCAATCTGGGACTGAATAAGAGTCTCCAGAGTCAAAGACTACCGTGACTACAATTACTGAAGTGGTTTTTGAAAATGACTCTAGCAAGCAACTGAGGGATGAAACTGCCGGTCAAACGTATGCCGAGATTATTGAGACCTTGTCAGTTATGTCGTCAACTGCCCCTACTAAGGACAGCTGGAACATCATAAGGACATAAAGAGAGTGGGCCGTGAACCGACTCGCTACAATGGGAGAACCCTATGCTACAGGGAATGCGAAGGAGGATATGGACTTGCTTCTTACCAACCTCAAGACCAAAAACCAGATGTCTATAATCCCTGCGGAAGAATTCGAAGGTGTGCACAGGTAGCACCTACTCCTTACCAAATCCATTCAGAGCTATGAAAACATGTAGGAAGACCTGACAGAGATAATGGATATTTGCAGCCGACCGCATGAAAACTGATTTTTAAACATTAGTTACTTACTTACTCAAATTATTTTTCAATAGTTCTCTTTTGGATACAATAGTTAATCAATTACAAACTAACCAGAAATGTCAGACGAAAGAGAAGTTGATTACGCCAACTACGCTAACTACATTGACGATCAAGATATGGAAGATTTTCTCGATGAGTAGATCAAGGAAGAGCGTCAGAGAGATGAAGATTCCAAGTTGAAGACTAAGAGCCAGAAGAAGTCGCAATCCTTGGAAGAAGGCAAGCATGAGGATGAACCTGAACTGGAGATGGTTGGATGGACAGGTCCTGACAACGTTGGGAACTTCGGCACCCTCCAAGCGGCATGTGTGGAGTTGGCTTAAGATTGTCCTACGGCGTAGTAAGAGGACAATGTCGAGTACAACTATCAACAGTTCATGAAGTTGATGAAACACCTTTTCGGGGTTGATATCGACGTTTAGCCCATCGGGACGGCTGTAAACGCCCTCTCAGAGAACATCTCTGAATTACAGGTGACAGCCGCTATTGGTATTGTTAGCCAACAGGAGCTTGAGGAAGGCTGGATCCAGCATAAAGCTCTGAAGAAGCAGTAGAGAAACTATGTCCTCAAGAAGTAGTTGCTGTCCTCAATGTCCGGCGTCGCTGCCAATCACCCTGGTACCGTCGTTAGTGGCGGTAAGAGATCGCTCTACAAACAGGACTACGCCCACATAAGGGTCAATTTCGACGTTTGAGGCCAAAAGTGGATTGGCAGATATTCTATTGGCAATTTTGCAAGCAAGTTAACCTGAATCTTTTACTTTCATTTCTGTCATTTCTGTCATTTTCGAATTTTCAGTAGTCATTTGCGAGAAAACGACCGTCTTTTGCGAAAAAGCGACATTGAGATTTGCGAAAAAGCGACATTGAGATTTGCGAAAAGTTGACATTTGAACCTTTTTCTGGGTCAAAACCCAGCCAAACCAAAAAATTCAAAAAATATTTTGGTCTACCTACCGCCTATTGCGGTCCAACGCACGCGCCATCCCTTACTGTGGGATGCGGGATAGTTTTAGTGTTCGAAAAGAACTTAGTTTTTAATTTTAGCACAAATTTTATTTTTGTGCTCGGACAGACCTTTTTGGTCCAGGAACAATTATGTGGAATAATTCTTTTGATAATAGTTAATTGTTTTATCAATTGTTTTTGCAAAGTGAAAAAGATTAATAATTGTCAAAGAATTGTTTTACCCGGCTCACTACCAATATTTTCACTTACACACTCACAAACTTTTGGGTTTTGGGCTTTGGGGTCTTGGGGTTTTGTAAGATCTTTTCATACATCACTCACACTTAAAGGAAATTTAGCCGCAGGCGTATTTCCGCCATTAAAACCACTTTTAATTAATCAAATAGACAACTTGATGTTTTAAGGGGTTTTGGGGTTTTGGGG
>Ga0209302_10002692_pt1 | contig 10357 bp, 12 predicted proteins | sample ArcOceMetagenome_2_FD_187445 | JGI IMG/M metagenome (GOLD analysis project Ga0209302, IMG submission 187445) | Marine eukaryotic phytoplankton communities from Arctic Ocean - Arctic Ocean ARC135M Metagenome (SPAdes) (version 2) | ecosystem: Environmental > Aquatic > Marine > Oceanic | place... | reverse complement strand
ACCATACGTGCGTAAACAAGCCAACAGACTTAATTGGATAGTCAAAGGTAAACTTATTGATATAAGTTGGTCTGATGAAGATGTTGAAAAAACTTACCATTCATATTTTAAACGCCTGTGGGGCAACAACGAAATATATCTTCACGAAGAAGGATTTGCTGAAGCATATGCAGAACGCGAAGAACAACTTTACCAAGATGATATAAACACCATTGCTGTTTTAGGCGGTCATTACGATTAAGGTTGACATTTACTAGAATTTAGTGTACACTATAAAGAACACTGGAGACTTAGATGATTAAACCTAAATTATTAGTTATTGGCCACGGCCGACATGGTAAAGATACTGTGTGTGAAATGCTGCGTGATCATTATAGATACACATTTGAAAGCAGCTCAAAATTTTGTAGCTTACAATTTATATACAACGACCTAAAGGACAAGTATGGATATGCTAATGAGGAAGAGTGTTATGCTGACAGGCATAATCACAGAGCAGAATGGTATAATGCTATCTGTGATTATAATGTACCTGATGCAGCGACTCTAGGTAGAGAGATGTTCGAAGCTTACGATATATATTGTGGGCTACGCAACAAGCGTGAATTCTTTGCAATGCAAAACACTGGTGTATTTGATTATTGTATTTGGGTTGATCGCAGTATGCATCTAGAAGCAGAAGCATCTGATTCGATGAGCTTAGAACAATGGATGTCTGACTTTACAATTGACAACAACGGCACATTAGAAGATTTAAAGTTTAATTTAGATCAGTTAATGACTTATTTAGAAGTCCGGAATTAAGTCGCCTTGCTTCCACTTAACACCTTCTTTTTGAAGAGTGCGCTGACAGTTAGCACAGATAGTTTTTAAATTATTTGGTCGACAGTTTTCTAAGACACCATCTATATGAAATACATTAAACTGTTCTTCGTGCTTTGAATTAAATCCGCACTTTTCGCATCCTTTCTTTTTAATATATCCTGCTTGTTTCCACTTTGGAATGCCGTGACCTATGCCACTACGTAAACAAGTTTCGCAGAGCTTCCGATAGTAGGTTCTGTGTCCTTTTTTGTAATTTATAGCTGCTGGACGGTGTCCGCACTTGCATAATGGCCTCATATTGTATTTAGCTCACCTTTTCGGTCCCTTTTTATAGGGTGTTTGCACTATCCTTTTACTAGATAATGGTAAATACATGTAACAGAATACCCAATCCACAGGAGACGAAAATGGCATTAGTATCACCAGGTGTACAAGTTAGCGTAGTAGACGAAAGTTTTTATACTCCCGCTGAACCAGGCACAACCCCAGTAATCTTTGTTACATCAGCAGAGAATAAACTAAATGCTTCAGGCTCAGGCACTGCGGTAGGAACATTAACAGCAAACGCTGGTAAACCGTACCTACTAACATCGCAACGCGACCTAGCTGAAACATTTGGAGACCCAACATTTCAAACAGACGCAAGTAGTAACGCAATTCATGGTTCAGAACTTAATGAATATGGTTTGCAAGCTGCTTATTCGTATTTAGGTGTAAGTAACCGAGCTTGGGTTGTAAGAGCAGATATTGACTTAGGTCAATTAACAGCTCGTACAACAGTTCCAACTGCTAACCCAGATGCAGGCACATATTGGCTAGACACAGCTTCAAGTGTATACGGTATGCAAATTTGGAACAATTCATCAGTTGCATCTACAGGACAAACTTTTGCTAACAAAGTTCCGCTAGTACTTACAGCGCAAACACAGGTAGCAGACTATGAAAATCAAAACTATACTCCACTTGCTTCAATTGGCACAGTAGGCGACTATGCAGTTGTATCAGTAACTAACTTAAACACTATGTGGTACAGAGCATCAACTGGTTGGGTAGAGCTAGGCTCAGCTGCGTGGAAAGGATCTATTCCAACTATACTAGGTGCAAAGACAGGCACACTATTTGGTGAAGATTCAGGAGCAGCAGCAGCAGACACATTTACAATAAACAGTACAGTAGTTACAGTTACTCCAGGCGATTCTATTGCAGCAGTTAAAGATGCTATCAATGGCTTTTCGTTAACTGGTATAACAGCTAAAGTAGTAAATGGCGAACTAGCAATTTACAACGATGGTTCAAACACTGCTACTGTAAAAATTCTAGTTGGCTCAGGCAACGGAGAAGCACTTACGTTCTTAGGACTAACAGGCGGTACGTTTAACATACCAGCTTTACAAATTAGTAAGCATACAGAAATTCCAGATACATTTAAAACTACAGCAGGCGGCTATAATGGACGTCCTACAGGTAGTGTATGGCTCAAAACAACTACACCTAACTTAGGCGCACGTTGGAGAGTTAAAACTTGGAATACTAGTACAAAATTATGGGACTCAGTTGAAGCTCCAATTTACGACACGGCTGAAATTGCTTTATTGAACTTAGATAAAGTAGGCGGTGGTAGCAACTTAGTAATTGGTAATTTGCATGTACAGAGCAATGTTGCCCAAGACGCAAGTCCAAAAGGCACTTTTAAAATATTTAAAAGAGCAGCAGTAGGTAGTACAGTTATTACTTCTAACCCAGTGACACTTGCAAGTTTTGTTAATGGCGGAGCTTATGAATTTAATATTCAAGCAACATCACCAGGCAGTAGCGACTTCAGTACAATGGCATTAGTTACTTGGACAGGATCAACAACAGCTAGAGCAACAGCAGTAGATATAGCAGCACAAATTACAAGTGCAGCTATTCCTTATGTAAGTGCAGACGTTGATGCAGCAGACCAAATTGTTCTTACACATTCTAAGGGCGGCGAAATTAGACTTACTGACTCAGCAGGTAGTGCATCTTCAGTACTAACTGGCTTAGGCATTACTCCTTATAACGCTACAACAAAAACAGGAACACGCTTTGTAAGTGACGAACCTGGTGTTGATAACGGCGCTGGTAATCCAATACAATACAGAGTAAGTAATTGGGAAGCACTGAAGTATACAGCAAGTAGTGCAGCACCAACAAATACAGCAGCAGCAGGAACATTATGGTACAATTCAATTGTTGATGAAGCTGACATTATGATCAACAATGGTAGTACTTGGGTAGGTTATCAAGATTCTACTAGTCCAGTGTATTCAGCAATGAACGGCACAGATGCAAACGGACCAATTGTTAGCGCAAGTCAACCGCTTGTACAATCAGATGGTTCTAGTATAGTATTAGGTGACTTATGGATTGACACATCAGACGTTGAAAACTATCCAGTAATTTATCGTTACACAGGATCATTAGTTGATACTTGGGTACTAATTGATAGCAGTGACCAAACAACTGAAAATGGTATTGTGTTTGGCGATGCACGTTACGGAGCAACAGGCGCAGCTGGTAATACAGCAGCAACTATTAAAGCTTTACTAACAAGCAACTATTTAGACCCAGATGCACCAGACCCAGCACTATATCCAAAAGGCGCATTGCTTTTTAACACTCGCAGAAGTGGATTTAATGTAAAACGTTATGAAGTGAACTATATTGACACAGCAGCAGTAAATGGTCGCTTTGGTGATCAATCTATGTCAGCTTATGCAAAAGATCGTTGGGTTACTGAATCAGGAAACCAAGAAGACGGCTCAGGCACATTTGGACGTCATGCACAGCGCAAAGTTGTTGTACAAAAACTACAAGCTATTGTTAATAACAACGATGAGATTCGTAACGAAGATTCACGTAGATTTAACTTAATTGCTTGCCCAGGTTATCCAGAACTAATTGGCGAACTAGTAACACTAAACAACGACAGAGGCTTAACAGCATTTGTTATTGGTGATTCACCAGCAAGATTAACTCCAGATGCTACTTCACTAAATGAATGGGCAACAAACGCCCGTACAGTAGTTGAAGATAACGATGACGGATTAGTTACAAGTGACGAGTACTTAGGTGTGTTTTATCCATGGGGCTTTACAAGTGATAACTTTGGTAACAATGTTGTTGTTCCACCAAGTCACATGATGCTACGTACAGTTGCACTAAGTGACCAAGTTAGCTATCCATGGTTTGCACCAGCAGGTACAAGACGTGGCGGAGTAAGTAACGCAAGTTCAACAGGTTATATTAATAGCGAAGGTGAATTTGTAAGTACTTCACTAAACGAAGGACAGCGTGATACATTGTATGCAAATAGTGTTAATCCAATTACGTTTATTACAGGTTCAGGACTTGTTAACTTTGGCCAAAAGACTCGTGCTAGAGGCGCAAGTTCATTAGACAGAATTAACGTTGCAAGACTTGTGGTATATTTACGCAGTCAACTTAGCTCACTTGCTAAACCTTATATCTTTGAACCTAATGATAAGATCACTAGAGACGAGATAAAGCAGCAGGTTGAAAGTTTGCTGTTAGAGCTTGTAGGACAAAGAGCACTTTATGACTTCTTAGTTGTATGTGACGAGTCAAACAATACGCCAAGCAGAATCGATCGTAATGAACTTTACGTAGATATTGCAATTGAACCTGTTAAATCAATCGAGTTTATCTACATTCCATTGCGTTTGAAAAACACTGGCGAGATAGCTGGGACAGCAGGATGATAAATACAACTACATTAGGAGCAAAATAAATGGCAATTTCATCATTAAGTAAAATTACAGTGCCACTTGCTAGCGGAGATTCTGCTAGCTCACAAGGCTTGTTAATGCCAAAGCTTCAGTACCGCTTTAGAGTGTCACTGGAAAACTTTGGTGTTAGTACACCGACTACAGAATTAACAAAACAAGTTGTAGATGTAACTCGTCCAACTGTTGCTTTTGAACCGATGGAAATCCATGCGTACAACTCAAAAGCATACTTAGCAGGCAAGCACACTTGGTCACCAATCACGTTAAACTTACGTGAAGACGTGAACAATGCTGTTCAAAAGCTAGTAGGCGAGCAGTTACAGAAGCAGTTTGATTTTATGGAACAGTCAAGTGCAGTTTCAGGACAAGATTATAAGTTTGTTACACGTATCGAAATACTCGACGGCGGTAATGGCGTATATACTCCAAACGTACTTGAAACTTTTGAACTATACGGTTGCTTTATTACTAACGCAAACTATAATTCTTTAGCTTATTCCAATAACGAACCTGTTACAGTAACACTTGAAATCCAATACGACAACGCAGTGCAAACTGACGCTGAAGGCGGAATTGGCGTAAGTGTTCCACGTACAAACGGCTCGTTAATAACTGGCGGCGGAGCATAATAAAAAAACCTCTTTATTGAGTAAAAGGAGCTTCGGCTCCTTTTTTATTATCTAAGCAGTTAATACGAATAGATAAATACTAGTATGAATAACTCGTACTCTGATAACTTAGCATCGACACAAGGACCTAAAGGAAACTTAGGGGACTATTCGCATGCATCTAAATTATTTGTTAATAATAATTTAAAGTTTGCACCTAAATCAAAATTCCTTTACCATTGTTTCTTCGGCTTAGACCCAAGTGTTGGCAACGTCATAAGTGCGTTAACACAAAAGTACGGAGTCGAAATTGGATTATTAGTAAAAAGTGCAGACTTGCCTAAATATCAAGCAACTGTAGAAACTAAGAATCAATATAATAGAAAAAAGAATATGCAAACTGGCATAACTTACCAACCAATTACTATTACATTTCATGATGATAATCACGGTGTTACTAGTGCATTGTTAGAAGCTTATTATAGATTCTATTATGCAGATGCATGGCACGGAGATAATCCCGGAGCATATAGTAAAACTAATAATGGTGATAATACATATAAGAACAGGGCCCGTCATCAATACAGATACGGTTTAGATAATAATAATACTGTTCCTTTTTTTAGAAGTTTGCAAATAACACAATTAGCAAGAGGCCAATATACAACATATTCATTAGTAAATCCTATTATTACTAATTGGGAACATGACTCTGTTGACAGTGAAGGCAATTCACATATGCAGAATACTATTACTATACAGTACGAAGCAGTGCATTATACTAGAGGTAATGTGCAAGCAGGAGCAGACGGTGAGCCTACTGGGTTTGGATTAGTACATTATGACTTACAGCCAAGTCCGTTAGCGCCAGCAAGTGCTACTACTTTATTAAATAGAAATATTGATCTTTTACCTAAGTCTAATAATATATTAACAACACTTGAAAATAACAGTACACTAACATACCCAACAACTTCAAAAAATAATAGCTTTACAATAGGTAACTTATCTAATAACAATTCAATAGGTGGCCTGAGAAATATAGTTATTCCTAAATCGCAAGGTAGAGGCGGGGACCAATCTGTAGTGCCTTCAACAGAATCTAAGTTATTAACAAGTGTTGCAGCTTCTTCAACTACAACGTTTGTAACAGATTTAAACGAGAATAAAGCAAAATTAGATGCATTAGCAAAAGAAGCATATAAGAAAGATTTCTTACAAAATGGCGGCAGTGGTGTTAACGGACTAACAGTAGCATGGGATTCTTTGCCAGCAACTGAACAAGAAGCATATAGAAAACAAATATTAGAAGGTGCATTATGAGTAGTTTACCAATTCCTAATTTGTCAAAAAGAGAAGCAGATATTAGTTTATTCTTTGATAGATATTACACACAACCAATAAATTTTTCTGACAGCGAATTAAATGCTGTAAATTCATTCTTCTTATCAAAGGGGTTTAATGAAACTGCATCAATTGCAATTAGTGTAACTTTAATAAATCAAGCAAAAAATGATGATGTTAAGATCTTTACTTTGTTAGATACTCTTGGATCATACGAACCACTACAGTTAAGTGCAATTGTTGCAGAGATATTAAACTATAATAGAAAGCGTACTAGTGTAGTAGGCTTTAAAAAAGACAAAGACTTTTCAAAATTTGAATCAAGAAATATAATAGGATAATAATATGGGTAGATTTGCGCAAGGTAAATTTACAGTAAAAAATCCTGCAAAATATATTGGTAATAAAATGCCAACTTATAGAAGTAGTTGGGAATTTACTTTCATGAAGTTTTGTGACGAACATACAAGTGTTAGTCAGTGGGCAAGTGAGGCTGTACAAATTCCGTACAGAAATCCAATAACAGGTAAACATACAATATATGTTCCCGACTTTTTTATTGCTTATGGTGATAAAGACGGAAAACAACGAGTAGAGTTAATTGAAGTAAAACCACTTAATCAAACAGTTAAAGAAAAAGTAGGTAAAAATCAACACAATCAAGTTCACTGGGTTATAAATCAAGCTAAGTGGCAAGCTGCCAGGGCTTGGTGCAAACAAAAAGGTATTTTCTTTCGTATAGTTACTGAAGGAGATCTTTTCCATAATGGCCGGCGCCGTTAATGGCAGTACTTATTAAAGATTACAATAGTGTCTTTATACATATTCCTAAAACAGGCGGTAGCAGTATACAGAGATGGTTACTAGACAATACAGATAGTTATATAACAACATCTACAAAGCATCAACCTTTATCTGATATTGAATTAAAGTACGGAAAATTTGACTTTAGTTTTGCAGTAGTAAGAAATCCTTGGGATTGGTGTGTTAGTTGGTATTTCTTTAGTCGAGACCGAGCGTTACGTAGAATTAAACATCCTAAAAATAAAGGCAAGTTTAGTTTAGAATATAATCAGCAGGCATTAAATAATTTTGAAAAAGGGTTTGAGTACTTTATAGAAACTACAATGTTAAAGGATCAATACCATAGGACAGTGGGTATTGATTATATTATAAAGTTAGAAAATATTGACGAAGAAATAAAAGTGATAGCTAAAAAATTTAATATTAATAAAGAATTACCAGTCATAAACGCATCGAGTAGAACACACGGTTATAGAGATTATTATAATGATAACACTAGGCAAATAGTACAAACTAAATTTGAAAAAGATATTAATATATTTGGATATAATTTTAGCTAAATAATACTAGCATATAATGGATCCACAACAATGACAAAGAAACTTGAAGAACTTTTAAATTTGCCAGAGTCTAAAGAGATTATTCAGCAAGCTGAAATATTAGAAGAAGAGCAAGCTAATCATGATTTAGAGAATCAACAAGAGACCTTGCGAGATATTGCAGAGTTTGATAAGATTGCAAGTGCATTGCCAGCAGTTAAAGGACTTGGGCAAAAAGCCGACGATGAACTTGAAGATATTGCAAAGCGAGCTCTTACTGCATATGACGACTTAATGGACTTAGGCATGAATGTAGAACAACGGTTTGCAAGTAGAGTTTTTGAAGTTGCAGGCGGTATGTTAAAAACAAGTTTAGATGCCAAAGTTGCAAAGATGGATAAGAAGTTAAAAATGATTGACTTGCAACTTAAAAAAGAAAAAATGGACAAAGATAATGCACCTAGGGGTGACGGTGAAGTTATTAACGGAGAAGGCTATGTTGTTACTGATAGAAACAGCCTACTACAGCGACTTAAAGGCCTTGATAAAGATAAATAACATATAATGGGAAATACTATAATGCGAAAATTTAGCGAAATACTAATCGAATCAAAAAAAACTTACAATTTTATTATTAGAATTGCAGGTGACATGCCTGAAGGCTGTGCAGACACAATGAAGACTAGTTTAGAAAAGTTTGACCTTGTTAGTTTTACTGGCCCAAAAAGAACACCAATACAAGAAACACCAATGGATTTCCCACAGTTGCAAAATATGGAAGTACATACTTTTGAAGCAGAAGTAAGTTATCCAACAGTTGGACATATATTAGAACGTTATCTTGTTGATTGTTGCGGCGTTGACCACACACATTTAAATGTAAGAGTTCCGGGTGAACCTGTAGAACTAGAACAAAGAGAACAAAAAGAATCAGAAGTTTACGAGCCGTTAATAGGCAAAGAAGATCTAGGTGGCGAAAGCGCACAACAAGAAGTAGGTGGCGCCAGAGTTATGGATTTACTTAAAGAGTTAGAAGTTGCTCGTGCAGAACGAAATATTGAGCCAAGCGGTGATGTTGCTCAAACTGAATCAAAAGATATCAATGATTCTCAAAATAACAAAGCTGTCGTAGGAGGCTAATAAAATGGATATGAAGAAAATTTTAGAAAATATGGATTCAGCTAGTTCAGGTAATAACCCTGCTGCTAAAGCTGAAGTAGGAAGTATGAAAGCAATCTTAGAATCAATTAATGATGTTAAAGAATGCGGCATGACAGAGATGCCTGGCGATATGCCTGGCGCAGCACCAATGGCTGCTGAAACTCCTGTAACGATGAACGTAACATTAAACGCCCAAGGCGCAGATGCAATTGCAGATTTAATTACATTAATGGGCGGACACAAGGCAGCAGAGCCAGCAGCAATGCCAGCAGCAATGCCAGCAGCAATGCCTAGTTCAGATCCACATGCGGATGATATGGATGATATGAGACGTATGATCTCCATATCAGCTGACGACGAGCCAGAAATGGTAGTTGGCGGTGACGACGAGCCAGACTCAAATGAAGAGTTTGCTAACGCTCCAGATGAAAAGTACGCAGATCATAACACAATGACAAAAGATCTTTCCGGCGGGTTAAATCGTCAAAAGAAAAGTTACAAACCAGCAGCTGGTGGCGACAATCCAATGGCTAAGAAAATGCATGGAACTGTTACTAAAGAATCAATTAAAGATACACTTTGGGCAGCACTAAGCGAAAAGAAAACTATCGAGGGCAGAGGACGCGGTAAGAAGAAATTAAAAGCGTCACGCGGTAACGAAGATATTAAGGCAACAGAGGGCTCTAGAGGTAAAAAGAGTCGTGGTAAGAAGTCAAGAGGTTAATTGGGAAGAATATTTCCAACACATTAAACCTGTATGTCCTTGGAGCGGAGCAGCTCTTAAAAAAGGCGAATTAAAAATTACACAATGGTCTGGTGAAATTGAGCCGCTAGGCAACAACCAAGCCATTGTTTATATTTGCCCAAACTATAATCGTAGACGATTAAAAAAATTACACAAAAAAATTGATGACGGTACATATGAATGGTTATGGAGCGAGCCCACTAACGGTCCTAATGCATCTCCTGTACCTGTACTAATACAACAAGATAAACGCAAGTTGTTTGATCTTAGGTTCGATACGGGCTACTACAACGATATAATAGGTTAAATAGTACTATGGCAGCATCACTAGACGGCGTCTTAATTAAAAAGGCCAATAGACAAGAAACATATACCGAAGCACAGATGGCAGATCTTATGTCCTGTATGGACCCTGATCTTGGCTATCTACACTTTGCAAAACACTTTGCTTTTATACAACATCCTGTACAAGGTAAACTTATGTTCGATCCATATGAATATCAGTTACGTCTAATGGATAGTTATCATAGCTATCGTTTTAATATTAATATGATGCCT
>Ga0209302_10002690_pt1 | contig 10362 bp, 13 predicted proteins | sample ArcOceMetagenome_2_FD_187445 | JGI IMG/M metagenome (GOLD analysis project Ga0209302, IMG submission 187445) | Marine eukaryotic phytoplankton communities from Arctic Ocean - Arctic Ocean ARC135M Metagenome (SPAdes) (version 2) | ecosystem: Environmental > Aquatic > Marine > Oceanic | place... | reverse complement strand
TTTATTAATGTTATTAAATTTTTTAAATTTATAATAACTTTATAAGTTCATTTGTAAAAAATGCTAATTCAACCTCATTTTCATGTAAGGTGTGAAAAATTGCAATATATTTAAGTATTAATTTTACAATATTGTACTTAATATTTTCATTAAGCATATCTGTAATTTTAATGAATGTAAAATAAGAATCTAAAATGTCCATTACAGAATAACCCTTTTTATAAATTTTATAAATAATTTTTAAAGCTTCTGTAATATTTTTATTATTATGCCATTCTACAGTATAATTTTCAAATTCGTAAAAACTAATATTAGTGCATATTTCTTTAACTTTTTCTTTAGTTATAGGTATATTTAGTAATTTAAATTTTTCCATATAATTAATTAATAATCTAATAGAATTATTGCATATATTTAATATAAAATCTTCCGCATTATTTTTTATATTTATATTTTCATTGATTTTGATTTTATCATAGATTTTTTTTAAAAAATTTTTTTGTATGGGTTTAATTTTGATAAGAGTACAACGAGACTGTAAACTATCAATAACTTTTTGAGTATTAGAACAAGATGATAAAAAATGAACATTGTGGCTGTATTTATCGATACAATTTCTAAATACTTGTTGGCTTTGGTCATTAATAATATCAATATCGTCTAATATAATAAATTTTTTCTTTCCAAATATGGCTGAAGGTGTTTGACAAAAAGTTTTAACTTCATTTCTATAATATTGTATTCCCTGTTCTTTAAGATTATTAATATATAAAACATTATTATTAGGTATATCTTTCATTTGATAATATTCTCTAATAGTGGCATATAATAATGATGTTTTACCAGACCCTGAATTACCAATAAGTAAAATATTCAAATTATTCATATTTATAAGAGTTTTTAGCAATTCAATATATTCTTTATCAATTGTAAAATCATTAAAAAAAACGGGTTGGTATTTTTTTAAGAATTGTATATTCATAATAAATTAAGTTAAAAAGTTTTTAAGTTTATATTTATATATTTTAAATATGGATTATTATAAAGTTTTAGATGTAGATGAAAATGCGACCCAGGAGCAAATAAAAAAAGCTTTTAGAAAGATGTCTTTAAAGCATCATCCAGATAGAGGTGGTGATGCTGAACAATTTAAAAAAATAAATGCAGCATATCAAATATTGGGTGATAATGAAAAAAGACGTGAATATATGTTAAGAGGTAAAAGCCCATTTGCAAATATGAACAATATGAACGGAATGAATGGTATGAATGCAATGGATATTGATCCTATATTGAAAATGTTTTTTGGAGGAATGCATGGAATGCCTGGAATGTCTGGAATGCCTGGAATGCCTGGAATGTCTGGAATGCCTGGAATGCCTGGAATGTCTGGAATGCCAAATGTTCATATATTTAGGAATGGTAGACCAATAAATGTAAATACGATTCAAAAACCAACCCCAATAATTAAAACGGTAATAATAACATTGTCTCAATCTTTTTTTGGATTAACATATCCTTTATTAATAGAAAGATGGATTTTAGTAAATAATGAAAAAAGGATAGAAAAAGAGAAAATTTATATAAATATAAAACAAGGAGTAGATTCTGGTGAAATAATAATAGTTAAAGATAAGGGAAACATTATAAATAATCAATTAAGAGGGGATATAAAAATTCATATAAAGGTTGAAAATAAGAGTATGTTTAAAAGAGATGGTTTAAATTTAAAAATAAATAAAAGCATATCATTAAAAGAATCTTTAACAGGATTTACATTTGATATTAAACATATAAATGGTAAAAAATATACAATAAATAATGATAGTGGAAACATAATTCCAGTAAATTATATAAAACAAATAGAAGGATTAGGTATAACAAGAGATGGAAAATCAGGAAAATTAATAATAGAATTTTTAATAGAATTTCCAGAAAAATTAACACCAGAACAAATAGAAAAAATTAAAGAAATATTATAATTAAATTATTATAATTTAAATAATAATTTAATTATGCTCCGGATATTCTTTTAGTAGGAATATCAGCAGATACGAGATAAATTGAATTTTCGGTAATAATAATATACTCGTTTTCTACCTTGTAAATTTTAGTTACGGGACTTGTGTATTCCTCTTCACTTTTAACAAGTAATTTTTCACCACCTTCTCTTACACCAATTAAAACATCTTTATCACATGAAGCAGTCCAATAATCAAACATAATGGGTTTATCTTCAACAATTCCTAATTTAGCACAGTGTTGTAATGTAGTTCCGCTTGGGAGTCTATAATTTGCAGAGTTTTCTTGAGTTTCCTCGGTCATTATATATTAAAAATATTACTTTAACCTTTAAATAGTTATTTATTTAAAAAAATAATATATTTAGAATAATAAATGAGTAATTCAGATAAATTTTCATTGCATGATATAAATAATTATAATTCCAAATTAAATTTATTAGATAATGAAATAACAAATGAATTTTGTAAAATAATAAACGAATATTTATTTCATATTAATGATAATATTATGATTCAAAACATAAAATATTATATTTTTATTATAATTAGGGGATTGAATATGTTGAAACACGTTTTCAACGTTATTTTACTATACACAAAAAATTTAAGTGTTACTGTTCATCATTGTAAAAAAGCTTATTTATTTTATGTAGAATTTATAGGTCAAATAGGGAATGATAATCATTCTTATTTACAACTAAATTCAAAAGATGCAATGTTATTTGTTTATAAAAAAACAATATTTGACATTAATAATGAATATAGAAAACAATATCAATTAAATGATAATATAGAAAAAAACTTATTTGAATATATAAATAAATTTTCAACCGTTTATATTGAAATATTAGAATTTGTAATAGATAATGATAATATGAAATTAGAATCAAAAATGAGTTATATTATATATATTCAAAAAATGTCAAATAAAATAATTAATAAAATTATGGTTTCAAATAAAAACATATTATGTAAAATTGAAATTTGTCATAAGTATATTTATTATAAAAATTTATTACAAACAAAAAATACAAAAATAGATGAATGTTTATTTTTTAATTTAAGCAATTTTTTTATAAAAAAAATTCAAACCAAAACAATAACTCAAAAACAAATATATGAAAAAATATATGATAATTCATCCGATATTAATCTAAAAAGTATGTCTCCTTTAAAATTTACAAATTGGTTATTTAATGGTAAATAATACCGTTTTCTTTCTTATTTTTTTAACAGCAACTTTTTTTGCGGATGTGTTATTTTTTAAACATATTTCGATATATTCTTCTTTTAAAATTTTCTTTAAAAATGAGTATATTTTATATAATATACTTTTATTGCAATTTCCTACAATTAGTACGCTTCCTGTTCGAAATATCATAAAAGATACTTGTGTCCATCCTTCTTGATAATCAGTGTTTTTTACACCATTTTGTATCTCTTTTTTTGGATGATGATAAAATTTACTTTGTATGCCAGGGTATGAGCAAGGGTCATATGCTGTACTAATACCATATTTATGTTTAAGAAGTTTATATAATTTAAATCTATCGATATAAAATTTGCAACTAAAATTTGAATTTATTAATACTGTAGATATATTTTCTTTATTATAGTCTAAATCTGGAGTGGTTAATGGTCTTAATATAGATACTAATTTATCTAATGTAATATCTAATAAATCGTCATATTGAATTCCTGGTATTTCTAATTTTCCAGTATTGAAAATTTTAATATGAACTTCTTTGTACTGATTTCTGTATAATATTCTTAAAATAACCGCAAAACAATTATAAAATGCCCCTTTTTTCTTTTTTCTATATGAAATTAAATCTTTTTTACTTAATCCAATATCTATTTTTCTTATATCTTTAAATTTTACTTTTCTTGCATTTGGATTGTTAACTTTTGATAAAATAGTTACTTCTATATTTTTTGAATTTTTTATTTTTGTTTCCAATTCTTCAACTTCCTTTTCATTATTACAATTTATTTTAACACATTTTTTAATAATTCCATTTGTTGGTGTATGATAGTCAATTACTGGCAATTCCCAAAAAATTTTATATAAATCTATTTTTTTGTTTAAATAAGCTATTTTAGTTTGAGTAGAAATATAGATATCGGTACATTTAGGAATATTTATAATTTTATTTGGTATTACAGGTTTTAACGAGAGGTTATCTATAACAGTATTAGTATTTACTGCGTTTTGAAAATCCATCCATTCATCATTTAAACTCATTTATACTACATTTCTTTATATTAGTTTTAAATCAATTTTTATTTTCTATATGTCTATATAAATGGAAGGTTCTTCAATTACTTACAGCAAAACTGAAAGAAATAATTTAAAAAATAATGAAATTTTAGAGAATATTTTCGACGAATATTCTCTAAAAAGAAATAGATTCAATCCAAATAAACCATCTCCTAATATGTTTAACAAAAAATTACAACACAGAATGAAAGTATATTACAGTTCATTATATACTAATTCTAATTCTCCCAATAAATACTGAATTAAATAATTTTCCTTTACATTATTATTATGTACTATATACTGTAACGAAGTCAATAATTTTTCATTTGTTATCTTCGGTTTATTTGTTATTAAATAACTAACAAATCGTATTAAAAATTGTTTTCTTTGAATATTATATTTTTTGCATAAATTTTCTATCAATTCTTTTTTTTTTCTTTTTTTATTTTTTAATGATTTAATTAGTTTATCTAAAACTTTGTTTGTTAATATATTTTTTATTACACCAATATTATTATGGTTTGATTGTAAATAATTTATCATACTTCTTATATCAGATTTAAATCTTAATTGAATCCCTTTTATTTGAGATGGCTCAATATTTAATTTTTCTTTTTTTACTATTTTATCTAAAAATTTATAAGTATCTTTTTTTGGTAATTGACAAAAACGCAATCTTATAAATTCATTTTGTAGTGCTGTATCAATCCTACTTATATAATTACATATTAAACAAAAACGAATATTTTTACTGTATTGTTGAATTAAATATCTTAATGCTTGTTGTGCATTTTTTGTCATATAATCAACTTCATCCAATATTACAAATTTTATACCAGTTCCAAATAATGTTTTTGTATTTACAAACTGATTGATTTGATTTCTTATTACGTCTATACCTCTATCGTCACTTGCGTTTAAATGTATCTTTAATCCTTTTCTTTTTTGATTATAAAATTCTTGATATTTATCAATTAAATTAATTATTGTTGTTGTTTTACCAGTACCCGGTGGTCCGTAAAATAATAAGTTGGGAAAATTATTTTGAGATACAATATTTTCAAGTAATGTTCTATTTAGCGGTTCTAATACAATATCATCAAAACTTGTTGGTCTATACTTTTCAACCCATGGACGCGTATCTGTTTTTTCTGTCATAATAATAATATATTTTAAATACTTTTTAATCTATTTAAAATATATATATTAATAAATGTCTGAATGGAAAAGTTTTTTAAAAAATATAAATAGTGGTGATAATATATGTATTTTTACAATAGGTAGAATGCATCCTTTTCATAAAGGGCATAAAGAATTAGTTTGTGATGTTATGCGTAAAACAAAACAAATAACTGATATGGGTGTTAAAGCAACTACTTATGTTTATTTATCAGCTACAAATGAAGAAAGTGGTTGGATTACAGACGATAATACTACCAAAACAATAAATAAAGGAAAAACTGACAGAGAGAAGAGATTATTAACAAGACAAATAAATAAAAGAAAGAAAATAATAGGGCAATCCGAACCCTTGCCCACAAGTTATAGATTTGCTTTTTTACATAAAATGTTAAGAAAAAATTCTTGTGGGGAAAAATTTCCTAATCCAATTGTTCTATATGATCAAAGTATAAAAACATCCCTCCCCATCGAATTAAGAAAATTCTCTATTGGAAGGGAGCTTACAAGCGGAAGTAGAGAAAGGCTCTCTGTTCCCGGCACTGCTATGGTTCTCAATAGTTACGGGAACTTACCATCACTGAAATGTCTTAATTATTTACACAAACGTCATAATAAAGTTATTTTATTGGTAGGTAGTGATAGAGTTGAAGCATTCAAAAGATATAATGAGGAAAAAATGAATGAATTATTCGGTGTTGGGAATGCACTTATATTACAGTCAGGAGGTGAAAGAGGTGATTCCGGCGAAGGTGATAAAGCATTAGATGAATTAGAAGTTTTATTTGCAAATATGTCTATTGATGATGATAATTCTGGTGAAAGTAAAGTTCCTGTAAGAGAAGATTATTCCGGTTCATTAGCAAGAATAAAAGCATTAGGACAAAAAGATGATATTAAACAATTTTTACATATGATAGATTATAGTCCTGATGATGATGTAGGTGATATAGAAAAGTTAATTGTAAAAATAAGAGATGTTAATGGTATTCCAAATAAACATGTAAAAAAATATATTAGAGAGGCAGTAAGAGATTTTGATAATGACGACGCCTTTGCCTGGTTGCAGCGCTTTGTAAAAAGTGCGGAAGAAAGAAAAAAAAGAAGAAATGAACGTCGGGGCGGAACCAGGAAAAGAAAGAGAAAACGAAAAAAACGCTGCTCTAAAAAACGTTTGAAAAAGAATATGATATGTCATAGAAGAACTAAAAAAAACCTCAGAAAACTTCGTAAATTAACAAAAAAATTAAAAATACGATTAACAAGATGTAGTAAAAAAAGATTAAAAAAATGGAAAGTAAGAAAAAGTCGTAAAAAAATGTAATTACTTTATATAAATTATATAAAACAATTATTAATTAATTATTTAAATGATATGTTCTGCTCCAGATTATTTACCGTTAAGTTTTTGTTCTTTTATTCGTCATTTCTTAAATTTATTTACTTTTAAGAGTTATAATATAGAAATTAAAAAAGATAATCACAAAACAATATTAGGTTATTCTTGCAGGTCTTTATTTTATATATTTATGGATTTTATGTCAAAAAAAAATGATAATTTGACTATTGTAACAACGCCTATTCATCATACATCATACAGAAATATAATTGAAAAATTTGTAAAACCGGAAAATATTCATATTATTAAAATGAATAAAAATTATAATAAAATAGAGAATCTTCCTTCTGTTGATAATTGCGATGTAGTTATTATTACTCATTTATTTGGGCAAGATTTAATATTGAAAGACTTTACTGCTTTTAAAAAAAAACATAACTGTTTATTTGTAGAGGATAGAGTACAGGGAGGTAAGATATATAAAAATAGCGAGTCAATATTTGATATTTCATTTTATTCATGTGGAATGGATAAACGACCAGTCGCATTAGGGGGAGGATTTGTAAATATTAAAAACGATTCAAAAAATTACAATGAGTTAAATATTTTTTTCAAGAATACTATAAATTCATATCCTAAGGAATCAAGGTTCGATAGATTCTTGTTTCTGTTTAAAAAAATTCCAACATATTTTTTATATAACAGTAAAATTTTTATTTATTTTTTTATAAAAATATTAAATATTTTTAATTTTGATATAATTAGTTTTGCCAAATATTACAGAAAAAAAAACCCAGGATTTGAACACGGTGCTTTTTTAAAAAATCCATCCGAACCATTATTAAAGTCAATTCATCAAGAAATAAATAATACCGACCATATAGAAAATTTATATTCAGAAAAATTTAGTAAATTTAAATCATTAAAAAATATGAAAAATTATATTAAGTGGTATAACAATAATAATTTATTAACACCTTATAATACATTTTATATTGATAAATCTAATTTAACAACATTTAAAAATTATATGAAAAAGCATAATATATGTGTTGTTGATAATCCTACTTATAAAATATTTAATCACTTTTATGAAGGAAAAATACAAGATAAATATTTTAATGATAGTTTGATTTATATGCCTTCACTTGCAAATATGAATGATGATGAAATGAACTATTTAATAAAAATTTTAAATAATTATGAAAACTCAATCTGCCATGATAATTTCTAAATCTTCGCTAATTCTATCAACTCTTACACCATTAGTGACTGGCATTCTGTTTAAGTTCCCATCTTGATGCAGAGTTATATCCGAAAAAACTGGAGATGTTACCCCGCGAATATAACGTTGGTCTCTAATACATGCGCAACACTGATAATATATTGTTATAGCAAAAACTATACAAGCTATGGCTATCATAATTAAAGAAAAATCGCCCATATATTTATTTAACTCTTAGTTTTAATATTATATCAAAAATTGATATAATTTTATATAATTATAAAATTATTTAATAAATGGATACTAATAATATAAATATGGGGTATTTAAAAATTATTTTAGGTTCTATGTTTGCCGGTAAAACAACGGAATTAGTTAAAGAATATAAACGACACGAATCTTGTGGGTTTGAATGCTTATTTATAAATCATAAAATAGATACAAGATATGTTAATGAAGAAAATAAAACTTCTACGCATGATAGAGTCTTAGTAAATAGTATTAATGTAGGAGATAATTTATTTGATTTCTTTAATAAAAAAAGTTTTCTTGATAGATATAAAGTTATTTTAATTAATGAAGGACAATTTTTCAAAGATTTATATAAATTTGTAGATTATATTGTTAATTCTCTCCATAAAAAAGTTTATGTTTGTGGTTTAGATGGTGATTTTAAAAGAAAAAAAATAGGTTCTATATTAGATATAATTCCATTATGTGATGATGTAATAAAACTCAAGGCTATTTGCATGAATTGTAAAACTAATGATGGTATATTTACATATAGACTTACAAAAGAGAAAGAGCAAATTGTAGTTGGTGTTAAAAAATATTCTGTTGTTTGTAGAAAATGTTACAATAGTTTTAATGATTTATTTCCAAATAATTAAACGCACAAAATATATTTAAAAAGCATTTAAATTAATCTCGTTATTTTTTGATATAAAATGACTGAAGTAAAGAAAGTTCCAAAAAAAAGAGGCAGAAAACCCAAAAAAAAAAATCTAAATGAACCCAAACCACCACCTAAAAAAAGAGGTAGAAAACCGAAAGGTGGGAAAATTATTAAAAAAAATCAAAAAATACAAAAAAATGAAATTATCTCCAAACCTAATATAATATTACATTTAAAGTGTAATTCTAAAGATTTAAATAATTTGCATGATTTTAATACATCTTATAATCCTTGTGTTTCTAATCCAGAATCTTACAATATACACCAAAATAATAAATTAGGTGAATTACAATATGAAGAAATTAAAGAAAATACTCAACAACTCGATAATATTATTGAAAATAATAAAAAATTTAACAAAAGTAGTAATATAAATATTGATAATAATACTAATAATACTAATAATACTAATAAGAAACATGTAAAAATAAGAGAATTATGGGCTAAATTGGATATTCTTAAAAGAAATTTACGAACCAATAATGTTTCTGATAAAAGATCGGCGTGTTTTTGGTGCACATATGAATTTGATAATCCAGCAGTTCACATTCCAAAACAGTATAATGGTGATGTATTGGAAGTATATGGTTGTTTTTGTAGTCCTGAATGTGCCTGTTCGTATTTAAAAAATGAACAATTAGATGATTCTACAAAATGGGAAAGGTATTCGCTGTTAAATAATGTTTATGGTAAAATTTATGAATATTCAAAAAATGTAAAACCTGCACCAGACCCACATTATACATTAGATAAATATTATGGTAATTTGACCATTCAAGAATATAGAAAATTATTAAGAAAAGAAAGAATTTTTATGGTTGTTAATAAACCTATGACGAAAATACTACCAGAATTATATGAAGAAAATAATGAAATACCAAATGTATACAATAATATTTTAGATACTAAACAATCTAACAATACTAAGTTTAGATTAAAGAGAAATCAAAATAAACAAACTAAGGCAAATGCTCTAACTAATACTTTTAATTTATAATGAAGTAATAATTATCACATTATAAATTTATAACCGTGTTTACCGGTTCATTTGATATCATTTTACTATATTTACCATTTTTAAGAAGTTCCCCAGGACATAAATGATTTGGACAATTGTTATCACATGTTAAAACTCCGGGGGGATTATATTTACAAGTAGGATATTGTTTTTTTACTTCCAAAAATTTTTCATAGATGTTTTTTAAATATTCAGTTTTTTTTTCTTCTTCTTCTTTTCTTTTTAAATAACCAGTATTTGCTGTATCCATAAAATTTCTTATTTCATACATCATTTTTTCATTATTACTTTTTTTGTTTTCCTTCCTCTTTTTATTAAAATTCGGATTCAAATATTCTTTATTAACATTTTTTTACTTT
>Ga0209302_10002687_pt1 | contig 10369 bp, 6 predicted proteins | sample ArcOceMetagenome_2_FD_187445 | JGI IMG/M metagenome (GOLD analysis project Ga0209302, IMG submission 187445) | Marine eukaryotic phytoplankton communities from Arctic Ocean - Arctic Ocean ARC135M Metagenome (SPAdes) (version 2) | ecosystem: Environmental > Aquatic > Marine > Oceanic | place... | reverse complement strand
GGACGTCATGAAAACTTGTTTGAGCTACGTTTTGACGATGATGATACGGTGCTCAATTTACTTGAGCAGCATGGACATATTCCACTTCCTCCGTACATGAAACGCGAGGATCAATTGGATGATCGCGAACGTTATCAAACCGTTTATGGCACGCAGCCAGGCGCTGTTGCGGCACCTACGGCTGGTTTGCATTTTGATGATCAGTTGTTGGCCGCGTTGGATGAAAAGGGTGTTCAAAAAGCCTTTGTCACGTTGCACGTCGGTGCCGGTACTTTTCAGCCAGTGAAAGTTGATACGATTGAAGAGCATATTATGCATGCTGAATATATCGAAGTAGATCAGTCAGTGGTTGATGCGGTCAAAGCGGCGCGCGCGCGCGGTGGACGGGTGATAGCGGTGGGAACGACCAGTGTTCGTGCGCTAGAAAGTGCTAGTCAATCAGGCGAAATAGAGCCATTTTATGGTGATACCTCTATTTTCATATTCCCGGGGTATCGTTTTAAGAGCGTCGACAGCCTCATTACGAATTTCCATTTGTCTGAGTCTACTTTGCTAATGTTAGTCAGTGCATTTGCTGGCTATAAACATACAATGGCTGCTTATAAAACCGCCGTAAATGAGCAATACCGTTTCTTTAGTTATGGTGATGCCATGTTTATTACACAAAATACAAAACAGTTGGAGGCTTTGTGAGCCGTACCTGCTTTATGCAATTCGAAACAACGGCGACGGACGGTAAAGCACGTCGTGGTCGATTAACTTTTCCTCGAGGTGTTGTTGAAACGCCTGCTTTCATGCCTGTGGGAACCTACGGCACGGTAAAAGGCATGTTGCCACGTGATATTGAGGCGACAGGCGCCCATATTATCTTGGGGAATACCTTTCATTTGATGCTGCGTCCGGGTACTGAAATTATTCAGCAGCATGGTGATTTGCATGACTTTATGCAATGGAAGGGACCGATTTTAACCGACTCCGGTGGTTTTCAAGTCTTTAGCTTAGGCAAAATGCGTAAAATCACTGAAGAGGGCGTGGCTTTCCAGTCACCGGTAAATGGCTCGAAAGTCTTTATCGATCCAGAGCGTTCTATGCAAGTTCAGCGCGAGTTAGGCTCCGATATCGTCATGATTTTTGATGAATGTACGCCGTATCCTGCAACTGAAACTGAAGCGGCCAGTTCTATGCGTTTGTCGCTTCGTTGGGCTAAACGCTCCAAAGATGCGCATGGTGAGAGCCCTTCCGCGTTGTTTGGTATTATCCAAGGCGGTATGTATGAGCACCTACGAGATGAGTCTTTAGCTGGGCTGGCCGACATTGGTTTTGATGGCTATGCGATCGGTGGCCTTTCCGTGGGCGAGCCGAAAGATGAGATGATTAAGATACTTGATCATTTGGCCTATAAGATGCCAGAAGATAAGCCCAGATATTTAATGGGGGTAGGTAAGCCTGAAGATTTGGTCGAAGGTGTGCGTCGTGGAGTGGATATGTTCGACTGCGTGATGCCAACGCGGAATGCGCGTAACGGCCATCTGTTTACGGACACTGGGGTTGTAAAACTTAGAAACGCCTCCAATAAAACAGATACACGTCCATTGGATGATACCTGCGATTGCTATACCTGTCAGAACTTCAGTCGCGCTTATCTTCATCATTTAGACAAGTGCCATGAGATTTTGGGGTCGCAACTGAATACCATTCATAACTTACGCTTTTATCAGCGTGTAATGACAGGTTTGCGTGAGGCAATTGAACAAGGTAAATTGGACGCCTTTGTAACCGAGTTCTACCGCAAGCGGGGCATGGAAGTGCCACCGTTAGCAAACAACTAAAATGATTAAATACATCTTTGGAGTAACGATGAGCTTCTTAATTTCCTCAGCTAACGCGGCAGACGCAGCAGCTTCACCAATGGACTCAGGTCTATTTAATATTGTTTTTTTGCTGGGCTTTGGTCTGATTTTCTACTTCTTTATGTGGCGTCCGCAAGCAAAGCGTGCCAAAGAGCATAAAGCATTGATCGCTGGTATTTCTAAAGGTGATGAAGTGTTAACTGCAGGTGGTATCTTAGGTAAAGTTGTGAAATTAAACGATGACTATATCGTTTTGGAAGTGAGTGAAGGCTCTGAGCTAACATTCCAAAAAGCTCATGTAGCAGCGGCACTTCCGAAGGGTACGTTAAAAAGTATCTAAGCTGTTTTCTTTTTAAGCGCCACTTTATGTGGCGCTTTGTTTGTTTAAAGGACCGGGCACAATGCTCAACCGTTATCCCCTCTGGAAAAACTGTCTCATCATTCTGGTTGTTTTGTTTGGCGCTTTGTACGCCTCTCCAAACTTCTTTCCTGAAGACTATGCCGTTCAACTATCAGGTACGCGTGACGTTTATAAAGTTGATCAGCCTACGTTAGATCGTGTCACGGCGGCGCTTAAGCGTGAAAATGTTAGCTATAAATCTGCAGAGGTAGCAGAGGGTAGTGGTCTAATTCGTGTCGCTAATAGCGATGATCAATTAAAAGCAAAAGCTATCATTACCAGTGTAGTGGGTGAAAACTATGTCGTCGCACTTAACTTAGCGGCAACGACCCCTGAATGGTTAACGAGCATCGGCGCGGGCCCTATGAAGTTGGGTCTGGATTTACGCGGTGGTGTGCACTTTTTGTTAGAAGTTGACATGGTTCAGGCTGTTTCGCAGCGTCTGGATGTGTATGTTTCTGAAATAAAAACAAAATTACGTGCAGAGAAACTACGCTACCGTTCGGTTGAGCATAAAGCGGATGGCAGTTTGTTGATTAAATTCGCGGATGCAGAGTCCCGTGATGAAGCTCAAAATTTATTGCGTCGCGATTACATTGAGTTTATGACAGCGACGGAAGATGTTGATAATGCTTATTTTGTTGCTGTGACTTTGTCAGAGCAAACGGTAAAAGATATAGAGGACTACGCGATCAAGCAGAACTTGACGATTTTGCGTAATCGAGTGAATGAGCTTGGTGTAGCTGAGCCATTGGTGCAGCGCCAAGGACGTAACCGGATTGTTGTTCAGTTACCGGGTGTTCAGGATGCGGCGGCCGCTAAACGAATTATCGGTAAAACGGCTAACCTAGAATTCCGCTTGGAAGCGACGCCTAGTGCTAATCGTGCATTAACGGATACGTATGAATTCCGTAGCGAACCAGGGCGTCGTGCGACATTAGAAAAAGATATCATCATTAGCGGAGGCAGTGTGTCTAATGCCCAAGCAAGCTTTGATGAGAATGGTCAGCCGCAAGTGTCTATTACCTTAGACAATAAAGGTGGTCAGCTGATGAATCGTACAACCCGTGATGCGGTTCAGCGACGCATGGCGGTGCTCTTTGTAGAGAATAAAGCTCGTAACGTCACTGAAACAGTCGATGGTAAGCTTGTTGAAAAGCGTATCCCTTACGTTGAGAAAAAGATTATCTCACTGGCAACGATTCAATCTGTTCTGGGTAATCAGTTTCGTATAACAGGGTTGGACGGTGCGGGTGAATCATCCGAGCTAGCGCTGTTGTTACGTGCTGGCGCGCTTGCAGCGCCTATCTACTTTGTAGAAGAGCGGACTGTTGGTCCAAGCTTAGGGGCGGAGAACATCAAGCAGGGCGTAGTCTCAGTTGAGATTGGCTTTGCGCTTGTGTTGATCTTTATGCTGGCGGTATACCGTATGTTTGGCTTTTTGGCGAACATTGCCCTGTGTACTAACTTGCTGTTACTGGTGGCGGTTATGTCGATTCTGTCGGCAACGCTAACCTTGCCGGGTATCGCGGGTATCGTGCTAACCGTGGGTATGGCTGTTGACGCCAATGTGCTGATATTTGCGCGTATTAAAGAAGAGCTAAAAAATGGTATTCCGCCGCAATCGGCTATTAATGCGGGTTTTGAGCGTGCATTTACGACTATTTTTGATGCGAACATCACTACTTTATTAGCGGCCGTTATCTTGTTTGCGATGGGTACGGGCCCGGTTAAAGGTTTTGCCATTACCTTATCCGTGGGCATTATTACCTCTATGTTTACGGCGATTGTTGTCACGCGTGCACTGGTTAATTGGGTGTATGGCGGTCGTCAGATTAAGAAACTTTCTATTTAAGGTGCATGAAGATGTCTGAGAACGCAAAAGTGTACAACTTCATGGGGCTGCGTAAGCTAGCTATTATCTTCTCTGCTTCTATGTTGTTGATTGCTATCGGTTCGTTAGCAGTTAACGGTTTAAAGTTTGGTCTGGATTTTACTGGCGGCAGTTTAGTTGAGGTTGGGTACGAAACTGAAGCTGATTTGCCTAAGATCCATGAGCAGTTAAAAGCGGCCGGTTTTGACGATGCTGTTGTTCAAACCTTTGGTGCAGTAAACGATGTGCTTATTCGTTTGGGTGCGGATCATGATCCTCAACTCGGCGATAAGGTGCTGCTTGCTTTACAAACAGGTGAGACGCAGAAAATTGATTTGCGTCGAAATGAGTTCGTCGGCTCCCAAGTCGGTGAGGAGTTGCGTGAGCAGGGCGGTTTAGGGCTGCTGCTGGCGCTATTCATGATCATGGTATATGTTGCTTTCCGTTTCCAAATGAAGTTTTCGCTGGGGGCGGTATTGGCGTTAGTGCATGACGTGATTATCGTGTTGGGGTTCTTTGCATTATTCCGACTAGACTTTGATTTGACCGTGCTCGCAGGGGTGTTAGCGGTTATTGGTTATTCACTGAACGATACGATTGTTGTGTATGACCGTATCCGTGAGAACTTCCGTAAAATACGTAAGGGATCACCATCCGAAATCATTAATATATCGCTTACCCAAACGCTAGATCGCACCTTAATGACCTCTTTTACTACCTTGCTCGTGCTAATAGCCTTAGCAGTGTTTGGTGGTGAAATGATTCGAGGCTTTGCGATCTCCTTATTGGTAGGTATCACAGTTGGTACGTACTCTTCTATCTATGTTGCCGCTAATTTGCTGATTATGTTGGGCATCTGTAAAGAAGACTTGATGCCACCACCGAAAGAAGAAACAGAAGCGGTTGATGAGCTTCCATAAAGTGAATAAACAGGCCAGCATCTTGCTGGCCTGTTTATTTATAATCATACTGTCATCAATAGGCGCGTTATACGGAATAAGAAAGTTATGAATAAAGAGTGGATGGATAAAGACCCCGCGGCACAGCGAGAAGCACAGAATTACGAGAACCCTGTACCGAGTCGTGAATACTTATTGGATTTTTTGCTTCAGTGGGGCAAGCCAATTACGCACCCTCGTGTATGCCAAGAGCTGAAAATTCAGGACGAAGACTCGGTTGAAGGTGTCTCTCGGCGCTTAAAAGCAATGTGTCGCGATGGTCAATTAATGTCCAACCGCAAAAATGAGTTCTGTCTGTTGCGCAAGATGGATCTTATTCAGGGACGGGTGATCGGGCACCGTGATGGTTTTGGCTTTATCCAGCCAGATCAAGGTGGAGATGACCTGTTTCTGAGTCCGAGACAAATGCGTCAAGTGTTTGATGGTGATCGTGTTGTTGTACAGGAAGTCGGTGTAGATCAGCGTGGTCGTCGTGAAGGTAAGGTCATCGAAGTCTTAGAACACAATACGCAAAAGCTTGTGGGTCGTTTTAAAGGAGAGAATGGCTTCGGTAATTTACAGCCAGAAAACCAGAGAATCGCCCAGCAAGTGATGGTCATCGCTGACCCCGATAGTGGTTTGCAGTATGAAAATGATCAGCTAGTTATTTTAGAAATTACCCAGCAGCCGGGTAAGCGAAACATGCCTCAGGGTAAGGTAATTGAAGTCTTAGGTGATCACATGGCGCCAGGGATGGAAATTACCGTAGCGATCCATAATTACGGTATCCCTGAAGAATGGCCAGAAGAAGTTAAGCAAGAGATTGGTGATCTGGAACCTGTCGTAGAAGAGTCTGCGAAAGCGAACCGTGTCGACCTGAGAGGCTTGCCATTGGTGACTATTGATGGTGAAGACGCTAGGGACTTTGATGATGCGGTCTATGCTGAGCGTAAGCGCAGTGGTGGATGGCGTTTATGGGTCGCCATTGCAGATGTCTCTTGGTATGTTCGTCCTGGTACAGCGCTGGATAAAGAAGCGCATAAACGCGGTAACTCAGTCTACTTTCCTGAGTTCGTGGTACCGATGCTGCCGGAGTTGTTGTCTAACGGTTTATGCTCGCTAAACCCTAATGTAGATCGCCTTGCAATGGTTTGTGAGATGACAATTAGCGATGCTGGTAATATGTCCGGCTATCAGTTTTATGAAGCCGTGATTCAATCGAAAGCACGGCTCACGTACACCAAGGTCGGTAAGATTCTGACTGAGGCGGATACGGATGAAGGTGCTGAGTTACGTAAAGAATATGCTGACCAAGTTCCGCATTTAGAAGCACTTCATGGTTTGTATGATACCTTGCGCCGCTCTCGCGAGGTGCGTGGAGCGATTGATTTCGAGACAACCGAAAGCCGGATCGTCTTTAGTGAGCAGCGTAAAATTGAGAAGATCATTCCGGTTGTACGTAATGATGCTCATAAACTTATAGAAGAGTGCATGTTGTGCGCTAACGTTGCTACCGCGCGTTTCTTGAGTGCAGCGGAAATCCCGACGTTATATCGGGTGCATACAGGACCTAAACCGGCCCGTTTAGAGAACCTACGTGCGTATTTATCTGAGTTGGGCTTAAATCTATCAGGTGGAGATGAGCCAGAGCCTACTGACTATCAACAGTTAGCTGAATGGATTCAGGATCGTCCAGATCGTCATATTATTCAAACGATGATGTTGCGTTCAATGGCGCAAGCGGTATATACCCCAGAAAATAATGGTCACTTTGGTTTGGCTTATTCTGCTTACACGCACTTTACCTCGCCTATTCGTCGTTATCCTGATCTGCTTGTACACCGGGCTATTCGTGCGCTAATTCATTCAGGTTCAGACAAGCGCAGTATTAAACGCCCTGATGATTTTATATTGAATCCTGATTTTGCTTACCGTTATAGCACGGAGCAAGTGCTTCAGCTAGGTGAGCATTGCTCAATGACCGAGCGCCGTGCTGATGACGCGACGCGTGATGTTGTGTCATGGTTGAAATGTGAATTCATGCAAAGTCATGTGGGCAGTGAGTTTGATGGCGTGGTGGCGGCCGTTACTGGGTTTGGTTTGTTTGTTGAGCTTGAATCTGTCTTTATTGAAGGCCTCATCCATATCACTGGTTTACCAAGTGATTACTATGCGGCTAAGCAGCGGCTGGTTGGTGAGAGAACACGTAAAGTCTTTAAATTAGGCGATCGTTTACGTGTGCTTGTCGCGGGGGTTAACCTCGACGATCGCAAGATCGATTTCGAATTAGTCGAAATGCTAGAAACGCGTAAATCAAAAACGGCGGTTGTGAGTAAGCGTCAGTTATTGGCTGAGGGTAAAATAGGCCCGTCGGATGAAAAGCGTCCGTCTCGATCAAATGCAGGTCGCTCCAGCGCTAAAAAACCTGCTGGAAGCGCTAAGTCTAAGTCTGGAGATGGAAAGTTATCGGCCGCAGAGCGAGAAGTGGCTTCGGTTGCAAAGGGGACCAAAGGCAAAAGTAATAAATCGCGTAAGCGTGTATCTAAAAAAGCCAAAAAGCCGAGTGCCGGCCGCTAAGCGCTAGCTTTTTTAGGTGCGGTTATTATTCGTAACGCGGTGGATGTTATACTCCATCGCGTTTTTTAATTTATAACCTGACGGGTAGTTAAAACAGATTGTCCATGAAAGAGATTATTCTGCTTACGATCTCCGGCGAAGATAAGCCGGGAGTTACTTCAAGTATTACGCAAATTTTGGCTGGTTTTCAGGTGAATGTGCTGGATATAGGCCAAGCGGTTATTCATAACACCTTATCGCTGGGCATTCTTATCGAAGTGCCTAAGTCTGCTGAGTCGTCTCCTATCTTGCGGGATCTGCTTTTTAAAGCGCATGCGATGGATATGAAGGTGCGTTTTCAGCCAATAGATGAGGCTGACTATGAACAGTGGGTATTGGCGCAAGGTAAGTCACGACACATTATCACGTTATTAGCACGTAAAGTGACAGCAGCCCATATAGCAGTAGTGACTGATATCGCTGCACGCCACAGTCTGAATATCGATAAAATAACCCGCTTATCCGGTCGCCTTTCTTTAGAGGAAGATGCATCTACTAACAATAAAGCGTGTGTTGAATTTTCAGTACGCGGTGCGTCTGGTGAGATGTCTCAGTTACGTGGCGAATTCTTACACGTTGCTAGTGAGCTAAATGTCGATATTGCTTTCCAGGAAGATAATATTTACCGCCGTAACCGCCGTCTTGTGGTCTTTGACATGGACTCGACGCTGATTGAAGCTGAAGTGATTGATGAGTTGGCAAAAGAAGCCGGTGTCGGCGATCAAGTATCTGAAATCACTGAGGCGGCTATGCGCGGTGAGATCGACTTTAACGAGAGCTTTCGGCGTCGTGTAGGCTTGCTGAAAGGTTTGGATGCCAGTGTGTTGGCGTCGGTAGCTGATCGTCTGCCAATGACAGAAGGTGCTGAGTCGTTAGTATCGCACTTGAAAGCGTTGGGTTACAAAACAGCGATTTTGTCGGGTGGCTTTACTTATTTCGCTGAGCATTTACAAAAGAAATTGGGTTTCGATTATGTGTATGCGAATCAGCTAGATATTGTGGATGGTGTCGTTACCGGTGAAGTGACAGGCGAGATTGTTAATGGTGAGCGCAAGGCTTCTTTGTTAAGGGAGCTGGCGATTAAAGAGGGCATTAGTCTGGAGCAAACAATTGCAGTGGGCGATGGTGCTAATGATTTGCCAATGCTTTCGATTGCTGGTTTAGGTATAGCGTTTCGTGCTAAGCCTCTGGTGAGGCAGAGTGCTAAACAGGCCATCTCAACGTTAGGATTGGATGGGATTCTGTACTTAATTGGTTTTAGGGATCGTGACGCCGCGTTGTAATGTGTTGTCAGCATGATCCAATAAAAAACCGGCTGATGAGCCGGTTTTTTATTGGATGTAAATAGGGGGTTGTTCGGGTTGCTGTGGTATCGACGACTTATTCTTCGAAGAAGTCGTAGTTCATCTGCTCTATGGGAGGTTGCAAGTAATAGCCTTGGATCAAACCGACATTTGAGCGCCATAGTCGACCCATCACTTTCGGGTTTTCAACTAGTGGGGCGATCGTAATCAGTCCGGCGCCATTGAGCTTTTCTATCATTTCGTCAAACCCGGATTCCGGATTATCGTCATTGCTCAAATCTTGGACTAGAGCGCCATCAATTTTCACATAATCCGCACTAATTTGTTTCAGTATTTGATCCGCATTAGGGGAGGAGCCATGGTGCTTGATGCAGACTAGGCAGTTCAGTTTACGTAAGCCATTGGTGATGGCTTTTGCTTGAGCAATGTTGACAGAGCAGTCGCTCTCACTAAATTGGAAAACAAGGTGGTTGGCGGGAATGCGGTATTCACGCAACAGAGCGGCTAACCAGTTTAGTAAATCAGGATCTCTCCATGTCCGCTCAGTCAGGCTTACAAATAAGCGATGTTTGGCATGTTTGTTGAGTTCTTGCCGTAATTGTTTAATAACCTCAGAGATAACCCAGCGATCCATCATGATGCTCAGTTCTGGGCTTTCGAGTGTTTCAAAGAACAGTGCGGGCGAAAGTTCATTGTCGTCATCGTCTATAAGGCGCAGAAGAGCCTCGTAGTGGCTCATGGAGCTTGAGTAGGCTAGTGGGACGACTGGTTGGAAAAGCAGCTTAAACTGCTGATTTACGACCGCCTGTCGCATATTATCTAGTTTTAAGCTGCTGGGGGATTCGGTGGGGCTCTTTTCTGGCACATACAGCATAACGCCGTTGCCATTTTTGACGTTCTCAGCCGCTACGCGTGCGCGCTCGATGATCTTATGTGTGCCGGGTGAGGCATCAGTAATTGTTGCTACGCCAATAGAGCAAGCTGTCGGTAGATGGCTTTTTGAAAAGATGCATTCCAAGTCAGCAATTTTGCTGCAAAGGTCTTTGGCGACATCGACAGCCTTGTCGGCGCTTGGGTCCCTGAATATGATCAAAAAAGAATCATCGGTGAGACGGGCTTTTATATGGACGGGGTTTAGTTCAGCTTTCAGCGCATCGGCAATATCGCGTGCTAAGTGATTGCAGGCATCGGTACCAAATTCAGAACGGATTTTATGAAATTTATCGATCTGGATGTAGAGGAGGTTACAGTCGTGGCCGCCGTCTAGTGCTGATTGTAGCGTTTCGTCTAGGCGCCTGAGCATAAATTCAGTATTGAATAAGCCGGTAATGGGGTCGTGCTCAGCAAATGATTTGCTGGTTTCTGGTTGCGACTCAGCGCGAATGGTC
>Ga0209302_10002686_pt1 | contig 10373 bp, 7 predicted proteins | sample ArcOceMetagenome_2_FD_187445 | JGI IMG/M metagenome (GOLD analysis project Ga0209302, IMG submission 187445) | Marine eukaryotic phytoplankton communities from Arctic Ocean - Arctic Ocean ARC135M Metagenome (SPAdes) (version 2) | ecosystem: Environmental > Aquatic > Marine > Oceanic | place... | reverse complement strand
CTCTTTATTGACGGTGAAAACGCTAACAGGCATGACAACGGATGTCTACCCCCGGGAGAACTGCATAGCCCCGGCCATTGTACTCATAGTATGGACCACGAACACAAAGAAATAGATGCGCGCGCGTATTGACGGTGAAAACGCTAACAGGCATGACAACGGATGTCTACCCCCGGGAGAACTGCATAGCCCCGGCCATTGTATTCATAGTATGAACCACGAACACAAAGAAATAGATGCGCGCGCGAGGGCTGAGGTCGCCATGGGCAGGGACGGTCGTCATGATCGATCTGCGTTTGCCCACGGGCCCCCTCACCACCTCAACCACGCGTCTTCCCCCCTGGGGAGGTGAAACGCACTGCGAGACTTCATGGGCGTTGCGGGGAATAAATGGGGGGACCAAGACGAAGAGTGGAACGTGGTGGGTGGGTGCAGGGTGTGGTGCGTCGTGGAGAAGGACAATACGGTGCCGGCTCTGGGGAGACCTCTTTGCTCTTAAAATTTGCTTTATAACGTACGGTACGTATATAGACAATAGAGTCGACCCGGGAGAGCAGGACGCGCGACGCCGACAGAGGACGGTAGGAACAGTACTAGTACTTTGGCTCGGATAGACATGAGATCTGACTTCTGACTTCTCGGAAACCTCTCGGTCTCGCGCGCCACCGCCACTTGCAGCGCTCCGCGCACCTCTCACAGTCACTCGTGGTACGGCTGCCACTGCGGGCAGCAGCGCCGCGCGAGCTCAAGCGGGCGGAAGGTGTACCATCGCTTGCTCTCTAGATCCCAGCGCGCGTGCAGCCGCTTCTTGGTCAGTAAGTAGTGAGTAGTGAGTAGTAAGTAAGTCTGTACCGTAAAACGGTATTACGAGCTACACGGCTAGCACGCTACACAATTCCGCGGTGCTAGCCTCCCCGCCTCTGACTCAACACTGAGACACTACTCTTGCTACGCACTGACTTACCGACTCACTTGCTCACTTACTTACTCACTTACTCACGCGCCTTGGCATCCTCTCTCTGGCTGTACGGGCAGTGTAGGTAGACGCGCGGCGCGGGGCAGTCGGCTGACCAGTGGCCGCGCACGCCGCACTTGTAGCACTTGTCGTACTCTCGTACGTCGTACTCGTTCTGCTGCCCCCCCCCCTTGCCCTCCACCTCGCTCTCCGCGTCGCCATCCTCAGGCTCCACCTCAGACTCCTCCTCGCTGCTGCTACCCGAACACTCCTCCTCGGCAGCCTCCCTCGGCTGACGTGACGAGCCTGCGCCACAGCAGGCGCCGGCCCCCGTGCCGCCGCCCGCGCTGCCGCCCGCGCCGCTGTCTTCGAACCAGTCCTCGCTAGTGGGGTCGCGCCACGGCTGACTAGGCTCCTCCCTCGCGCCGCGTACCCCGCCGCCGCCGCCGCCGCCGCCGCGGTTGCGGTCGCGGCCGCGGTTGCGGTCAGCCTCCGTCGCGCGGCGGGCGCCCGAGCGCGTCTCCTCCTCAGCCTCCTCACCCATGCCGCTCGTCTCGCGTGCGGCGCGGCGCGTGAGCTTGGCTACCTGAGAGGGGTGGCGAGGGGGTGGCGAGGGGAGGAGTAAGGGGCGCTTTAGTATAGGCAACGGCGTAGTATAGGCGCTGCGGCACCTAAGGGGATGTAGCAATGTAAGATGATGCAAGGGGGTGTAAGTGTGCTCGGCGCACCCAGTCGCGTTGGTCACCGCACGAGTGCAGCAGGCAGAAAGGCTGCGTCGCAAACTTGCCGTAGTTGCCCCTCTTGACCTGGTGTGTGTATGTGTGTGTGTGTGTGTGTGTGTGTGTGTGTGTGTGTGTTGGATGAGTGGGTGGGGCGGTGTGGATGGGTGGGTTAGGCACCTCTGCGGAGAAGGAGTCGCGCGACTTGACGAAGCTCGGCTCGCCGTTCTCCTTGCACGCGTAGCACACCATGAAGCCGCTCGGCACCTCCTCCTCGCCCTCCTCCTCCTCGCCCCCCTCGCTCTCCTCCTCCTCGCCCCCCTCGCCCTCCTCGCCCTCCTCCTCGTTCTCCTCCTCCTCGCTCTCCTCCTCGCCCGCCTCACTCTCCTCGCTATCCTCCTCCTCAGCTGCGGCACTAGCCCTCGCCGCCCTCGCCGCCCTCGCCGGCCTCGTCGACCTCTGCGACTGACGAGGCCCAGACGCCGCCGCCGCCGCCGCCACCGCCGCTGCCGCCCTCGTCGCCCTTCGTGGGCGCCCTATCCCCTCCGCCTCCGCCTCACTCCCGCTGCCTCCGCTGCTCACCTCCTCCTCCTCCTCCTCCTCTTCCTCCTCCTCCTCCTCCTCCTCGCCGTCGGTGTGCTCAGCCTCAGCCTCACTGCCGCTCTCGCTCACGCCGTCGCGCCGCCGCGTCGCCACCGCAGCCTTTCTTCTCCCTCCTGCACCCGGCGCCAGCGCGGCGGTGCACGGGGGGCACTGATAGCTCGCCTTCTCCGCCTGCCGCACGCTCCGGAAGCCGGCACAGCGCAGGTGCGCCCACCGGCCACAGTCGCAGCCGACAAGGTCAGCACCCTCGCTGTGGGTTTCGCCAGCCATGCGGCTAGCCGTGAGGCGTGCGACGAGGTCGCTCTTCTCGAGCATCCCATCAAGGCTGATGCCAAGAGTACGGAGGCGCTGCTTGAGCTCGCCAACGGACATTGACGAGAGATCCTTGGCCGGCGGCGGTGGCGGTGGCCGGCCCCACGCGCACTCGCAGACCGGGCACACACCATCCACCTCGTCGACCTCCTCGTCCTCGCTGCCCGCGTCCTCGTCCTCGCTGCTCACGAGGTTGATGGCTTCCAAGATGCCCTGGGCGGTGCGCTCCTCGCGGGTCCGCTCGCAGACGATTGCGACCTCCTCGTCGTCGTCGAGCGCCGCCGTCGAGCGTTTTCGAGCGCCTTCGTTATCCTGCAGGTCTGCGCTCGTGTCAGTCCCGTCGTCCTCGGGTAGAACAAGGCGGCGCACTCTTGGCGTCGGCCGCTTATGGCCAGAGAGCGGCGGCGTCTTCGCCTGCGCCTGCGTCGGCGGGGTGAGTGCGGCCTCCCCCATCTTGCGGAGGCGCCGACGCCTGACCGGAGGAGTCGATGGCTCGGTCGCGACGACGTCCTCGTCCTCGTCCGAACTGTACACCACGCGTCTCATGCTTCCGGCTGCGGGACGAGCGCCTCAAACCACGGGCGAGTGCGCATGTCGGGGGGGACGAGGGGGGGCATTAAAGCGCCTTATTGGCTCCTTTAGCTCTAAGATGATATCTTATCTTATCTTATCTTTAGCTCTACTAACCACACGCTTTAATTAGCCCGGCGCTGAGGTGTCTCGAGGTCGGCCTCGCGTGCGCTCTCCCTACAAACTATCCGTCTAATTCGCCACCCACTTTGCAGTCACGGGCCCAGTGACCTGTCCCGTGGCATCGGGAGCACTGCGGCGGTGCGACGGCCTCGATCCTCTCCCGCGCGACAGTGACTCTGCGGTCCCATTCGCGCGTGGGTGCCGAGCGGTCCGGAGGCACCTAGGTCAAAAGAAAGCCCGATGTGGTCTCGGGCCAGCGCGGCCCAAGTGGCGGATTGGCCGCAGCTGGCCGAAGCTCAGGGCGGCCCGAGGCGTGCTCTGGCGCTGAGAGAGGCCTCCGGAGAGCCAGCTGGCCGAAGTGTGAGCCACCTTGTTTTCGACATAGGGGGGCACGCGCTGATGGAGCTCGCTCACGTCAGCCTGCGTGCGGCGCATCCGCAGCGGTGCCGCCGCTGCGGCGGCCTCGGCGGCGGGCGCGACGAGCTCTATCTGACCGAAGGCCGGGAGAGCAGCCCGCTCGGTGAAGCCTAGCGCGCCGAAGAGCCGGAGCGACGGCGCGTTGTCCGTGTGTACCTTGACATAAAAGAGCGCGACGCCTGGTTAGGGCTAGGGTTGGGGTCGGGGTTGGGATCGGGGTTAGGGTCGGGGGTTAGGGTTATGGTTGGGGTTGGGGTTAAGGTTAGGGTCGCAGAGGCGAAGGCGGCGCCTGACACGGCGTCTAGGACGAGCTTCATGAGTAGCTGCACAGACTCTCGCGCCAGCCCGCGCCGCCGGTACTGCGGCCGCGCGACCACGACCTCGAGCTCCACCTGCCATCCAGTGCAAGCCAGCTCGCCGCCCTCGCCACCCTCACCGCCCTCGCCGCCCTCGCCGCCCTCGTCCTCCTGGCCCTCCTCCAGCCGGCTGAACCACGCACTGACGCTGCCACACATTCCTTCGCACATGCCTTCCGGAGTGCTCACGCTACCCCACATCCCTTCCGGTGGCTGCGCTCCCTCCCCATCACCCCACGCGCCGTCGGGACACCCGCTGCCGCTGCCGCCGCTGCCGCCGCCACTGCCGCCGCTGTCGCCGCCGCCGCCGCCGTCGCCGCCACCGCCGCCGCCACTGCCGCCGCCGCCGCTGTCGCCGCCGCCGCCGCCGCCGCACCGTGCTGCGTTGTAGGCCACCTCACCGGCCTTGGGCGGATGGTCGGCGACGGGGTGCTGGCCGTAGAGGAGCTGGTCGTCGGCGAGCTTGGCCTGGGTGAACTTCTTGGCGGTGAAGTCGCGCAGCGTCACCGCGTACTGCCCCACCCACGAGTCGCGCGTGTTGAAGGTGATGCAGTTCTGCCACACCAGATCGAGGTCGCACTTGACGCCCGCCACGTTGGTGTAGGTGTTCTCATCGAGCTTCTTCATGACCGTGCTCAGGTCCATCGGTGTCTTGATCACGACGGGGTACGTTGTGAGCCCGAGCGCTTGCCAGTCTAGAGGCGCGCGGAAGGGCCCCGAGAGTGCGTGCGACACCAGGCTCCTGACGATCGGCTTGATGGCCGAGACGAGAGCGCGGCCGCTGCAGAGGATGAAGGTTAGCTGGCGGCCATCGTCCCAGCTACGCACGCAGTGGGCGGCCTGGTTAGGGTTAGTGGTCAGGGTCAGTGGTCAGGGTCAGGGTTGGGTGTATGGTTGGGGTTAGACGCCCACTAACCCCGACCCACTAACCCTGACCCACTAACACACTTAACCCTGGCTCTTAACACCTCGTCGTCTGACGTGCCCGGCTCGGAGCCGAGGAGGCGCAGCAGCTCGAGGTCCTGCAATGTGTTGAGAGAGGGGTGCTAGTGAGCGGCTGGGCGCCGCGGCAAGGCGCGGCAGGGGTTGGTAAGGGCGGTTGGGGCTGCGGGCAAGCGAAGGGGTTAAGGGTTGAATGCGGCTGGAGGTCCTGCTTCCACTTGTGCACCCACGGTACATGCGCACGGCAGTAGGGCACGAGCCGCACGCTGTCGCCGGTGACCACGCTGGCCTTGAGCTGACGGTCCACGGCCGAAGACTGCTGAGCAGCTGGTGGCTGATGAGCGACCGAAGGCTGCAGGGTTGAGGCGCTGTATAAAGATCGGGGCGTCTTTATACTGCCCCTTAGCCGGGCAGTCGGCACTGCAGTCGGCACTGCAGTCGGCACTGCAGTCGGCACTGCAGTCGGCACTGCAGTCGGCACTGCAGTTGGCACTGCAGTCGGCACTGCAGTCGGCACTGCAGCCAGTGGAAGGTCCACGGCCGGCGAGGGTTCGCCCGATGCTATCGAGCAGGCGGCCGGAGCCGGTGAGGAGGCGGAGGTGGTGCCAGTCTCGACACTGCGCGCAGCGTCAGGAGCGGTGCCGGTGGCGTCGGTGGCAGGAGCAGCACAGGCTGGCTCCTCCAAGTTCGGCTCCGGTGAGGAATCAGTGCTTGGCTCTAGTGATGGAACGCCAGTCTCTTGCAAGGAGCTTATGGCCGCCATGAGCAAGGAGGGCTCGCCCTCATGCGAGGAGGACGCTATGATCGCGGCGCGTCGGCAAACAAAGGGGGAACTTGCGCGACGCGAGGTGGGGGTGAAGAAAGAGAAAGAAAACCGGTGAGGTGTCGGAGTGGTGCGGGGACGCGGTAACCGCTAGCAGTAACCGCGTGGCGGGGGCGCGGTGACCGCGTGCGGGCGGGGGGGGGGTAGGAATTATTCCTGAATGCACGCCCATGGGAGATGGAGCCGAGGTGGGTTCTGGAGCCGGGCCATGACCTAAATGCGGGGCCGGGGCCGGCACACACTCAGGGGCACAGGCTCGCTGGGCACATCCACAACGAGGGAGAAGTAGGCGGCAGAGACTCTGTCCGCAGAGAACGTACGTGATTAAGGGCATCCCGCGCCCATTTGTTTGCGGTGCATTTTGCCACCAGCAAAAGACACTGTCGCAGACACAGCACCACCGTGAACCGTAGAGTAGAATAGCCAACACCGTTCAGCTAACACCACCCTGTTCACTCTGCTCTCTGCGTCGTCTCAAACCTTCCGATAAGGCGTTGGCCAGGGCAAAATTACTCTCTCGCGCTTTTCGTGCCCTCCAGCACGTGAGTTTGTACGTGGAGGACTGTGACCGAGATCTGGGCATCTGCTAGTAACGTAAGGGGTAGTGGAGCTGCTAGAGCCTAGTGCTCGACTAGCTAGCCTTTGCTTGTACCACAATATAACACACGCGCATCGACCACGCGCCTAACATGTCATCCCCGCTCTCTCTACAGGAGGCAAGGAGCGCCATCGCGGCCAGCGGTGGGTGTCAGCGAGCGAAAAGCGGCAGGGCTTCAATGCGTAAAACGTAAGTGGCAAAGGCGTGCGACGTTCCTAAATAAATACGAGAGCTGCGCGCACCAAGACCGAGAGGACCCGCGATGCCATCTCTCACTGCTTCTGTGCCACGGGCTCGAGAGCAGCGATACCAAACCACAGCTCGTCTGCATTCCTCGGCCCCACGATGACCCGCACCTTTGCGGTGTGGTCCACCTGATCCAGCGCGAGGATCGTGCCGAGCTTCCCCGCACAGCGAGCCCGCCTGCCGTCGTTCTCCTCGTCTATGCCCACCGCCCGCGATGCCCTGTGCGTGAACTGCTCGTCCGGGCAGACTCGCACCTCGAGCCCCTCCTCCAGCAGGCGTGGGTCCCACAGCGCGCCGGCTCCGAACCAGACCTCGTCCGCCTTGCCCGGCGACACCATGACGCGCACCTTGACGGTGCGGTCGTCGGGGTCGACACTGGCCACCACCCCGAGCTTGCCAGCGTAGGCCGCTCGCCTCTCGTCCCTGTCCGTGTCGATCTTGCACTCGCGCGAGGCGCGGTGGATGCTCGCCACGTCCGAGCTGATGTACGCCTCCATCTCTGCCTCCGGAAAGATCTTCGGCGGCGGCGGCGGCGGCCGCTGTCGCATCTGCCGTCGCATCATCTCTCGGAGCATCATCTCGCGCATGTCCATGCCTGGTTGCCCGCCGCCGCCGCCGCCGCCTCCGCCGACTCTTCCCGTCATGTCAAACTCCTCGCGCGCGCTCGGATCCTTGAGCAGCTCGAACGCATTCCCGACCTCTGCGAAGCGGCGCTGTGCTTCCACAGGGTCGAGCTCTGGGTTCCTGTCCGGGTGGGTGGTCATGGCCTTCGTTCGGTACGCCTTCTTGATTTCGGCGTCCGACGCATCTCGGGGAACGTTCAGAGTCTTGTACGGGTCGGGGTTGGAGCTCATGCCGCGGACGGCACCTAGGAAGGACGTGGTGGTCGACGGCGGACAGCGACCTCGCAACGAGGGCGCTGCGAACCCAGGGTTGACCCGAGTCGCACAGCGGCCAGCGAGCCGGAAAAGCGCCATTCCGTGACCGCTGGCGTGTGGTTGGGGCAGCAGTTGCAGGAGGTTGAGCGCCTTGTGGCTCTCGCTCTTGTGGTCCTTGCGACGACGCCACCGCGACGGCGCCGCGCGGGGTGGCAACACGCGAAGGGCGAAGTCAAACGGACTTTGAGCTTGCAACGCCAAATCTCATTCAACGACGCGCCGTGTTGGCGGGGATTTGGGACTGGGGTGATGTGGGCTGTGTGGGCCGGCGATGGGCCCACGGAGGATGAGGAGCCCGTGGAGGACCGTCGGAGCTCGGCCAGCTTCCTGCGGAGCCTCGGCGGCGACGACATAGACGACCTGCTCAACCCCAAGGCGGCGCCCGCTTTGCCGCCGTCGCTGGCGACCAACATCTCGACATCGCGCACGCCCAAGAAGGAGGCTTCGCGCTACTTCTCGCCCGCGGCGCCGGCCACTGGTGCGTCCCGTAGCGAGTCGGTCCATGTCTGCTTCCTCTGCGGAAGCCCCGAGCACCACGCGATGCGCTGCCCGCACGAGGTTTGCTTCCAGTGCCTGCAGACGGGACACACGAGTAAGGAGTGCCGCGAGGGTAACCCGGCGGCTTTCCTGCAGCACGTGCGCGCCATCACGCACCGCGCACATTCACGACAGCTCGACGTGAGCCAGGCGCGCTGCCTCCGGTGCGGCGGCCTCGGCCACGTCGACTGCAGCCCCGACGACGGTCGCCCGAAGAACCTCAGCTGCTTCAACTGCGGCGGCCAGGGGCACACGGCCCTCGGCTGCAAGGAGGACGGCATGGACCGCTGGCACCGCCGCTTCGCTCCGCTGGCCGCCCCGGCCGCGGCGTGGGGCAAGGGCGGCGGCGGCGGCGGCAGGCCTGGCGGCGGCGGCAAGGGCGGCGGCAGGCCCTCAATCGCGCAGATACATGCGAGCAACCGACCGGGCCCTCCACCCGAGAGGTACAGGGACAGGAACAGCACGACTGGAGGCGCAGGCCCCTACGCGGGGCATGGTAGCAACGGGTGCCACGGCAGCAACGGGCGCAACGGTGGCAGCCATAGCGGCAGCAACGGGGACCGGGACGGTGGCGGCGGAGGTTTCCGACCTCCCGCCCACCAAGGTGGGGGCGCGCGTGGGCGCGATGCTGGCGGCTTCACAAGGCCGCAAGGTATCGTCAAGCCGACTGCCAACAGCCACACGCGCTTCCGGTGACGCGTTTGAGTAGAGAGAGAGTGCGGGAAAGCGGGTTCGACGTCCTTTGACCCGTGTTGAGACCCCTCTCACTCCTGCGCCGTCGCCCTCCTGTCACCCGGCTCAGCGGCCTCCGGACTTCAGCAGATGAAATTACGATATTCACCAGATATCACCCCGCGTCGTCGGCTGGGCTGCGGATGTCGTCTGTGCGCGAAGGAGTCTCCGGCGCGCCAGCGCTCACAGAGGCGCCTTCTGGCTGCTCCAATGCCGTCTGCGGCGTGGTCGAGAGCACCGAGCCCGTGGTCGCCGGCAAGAAGACCACGCACAGGCTGACTGTCAACGTGGGCGAGGACGCGCTTCTTTCGGTGCAGTCAAAAGTAGAGGTGGAGGTCGGCTCCCGAATCGTGGTGGCCATGGCGGGATCATCCATCGGCGACGCCGTAATCTCAGAGCCGAAAGTATGCGACGCGGATACGCTCGGCTGGGAAGGCCCGTCCAACGGTCCGTCAAGCACCGCGCCGTCTGCGAGCGGTCTGTCGACGGGCCCAGTTCTGCTTCCCAAGACCTTCGCCCCTGGAGACTCGGTGCCGGACGAGCGGCCGAAGGCGGGTAGAGCGGCCGCCGCCGTCGACAAGATGGGCAACGCGGAGGGCGCCGCCGAGGCCGTGGAGGTGCGCTATACCAGTGGCACAGCTGTACCAGCAGCATGGATATACTCGTGGCACAGCTGTGGTCCCGTGTGCCGTGATCCAGCCTCTCCACACATAGCCTGCGTACATACTGTAGCCATGCTTACTGTGGCTGTACTCGCCATGGCAGGCGCTCTTCGTCACCAAGCCGAAGCTCTCCAAGGATGAGAAGGAGATCGCGAAGCTGGAGAAGCTAGTGGCCAAGGGCGACGCCAAGGCGGTGCAGCATGGCCAAAGTGCCCTTTTCTCAGCAACTCATGCGGCGGCCACCTAGCGCTCCGGAAGCCCGCCCAGGCCTGCCCAGGCCTGCCCAGGCCTGCCCTCCAGGCCTGCCCTCCAGGCCTGAGAGACGAGCCCTCGCCGCTTCGGTGCCTGCGAGAGGCGGAGGGAGGCGGCGCTCTGGTGCCCGCCCAAAGTCGCCGATGTCACCCCCTTTGACCCCTTAGGCGGAGGCCAAGCTGCAGCGTCTCAAGGTGACCGTGGCGATCGCCGCGAAGCGCGCAGCGGGCGAGGAGGTCTTCACGGACGACGAGCTCGAGGCTGCCGGGATCAGCGCGGCATGATCTGAACGCACTACTGTACCGCTCTCTGGCTGTGTGTCGTCCATACGATAAAACTTCAAAACGCCGCGGACGATAACGTCCGCCCCGGGCGCACCTGTGAGGTCTTCCGGGCAGAAAACGACCCCAAGCCGGATCGACGCTGGTCGTCGGCTGTGCAGCGTCGTACGTCACCCGGCATGCCCAGTGTGATAGCTGAAGCTGCCAAGTCGATGCCCGCCTTCGACCTCCTGTCGAAGGAGCGGGTCCGTTCTCGTCGACCAGCCTGCTGCAGCTGGCGGCAGTCGAGCAGCTCCCGAGGGCCATG
>Ga0209302_10002684_pt1 | contig 10378 bp, 6 predicted proteins | sample ArcOceMetagenome_2_FD_187445 | JGI IMG/M metagenome (GOLD analysis project Ga0209302, IMG submission 187445) | Marine eukaryotic phytoplankton communities from Arctic Ocean - Arctic Ocean ARC135M Metagenome (SPAdes) (version 2) | ecosystem: Environmental > Aquatic > Marine > Oceanic | place... | reverse complement strand
CGGCTAAGTCTGCTTTCTGCTACTGCTGCGCGTGCCGTCCGACTTCCCGCAAACGTGCTCGCAAAGTTTCTTCCCGCAAACGTGCTCGCAAAGTTTAGGGCGACTAGCTCTCTAGCTGTAAACCGACAGGTTTGTAAATCTATCATTTGTCGGGTTGGCGGTTTTGTCGATCGGGCCCTCGGCAGGTGTCACCTTCGTGCGTGGCGGCGGCATGTACTCCCCGCCGTACTCGGCCCGAGCAACACCGCTTCGAGGATCACCGCTTCACTCGGGCCTCGCAGATCCAACGGGCCTGTCGCAGCTGTGGTGAGTCCCTGCACCCCGCGCTCGCCCATGCCCATGAGCCTGCGGCACTGCCCACCACACTCAGCCTCCGTGCCATCCGGCTGCAGGTATGTCGACGCGCTGGAAAAGCAGTTGGGCGACGCCCAAGTCCGCAACCGCGACTTGATTCGCGCGCAGCCAATCGGCTCTGCGTATGGGCAACGGCCAGCATATGGGGCGCAGCGACCCGATCTGAGCAACGCGCTGGCCTCGGAGCGCTCGCAGCGCTCGGCGGCTGTCGAAGGGCAGCGGGCGCTCCAGGACGAGTGCGTGCGGTTGCAGGAAGAAAAGCAGGACATCGAGAAGGAGGCGTTCGCCTACCAGGAGCGCATGGAGGTAACTATCGGAACCTTCGAGGGGGTCTTAGATCAAGCCGCGCGCGATAAGGGGGCCGTCTACGAGCAGATGCTCGCCTTGCAGCAGCAGTTGGAGGCGGAGCAGCGCAACGGAGACTCACTGGCCGAGGAGCGGTGGAGAGGCCGCTTGGAGGAGGCGCGCGAGCTGCATGCTCGCGAGTTGGGTGCGCTGCGTCTCGAGCTGGCTGACCAGCCGCCGCAGCTCGACAGCGTGCTCGACCTGGCGCAGGAGAACCGCCTGCTGAGAGAGCAGTGCGAGCGGACAAACCAGCTGCTCGCCGCGACCGAGGAGGCCTTGGCCACAGCTGAGGGGTCTCAGGCGGAGCGGATGCAGGCGTTGGAGACGGAGCTGACGGTGGAGCGGCGCTCGGTGGGGGAGGCGGCGCAGGCGGCGGCAGCGGCCAAGGAGGAGGCGGCCGCGGCCAAGGCGGAGGCGAGCACGGCGCGGAGCTCGGCAGCGACTGCGCGAGAGGAGGCCGCCGAGGCGCAGGAGCTTCTGCTCGTCGCCTTGAGGAAGGCGGAGCTCGCTCGCGACGAGGCCGAGGCCGCACGGCTGCAGACGGCGGAGGTCAGGGCCGAGGTCGAGGCCGCAAAGGTGCAAGCGGACCTGTCTCGGTTCGGGGCAGAGGTGGATGCGGCAAAGGCGCATTCGCAGGCGCAGGCGCAGGCGCAGATGGATGCAGCCAAGGCAAAGTCGGAAGCGCAAGCGTTGCACAGCGAAGAGGCGGCGCTGAGCCGGCAGGTGGCAACCTTGGAGGCGGAGCTGGCGCTGGAGCGGGGGGGGCTGGCGTCGGCGAAGGAGACGATAGCCGTGGCTCGGCAGGAGGCGAGGGTTGCGCGTGGCGAGGAGAAAGACGCCTCATTCAAGCTGAGCGAGATGGCAGCCGAGCTGGCGGCAGCCTCGGAGGAGGGATCAGCTGCGACGTCGATGCGGACGAAGGTGATGTCGATGACTCAGATGCTTGAGGAGCAGCAGCAGGAGCTCGCCGACGGCTACCACATGGCGGCAACGATGAAGCTGGGCGCGGCGCTGGGTGGTCGCGCCGGATCAGCGCTGGCGCATGCCGTGGAGACGTGGCGGCGTGCGTGCGCTCTGCTGTCCACGGGGCAGCAGAGTGCGGCGCTGAGCGGCGAGGTGGCAGAGCGTGCGGCGCTCAGCCAGCAGGTGGCGGCTTTGGAGGCAGAGCTGGCAGCAGAGCGGGGGGCACTGGCGTCGGCAGAGGCAGCAGCGGCGAGGGCGAGGGCGGAGGTAGGGGTGGCGCGTGCGGAGGCGGACGCGGCTCGGCAGGAGGTGAGCTCAGCACATGACGAAGATGATGCAGCCTCACTCAAGATGACCCAGATGGCAGCTCAGCTGGCGACGGCGTCACAGGACGGCTCGGCTGCCACGTCGCTGCGGACGAGGGTGGAGTCGTTGTCGCGGATGCTTGAGGAGCAGCAGCAGGAGCTCGCCGACGGCTACCACATGGCGGCAACGATGAAGCTGGGCGCGGCGCTGGGTGGTCGCGCCGGATCAGCGCTGGCGCATGCCGTGGAGACGTGGCGGCGTGCGTGCGCTCTGCTGTCCACGGGGCAGCAGAGTGCGGCGCTGAGCGGCGAGGTGGCAGAGCGTGCGGCGCTCAGCCAGCAGGTGGCGGCTTTGGAGGCAGAGCTGGCAGCAGAGCGGGGGGCACTGGCGTCGGCAGAGGCAGCAGCGGCGAGGGCGAGGGCGGAGGTAGGGGTGGCGCGTGCGGAGGCGGACGCGGCTCGGCAGGAGGTGAGCTCAGCACATGACGAAGATGATGCAGCCTCACTCAAGATGACCCAGATGGCAGCTCAGCTGGCGACGGCGTCACAGGACGGCTCGGCTGCCACGTCGCTGCGGACGAGGGTGGAGTCGTTGTCGCGGATGCTTGAGGAGCAGCAGCAGGAGCTCGCCGACGGCTACCACATGGCGGCAACGATGAAGCTGGGCGCGGCGCTGGGTGGTCGCGCCGGATCAGCGCTGGCGCATGCCGTGGAGACGTGGCGGCGCGCGGGCGCGCTGCTGTCTGTAGCACAGCAGCCGAAGCAGGACACGTGGACCAAGCAAGAGGCCGAGTACCTTGCTCGGATACAGGGCCTCGAGCAGGACTTCCGCCGCACGGAGAAAGACAACCGCGGGATGGCGCTGCTGGTCTCCGACCTCGAGACTCAGTTGGAGGCTCAAAGGTCTATGGGTGGCACCGCCCCTGCTCCTACCGAGGGGCGGCGAGCTCGGCCGCCGATCTCCCCATACGTATCCCCTGTGGTCTCGAGGGAGAGCTCACGCCCGACGTCGCCGAAACCAGCGGTGTCCGAACTCGAGGCCTCTCTGCATAGCGCCGCGCGCAAGCCACGCTCATCCTCGCCGCAGCGAACGTCCCTCGCCGACCAGCTGGACAGGCATCATCATGCATACAGCCAGCGCTCATGAGTTCTGGCATTTTGGAGGCCTGCTCCTGAAGTACTGTGTGAGTTGAGAGTACTATAAAAGTGGTATCGTGAGTAGTGCGACACACGGACACGCAGTTCCATGTTGACCGCACCCCCCAGGTTCTCGATCGTCCGGTCAGACTTTTCACAATTCACATCTCGGTCCGGTCTCTCATCGCGCAACAAGTGGTACAGGTAGTGGCTTGTACAGAGCTCAGAGGTACGTTTAGTGCCAAGAGGTGGCGGCGCGGCCGGCGCGGGGCCGCGCCAGGCCACCGCGGTCCGCGCGGGGCGGGCCCGGATAAATAAAATATCGACCGCATACCGTTACCCATACGGACGGGACACGAGAGTCGAACACTCCACTAGTGTCCTAGATAGAGGTAAGATAGAGGTGTTCCCCTCCGCTGTTTACGGGGGCCTTCCCCCCTAGCCCCTTCGCTTGTTCAGACGGCCAGCGGCCACCAGATCGGCAGCGACACCTCAGTGTGCCCTTCGCACAGGCACCGCCAGAAGATGCCGGGCGCCTGTGGCGTGTGGGTGTGTGATAACTGGGTAACCCATACAGCAACATGCCGTGCGCCTGAGTGGATAGTAGTAGTCGCGTGCTGGATGTGGTGCACTTCGCGGCGCCCTGTACGATGCACGATAGTCGATACGGTGCACCCGTGCAGTGCGCCATACAGCGCACTGTGGCGCGCCTGCTTCTCGGGCGAGAGCTGCAGTGTCTCTCCATAGGTAGGAGAGTCATAGTAAGTAGGGTCATAGTAAGTATACCTGCTTCTCGGGCGAGAGCTGCAGTGTCTCTCCATAGGTAGGAGAGTCATAGTAAGTAGGGTCAGTCAGTCAGTCAGTCAGTCAGTCAGATACCTGCTTCTCGAGCGAGAGCTGCAGTGTCTCTCCGAGTAACGTCCAGACGCACCCATCGGGCCGGATGGCGCTCAGCAGCACCTGAGTGGGTGATAACTAGGTAACTCAGCCGCACCTGCACGGGTGAGGTGAGGTAGGTGGGTGAGGTAAGACAGGTGGGTGAGGTAAGACAGGTGGGTGAGGTGAGGTAGGCAGGCAGTGGTAGGGAGTGGGAGCACCTCAACGTTGAGGAGCGGCTCGGCAGCACCTTTGAGCGTCGCGCACAGCTGCGTGCGCTTAAAGGTGCACGATATTGCACGCGACTTGACCCCTGGCGGCAGCGGCAGAGTGATGACCACTTCGGCCATCGACTGTGCCCACCGATATGCCGGCTCGCCCGGCACTGCGTGGGTGCCTGGTCGGCGTCGGGGTGAGGGTTAGGGGTGAGGGTTAAGGTTGGGGTAGGGGTAGGGGTAGGGGTAGGGGTAGGGGTAGGGGTAGGGGTAGGGGTAGGGGTAGGGGTAAGGGTAGAGGTAGGGGTTAGGGTCAGGGTTGAGGGTGAGGGTTCGGCTAAGTTAGGGTTAGGGTTAGGGTTAGGGCTAGGGATCGAGTTCGGTGCGTGGGTACCGTGGACGACGCGCATAGGGTCACAGTCATCGTCAGACATGCTGGGCAGCGCGGGCAGCGGCTGGCTGCCTACCACCCCCACCTGCTCGGGGCCGTCGCTCGGCATGCCCGAGAGCGCGGCCGAGAGCGCACCCGTGATGGCCCCGAAAGCCTGGCTACTCGCCGCCCCCGCCTGGCCCGCAGCGGGCGCGCAGACGGGCAGGCTTTCGGCGGCGCTGATGGCAATCTTCAGCCGCGCCAGTGTGCCCGGGTCGGGTGCCCTATCGCGTATGCTGTCGCGGGCGAGCGGCGGTGCGGCGGCCGCCTTCAGCGCCTGGTGCACCGTAGATACGGTCGCGGCAGAGAAGGTCTCCGTGGCTTTGGTCGAGGCGTCCGCCGGCGCGGCCGCTCTGCTGCCGCCGCCTTGCAACGCGGCCTCAACCCGTTGGAGGGTTGAGGCCTCAGCTGCGGTGCCTCCGCCTCCTTGCAGTGCGGCCTCAACCCACGCCACGGTGCCGGCCTCGCTCGATGGAGCATCGCCACAGCCACCGCCAACGGCGCCACACGCCGGCTCGGATGGCGGCAGACTACCCACCGGTGGTGGACTCTCCTCCGGCGGCGGCTCCGCCCGTAGAGCACCCATGGCGGTAACCGGAGTCGTCATTGCCTCTGCGTGCAGCGGTGCCACCCCGGCGCCAGCGGGCACAAACCAGCCACACGACACCTTGAAGCCCTCCGGCGTGCGCAGCACGGCGTACTCTCGGAGCGAGCCCGCCGGCAGCGGGCAGCGCTCCAGCCAGCTCTCGAAGGCATCCGCGGCAGGAAGAGCAAGCGGCCGCAACATCTTGTTCACGCGGATCGCGTCTTGCTGGCGGTGAGTTTGTCGGGAATTTCAATGAATGAACGAACAAAAACGATTTTCAATGAACAAAAAACGAATTTCAATGAATGAACGAACAAAAACGATAATAATTCAATTGAACGACGGATAATAATTCATATCTGGGGGGGAGTTCTCTGATACTGATTCGCACAGGTAAGCGCGCTGCAAGGTAGGTGGTAGCTACCGTAGTACGAAGAGGTTGCTCGTGCAGGTGTCGGAGAGGTGGACATTTAACTTCTAAAAGAGACCTTCACACTGTTAGCCGGTCTCCGAAGCCGCTCCACGAAGCCCGGAAGCCGTAAAAAAAGGCGGTCATGCCCTAGGTGTCTCCAGGGGGATCCGATTCCTAACCAGGTTGCTGCTGGTGCTGCAGCTGCTGCTGCTGCTGCTGTGCGAGGTTGTCCGCGTGCAGCCGCGAGAAGGCGACGTGCCTCAGCAGCGTCTCCGCCGAGTTGAACTGCCGCTGGCAGAGCAGGCACACCCGCTGCGACAAGTCGACGACCGCTGCGCCCGCCGCCGCCGCGCCCGCCGCCGCGCCCACCGCCGCAGCGTGCACCTCCGCAGGGCCCGTGAGTGCCGGGAGTGCCGGGACCGAAACCACCGCCGGGACCGCCGCCGCCGCCGCCCCAGGCCCGATACTGAGCGAGGGCGTGGAGGGCGTGGAGGGCGGCGCGGAGGGCGGCGCAGAGGGCGGCGCGCTAGTGGTCGGCTGTGCGTCCGCTTCCTCCCCCTCGCCGCCGTCCGCCGCGGGTTGCACCGCCGCCGCGGCGAGTGGCCTCTTCTTAGGCTTGCGCAGCGGGGCAGAAGCAGTGCTGCTAAAGCTCACGGCCGTGCGGCGGGTGAGGTCGGGTAGGCTCAAAGGCAGTGCGACACGGTGGGGCGCGCACGCCGCCTCCGCCTCGGCTGCCGCTGCCGCCGTCGCTGCCGCAGCCGCAGCCGCCGCCTCCGCCTCCGCCATCGCTGCCGCTGCTGCCGCCGCCGCCGCCGCCGCCGCCGCCGCCTCCGCCGCCGTCATCGGCACCACCGCCAGCGGCACCGGAGTCGGCACCACCACCGCTGAGGCCACCGAGGCCGCTGCCGCTGCCGCCAGGGCCTGCTCAGACGGAGTGAGCAGATCGGCAGGGTAGGGCCGCCACTCGCTGGCGAGGCTGTCCCAGTAGCACCACACGCCGACGGCCTGGTGGCAGTGCAGCTCGCGCGTCGGCGTGCGCTCCAGGTACCAACCTGTCGCCGCGCAGAACAGAAAGCCCGTCGCGTCGTCGTGGGCGTAACCGGAGGGCACATCGGATGCGCCCGAACCGAGCGCTCGCTTGCTTATCTTGGGCCTGGCCTCGAGGCCCTGCCCTACCCTGGCATCGAGGTTCGACGCCAAGAGGCGATCTCGGTGAGTGGCCTCGGCGCGAGCGACCTCTGCTCTGTCGCGTTCATCCCGCAGCGCCGTCTCGTCAGAGCACACGTGGTGGCGCGCCAGCATGTGTGCGTGCGGCACGCCGCCGTGCTCGGCCTCGAGGTCGTCGAGCACGCGCTGCAGCTCCGCGTCCTGGTCCTCGCGGCGCGCGCGGCCCATGCCTTTCCGTTTCCACTTGGAGGCCATCACGCGACGGAAGGAGCGGCTGGGGCGCGCCAAGAGGGCGCGTCGATAGTTTGAGAAGGATGTCAGTCAAGCGTACATCGCTGATCGCTGTTCGTTTTCAGTCAACTAAAAATATATAAATTATAAAGGACGAGACGCGCCCACTATCTATCTACGATGGTGTCCCAATTACCTCCAAACGACGCTGGGCGGGACGATCGGGTCGGAACGCTGGGCGGGAAGAACGCTGGGTGGGACCGGGACCGGGACCGGGTCGCTGGGCGGTATCGAGCGCACTTCCGGCGGCCCCCCCTCCAGACCTATCTTCGTCAACCCCACGAGCCGGCGATTCCACGTCCACCGTCGGAGCTTCTCGTGCAGGGCGTACTCGTGCGCCAGGTACTTTCTGAGCCGCGCCCTGCCTTCGTCGTTGACCGTGTCGTCGTGGTGAGGGTAGTGGCCCACGTGCACCTTGGGCGGCATGACGAACTCGGTGCTGTTGAGCCCCAGCCACGTCGGGATGCCTCGGATGCCCGCGTCGCAGGTCTCCGTGTCGATGACGTAGACGTCCTTGTCCTTGAGCCGCTCCAGTACTCCGCCAAGGTAGTAGCACGCGCCCTTGCCGATGTGGCCCACGTGGCCCAGGTCCTCGATGAAGTTGGGCCCGATGACATCGCGCGCGAGGCGGCCGCACTCGGTGTCGGCGTCTAGGTTCTCAGCGAAGTCCGTCACGTTGTGGAAGCACTCAGAGGTGATCTTGTTCGTGAGCGGCGTCCCCGGCTTGACGTGGCTCGCCGAGAGCGACTCGTCGCCGTTTTCCTTGCGCCGGCAGCGCGAGGGGTCATTGTTCGGGTCGCCGATGCAGGCGGCGGTGTTGTACGATGAGATAAAACGGTCGACGGGGTCGCGCAGCGTGATGAGCACACGGTGCATCGAGTCGGCCACCTCGCGCCGCACCGGGTGCATGTGCACGGCGTCGAAGGGCTCGTGCCCCGGCGCCAGCCTCTGCATGGCCACCTGGTTCTGCGGGTTGCGCAGCGCCTGCATCACCGACGAGCCGCAGGTCTTTCCCACGTGCACGAAGAGGAGCACGGGCTTGGTCGGCTTGAGGCACTGGTCGCCCCGGTAGATATCCGACGGGTCCTCCGTCTTCTCTTCCATCTGCTTCATCGCGTTCTTCCAGCGCCTCTGGCACACCTCGAGCCCCGACTTGTCGAGCTTCTTCCACTTTTCGCCCGGCTGGCTGCTGAACTGCGGTATCTCCGGCACGGCGAGCTCGTCCTGCTGCCGGCCCAAGACGCACGCGTGACGCAGCGTTCCGTTGGCGATCGTCTCGCTATGGGTGACGTTGACGCATTCGGGCGCGTCCTGGGGAAAGCTACCTGAGCCGTGGCAGCACGCGGCAGGCCTCTCACCACACCAGTCGCAATACCCGCCGTGCATCCCGCAAGCGCTGTAGCAATTCTCTCCGGCGTGCAGCAGCTTATGGTCCGTATGGTCGTCGGCCCGTCCAGCCGGGTCCTCGTCCTTGGCCTGATCCGCCTCGCCCTGCTGAGCGACGTCGTCCTCCTGTTCCTCCTGATCCCCGACCGACCCCTGCTGCTGCGCCTCTCGCTTGGCCTTATCGAAAGAGTCCTCCGCATCCTTGGTCGCTCTAGCCGCGTTTTCCTGCTCCTCCTTAACTGCAGCGGCCGCCGCCTGTTGCGCCTCCTTGTGCGCGGTGACCGCCTTCCTACCCTGCTGCTGCTGTTGATCGGTGCTCCCCTTCCAGCGTTGATCGGCGCCAGATCCAGATCGTGCTGATTCTCTCGACAAGGGGAGAGGAGATGGAGTCAACGAACGGGCGTCCCCTTCATCAGTGCACTTGCAATATTTCTTCGGGCACGAGCCCAGCTTACCCCACCTTGTCGTGCAAGTGGTCCTGCACCAGTGGTCGGTCACGGTTTGCGAAAGGGCTAGGCAAACGATTGAACTTTCAGCGTCCGCCCCTCCACGATACGCTCCATCGGCACTATGATAAGCGCCATTGGCATCAGCTCCATTGCCATCACTCGACTTCTTCCTTTCGCTTGGCTTACCCCACTCTGCCAATGCCTCTTCTGATGCCTCGTCCGCTTGCGAGTCAGAGTCAATCCACGCCCCATTTCGCCAGGTCCTCGGGGCCGCAGCGCTCTCGTTCACCGGCAGCAGGGTCGTGCTGTCGTCGCTGCATTTGCACATGTCACTGGGGCAGAATCCCACGAGGCAGTTTGCCTCGCACCACCGAGTCATGTTCTCACCACCCTTGCTCAGAACGTTGATACTCGTGTAGGCCCCAGGATTGCATCTGACCTGGACCTTGTGCGCCTCTTCTCTCCTCAGAGACTGGTGCGGACTCAATACTGAGCCGCCGCCTGAATCCGGGACCGGGATAGACGTGGCTAGCCCCACGCCGAGCAGCAGCAGCGCCATGGCCACTACAAGGCCGCGCAGAGACGACTGCCTTATTCGGAACCGACCGCGATACGCAGCCACCAGAGCTTCGGTCACGGATACAATTTAAGAGAAGAGAAGATCAGATATCAATCTTATTTTATCTTCGGTCACGCAGGACCCTCTCGGCCCTCCCCCAATCCGCTATCAAGTATACCCTCCGCCGGGGTAACGGTAAGCGGCCGCTCGGTCGGTCGGGTCGGTCGCGGGCCGGTCGCCCCGACGCCCCCGCGCGGCCATGGCCGCGCGGCGCGGATGCGAGACGGGCGGGGATCTCCGGCCCGGAGGTGCGGATGGACGGGCTGGTCCGCGCTCTCTGTCTCTCTCCGCTGGACCGGAGCTAGCTTGCTCTCGCTCGGACGCTCGCTCCTCCCGCGCGACCGCCGCGCGCCGCCCGGCGCACGTAAGGGGTTGTGGAGGCGCACGCCACACCGCGGCCGCGGCCGCGCCGACTCGCATCGCAGGCCACAAGCGTCTCCGCGGCCGGGGCGGGCCGCGACGCGCGCGCGACGCGCCGGCGCGACGCAGCCGCCGCGCGGCAGCGCCAGCGGCCAGCGGCGCTCCGCGTCCGCCTCCGGGCGGGGCCGCCGCGGCGCCGCTTCCTAGCCGCTCTTCCTACATCCTAGCTTCCTTCCTCTTCCCGTGTCTGCGCCTCCCCCCGGCCCCGCTGCGGCCTGCGCGCTGCGCCACACCCTGCGGCGTGCGGTGGGTGCGGCCGCCGCTCGCGCCGCCACGCGCACGCCGGGCTCGGGGCTGACGTGTTGCATGCCGCGGTGCCGGTGGAGCCACCACCACTCTGGAGCCGACATTCGCCGTGAAACGGGCGCTTTTATGACGAATAGCGCTGTCTAAACGTGCAGACACTTAGTATGGGACACACTA
>Ga0209302_10002681_pt1 | contig 10384 bp, 15 predicted proteins | sample ArcOceMetagenome_2_FD_187445 | JGI IMG/M metagenome (GOLD analysis project Ga0209302, IMG submission 187445) | Marine eukaryotic phytoplankton communities from Arctic Ocean - Arctic Ocean ARC135M Metagenome (SPAdes) (version 2) | ecosystem: Environmental > Aquatic > Marine > Oceanic | place... | reverse complement strand
GAAATAGACCATATAACACTGGGGGTGTAGTGGTCGCAGGTTCAAATCCTGCCGTCCCGACCATTTTTTTTACTATGTAAATCAACGGCTTACACACCCTCGGAGCATAACACATGTAGTGTTGTGGTTTTGGCCCCTTTTTTGACCCTATTTCGTACCTGTTTTAGTGTTGTGTCCGAACCACTAATATAGTCCTACTATTTTTGAGCTAATTTCTCTGGCTCTTTTCCGGTCATCCTGAACATATCTTTGTACACTTGCCAAACTTTTCCAGCCACCAACCATACGAATATCTTCAAGGTCAGCTCCGGCATTTTTAAGCCATGTTGCAAAGCTGTGACGCAACGTATGGAATACAAGCTTGCCCTCAGGAATTAACAGTTCTTCATCTCCTGAGCTACCCTCAATGTAGGTGTTGTACATCCGTATCGATGCTGTCCACCTATCATTAGTAACTGAAGTTGGTGTCATTGGTTGACCAAGATGAAGAGGGTCTTCCTGCACAAACACATACTCCAGCGACAGTCGGGGGTACTTAGCCTTCAGTCGATTTCTGACCGCAAGCCTATCCTTCAGAACCTCTGTCGCCAACTCATTAAGCTCAACATGATGATCAGATCCGTTCTTAAGCTCACTCCCAGCGATATGCAGTCGGGTTAAAGCTTTATTGACCTGCGACCACCTGAGAAGAACAATGTTGGACTTTCGTAGCCCTGTTGCCAGACCCATTCTTACCAAGTCTTTGCGCAGTGGATCAAGAAACCTCATCCACCCCTTCGCGACATTAGGCGGCAAAAAATAATCCCTGCCTTCCGTAGGAAGTCTCTCAATCTTCGGAAACTTCCGAAACGTAACTTCCAAACGGTCGTGAGAGTAATTGCACAACGACTTCAGGTACGTCAGGTAAGTGTTAATTCCAGCATTCTCTATGCCTTTACCGTTCCGCAATCGAGCCTCCATCTTGGTGATATCGAGATTGGAAATGTCACCCATCTCCCGACCCTCAAAAATACCAGAGGTCTCATCCATCGAAATAACCTTATGCTTAAGCAACCGTGTTTTGGCTCCGTATGCAACCGGCTTTTTCATACCCTCAACTAATATAAGTAGAGGTCTTTTTGTACTCATCCACTCCAGTGAAGAGTGGGCATTAGCACCTTTTTCACGTCCTAGCTTTTTAGTTGGCACGGCTAAATACAACTGAGCCGCTTCTTCAAATAGCATATTATCACTCATATATTTCTCCATCGAGCGAAGCTATCCACGCAGATCACCTTTAGGATAGCATTATTTTTAAATGAATTAAAATGTCTCTAAGTTCAGAGGATGATCCTCACCAACATTCCATTCTCCGTCATCGTTGTAACTTTCAATACAAATTTCATTTCCATAGTCAATTAGAAAAACATGGGGGTAACCTTGCTTGTCCATATGGTCGTGCATCAAAGAGTCGCTAGTGATAATGGCCACTCTACAATGACTTTTCGTTCGTAAATTTCTACTCCAATACACTTTATTTTCTTCTAAAGTAACCTGCTCGCTGATGATTTGTTGCACGTCCATTTTTATTCCTTATCTTGCCTTATGGTTAATAAGCCCCAATACCCTAGGGAGGCAGCTCGTCGTAGCCATCAGTGAGCCAAACTGACCATGAAACGGGAATGTTCAACCCGTCGGCTAGGGGGAAACTTTTAGTGTGCCGTCGTGCTTTCATACTTCTTGATTACATCATCACGAATGATTCTGTAAGCGCGAGGCGCGGAAAAGGCAAACGATGCCTGAGGAATAACCCGCTGCTTGTCACCACCTCGCTGACACGTCTGGCAATAAGATTCTTTTATCTCATAGTTCTTTACATGCTCAAGGCAAACAGAAACGTCCTCATCCAAGCTAAGTTCATCACCGCCAACCGTAAGAATATGCTCTTCAACGCGAGCATCTTTCACGGACACGTTAAGTAGGGCGTCATGGATGTCGCCCCACCGAACCATCCGAACCCAGATCCTGTGATCATAAGATTGCTCAAGGTTCTCAGGGTCTAGATTCCAGCCACCGTAGACGACGGTTCCTGCGTGTCGTGTCAATTTCAAAGCCATGTAAATTTCCTTAGAAAGGTATGTCGGCGTCTTCAACCAATGACTCTGCGGCCTGTGCTGCTGGCGCTTGCGTCGCTGGTCGTGCTTGTTGTGTGCCGCCCTCGGATGCAAACTGCTTCAAGCTAGGCTGACCCTTGATCCAACTGTCCTGTATCTTCAGGAACTTTCCTGAGTTGCTCTCAGCTAAAAAACCTTTCCAATTCATCCGCATCACGTCCTCCGCCTGCGCATCAAACCCTTGCTGAAGCCAATCAATCAGGTGCTGGCTGATCTGCAAAAATCCGTCATAGTTGTGGCATTTATCGGGCGTCGCCCACGCTTGGCCCTTGTTTTCTAGCAGGTCTTTGAGACGTGCCAATTCTTTTTCCTTGTTCTCACCCTTAAGAGGGAATAGACGGCCATTGCCGCCAGCGACTTCAAAACTCTGTGTCATACTGAATCCTCGTTTATCACTTGTATTTGCATCAAGCCAGACTCTCGCTTAAACGCTTCAATACTGTCCCCTTGGTCGAGCAGTATTTGCTCACCGTTAAGGAAATTGAACGCCTTGCGGTAGTCAACCGATGCGGTTTTATGGATAACCTTTACGAGCGTTTTTCCGTTAGTTACTGACTCTTTATATCTTTCGCCCAACAGTTTCTTAATCTCATCAGACGTTTTCTTCAGCTCGGTAAGATCGGTGAGGTCATCCCCCATTTTCTCAACTAAGCTGTCGATTCTGACTTGAGTCGCAGTCAAGAGATCCAAGTCGGTGTCACCAGCCACAGCCTTGGCCTTGTCTACCGGCTCAACATGCTTCTTTCTGCGGCCCTCATCCTCGTACTCGGCGAGAATAAACTCATGCCACTCTCTATACAGGTCGATGCGAGACACTTTCCCAGACGCAGGCGTCGGCAAAAGCTTGCCGTCAAGAAGCTCGCCCAGCCAGTTATCGGGACGCTTAACTAGCTCATAGGTATACTGCGGCTCTGCTGTGTGGCTTTTAGCGAGATAGCAGATGAAGTGGCATTCATCGACATCTAGACATTCCATCTGCATATAGACCTGCGTCAAGTACATGCTTCGCTTCTTGTCAAAGATTGAGTACGGCGTTTTCGTGTAGTACGGGTATGGGCATTTGAATTCGCAGCAAGCGTCTAGCCCGATCAATCCATCGGCTGATGCCTGAATAAAGTCGTATTCAGGATGTACCACAGATCCAGTCTCTCGAACCTTTACGTTGATAAGCTTCTCAAGAAATCGCCGTGCGGTGTCCTCCATAATCTGGCCATGCGCGACGGCTGGAACCATTACAAATTCAGACTCGACACGCGCTAACTGGCGCACTCGCTGGCGGACGTACTTGGGGATAGTGAGGTACGGATGCTCGCCAGTCAGGGCAGCAATAGCAGACGCTGGCTCTGGAAGCCTGCGAGCCTCATGCCACTCTGGTGACCCCTGTATTTCAGCGCTCATTCAGCAGACTCCAGCAAAGCTTTTAGACGCAGGTAATCCTCTGCATGAGGGTTGTTATCAATCTTGCTTGTCCGTAGCGCATTCAGATATCGACTGTGTTTGCGGTCAAGCGCTCTTATGTTGGTGCAAGACGCAAGGTCAGCTTCTTGCCAGTACTCGTCTGCTTGCGTGATGTCTGGAACAACAGGCTGAGGCTCTTCAGCAAACACAGGCTCGTTATCAGCCTTTGTGATCCAAAGGTCGTGAGCAAGACCAAACTCACCCATAGCCCTGACTCGCAGACGCTGCTTTGCGGTGTTTAGATCCCAGCTTGACGGGTTTTTGATAGCTTGCATGTTGCGGTGAATTGGCAAAGACACAGCCTTAGTGTTGCCAGCGACGGTCATCGTAAGCCTGACCTCAGCACTTCCGTCTTCGAGATAATGCAGGTCACGGCCATAGCCATCCTGAATAAACTCATAAGTGTAGTCTGGATAAACGCTCATCATCAGAGAGTGAGCAGACATGGCTTGGAGAAGCTTGATGCCGTCAGGATCGACGATCACATGCGGCTCATAATCAGTTGCAGATAAGGTATCCCAGACTTCTTTTTTTGTGGCATCAGGCATATTCAGTTCCATAAATGTATACGTTGAAATAGATTATGCACTACCTGATGGGCAGAATCAAATCTATTTGTTAAGTATTTTTAAACAGAAACTTAAGGCTTATTGCGGGCGGGTTATTCGTATTGATATATCAAAGCCTGTAACAACACTTTAGCTTAACTAATAATATTCGCTTGGCTAATACATTACAATAGTTTTATTCACCGATGCATAGAAAAAGGTCAGTGGTTGTTTTTATGCGTTAAGAGGGACTAAAAGCTAAAGACTGTTAAGTGAGATAAACAATGGAATGAACAGCCCAGATGTGTTTTATATCTTTCGATGGCGGCTTTTCTTTATTGAGGTAAATTCTGATCGGGGTCTCTGTTTTAAGCTGGACTACGACCAGCTTGCACTGCGGATTAGATTCTAATGGCACTAGCTGCGCATACGCTTGCTCGAAAAAGCCCTCGGATTTGCGTACTGCGGATATGCCGATCACCCCTTCAACGGTAAGGTCGCCAACCAACTCCATGTTAAGAGTACTTGACACTTTGCGCTGACCGAGTAATTTTTTATCAATGCTCTTGCTGCCATCCGAACTTGTGAGTGAGCATGTGACAGTTTTCGTGTTCGGTAAATAATCGATAATCGAGGGATCAATCTCTTTCGGGTCAACGTCAAGAAAGTTGGCAAATCTAATGGTGGTCTGTGGCCCAAGCTTGGTGATGTTGTTGAGGTACTGCGATATGGCTCCCTGCGAGAAACCAATCTTAGCGGCTGCTTCGACCTGCGTGAAGCGCCGTTCCGCCTTGCGTCGTGCGTATATTTTGCGAAGATTCTTAACCGCTACAGGCCAGTCGCCAGTGTCAATCATGGTAAACCTTTATGAGAAGTTTGCATTCAGTCACGCCAGTATACATAGATTACTAATACTTTACTAATAATTAGCAAAGATCATCTTTGGCAATGGCGGCGAGTGAGACAAAAGTAAACAGTAAAATATAAATAATCATGGCGACCTCGTTTAAGTGGACGCGCATGATAAGGACGTAATAGTTTCTAGTTAAGTGATTTTAAGTAATGGCTGACAGTACATCAATGGTATGTCTGCCAGCTAAAAATCGCTTCACCTAGGCTAAGGGTCTTGCGTGATTTTCATTAGTAAGAAGCTGATAATTTTGAAGCAGGTACTCGGCCTTGGCTTCATCGCTGTAGAGCATAACGATAAGTTTTGCCGCAGTTTCGGGAGTCGATTGAGTGCCTGACTCAGCTTCGTGCCGAAACAGTCTAGCAATGACGCGCTCAAGCTTCTCAACGCTCAACCCCTTGCCTCTGGGCGTCCCTGAAACCCACTCGTAAGGGTCAATGTCATATTTGTCAGCGCACTGCAAGAATGAAGCGCAGTCGCGTGGAAGGCTACCGCTCAACCAGCCCGAAGCTGTTGCTTGTGAAATGCCAAGGTCATTACTGAGCATCGTTGCGCGGCCCCAAGAGGCTACACCTGAAGTTTCTAGCATTGTGTTAAAGAGGACGGATCTCTCCGCCTTTGTTAGTTCAGAATTTTTAGTCGTCATGTAGAGATACCTCTCTTTTCCAGTTATTACATAGTGAATGAAATTATTGGTACGCTGGCACCATACTCCCCTACTAATTGCAAATCAACCTTTAAATTAAATTACAACCTTCAGGTTAATTCATTTGCAAATTGTCACCACTAACACGATAATGAATCATTAGCTTGAAAAAGCACCATCTCATGGACAGAAAGAATGATCTTCAAACGGGCGCAAATTACCGACACATATACAAAGATCCCTAACGCTCTTCTGCGCGGCGGCGGCAGTGTATATGAAAGAGAAGACGGCCTCAAGCCTGAGTCTCTCGGAGTTCTGTGTTATTTGTTGTCGCATTCTGAAGCTTGGACTGTGAGCAACCGGCAGATTTCCAAGGTTTTTGGAATTTCGACTGGAAAGGTAACCAACATCACGAATCAGCTAAGTGCTGCGGGATACATTGAGCGGGTAAATGGTCGCGATGCCGAAGGTAAGACGACGTGGGACTGGCTCGTATATGACACGCAAGATCGCGAAAACCAAGATCGCAAAAACCAAGATCTTAGAAACCAAGATCGCGAAAACCAAGATCACAAAAATTGCGACCAAAGAACAACTATAGCTAAGAAAAACAATAGTAAAGAAAAACTAAATTGGAAAGAACAACTAAGCGAGTCACTTCCTTCGGGAGTTCCGAAACAGTCTTGGCTGTTGTGGTGGGAGCATAAGCAGAAGAACAACAGAGCGCCATCGGCAGTGATGGTCACCAGACAGGCCAAAGACTTCGAGATCATGGTTAAGGCTGGCTTTGATATGACGGAGCTTGTGGCCTACGCGATTGCGCGTGGCACTTGGCATCGAATTGGAGATCCTGACTGGGCATCACTCCAGCAGTTCAAAAACAAAAAACGAAACGATGACATTTTAGGGGCGATCAAATAATGGAGATCAGAGAATTAGTACAGGCACTGGGGGATCAGGCAACGGGCATTTGTGCCGAGCTTTATCCCGAAGGCAAGATTGAATCAGGCTGTTACAAGGTTGGATCGATATCGGGTGAAAAGGGCAGGTCAATGTCGGTCTACCTGCACGGTGAGCAGGCTGGTAAGTACATGGACTTCGCGACTGGCGAAGGCGGGGACATGCTCGACCTGATCATGCATTGTCAGGGCTTGACGCTTGTTGAGGCAATGGACTGGGCCAAGAAGCGATGCAATGTAAGAGACAGCAAGCCGTCCAAAAAATTTAGCGCGGTGGAAAAAAAGACCTACCAAAAACCACAACCCCCTGAGAAGGCAGAGATGTCACCCAACCTGCATACATACATGGAAGGTAGAGGGTTCAGGGATGTCGGTGAGATCTGTTTCAAGTGGAAGATCTACGAGACGATTAGCCATAGAGGTTCTGACGTTGTCTTTCCATACCACGACGTCGCGGGTGAGATGGTGTTCCTCAAGACCAAGCCGATGAACCATGACGGCAACCCTGCCACGCAGAAAGACCTGAAGCCGATTCTGTTTGGCTGGAATGTCATGCCAGCGGACGCCAGAGAAGTGTGGCTTGTCGAGGGCGAATGGGATGCGATTGCATGTAGTGAGCTGGGCTACCCCGCGTTGAGTGTTCCCTTTGGTGGGGGCAAGGGAGCAAAGCAGACCAAGTGGATTGAAAATGAATACGACAATTTAGCTAGGTTCGAGCGCATCCTTATCGCCACGGATATGGATGAGCAGGGCGAGCTGGCAGCAGCAGAGATCATGTCTCGGCTGGGTGATCGCTGTATCCGAATCAACCTCCCTAACAAAGACATCAATGAGATGTTGCAAGGTGGTAAACAGTCCTACGCAGATGCCCGTGCCATATTGGCTATGGCCTACGAAGAAGCTGTCTGGAAAGACCCGACCACGCTGCGATCCGTTATGGAATTTGAAGATGATTTGGATCAATTCTTTAGCGCCGATGAAGATACCTCAGGGTTTGGCTCCGGCTGGGCCAAGTTAGATGAAGAAGATATTCGATTCAGACCCCAAGAATTATGGGGTGTTGCGGGTATTAACGGACACGGCAAGAGCCTGTGGCTTGGTCAGCTCTGCTTGAATGCAGTGGAGCAGGGTCAGAAAGTATTGATCGCGTCGATGGAGATGCCGCCACGCGCCACACTGGGTCGAATGATGAAGCAGGCTGGCGGTGTTGTTTCTCCCCCTAAACCGTACCGCAAAGCATTGCTTGATTGGCTGGCACCCAACCTTTGGCTGTTCGTAGATAAGCTTACCCCGAAGCCTAAAGATCTGATGGAGTGTTTCGAGTACGCCTATCGCCGTTACGGGATTAACGTATTCGTTATCGACTCTCTGACAAACATGGTCAGGCAGGACGATTATGAGGGTCAGCAAAAGTTCATTGAGCAGCTCGTCAACTTCAAGATGGCATTCCCCGTGACCATTTTTCTAGTGACGCATGTCCGCAAGGGTGAGTCAGAGATGACCGCCCCAAACAAATATGACATTAAGGGTTCCGGCTCGATTACAGACTTGGCTGACGGCTTCATCGCAATATTCAAGAACAAGCGCAAGCAGGAGGCGGTGGCTCAGGCTGAGATTCTAATGGAAGAGGTTGACGAGAAGTACGCCAAGCAATGGGACTCATACCTTGAAGTTTTAAAAAACCGCAACGGTCAGTACGAGGGCAAGATCGGCTTTGAGTTTGATGTCGATGCCATGCAGTTTAAAGAGCGTCGAGGCTCCAAAGCAAAACAATATATTGATTACTCAAAATAGAGGAATGTAGGAATGCAAGAGACAGAAAACTTTGCACAGAACGTGCGGGCAGCAGGACACCAGATATCTTTAGCAGAGCGGGCGATAGCAAAAAGTGATGCCGAAGAAAAGATGATGGTTGCCCAACAAAAAGTGATTGCCGAGATGCGAGGGCATAAGACTAATGCTGCTCAAGAGCGGTGCGCTGATGAAGACCCAGCCGTTGTTCAGGCTCGGCTTGATCGGGGTATTGCTAAAGGGCAGTTGGCCGCAGCTAAAGCTGATCTGATGGCCTGCGAAATGGAGTTCAAAATCTGGCAGTCGCAGATGGCGACACAACGCTTTGAAAAAAACCGAATCTACAACACAGATTAATCCGAGGCATCAATGAATAACTTAGAACGACTAATGAGCGACTTTAGACTGAGCCAAACCGAGCTGAGTAAAAGTACTGGGGTTCCACAGCCAACAATCCATCGATTCATAAACGGCAAGACCAAATCGCCGAGCTATGAAGTGACTCGAAAGATTGCAAACTACTTCGATGTTTCGGTGGACTACCTGCACGGCTATGGAACGGTTTCTGATAAGCCACGAATTAGTGAAGAGTAGAACCGCCACAGCGGAAGAGAGGAGGTGGATGGCTGCAATCACAGATATGGGTTGCGTCATTTGCTTTAGAGATATGGGAGTGTCTAGTCCACCAGAGATACACCATTTAAACGGCAAGGTTAAAGAGGGCTGTCACTTACAGTCTATCCCTCTTTGCTACCAGCACCATAGAGAAGGTTCTGACAATGCGCTATTCACATCGAGACACCCTAGCAAAAACAGATTTGAAAAAAGGTACGGCACAGAGCAGTCACTGCTCGACTGGGCGAGAGAAAAGTTACAGTGGAATTAATTCAGCAACCGCTGAAGATTGGAACAGGTTGCGTGAAGAGTGTCCCGCCCTCGAACCATTGTCCAAGACTGGCTTGGAAGCATGGGATCAACCTGCCGACAACATCGAAGAGAATGTATTTAAGCCGAGTCATTATGTCCATGAAGATGGTATCGAGTGTATCGATGTTATGACCATGCTGTACGGCGAGCAGCGAGTTCGTGAGTGGGCTGAGATTACATCATTTAAGTACCAGTGGCGACAGGGCAATAAGGCGAATAACAGTGCCGATCAGGACAAAATGAAAAGCATCTGGTACACACGTTTTAGCATGGGAGATGACCCTCGCAATGATTAATGGCAGAGCAAAAGGCCACGCCTTTGAGCGCGAGCTGATCAAACGATTTCAGGACGAGTTCGGCTCATGCGCTGATCACTTAAAAAGAAATCTAGACCAATATCAGGTCGCCGGTAAAGCTGACATTGAGTTTAATAACTTGATGATTGAAGCCAAGCGGTATGCCTCAGGCCATTGGCATAAAGACGACTGGTGGGAGCAGACGCTGACATCTGCGGGGGATACTTATATTCCAGTGCTGATCTATAAGTATGATCGGCAGCCGATTAAGTTTGTGTTTCGATTGGGTGACCTCATGGGTGATCACTATGTTTCAGACACCGCAACGGTGGATTACGAGACAGGCATTATGCTCATGCGTGAGCTGCTGAAGTTCCCATGAAGCCAGACCTGTTTAGAATAATTATGAAAAATGCGGCGGAAAAAATCTATTACCCCCAATGCCTTATGTACATAGAGGGGAGCATGCCAGCAGAGTTTCATGATCTAGCAAAGTCCACACTCATATACCTGCTACCAAGCAACATCCTGAGCCTCAAGACAAAGGAGGAGCGCAGGGCTGCGATAGACAGTATCCCCGATGACGCTCACCCAGCGTTCGCAAAGGATTTGGTTCGGTTGGGCGTTCAAACTATTTGGAACAAAGATAAAAAGGCAGAGAGAAATGGCAAGACCTCTTTACGAAACCGAGGCTGA
>Ga0209302_10002680_pt1 | contig 10385 bp, 8 predicted proteins | sample ArcOceMetagenome_2_FD_187445 | JGI IMG/M metagenome (GOLD analysis project Ga0209302, IMG submission 187445) | Marine eukaryotic phytoplankton communities from Arctic Ocean - Arctic Ocean ARC135M Metagenome (SPAdes) (version 2) | ecosystem: Environmental > Aquatic > Marine > Oceanic | place... | reverse complement strand
CACGCACGACGAGGCCAGTTGGGAGGCTGTGGCAGCGCTTCTCGTGCCCCTCGGCCACCCACGACTGCGTGCGTGGAGTGCGTGAGAAGGCTCGCAAAGCGCTTGTACGAAAGGGCTCTACCTCGGCCTTTAAGCCACAGCGTATAAAAACAGCCATGCCCTGTACCACTACCAAGTAAATAAAGAGCTAACAACACACAAAAACTGCGCAGTTTATTACGTAGAAACATATGACAGATCTTGCCCCTTGCGCGCCGCAGCCCGCCCCTCGTGCCAGAGCGACGCTGCTGCGGCGGCACCGTCATCGCACGCCTCGGTGGCCGGCTCGAGCCTAGGCGGGGCAGGGCGCGCCTCACCATTGATGCGGTCGACGCGCAGCATGCGGCGCTTGTCGCCCCTGAGCTGCGCCTTGGACGAAGTACTCACCTGCGCTCGGGAAGGAGGGGGGGGGGTGCGAAAGCTAGCCAGTGTTGTGCGTGTGAGAGAGCAGAGAGAAGGGGCAGGGACCTGAGGGGTGCTGAGGGAGCACACATGACATGCGCATGTGCATGTGCATGTGAGGCGCAAGGGGTGTGGAGAAGGCGCACACGGTTTGCAGAAGGCAAACAGGTTGCAGTGGGGGGAGGTGGAGGGGGAGGGGGGGCGGCGCACGCGTATTTGCGGCGCCGAGCGCATGCCGAGCTGCATGTGGCCGCCGCCGTTGGCGCGGTGCTCACCCACCAGCCAGCGCGCGTGCTTGGCGCTGAGCAGCTGCACATACGCCTCGCCCGTGGGGCGGCCGTTGGCGCCTAGCGCCAGGAAGGCGCGCCGGAACTCGAGCCGCCGAGAGGCGAACAGGTAGCAGAGCGACGCCCGCGCAGACGAGGGGGGCAGCCCCGCCACCAGCAGCAGCGGGACGGCGGCGACGGCGGCGCGCGCCGTGGGTGGCGTCGACAAGGCCGACTGCGGCGAGCGCGTCGAAGGGCGCGCCGAGGCGAAATCAAAACTGGGACTGCCGCCAACGCCGTCGCCACTGCCGCCGTCGCCACCGCCGCCGTCGCCACCGCCGCCGCCGCCACAGCCGCCGCCGCAACCGCCGCCGCCACCTCCGCCGCCGCCTCCCGCAAGCCCAGCAGGTCCCGACTCCTCGGCATTGTCAACATTCATCAGCACCGCCGTAGTAAGCTCATCCCCCATCGGCTGCGTCACGACGGCTGCGGCTGGCGGAGGTGAGGCTGCTGCTGAGTCAGTGGCAGCAGAAGTGGCGGCGGCAGAGGCAGCGGCGACGGCATAAGTGGTGGAAGAAGTGGAGAGCACGCCACCTGCCCGACAGCCGGCAACAACGGCACGGGCAGCGTCGAAAGCGACGAGAGCGCTGCCGTCGGAGGTGGCGGCGTCGAACGTGGCAGCGGCGCCCTTGGCGACGCCCGCGGCGGCACCCACGGTGGCAAAATACCCTGGATGCGTGTATGCGGGCACGACGCGCCATGACGGCGGGGACGGTGCGCTGCGATAGTGCGGCGCCGCAAGCGCCGCCGTCACGGGCGCCGCCGTCACGGGCGCTGCCGCCGCGGGTGCTGCCGCCGCGGGTGCTGCCGCTGCAGGCGCTGCAGCGGCCAAGGCAAAACCTGGTGGGAGCGCGGGCGCAGCGCGCGCCGGTGGCTGCACGCAGAACTGCCCCGGCTGCTGCCCCACGTCCAGTGTGGGGGATAGTGGCGAGGCGGTGCCAGGCCGGGAGGTGGGTGTGGGGCAGGAAGGTGGCGGTGAAGGACCACTCTCCTCCTCCTCTGCGCCCTGCTCCCTAAGCACGGAGGGCACGTGCACAGGAACGGATCGGCAGGCTGGCACGGAGGAGAAGGTGGCGGCGGCAAAGCCGGCAGCGGCAGAGGTGGCGGGGGTGGCGGGGGTGGTGGGGGCGGAGCCGTGCAAGCCCTTGCGGTGGCGGGAGGAGTGCAGCGTCGCCTCTGAGTGAGAGCGGCAGCATGCGTGCACGCGGAGCGGTAGGCGTGCGGAGGAGCGTTGGTGGGGCAAGTAGTAGAAGTGGTTGGGCGCGGTAGCAGCGGCGGCGGCGGTCGTGACGGTCGCGGTCGCGCCGGCAGAGGCGGCAGAGGCGGCACAGGTGCCGCCTTCTGGATACTCCTCCCGTGGGGGAGACGACGACGTCCAAGCCAAGGTCGGGCCGCGGAGGTTAAAGTGCCCGGCGGCTCCTCCCGCGTGGCCGCATCCGGCGGCAGCGGCGGCGGCGTCCAGCGCGGCGCGCGCACGCGCTCGTGCGTGCTCGGAGGCGCGCGGGTGCGCGGCTTTGTTGGCTATGATGGCAGCGGCGGCGAGAAAAGACCCAGGAGGGTGTGTGGCGGAGTCGGCGGCTATGAGCTGCGGCGCGGGGCGCGGCGGTGCGGCGCGGCGCGCACCGGCGATCGTGGCGTCGGGGGCGGGGGCGGCACGCCTCGCGGCGAAGGAGCGGTAGGTTGGGCGGCCGAGGTAGGCTTGGCCGAGGTCGATGAATGCGAGGCCGGGGTTGAGGAGCGACGAGCGAGAGGGCTGGTCGTCAATTCGTACGAGGCCGTGCACGGGCGGCGGGCGGCGGGCGGCGGCGGGCGGCGGCGGCGGCGGCAGTGGCGGCGGTGAAAGTTCCCCTGCAGCAGGTGGCGGGGCCCACCGGCTCGATGCTGCAGGCTGCTGGGTGCCGCTGCCGTCGATGGCGCCCTGCCCTGGGGAGGAGGGGCGAGAGCGGGACTGCGAATGGGGCGGCTGTGGGTTAGCGTGGACAGTAGGGACGTGCGTGGCGAGCTGGCGGCGCTGCCAATCGGCACGCTGCTCGGCGAGGGTGGTGAGGGCGCTGAGGAGCGGCTGCGGCAGGATTGAATGCACGTCCGCCTTCTTGAGCGTGAGCAGCTCCACCTCGCCCAAACTGCGCACGAGCACGGTCGCGCCGCCCTCCGCGCCCTCGGACCGCAGCGGCGCGAATGCAGCGACGTCGCCCACCACCGATCCCGTCGACAGCTTCGAGAACACGACCGTCACTGGGCCCTTCTGCCCTTTTCCACCGCCACCGACGTCGCCTCCATCCCCTGCTCCGCCTGCTCCGCCTCCGTCTCCTCCTCCTCCCCCGCCTCCTCCGCCTCCTCCTGCCTTTCGTGGCGAGCGCCCCCCCAGCCCCCTCTCCTGCGTTGGTGGCGACAAGGGGTTGGTAGCAGCAGTGACCTGGGCGGCCTGGCTGAAGGGCCCCGTCTCGGGCACGAGAGCGACCAGCTCGACCTGCCCCTTGACCACGAAACGCAGCGCGCCCGGGTGCCGCTCCTGGTGGCTAGCACCGCCGCAGCCGCACTGCTGCACGTGGACGGTGCGGCCGGTGGGGTGCGACTCACGGGTGACGAGGTAGGCGAGCGAGGTGAAGATACGCTTGCTCTCGGGGTGGGCATGCAGCGAGCGGAGGCTGGCCACCGCCTGCAGCTCCCTCACCACGTGGCCAACCTTAGCAGTTACACCCTCCGCAAAGTGCGCCATGAAGGGCTCCTTGCTCAGCGCCTGCGGGAGACGCGGCTCGGGGCTGATTGCGTCTCAGCCGCATCCGACTAGGAGGCGGCAAGGCAGCCCATATGGCCAGTGGTCAGTGGCGCGTGTGCCCGACAAGTTCTTTTCCGACCCCACCACGCTGCGAGCAGGTGGGCGTGCAGCGGCCCCGCCTTGGCCGAGGTGGCGCGCGGCCGCCGCGTGACGAAGCCGAGCTCGCCAACGAACTCACCCGGGCCGGCCGTGCCCATCACCTGCTCCGAGCGCTGGCCATCTGTGGCCACATACGCTCGGACGAACTGGATCGCGCCGGTGTAGACGACGTAGAAGAGGTCGGGCGCGTCGCCCTGCTGGAAGAGCTCTTCGTTGGGCGCGAGGCGCACATGGCGGAGGTGCGGCAGCACAGCCTCGAGCCGTGCGTCACTCAAACTCGCGAAGAAGCTCAGCTGCTTCAGACGGCGGAGCACGGCGCTGCGCTGCGCTGCGCTCCAGCGTGTCACGTCACATGAGCTACTCATGAAGTCGTCCACGGCGTTGGTCTCGTCCATCTCAACGTTTTTGGACCGGCGCCTCGGCGTTGATGCCTTCGTACTCATCTCGGTTGCCGTTCATAACTTCTAAGTTTCATGGGGTGGAAGATGCGGATTCCTGCGCGAGCTTTTAGACGCTGCTGCTGGTGTCGCCCTGCGCAACGGCTGGCGAAGGCAGGCCACCGTTGGAGAGCTGAGTCTCGAGGCGAGCAGCCGCAGCTGCAGCCGTGGTACTGTACAGCCCTGCAGTACTGTACAGCCCGGTACCGTCACCGCCCGTGTGGTGTTGTGACCCTTCACGGCCCTCCGGCGACTTGGGCGTGAGCGGCGGCATCGAGCTGGAGAGCTGAGTCTTGTACTCGACTGGCACCTACCATGTTTGGCAAGCTGCGTTCAGGGCTTCTGGTTCGTGCTGCTGGTAGTCGATCACGATATGATGCACCATGCAATGCACCCCATGGAGTGCACCGTATAACAATGCACCATGCATTTCACCTTGGGCTCGTGGTCGTCCACCTCTGGATATGTCGACATAGATGTGTAGCACGCACTCTCATGCACATGCACATGCGAGGGGTGGTAATCAGCTCGCCTTGGGCTCGTGGTCGTCCACCTCTGGACATGTCGACATAGATGTGTAGCACGCACTCTCATGCACATGCACATGCGAGGGGTGGTCATCAGCTCGCCTTGGGGTCGTGGTCGTCCACCTCCCGCTGCTGGTAGTCGATGTGCACGAAGCAGCGTTCCACCTCGGGCAGCGACTCGATCTTGTGCTGCAGCATGATGCCGCAGTCGTGCGAGTCGCGCAGCATCGTGTCCTCCGCCATGACGATCTCCACCTCGCGAGATGAGGGTCAGGGTAAGGGTTGGGGCTTATGGCTTATGGCTTATGGCTTGTGGGTTAGGGGTAGGATTAAGGGCTGGGGTTGGGGGTTCGCCATGACAATCTCCACCTCGACCAGGAACTTAGGGCCGAAGTGGTAGGCGCGCATACAGTCGAGCAGCGCACCGGGGTCGTGTGTCTCGGCCATCTCACGCACCTGGTGCGCGGTGCGTGGTGCATCGCATGGTGCATAGCATGGTGCGTCACAACGTGGCTCTGGTGAGCTGTCGCACCACGTCGAGGAACTCCGCATCGGCAGAGCGGCCGATGATCATCTCCACCTGCTCGATGGCCGTGCTCACCTGAGAGGGGGGCGAGAGAGAGATCGGTGGTCATAACATGCTTACCTGCATACTATGTAGGCACCACAGCTGCTCGCCTGCACACCACGTAGGCACCATGCACACATTGTCACGCACGCATTGCCACGCACACGCATTGCCACGCACACGCCATGCGCGGCCACCACGCAGGCAGGCGCGCCATGCTCTGAGGTGGCCTTGGCGCACCCAGGAGCCAATGATGAAGAGCGAGAGCAGTATGGCCCCGATCGGGTCGACAACCCACAGCGGCGCGACGGAGGCGGCGGCGAGGGCGGAGGCGAGGGCGACGGCGTTGGTGAGCACGTCGTTGAGGTTGTCCTGCGCCACCGCCTCGACCGTTACGTTCTGTGTCTTGCGGAAGACCTCCTTGCACCTAGATGCGCTCAAAGGCAGTGGCATCGGCGACTTTTGGGCCGGCACCAGAGGACCACCGCAGCCGCTCCTCTGCACCCACGCGGTGAGAGCCGCAGCCCGTGCGACCGCCCACCACCCCAGAGGCTCAGAGGCCCACCCGCTGGCTCCACAGCCGCCCTCTGGCTCCACAGCCGCCCTCTGGCTCCACAGCCGCCCTCTGGCTCGAGAGCTACTGAGGCGACGCTGACGATGCTGCTGCACCAGACCCACAGGCCGAGCTTGATGAAGGTGGTCGACGACATGATGAGCATATCGAGAAGACCCACCTTGGATACATTGGCACTGGCATTGGGGCGGGGGCAGGCTGGCCGCATTAACGTGCAGGCTGGCTGCATAGGGTGTGCAGGCTGCTGGCTACATGGACATGGGGTTGCAGGCTGGCTCGATGAGGTTGCAGGTCCACCTCGAGCAGGCGCTCCGGCCCGAGCAGCTCGTTCACCGCCGATTGTATCACCTGCGCCGCCGCCATCCCCATGACGAAGGCGCACGCCACCACGCCTGGCCAGGGCAACGCTAGTGAAACCAGCGTGCTTGGCGGCGCCTTGGAGGGGCTCCAGGGCTGTATCGCAAGGCTCGGGTGGCCATAGCTGTGCTCTAGGGCCCGCCGGGACGCCGCACGCAAGTGCGAGGGCGCCTCGAGCCGTGGGTGGCTAGCGCTGCCGCTGCCCAGGACGACGCGTTGGTTGGCCACGCTGCGACGCCGATGCTCTCGAGCTTGCTGCGGCCGGCGGGGTAGCGCACGTTCTGCTCATCGCGCCGGTCCGTCACGATCCTGTTGGCGACCATGAGCACGCCCTGCGCCACCATGTCCACCGCCGAGTCGATCAGCGAGGCGAGGATGGCCATGGACTGGGACTGCCAGTACACGTACGACTTGCCGAGCAGCAGCGCCGTGTTGGCGACGAGCGAGACGACGTGCGCCTTGCGCGAGAGCGTGTCGCCTGCCGTCGTCGAGAAGCGCGACAGCCGGCCGATGCTGCCCCGGCCGACGCTGCCGCCCGTGAGGCTGCCGCCGGGGTGGAGTACCTGCAGCCGCTCGGCTCGGTTTCTGGCGGAGTGTCCGGAGAGGACGCTCTCATTCGGCACAGTGCCAGGCTCGTGCTGCGCTGAGAGCAGCGATTGCTGCAGCGCGTCGAGCCGTGGGTTATCCTTGGGTATGCTGATCTCGAGCATTGCGCTTCTGCCTGCGCGGGGCGCCGAAAGAGTTTGCGAGGGCGGTTTCACACCAACAACGTGCGATCCGTAAGCCGAGCGTGCCCGACAGATCTACCGGGGGCCACCAGACCGTGGTGAGCGCCCGGCGCGCACGTCGAGGCCGTGGGAGGGGTTCTACTGTTAGTCATAGTATTCTCGTAGTTGAGAATAACGCGCGAATCTGCTGTCGTACGTCGGAGCACCTGCAGTGCCGCGGAGCTAAGCACTCTTTAAGCGAGCGTACGTACGTGCCAGCCACGCGTACCTCGTAGGTAGGCCGACCCAGCTGTGTCGCGTGTTGGCGCCCCGGATTCGCGTTAACTCGAGATTTGTGTCAGCTGTGGCTATGCATTCAAAGATAAGATAAATTGGAAGGTTCCGCGTACTCCTCCCCTGCTGCTGTCGTTCGGTGGGCTGGGCGCCGGAGCGCTGGCCGGAGCCTAAACGTGCCAACGAAATGGACCCTATCGCGATTGGGCTCGACGCGATCGCGCACGAGCGCGAGCGCTACGAGCAGGCACCCTCAGCAGCGGGCGCCGCGACGCTGGCCAAGCTGCATGCCCAGGTGGCGCTCTCGCAGCTGCTCGAGGGCGCCGTGCAGCAGGCGCAAGCCACGCTCACGGAAGTGCTTGATCTCGGCGCGCAGCTGCCTCAGTCGTCGCACGCCGCCGTGAGAAACGACCTGGCGATCTGCGCCATGCACGATGGCCGCCCCGCGGACGCCCTGCTGCTCCTTGAGCGTGCGCTACAGCTGCTGCCTGATGCCAGTGGCACACTCCAGCCGTCTATGCTACGCTCGCGCGCGCAGCTGCAGCTCAACCTGTGCGAGGCGCTGCTGTTGCGAGGCTCGCTGGACGAGGCGGTGCAGAGCGCGACGGAGGCGGTGCGCCTATCGGAGATGGCGCTACCCAGGCTCGGCGAGCGCGAGATTGAGGGCGTGCGCAAGACGGGCGGTGCGACGCCGCGCCTCTTCACGAGCAAGTGGCTGCTGCCACGGCGTGGCCCGACGCAAACCCAGCCGAACGCGCCTACCGGCTGCGCGGGTGCGTTGGCGGCGCCCGAGGCGCTGCTGCTGGGGTGGCTGTGGCGCGCGCTGGCGCAGGAGGGGCAGGGACTCTTCCAGGAGGCTCTGGTGAGGCCCTGCGGCGCCAGCCATCAGCCTCAGCCTCGGCCTGAGCCTCAGCCTCGTCCCAGCTGCAACCCGAAGTCCACCCCGATCCCATACTCACCGTCACCCTCGCCTCACCCTCACCCTCACCCTCACTCCCACCACTACCTGCACCAGCGCTCGTACACACGCGCGATGGCGGTGGCGCACGTCGACCGTCACGCTGCCGGGGCGCTGATGGCGGCACTCAAGAAGAAGATTGCGCTCACGCAGCTCGAGACCGTCGCACCCGATCAGGTGAGGGCGCGTGCGCGTAGGGGTGAGGTGGCGAGGTGGCGACGGGCGAGGTGGAGAGGCTGGGGATGGCTGCCACAGCTTAGCGGCCCAGTCGGCCAGCCGCCTCCTCTTCTAACCAGGTACCCTCGTACGCATCTTCGGTGGCGGCTGTTGTGGGTGGCGCCGCCGCCCCTGGACCGAGGTGTGGCGGGCCTGCCGAGTGGAAAGGCAGCGCGGCAGGAGCCTCGGCGGGGCTGTGGACTGCCTCGTCATACGACAGCTTCGGCGCGGGATCGTCGCAGCCTGTCGACGGCCAGGTGCTCCACCCTCGCCCCTTGCCCACGCTCCCGCCCCCGCCCCCGCCTACGCCACCACCCCCACCTCTACCTCCAGCTCCACCTGCACCTCCATCTCCATCTCCACCTCCACCACTGACCCTACCCCGAGTCAGGCGCTCCACGCAGCCCTCGAGCGGCGTCGCGAGACCGAGAAGCCAGCGGGCAGCGCCGCCGCCGTGGCGTCCTCGCGCACTGGCCGCCGGCCCGAGAGCGCGCGTCCCGTGCGGCGGCCTGCCTCTGCGACGGCGACGGCCAGCTCGCGGCGCCCCTCCTCTGCGGCGCCGGGCTACCGCGCGCCACCGCCACCTACGCCGCCGCCGCCCGCGGACGCCCTGGGCTGGTATCACCAGGACGCGCCGCCGCCGCAGCCGCCGCTGCCTGCGGCCGCCTCCTCCTTCTCCGCCTCTGCCGCCTACCGCCTGGGTGATGCCGCCTACTTCGCCCCCACCACCAGCGTCACCTGGCAAGACCAGGAGCGCAAGGAGTACGTGCCACCCGCCGCGCGCGAGCGCACGGCCCAAGTGCCGCCGCCAGCCACCGCCACGCCAAGCGCACGCCGGCGGAGCGGCGCGGAGCACGGCGGCGCGACGAGCGGCGGCGCGGCGGCAGGCGCGGAGCGCTCGCCACGCGGGCGGCCAGGGAGCGCGGGCCGCTCGAATGCTGCTCGGCTCGCGCCGCTCGAATGGCTCTCCGCCGACACGCCGCTCCCCGGCTGGGGCGCCGGCAGCCACCAGCTCCCGCCGCGCCCCGGCAGCGCGAGCAGCGCGGGTGGGCACAGCAACGGTAGCCGCGCCTCTCGCCTCTCCCGCGGCTCGGGCGACAGTGCCGCGTCTAGCGCGCGCACGGAGCACGCAGCCATGCGCTCCTCCACCTCGGTGCGCTCGCGCTGCAGCGTCTCCTCTGACTCTGACTCCCGCGGCACCAAGGGCGCCTTCGCCGTCTACCTGCTCGCGCAGTCGGAACGGGTGCGTGCCATAGCGCCATAGCGCCATAGCGCCATGACCCCATAGCGCCACACCGTGCGTGGCACAGCGCATGCCAACTCGCGCGACATCTCTGCAGGTGAGCTCGACACAGCAGCGAGCCTCGCAGCTCAAGGCGGCGGCGCGGGCGCACGCCGCCACACTCGAGCAAGAGGCGGAGGACGAGCGCCGCCGCGGTGGCGCGTCCATCGCACTGCGCGACGAGCATGGTATGATTGTGCCCGAGCCGCCGGCGGTGGAGTCGCGCAAAGTGATGGTTAGCCTGTACGGGCCGGACGGCGAGCTGCAGCTCGTCACGAAGGAGGAGGCGGCCTCCAGGGCGGTGGACGAGCTGGCGCAGGCGGCGGCATCGGCGGAGCACGCGCGCCTCATGGCGCGGCGCGCGGGCGCGGCGCGCGGGCGTGGCGCGGTGGCGGCGGCGCGGCGGCTGCTGCTTGAGGGGCTGCTAGCGGGGTATCAGCGCTGCATCGCCGCGCTCAGTCGCAGCACGAGCCAGGGCGAGGGCTTCGGGCCGCGTGCCGCGCGCATGTCGGTGTGGCGTGAGCTCGGTTCGATGATGGTGCAGGAGGGTAAGGACGGCTCGGTGCGGCGCGCGCGCTGTGTGGCCACGGTGGTGTGGATGCTGCAACAGGAGAAGCCGCAACAGCGCGACAGCGCACGTGCCCAGCTCGCATGGCTCGTCGAAAACTTCATCGACCCGGTGCGCGCCTCCGACCGAGTGATGCCTTGCCAGCGCAGCCCTTGTCTCGTCAGAACCCCAGCCACAAAACCACCTCTAGCTCTGCGAAGCGTGCCTACCCTCTCCCCTCCCCACCCCCACCCCCCTCTTCACCAGGCACCG
>Ga0209302_10002677_pt1 | contig 10395 bp, 9 predicted proteins | sample ArcOceMetagenome_2_FD_187445 | JGI IMG/M metagenome (GOLD analysis project Ga0209302, IMG submission 187445) | Marine eukaryotic phytoplankton communities from Arctic Ocean - Arctic Ocean ARC135M Metagenome (SPAdes) (version 2) | ecosystem: Environmental > Aquatic > Marine > Oceanic | place... | reverse complement strand
CTGCCACGCCGCGGCTAGGAGACGTTTCTGATGACCCAAAACTGTGTCGGCCCCCGGTCCGTATTTTCAACCCCCCCCCCTCCTCATATCTCTCAGCCCCGATGTGACGGCTGGGAGATCGTCTCAAACCTTCGGCGCCAGCAGAACGCCCGCGGGCGCCCACGCGGCCTCTATCGATGTTTTTTCTCCATTTCCAGCAGCTCGGCCTGTCGCTGCACCGGCCGGGCTGCCGCAGCGCAAGGCCGCTCCCGCTGCGCTGGCAGCCGCCGCCGCGGATGGCCGCGCCGCTACCGATCGAACAGATCATCACAGACTCGCTCGACCGACACGCGCAGCGGCTGCAGAAGCTGCTGCCGTCAGAGGAGCCGCGGCTGGTGCGGCTGCAAGAGGCGACGGCGGACGACTGGCGGCTGGTCATCGACGCGCTGGCGCCGTTTCTCAAGGAGAAGAAGCTCCGCAGCTACCAGGACGTGCTCGGCCGGCGGCGTGTCGCGCTGCAGATCCTAATCGAGAACGTCGCTGACCCGCATAACGCGCAGGTAGTCCTGCGGACCGTAGGCTGCAGCCCTAGGCAGCCCTGCGCACCGTAGGCTGCATCCCTAGGCAGCCCTACGCACCCTAGGCTGCAGCCCTAATCGAAGCTGCAGAGGCTGCGACCCTATGCATTCGCGCACCGTGCAGTCGCTGCTGCGGACGGCGGAGGCACTGGGCGTGCAGCACGTGCACATTGTCGAGTCCGTCTGCACGTTCCAGCTGCCCGCCGCGGAGGCGCGCACTGCAGACGCACTCGAGGCTGCAGCCCTGTGTAATCGAGGCTGCAGCCCTGTGTAATCGAGGCGGTACTCGCCTAACAAACGGTATAGCAGCCTCGATTACACAACCGTGCGTACTAGGCGAGTGCCGCCAGCCGCGGCGGCGTCGGCATCGGCAACGGCTCGGGCGCGGGCGCGGCACGCTGGCTCACACTGCACAAGTAACGCTCGACGACCGTAGAGCACACGCATCGCATCTGCACTGCACCTGCACCGCGCACGCACCGCACACACACGCCAGGTACCGCTCGACGGCGGAGGCGCTGGAGGCACTGCGCGCGCGCGGCGTGGCGGTCTTCGTGTCCGACTGCCCGACGGTAGGTGAGGAGGAGGACGGCGGCGACGGTGGCGCCGGCGATGGCGGTGGCGGCAACGGCGGCAAACTGCGGCCGTCCGAGGGGGTGGGCAAGGAGACTGCCGAACAGGGCGAGGCGCGCGAGGCGCTGCCGATAGCAGCGTTGGACTTCGCCGCGTCCACCGCGGGTGGCGGGTCGGGCGGGCCGGGCGGGCCCCAGCCAGCCGGTGGCGTGGCGCTTGCTTTCGGCAACGAGCGGCGCGGCTGCTCGCGTGAGCTGGTCGCAGCGGGCGACGGCACCTTCTTCCTCCCCATGAGCGGCTTCTCGCAGAGCTTCAACATTGGCGTGGCCGTCGCCATGTCGCTCGCCGCCGCCATCGACTCTGGCGCCTTCCCGATGGGCACGCTCTCCGAGGACGATAGGGCCGAGGTGCTCGGGCGGTGGCTGATCAGAGACATGAAGGCGGCGCCCTCGCTGCTCCTCCAGGTGGGGCTGGAGTTCGAAGACTTCTAACTCCTTTTATCTAAGGTGGCTGGTTGCCTTCTCAGAGAGCCTAGTTGTGAAGGCATATCTGCCGTCTCTCGGACCGTTTCGCACATATATAACAACTCTCTACGGCCTTTTATGTTTTGTACTATGTACACGCGCACGCACACCCACGCACTCCATTCTCCATGTGTCCATGTGCATGGTGCATGCCTGGGTGGGTGGGTTATGGTCGGTGGGAGCCCGGCGAGCGGTGTGCGCGAGGTGGCACGTCACAGCTGGGCTCTAGAGTCCCCGGCCCCGCCGCGCGCGCGACCCTTATACTAGACCCTTACAGCTGCACAGACACTGGGAACGGGTTGGCCGGGTCTGCGGTTGGCTGCCACATCGCCTCGTCCACCATCGCGCCCGGCTCTCCCGGCGCACCGTACGAGCCGCGCGTGCCCGCGATCTGCACGATCAACGGCCGTAGATGGTCGAGGAGCTGTGGCGGCAGCAGCTTGACTAAGCCTGCCTGGCACTCGGCGCCCCGCGCCGACGGCGGCTGCGCAAAACGGAGGACGGCCAGGCCGACGGCCAGCAGCAACAGCAGCAGCAGAGCGACCGATGCGGGCGCAACGCCGCTCGCCGGAGGCCGGCCGGGTGGCGCGGAGGGTGGCAGGCGCGGTGGCGGCGGCGGCGCGGGCGGGCTGCGGGGCGGGGTCGGCGGGCCGCGTGGCGGCGGCAGTGGTGGCGGCGATGCGGGGCAGGTGCGCGGGGGGGTGGCCGGCGGCTGGGGCAGCAGCGGCGGTAGCGGGCGCGCCGGGCTGGGCGGCGGCGGCGGCGGCCTTGGCTGCGGAGATGGCGGCGGGGCGGCGACAACGGCCTGCGCCGTCGGCTGCGGCTGCGAGATGTAGACCACCTGCGGCTGCGGCTGCTGCAGCTGCTGCGGCAGCTGCTGCGGTGGCGGCGGTGACGCTGCGAGCGGCGGCGGCGGCCGTGGCGGCGGCGGCGGCGGCGAGGGCTGTGGTGACTCGCCGTAGACGGCGGCGTAGACAAGCGTGGCGTCCTCCACGTGCGGCAGCGTGAGCGTGTTGTCGTCCTCCACCACCAGGAATTCGGAGAAGTGCCACGCGCTGCCGCGCACGCTGACGAGCCTGTCGTCGTCGTCGAGCCGTGCGGCGAGTCTCCAGCCCTCGATCCGTTGCCGCTGCCAGCCCAGCGCGTGCTGCGTGAGGTCGTACTTCCGCTGCACCTTGTTCATGTTAACGAGCATGCACGGGTCGACAGTTTGCTCGGAGCTCGCAGCGACCGTAGCGGTCGTAGCAGTCGTAGCGATCTGAGGCCGCAGCGCTTGCGCGCGGTCGCAGCGGTAGAGGATCCAGCCCTGCTCCATCCCGCTGATGTTGAGTGGCAGGTTCGGCGGCACATCCTTGACGAGCAGGATCGATGGCATGAAGCCGTGCGCCGCCATCGTCGTCAGAGGCAGCGTCCACGCACGGCGCGGTTTTCCTTAGACGTGGCCTCCAGCCGCCTCGACCCGCGCCTGAGACCCACGCCACGCGTTCTTACCACATGTTACTTTTACTTCAGCACGGAAGGGCGGCCAGACTCGGCGTCGCCGCCTTGATAAGATAAAGATAAGCTGCCCACATTGCAAACGTGGTCACGAGCACCATGCTGAGTGCTACATATCCGCTTTACTGAGATAACTAGATAAGATTGTTGGGTTTCACGACGCTACACGACTCGCGACGCTACATAATTCCGCGATGCCTGGGCCCCTCACGCCCATCTTATCTTATCTTATCTTATCTTATCTATCCGCTTTACTCGACTGTCCGTGTTTTTCAATGGGAATTTATTTTCGTTAGACATTACGTGCTCATCGTTGTCGTCGCAAACCGGAAAAGGCATCTATAGAAGAAGTCTGGCTCCGGTGCTGCTGCCGCTCTTGAGGTGGTCGGCGAAGCGCGGAAGGAACGAGGGACTCGCCATGCTCGTGCTGCTGTTGCCCGGATGCCACGCTCGAACGCACGCCTTACCCGCCACGCTGTCTCCGGGCAATCGGAGCACGAGCATCGGCCCGTCAGGAGACCAGCGTGCTAGGCAGGCAACAATCGCCACCATTCTGGCTAAGAGGGCAATGAAGCCGCGCCGGACATCCGTGGCGGAACTCACCGAAAGGCAGTCCTTCTATGCGACCACGGAGCTGCAGTACATCCCTCACGAGCACCCAGGCAAGCGCAGAGCTGGCCGCCCAGAGGACTTGTCCATGTCCCGGAGGAGCGAGGAAGGCGCGCGGGACTGGAGGGGGGACGCGATCAAGGCGAGGGAGGACGCGGCGAAGGAGAGGCAGCAAACGTGGAAAGAGTCGGCGGAGGAGCGGGAGGGGTGCGTCAGCGGAGGAGCGGAAGAGCGGGAGAAATGTCGGGTGCGTCAGTCGAGGGCGAGGGTGAGAATTCCAGGGTTGCCAGCAATCCCCGACAGTTCGTCGGACGTGGCGCCGGCGTCGATGATGTATCCCAACGGGCGCGATTATTCGAGCGGCTCCCGCTGTGGAGTGTCTTGGGACGACGCGGCAGTCAAGTGCGGCACGGAGTGCGTGACTGAGTGCCCGGCGGTCCAAGCGATGTGCTTCCTGGACCTCCCCGTGTGCGACCACAAAAACCCTGCGGGCAGATGCTGGGCGTATTCGGGAGGCGTGTCCGATTCCTGGTGTGTGACCGCCTCGGCAATGCTCGACGGCTCGGACCGGAGCAAGGACAAGAGCGACTCATTCTACAACCTGTGCATCTGCGAGGAGATCGTGGTGGGGCCCGAGGCGGTCACGGACGAGTACGAGAAGCCGGTCAACGCCTCGGAGCTGCCGCCTCGGGATGCGGAGCTCGTGGCGATGGTCATCGCGGAGGGCGACATGCACCCGGGCCTGCCCGAGTGCACGTGGAAGCCCCCGACGGGCTGCACGAATGTGACGCAGTACGAGTGCGTCGACGGGCCAGCCTCCAGCCAATGCTCGGGTGAGAACTGGTTCAACCAGCCCGAGCAGTGCGGCGCGAGCTGCGTGCACACGGCGCTCCTCCGCCCGCCGCCGTACTACGCGGTGTGGCGCTCGGGCCCGCGCGCGCGGCCGTGGCTCTCCGACTCGGTGCTGCCGCACTACGCGGCCAAGGACGTGCACGTCCTTGACAAGCAGACGCAGTGGGCCTTCGACCACCCGAAGCGCATCCTGATGAGCGTCTGGTGCAAGTCGTCGCAGATCGAGTTTGTGGGCGTGTCGATGTTCTCGCCCGCCTACGAGGAGAAGGCGCGGCGGCTCCTCGGCTCGTGCAACCTCAAGGGCGTGTGCTGCAAGGCCACCATGATGGCCTCCGACTTCCTGGGGGCCTCGACGCCCGAGGGCACCGATGCCTTCCGCTACCGCATGATCGCGCTCAAGCCCCTCTTCCTCCTCGATCAGATGGAGAAGACGCTCGAGCCCGTCGTCTTCCTCGACGTCGACCTCGAGTTCCACCAGTTCCCCGAGCTCTTCCTCGACAACAGCTGGCCGGAGGGGCCGCGCGATGTGGCGCTCTTCAACTTCTGGGCCAACGAGACCAACCTCACCAACCGGCACACGCCCAACATCGGCAGCGCCGTCGCCTACTTCAACACGACCTTCCGCGCCAAGAAGCTGCTCAACGCCTGGGCCGAGGCCATGCAGTACAGCACCAACTCAGAGGCGCCCGACGACCAGGTGCTCGACAAGCTGCTCAAGGAGGGCGGCTGGCTCGAGCGCGTCTCCCTGGGCTGGCTGCCCTCGTCCTACCTGCGCCTCATGCCCTCGTACTACCGCGGCGTCCAGGCCGTCATCGACCACGACCACGGCTCCGTGCCGGGCATCGATGGCCACTCCCGCGTCAAGCCGCAGCTACCGCCCACCCTCTGGACCGAGCCGGTCAACGAGGAGGCCTACATGGACGCTGCCGCGACCGCCGCGGCCGCCGCGACCGCGGCTGACCCGTACTCGGTCGGCGCCGACGACCCGAATGTTGTGCCGGCGCCAGTGCAAGCGCCGGCGCCTGTGGCCGTGCCGGCGCCGGTGCCAGTGGCGGTGCCGGCGCCAGCGGTGGCAACGCCAGCGCCTACACCGGAGCCCCTGGTGTGCAAGTCCATCTCGCCGCAAGCCGACGATGAGTGGTGCGACGGCTCGTGCAGCTGGGACCAGGATGACGGCGGCTGCAAGAGCTTCTGCGAGTGCGGGCCGGCGAGCAAAATGGAGCGTCTAGCAGCTGTGCCAGCCGTGCGGGATGGCCAGTGGACGCCGGCCGAGCGCGCTCGGTGGCTCGAGAGGCACAAGGTCGACCCCGCCCAGTAAATAGAATAGATTATGTCGGTAAACGGTGAGAAAGGTAACGAGACGGTAGTTGGGTTTCACGCGCTACACGAGCGTGTGGTAGTTGGGTTTCGCACGCTCCGGTTTTGAACGGTTTTGAACGCTTTGTTTTTCTCGACTCTCGAGATCCGCTGGGAGAGTTATTCTCTCGGACCAACTCGGAATTTCCTGTATTAGGAAGCTTTCGGAGCACATGCCGGCGCGAGGCGCCCTCCGCGCCTCCCACTCGGAGGCCGCGCCACTACCGTGCGCGCGCCACTTCCTGTGGGGTACCTTCCTATGCTCAGGATGAAGGAGTTCCCGACCCCTGAAGGGACCAACTCGGAATTTCCTGTATTAGGAAGCTTTCGGAGCACATGCCTGTCGCCGTGCGCGGCGGCACGCCTGTGACGCCCCCTCCGGCGCTCCCCCTGGCCGATGTGCTCATGAAGCCATCGTCCGCGGCGGCCGAGCCGATTGAGTTCGTCCACATCGGCAAGAATGCCGGGGGCAGCATAGAAACGACAGGTGCGCAGCTCGGCCTGCACTGGGGCCAGCAGCGGCTGTGGCCGGAGCTGAGCAAGCAGAGGATGCCGTGCGTTCGCAACAACCTGTTGGGCGGAGTCTTTGAGGGCCACTCGTGGTGGCACGTGCCGCGGTGCCATTGGGAGCAAAACAGCTTGCAGCCGTTCGACGCAAAGAAGAGCTCGTTTTGCGTGGTCCGCCATCCGTACACGCGCGCCGTCAGCGCTTTCGGGTGGCGACACCACAACATACCGCTTGAGGATTTTTGCAACGCGCGCGAGCTCAATGCCTACGTGCAGAGACGCCTGGCGCCGCAGCTGCGCCGGCTCAACGACACCGCTGCTTGCCGGCTCGACACGGAGCTGGGCGTGGACGACTGCCATTGGCTGCCGCAGTGGATGTACCAGCCTTGCGACTCGGTTCTTCACTACGAGAACCTGCAGTCGGAGTTCGACGGGCTCATGCAGAACTACACGGCGCGGGGGTTCTTGAACGCGAGCAGATTCTTCCGCCTGGCCAAGCAACAGCAAGAGGAGGCCCCCGACGACGAGCCGTCGCAGCCGTCGCAGCCGCGCTTGGCGAAAGCGGTGCACAGGCACACGTGCAGCCTGACGGCCTCCGCGCTGGATGCGAGCTCGCGCGCGATGCTCGACGAGGTGTACGCGCGAGACTTCGCCGAGCTGGGCTACAGCTCGCGCTTTGAGGAAGCCGACGAATTGTTGCACGCAGGCGTGCAGTTGAGAGGCAGGGAGCCGTGGCGCTTCGTCGACTGGGGCGCAAGCGTCATGGGGACCGAGTGGGATTGGAAGGTTGGGGTTTCTTAGATTGTAGAGCAGCGTGCCGCCCTGTCACCGAAGCTGCCTAAAGCGAGACCGGAGACCCAAAACTCCGGCCCGAAGGCCTTTGCCCGAATGGCGAAGCTCACCTTCCGGCGCGTAGTCACCGTGCTACACAGATATTACGCGGTCGCCTGCCTGCCCGTGATTGGCGGCGTGCTCTTCCTCTTTGGCTCGCTCTTCTTCCTGCCAGAGGCGGCCTCACACCGTTCGCATGTTATCGGAGCCACATGCTTCATCAGCGGATCGCTCTGCTACCTGATCGCGCCCCTCATGGACTTCGTGGAGCTGCAAATCAACCTGACCAACCTGGTCGATCAGATCCCATTGCCGTCGAGCCACGACGACAGCCGGTGGGAGATCCTGTACAAATCGCAGCTCTTGCAGGTTGGAGGCACCTCCAACCGAGACGTGATGCGCACCACTTTGCAGATCCCCTGAGCCCGCGTCCCCACCGTGCCGCGCTTTGTTCAGATGCAGCGCGCCACCGCCCTCCTCTATTGCGTCTCCGGCGTGTGCTTCGTGGCGGGCTCGTGCTTGTTCTACCCCTCGCGCTACTCCACCACCTGGTACACGCACGGCGACTGGCTGTACATCACAGGCTGCCTGCTCTCGGGCATGGGGGCGATCTTCGGGCTGCTCACCGCTATCGAGCTGGGCAAGACCGCGGACACGGGGCTCTGGTCGAGCTGGGCAACATTGTCTGACGGGAAGGAGGACAAGAGAGCACGCGAGACGCCTGCTCGCTGCTGCAGTCGCCTCTGCTGTCTCACGCTCACAGACGAGGAGGCGGCGGTGCTCTCGTGCGTCCTCTACCTAGTCGGCAACGCGCTCTTCGTGATGGGCACGCTGCTCTTCTTCCCAGACATCCTCCGGCGCGCGCGCGAGTTCGAGGTCGGCTGGGACGTGCCGCTTGAGAACGGCGCCGTCTTCTTCTTCGCGGCAGGCTCGGTGGTCTTCACGCTGGGTGCGGGGGTGGACTTGGGCGTTGTGGTGCGCTCGGGCCGGCGCGAGCAGGCCGGGCCAGCCAGCGAAGTGAGCAGTCTGTGGTGGCATTGCGGCTCAAGCCGCGCCGGGAAGGACGGGGACGCTCGTGGTGAGGTGAGGAAGCTGGTGAGCTCATAGCCCGTTTAGCGTTTAGCGTTTTGTGTCGAGACATCGCGTGGCGTGAACAAATTACGCGCGGGCGCGGATAACCCCCCACATGTCGAGCCACGGCCAGACGGCCACGCGGTTAGTAGAAAGTACGAATAACGGAGGCAACAACGCACGACCACGAGTAAAAGCTAAAACTGTAAAATAAACGAACACACGAAGATACGGGGTAACAGGGTAACTGGGTTTCACGCGCGCTATACACGACTCGCACGCTACATGATCATGAACATGACATGCGCATGATACATGAACATGCACATGCACATGCACATGCACACGAGAGAAGAGATCAGATCATGCTTTGTCCCGGATTTGCGCATACGCGCGGCGGCGCGAACCGCGTCGAGCGCGGCCGACGCGCCCATGCCGCCGAGGCGCGACTTCCCGATGCTCGGCGGCCGCCGCCTGAAGCCCGCCTTCGACCCCATCAGCGAGGATGAACCCACCGCCGACGACTTGCGCTGGTCCGACAAGCTGTGGAACTACATGCAGGAGGCCTCGCCTCAGGAGTCGATTGCCGAGCAGCAGAAGCGCAGCACTGTCATGGGCGAGATCACCACCCTGTTCAAGGCGTGGGTGACCTCGGTGTGCGAGTCCAAGGGGGTGCCACACGAGTTAGCAATCAAGGCGGGCGGGCAGGTGCTCACCTCGGGATCCTACCGGCTGGGCATCAACGAGAAGGGAATGGACATCGACACGATCTGCGTTGCGCCGCAGCCCGTCACGCGCGAGGACTTCTTCGGCTCGCTCCAGGCCATCCTCGAGGATCACGACTCAGTCGAGAACCTTAGCTCGATCCCGGGCGCCGCCGTGCCCATCATCACCTTCGACTATGACGGCATCAACATCGACTTGCTCTTCGCGTTGCTTCCCCTGGACGCGGTGCCGGAGGACTTCGACGTCAACTTCGACGACGTACTGCGCGGCTGCGACCAGGGGACGGAGAAGAGTCTCAACGGGCCGCGCGTCACAGAGATGCTCACCAAGGTATGCCACACAGGCCCCGAACCCCAGGCTAGCAGACCCCAGGCTGCAGACCTCAGGCAGCAGCCCTGCTACTCACACGTGCGAGCCCCGCCTTGGGCAGCTCGTGCCCAAGTACGACTCCTTCCTCGCCGTCGTGCGCTGCATCCGCCTATGGGCTAAGAAGCGTGGCCTCTACTCCAACAAGATGGGCTTCTTCGGCGGCATCAACTGCAACCTGCTCGTCTGCTTCGTCTGCCAGCTCTACCCGCAGGTGCGCCCGCCCGGTCACAGCCCCCATTGCCTATGGTCGCAGGCGCAGCAGCGCACGAGCCCTCCCGGCCCTCCCGGCCCTCCCCGCCACCGCACAATTGCCTGCGCAGCCTCCGCCCGTTTATCCTCCGCCCATTTATCCTCCGCCCGGTAATACCCCTCCGCCAGGCGGCAGCGGCGCGGCTGCTCGAGCGCTTCTTCCACATCCTCAAGGGCTGGCAGTTCCCCACGCCCATCATGCTCACCCCACCGTACGACGCCGGCCTCGGCGCCGAGGTGTGGGACCCGCAGGTCGGCGGCCTGCAACCATTGCTGGTGGGGGCTGCAACCGTACGTATCCCGCCTGTAACCACACGCCATGCTGTGCGCCCGCAGGTGGGCGGCAACCGGTTCCATGTCATGCCCATCCTGACGCCCGCCTACCCGTCGATGAACTCGTCGATGTCGGTCACGGCCAGCTCCCTCATGAAGATCCAGGAGGAGATGGCCATCGCGCATGAGGTCACCCTAGCCCTCACCCTAACCCCAACTCTAAGCCCAAGCCCAACCCCAACTCTAACCCTAACCAGACTGTCAAGGCTGTGCTCGAGCAGGACGGCGAGGGGTGGGAGCGGCTCTTCTAACCCTAACCCCAACCCCAACCCCAACCCCAACCCCAACCTTAACCCCAACCCTACCCCCAACCCTACCCCCAACCCTACCCCCAACCCTAC
>Ga0209302_10002675_pt1 | contig 10401 bp, 5 predicted proteins | sample ArcOceMetagenome_2_FD_187445 | JGI IMG/M metagenome (GOLD analysis project Ga0209302, IMG submission 187445) | Marine eukaryotic phytoplankton communities from Arctic Ocean - Arctic Ocean ARC135M Metagenome (SPAdes) (version 2) | ecosystem: Environmental > Aquatic > Marine > Oceanic | place... | reverse complement strand
CCGGACTTTGCCTCTTTTTTCGAGGAAGGTGCTGACGTGGGCATGGCACACGAGGAGGAGCCAGAGCTCGTGGCAGAGGACTCTTCTACCCTGTTCACGCGCGGGGTTCGAGAGATAGTGCCGTGGCCGGTGGAGATACTCGATCTTCCGGATCCGACAGAGCCGGAGCTGCTCGCGACAGGGACGAGCGAGCGCCACAGTGCCGAGGGCGCCTCAAACCTCCGGCCCCGAGACGCCCTTGTCTTGTCTCACCCGTGTGTACCCGCGCCGCAGACGTGCTGCTCAGGACGGCGCAGGAGCGGCGGCGGCAACAGCAGGAGGCGGGGCTCGTCCTCAACCGCGTTGTATACGACGCGACGCACTTCGTGCCTGCGAGCACGGAGCTCGTGCCGGGCGGCGCCCTGCTGTTCGAGTCTCGCTTTGAGAGCGGCAACCTTCGCCGGGCGATCCACGTGTGCGGCAACGAGTACGACCTGCTGATGAACTGGGACCACGGCACGCGTGGGCACACGCAGTGGTTCTTCTTCGCCGTGCGCGGCGCCGTGGTGGGCGAGACGTACCTCTTCAACCTGATCAACTTTTGCAAGCCACAGAGCCTCTTCCGCCTGGGCATGCTACCGCTGGTCTACTCGGCGCGCAACGCCCAGGAGCGCGGCGTGGGCTGGAGACGAGGGGGGCACGACGTGCTCTACTTTGAGAACGGTGTCGGCCGCCGGGACAAGGATAAGGGCTCGCACAGGTGCGCCCACCCTGCGCCGCCCACCCGCTCCGCTCCTCCGGCCCTTCTGCTCCCCCTGCTCCCCTGCTCCCCTGCTCCCCTGTTCCGACATGCCGGAGTACTCTGCTGGGCGTGCGAGAGCGCAGGCAAGGGTTCGGGGAGGGGGCGGGCGCTATTGGGCTGCGGCGCGCCGCATTAGGCACGCACGACTGAGCGTGTGTGCCGCGCCGCGCCGCGCCGCAGCACGCTCTCCTGCTATCCCGAACTCGAACCCGAACCCGAACCCGAACCTGACACGAGCCTTAACCCTAACCGCAGCACGCTCTCCTTCTGCTGGTCGCCCGAGCGCGAGGACGACTTGGTCTACTTCGCAATGTGCTACCCGTACACCTACACGGAGCAGTGCCGCCACCTGGACGCCATCGAGGCGCATCCGCTGCGCGCGCGGCACGTGCGGCGCGAGCTGCTCGCGCACACGCTGGCGGGCAACGCGTGCGAGATGCTGTGGGTGACCGACTACACGGCGGCGCAGAGCGACATCTACGCGCGGCGCGTCGTCGCCATCTCAGCGCGCGTGCACCCGGGTGAGAGCAACGCGTCATTCATGATGCACGGCATCCTCGACTTCCTGACGGGCACCTCGGCCGAGGCCGACGCGCTGCGCCGCGAGCTGCTCTTCCTGGTGGTGCCCATGCTCAACCCCGACGGCGTCATCATCGGCAACTACCGTTGCTCGCTCGCCGCGGTCGACCTCAACCGTCGGTGGGCCTGGAGGCTGCAACCCCGTGCAGTGGACCCTGCAACCCCGTGCAGTGGAGGCTGCAACCCCGTGCGCCAGAGGCTGCATCGTTGCGACCGCATGCACGCAGGTGGGCGCGGCCATCGGCGCGACTGCACCCCACGATCTGCGCCTTCAAGCGGCTCCTGGTAGAGACTCAAGCGCGGCAGCCTGTGGCAATGTTCGTCGACCTTCACGGCCACTCCCGCAAGCAGAACGTCTTCATGTACGGCTGCGCGCCCGAGCGCGGCGGCGGGCTGCTACAGAAGGTCTTCTCACTTGCCGCGCTCCCTGCAACCCTCCACGCAGCCTGTCGCCCCTCTGCATTCAGTTCTGCAGCTCGAAGTTCCCAGCCTGCAACCCTACGCACCCAGCCTGCAACCCTACTCACCCAGGTCTTCCCGCTGCTGCTCTCGCGCGTCGAGCGCACCTTTGACTTCGCCTCGTGCAACTACTCGATCAAGAAGAGCAAGGAGGGCACTGGCCGCGTCGTCGTGCACCGCGAGCTATCGCTTGAGACTTCATACACGCTCGAGGCCTCCTTTGCCGGCTCCTCTCTTGAGGTGCCCGGAGCCGCCCTTGCCGCCGTCGCTGCCGGCGAGGCGCCCGTCGGGGCCGAGGCCGAGGCCGCCGCCGCCGCCCCCACTGCTGCCCCTGCGTCTTCCAAGCCGCCGCAGTTCCACTACACGCCGAGCTCGCTCAAGCAGATTGGCGCCAGCTTCTGCAACGCGCTGCTCCACTTCTTTGGGCTGCCGCCCAGCCCGCCCGAGCTGCTCACCATCGCAAGCACCCTCCCTCTACACCCTGACCATGCGCGCGCCCACGCGCCGAGAAGAGTGACGGTCGAGGCGGCAGCCGCGGCGGCCACGATGGACGCGGCGGACATGGACGCGACCGCGGTGGGCGTGGCGGCGGCCTCGCCGCGCGTGCAGAACGACGATCAGAGCATGACTTCCTACTATACTTCCCCCGCCGCGCCGCAGAGCAGTGCGGCGGTGCAGGCGGCGCTGCAGGAGCTGCTGACCGGTGGGCTTAACGACCTCGGCTGCGACGATGACGGCTCGGACAATGACCCCTCGGGTGACGAGGGGCCGCGCGGCGCGCCAACCAAGGTGGTGCGACGCAGCCGCGGCCGACGGGGCGCGGGCGGAGGGAAGTCGTCCCGCCGCGCGCTGCCGAGCCGTAGCACCTCCACAGCAAACGGCGGCAGCTCGGCCGCTGCGCGTGATGCCACGCCACCCGCCACGCACGCCCCCGCCTCCGCGCCCGCCGCTGAGAGCGCGGTTCAGAAGGCGATGATGGCCGTCAAGCACGCACACGCTGGCATCAGTGATGCCACCGCTCAGCAGCTCATGCGAAGCGAGGTGGACGGCAGCGCGCGCTCCACGCCGCCGTGCCTGGAGTCGGGGGGCGGTAGCACGGGGCAGAGCAGCAGCATGGCAAGCATGGCAAGCATGGCAAGCATGGCAAGCAGCCTCAGCAGCAGCCTTGTCGGCCTCGCGCCCTGCGGCGGCGGCGAGGCATCGAGCGGCGCACCCAGCGCAGCGCCGCCGCCCAGCAGCAAGCCGCGCCGCTTGCCTTCTGCGCACAGGAAAAACCGCAGGCGCGCGCACGGTGGCGCTAGCGGCGCGGGCAGTGCCAGCGGCGGTGCCAGCGGCGGCGCGGGCGTGCCCGTGACGCCGCTCGACCTACCGGGCGCGTGCAGCGAGGGCACCAAGGCCAAGGCGGGCTGCAAGCTGCGGCGGTGCGCGCCTTGCTCGTCGGCGGCTGCAGCGTCGCCGGAGTGTGCGCGATGGAGCGTGCGTGACGGCTTGGCCCCACCGCTCCCCACCAGCACGCCTGTGTGGAGCGGCGGGGCCCTGGACAGCTTGAGCGACGGCAGCCTGTCGGACGATGGCCTCGTCCCGCAGAGCAGCCCCCGCCCGTCCACCGAGACCGCCGACGCCGCTGGCCGGGCTGCCGGAGTAGGGCTACCCCTCCGCGTGCCCTCGCCGGCGGATCCCCTCCCACGCGCGCACCCAGTGCCTACTCCCCCCCCCGCGCGCGAGCAGCCCCATGGAAGGAGCAGCCCCAGGCCACACGCAGGAGCAGGAGCTGGGAACGACCTACTGGTTGCAGACCTGCTGACGATATCGCCCCACAGCGGCCGCCGCCACTGCCGGTCGCTGTCGTCACCCTCGCCGCGCACGGGGGGCGCGGGGGGCACGGGGGGCACAGGGGGCACGCCCCTCGCCATCTTTGGCGGCGGCGCCGCCGGTGCCGCCACCGCCGCCGCCATCGCCGAGCACGCGGCGGTCTATAGCGCGGAGTCTACCACGTGGGATTCGCTGGCCTCGAGCCTCGAGCACGCCTCGCCGCCACGCCTCGCCAGCCACGCAGCAGCCGCCGAGCACGCGCGCCCTGCCGCCTCCTCGCGCACAGACGGCAGCACCTCGCCCGCCTGCACGTTGGGCGCGAGCTCGTCGCGCGCCGCCAGCTTCTTCTCGGGCGCGGCGCAGGCGCCGCATGGCGCCGCCGTCTGCGTCGTGCCGCAGCAGCCACCCGGCGCCGCCACGTTCCACCCCGCGTCGCCGCGCCACCTGTCGCTGCCGCACCACGAGCGCTTCGCGCTGTGCGGCAGCGCCCTGAGCCCAGCGGTGAGCCCGGCGGCAGGCCGCCGAGGTGTACCTCGCCCCACCGGTATGGATGGCACCGCGGTGGCGGGGCGAGGCGGGGCCGTCTATGCGCCGCGCGTGCAGCGCCCCGCGCCTGCGGGCTCACGAGGTTCGGCCGACACCATGGCCATGCTTGACTCCTCCCCTGCGCCGCCTTTCGCTTGTGGCGTGGGGCCGGGCACTGAGCGTCCGGATCGGTCACTGAGCGTTGGCAGCCCGCGCTGCACGTGCCAAGGTGGCGGCGCTGGCGGCGGCGGCGGCGGCGGCGGCGGCGCTGGCGGCGGCGGCGCTGTCACTGAGCGCCTGGATCGCTCCGTGAGCGTCGGCAGCCCTCGCTGCGCGTGCCAAGGGGGCACCGCACCGACGAGCAGGAAGCTCGGCGTAGGCTTGCTCGTGGGCGCCGGCCTGCTCGACGGGCTTGTAGAGGGTCTAGTCCCCGTCGGGGGCGGGCCTACTAGCGGGAGTATCGCCGACGGCCTCGTGGGCAGGCGATACTCCCGCTCACGCGTTCCTCAACGAGATCCCGGCCTGCCTTGCGGCTCGCCTATCACGTTGAGGAAGATGGACACGGCCTCTCGGGCGAGCACCGACTCGCAGTAGCCCAATGCACTGTGATTTGGTCGCGGCCTGCTTCTGAGCGTGCCAAGCGCGGTTGAGCTTGAGAGGGAGTTGTCGGCAACGCACATGAGGCATGTTTTAACTTGTATATCAGGCATGTTATATCTTATATATAGGTTCAACGGGACAAATGTTTAGTCCACACCGCACCGCGCACGGGTGTCCTGTCCGATTCTGAGTCTCTTATGGTACCGTACGGTATCTGTCCGATAAGATAAGATAAGATTCAGATAAGATAAGATAAGATGGTTACGGTAGGTTTCACGCCGCGCTACACGACTCGCGACCGGCTACACAATTCCGCAATGCTGGGCCCTTCACACCCAGACACAAATGCACGGTGTACGGCGATGATAAGCCCCTTAAAACCAGGTACTCTTACTGCGTTGCTTATCTTACGATAAGATAAGAGATAAGATCTTATCTTATCTTATCTTATACCCCGTGTTCTTTCGTTGCCTCCCCCAACTTTTGCAGCCGCCATCACGCGCGGCGAACGCCACGATGCCGTCGAAGCGAGCCCGGAACAAGGAGGAGGCGAGGCCGGTGAGCCCGCGGGAGCACCGACGACCGCCCACGGCCACCGACGGCCATTCGATGGCCAGCTCCTGACCCGCGCCTTTCCTTGCACAGGAGCTTCTGGAGGCACCCATGTTCCACCCAAGCGCAGCTGAGTTTGAGAACCCAATGGAGTATATCCTGTCGATTCGCGAGACGGCTGAGCGATTCGGCATTTGCTGGTACTCCGCACCCACTCCGAGCCCGCTGCTCCCACTTTCGCCTACGTTGCTCTCGCCTCCGGCAGTATCGTGCCGCCTCCAAGCTGGAAGCCACCGTTCATGCTGGACCGGAACAAGCTAAAATTCCCGACGCGCGTCCAGAAGATCAATGAGCTCATGGCGAGCCGCGCACGCCCTCCCGGAGCACGCCGGTTGATAGGAGCTCTCCCAGCGGAGAGCTGCTGATGGCGGCCCCGCCTGTGTGGTGCGTGCGCAGGTGCGCAAGGTGCACCGCATGCAGTTCATGAAGGAGCTCACCGAGTTCTGGGACAAGGCGGGTTCGCCGCTCTGCAAGATTCCAGTCATAGGAGGCACGGAGCTCAACCTGCACCTACTGCACACCACCGTCGCCAAGCTGGGCGGCTACGGGCGCGTGTGCGCCGAGCGACGGTGGATGGAGGTGGCGGACCGCACGCGCCACCCTCGCCCTCACCGTCGCCGCGACTCATCCGCCCACCACCCTCAGCCTCGCCCCACCCCCGCGGCACGCCCCCACCCCCAAGCCGGCCTCGCCAGGTGACGGAGACCATGGGCATCCACACGGCCTCGGCGCAGCACGTCTCCGGGGCGCTCAAGAAGCAGTACCAGGCGCTGCTGCTCAACTGGGACGCGCACAAGGAGGGCGCCGCGGCGCCGCCTGTCGCCAAGGAGGGCGCGCCGCTGCCTGCCAAGGTGGCCGCGGCCGACGGCGCCCCGAGCGACCCGAGCGACCCGAGCGACCCGAGCGACCCGAGCGACGCGGTGGCGGAGGCGGCCGCGGTGGCAGAGCCAGGGTCGCAGCCAGAGGCGGGGGCGGGGGCGGAGGCGGAGGCCCGGCCGCAGTCGTCGGGCGGCAGCCTCATGTCGCGACGGGGCGCCAACGCCTCAGGCGCCGAGATCGTGCGCGTGGCCGACTCGAACCTGCTCGGGCACACGAGCTCCAACGGCGCCGAGGCGGACGAGGTGATCGCCTACGAGCCGCCCAAGCCAGGGCTCGAGCTGTGCGAGGTCTGCGGCGACGGCGAGGACAACGACTCGATGCTGTTGTGCGACCGCTGCAACTGCGGCTTCCACATGCGCTGCCTCGAGCCACCGCTGAGCAAGGTGCCCGCGGGCGAGTGGTTCTGCAGCCTGTGCCTCAAGGAGAGCTTCGGCTTCGACACAGGGCGCGTGTACAAGTTCCACCAGTACGAGCGGCAGGCCAACGCCTTCAAGCATGGCTTCTTCGGCGAGGAGGTGAGCGGTGTCAAGCTCTCGAAGAAGCGCAAGGCTGAGGGCATGGCGCACGATGCCGAGGGCCGCGCGCTGAGCGGCGTGCGCCTGCCCGACTTCGCGGTGCCGCCGGAGGAGGTCGAGTGGCAGTTTTGGAACATCGTCAAGACGCCCGACAAGCCGGTCGAGGTGCTTTACGGTAGCGACCTGGACACGATGCACTACGGCTCGGGCTTCCCGCGGCCGCGCGTCGAGGCGGCTGACCCTAAGGCGCAGCAGCAGGCGCAGCAGCAGGCGCAGCAGCAGGTGGTCGACGCCAAGGTGCCAGACCAAGGCACAGGCCGCACCAAGGCGCAGGCGCAAGACGCCAAGGCGCAGGCGCAGGAGGCCAAGGCGCAGGCCGCGAAGGCGCCAGCCGCCAAGCTTGAGCCGGAGGAGAGCGCGGCGCGGCGCTACGCGGCGGCGCCGTGGAACCTGAACAACCTGTGCCGGCTGGACAAGTGCGTGCTCGCGCACTGCAACGACGAGATCTCGGGCATGGTCGTGCCGTGGCTCTACGTGGGCATGCTCTTCTCGTCCTTCTGCTGGCACGTGGAGGACCACTACGCGCACTCGATCAACTACATGCACTGGGGCTCGCCCAAGACGTGGTACGGCGTGCCCGGGACCGAGGCCGAGGCCTTCGAGCGCGTGATGGCGGCGTCGGTGCCCGAGCTGATGGCGTCGGAGAAGGGGCTGCTATACAAGATGGTGACGATGCTGCCGCCCGAGACGGCACTCAAGGCGGGCGTGTCCGTGTGCCACCTAGTACAGCCGCCCGGCTCCTTTGTGATCACGTGGCCGCGCGGCTACCACGCGGGCTTCTCGCACGGCCTCAACTGTGCCGAGTCGTCCAACTTCGCGACGGCCGACTGGCTGCCGTGGGGCCGCGCGAGCGTCGACGCCTTCACCGCCGGCGGTGCGGAGAAGGCGCGCCGGCCCTGCTTCACGCACGAGATGCTGCTCGTCTCGCTCGCACGCAAGGCGCGCACCACCAGCGCGCATATCTCGATCTGGGTCGCGCCCGAGCTGCGCGCGCTCATCGAGCGCGAGCAGAAGAGCCTCGCGCAGCTCAGTGCCGCCGGTGTCTCCGTGCTCGCGCCAGGCGGCGGCGGCGGCGGCGGCGGCGGCGGCGGCGACGTGCCCATGAGCGAGGCCGGCGAGGTCGGCACGGCCGACGAGGTCGGCGGGGCCGAAGGTGGCGACGCGCCTGGCGACGCGCCCGACGGTGAGCCGGACGTGGGGCCGGCGAAGTGCCCGCCGTGCGCGGTGTGCGACTACGAGTGCTACCTCTCCGCTGTCGAGCGCGGCGCGCCCGACGCGCCCGAGGACGGCGCCGCGGCGGGCATGTTGTGCCCAATGCATGCCCTCGACAAGCTGGGCGGCGACGCGGGCGCGCGCAGTGGCGCACGCGTGCGCGTGTACCGCTCGGTCGCGTGGCTGCAGGCGCTGCTGGTCGCGGTGGAGGAGCGCGCGGCGGCCGCGGCCGCGTGGATCGAGCGTGCCCAGCAGCAGCTCGGCGCGACGGGCGGCGCGCGCGCGACGCTGCCCGAGATGCAGGCGGTGCTGCAGGCGGGCGAGCGGCTCCGGATGGAGGACGAGCACTCGCTGCGCCTCAAGCTGAGCGTGGCCGGCGCTTCGGCTGCCGAGCGGGAGATGCGGCTTCTGAGCGCCGGCACGCGCTCCAAGCGCGTCGCACAGCCCACGCTGGAGCAGTGCGACGCGTGCCTAGCGGCGGCCGACGCGTGGCCCGTGCTGCTGCCCGCGGCGGAGGAGCTGCGCGTGCTCGCCGCGCAGGGCCGGCAGTGGAGCGTGCGCGCGGCCGAGGCGCTGCAGGCCTCGCCGCGCGAGCTCGCGCCGCTCGAGCAGCTGCTCGCCGAGGCGGCGGCTGTGCAGCTCACGCTCGCGCGGCGCGACGAATGCGCGGCCGCCGTGGCGGTGCTGCGCTGGGAGGTGCAGCGCGCCGAGCTGGAGGGGCAGGCTGTTGAGCAGGGCCCACCCTCGGTGCAGGCGCTCCGCACGCTGGTGGCCGACGGCGCCAAGCTCGGCGGCGCGCTGCCGCCGGCGCAGCGCGAGGTGCTCACCGCCCTCGCGCGGCGCGCCGAGCTGGCGGGGCAGTGGGCCGAGGCCGCCGCCGCGTGCACGGGCAAGCGGCCCACGACGCTGGCGCAGATGCGCGACGTGGTGGCGCGCGCCGAGCCGCTCCACGTGCAGCTCCCGCTGCTGCGCGGGCTGCGTGAGCGCGTCGCGCTATGCGAGGGCTGGCTCCCGCGTGCTGAGGCCGTGCTCGCCGCGCGCGGCGACGGCGCCGCCGCGCGGGCCGCGCTCAAGGAGGCCAAGCCGCTGCTCAAGGTGCAGGAGGTGGGCGCACTGGCGGCGCGGCTCGACGCGGCGGTGGAGCGGCTCGACGGCTGGCTGTGGGAGGCGGTGGCGCTCTTCCTCAAGCCGGGCAGCGAGCGGCCTCTGCTCGCGACGCTCACCGACGCGCAGCCCGACGCCGCGTGGCCGCCTTCGGACGCCGAGAACGCCGCGTGCTGCGCGTGCTGCGTGCCGGACGAGGAGGCCGCCGCCGCGGCCGACGCCGACGACACCTGGGTGGGCTGCGACCTGTGCGACGCGTGGTTCCACGCCCCGTGCGTGCGCGTGCCCGAGGCGCAGGTCGAGGAGCTCGCCTCCTTCCACTGCCCGCGCTGCTGCGCGCGGCAGGGCAGCGCGTACGCCTTCGGCACCCCGCCGCCGCCCCTCAAGCGCACGCGCCGCCCACCGCTGGCCAAGGTGCAGCAGCTCACGGCGGAGGCTGCGACGCTGCCGCTCGCGGCGGCCGAGGTGGAGGGCGTGCTCGCACTGCAGCGGGAGGCGGAGGCGTGGGAGGCGGAGCTCCACCGCCAGGTGCAAGGGCCGCCCGCTGCTCTGGCGGCGCTGCTCGAGGCGGCAGACGCGCTCGAGGTGCAGCCGCACGACGTGCGGCGCCTCCGGGCGCAGCTGCATCCGCCTCAGCCGCCGCCGCCGTTGATGCCGCCGATGCCGCCGATGCCGCAGCACCAGCCGCCGATGCCGCCGATGCCGCAGCACGAGCTGTCGCTGCCGATGCCGCAGCCGATGCCAGAGCCGCAGCCGCCGCAGCCGCAGCCGCCGCAGCCGCCGCAGCCGGAGCACCAGCAACCGGTGGCGCCTTTACCCTTGCAGCAAGGATTGCTGTGAGAGCATTTTTATTAATCGCGAGTGAATCGTAACCGGAAAAGCCCGTAAGCCGTCACGGCGCGTTGACCGTTGTCCTCTCACTTCTTAATTGACACCTTTGTTACCGGTAAACCCCCCCCTACAGGTCTCAGGGGGAAACGGCGCGCCGCGTGTGCTCCTAGCTGACAGTTAGCTGACAGCCGCCAGTAGGTGGTGTGTGACGTGTTGCATGCCGCGCCGGGTGGAGCCACGACGCACGACGACGAGCCGCCACCAAGTGCTCTGGAGCCGGGACATTCGCCGTGAATGAAACGGGCCCTTGTTGCCTAGTATGACGAATAGCGCTACTGTCTATACCGTGAGCATGAAGTGTTTACGTTTTAAAAGTTGAAAGTACCGAACGGATACGGTACGGCACCTATTGTATAACGCTGGCCGTAACTC
>Ga0209302_10002670_pt1 | contig 10411 bp, 12 predicted proteins | sample ArcOceMetagenome_2_FD_187445 | JGI IMG/M metagenome (GOLD analysis project Ga0209302, IMG submission 187445) | Marine eukaryotic phytoplankton communities from Arctic Ocean - Arctic Ocean ARC135M Metagenome (SPAdes) (version 2) | ecosystem: Environmental > Aquatic > Marine > Oceanic | place... | reverse complement strand
CATCCGGCGTGCCTGCTCCCCACTTGATGCGTGCGGTGCGTGGCAGCGTTCCCGCTTCGCGGAGCGCGCGCAGAGATCTTTGAATGTTGGTCAGCGGACGCGACAGAAAATCTCGCGACGCGAAAAACGTACTTCGTTTGGTAACTGCGTACGACCGTGAGTACTCACCGAAAGAATCTCATCTTCTTCCCCCTTCTAAACGCCAACGGCTCCCGGTCGTGATACATTCCGCTTAAAGAGGGCTCGCCCACCCCTCTCCACTACCCCTTAGATGAGACCAAAAAACGGCGAACCTTTTCGCAGGTTGATTCCGGGTAAATCTGTAGTAAATCTGGTTGGAAATCCCGCGATCCTCTGGACCGCCAAATCATGGGACCACCGCCGGGTGACAGATGGCATGCAGACATGGTCGACGCGTTGAAGAGGCAGGCGGCGACACAGGTGTTGTTAGACGCGGTGGTGGCGAAACATAAGAAGGAGAGGGAGGCGGTCAAGAGGATGGCGGCGGAGGAGCAGAGGGAGGAGATGGTGACGGTGCTTGGGGCGCCCGCGGCAAAGAGGCAAAGGGTCAAGTGCGAGCACGGGCGGAGGCCCGACAGGTGCAAGGAGTGCGGCGGCAGCGGCATCTGTGAGCATGGGCGGGTGCGCAGCGCGTGCAAGGACTGCGGCGGCGGCAGCAGGTGCGAGCACACGTGCGGCAGCGCAGCGCGTGCAAAGACTGCGGCAGCGCCAGCATCTGTGAGCATGGGCGGCGGCGCAGCGTGTGCAAAGACTGCGGCGGTAGCGGCGTCTCTGCGAGGTGCGAGCACGGGCGGGTGCGCACCCAGTGCAAGGACTGCGGCGGCAGCGGCATCTGCAAGCACGGGCGTGTGCGCAGCGTGTGTAAGGACTGCGGCGGCGGCAGCATCTGTGAGCACGGGCGAGAGCGCCGCCGTTGCAAGGACTGCGGCGGCAGCGACATCTGCGAGCACGGGCGGGTGTGCTAACAGTGCAAGGTCTACTTTAGCCGCTGCGCGCGTGCGGGATTTCGATAGCCCCCCATTATTGGTCTAATCTGAACTCATATATCGAACACGGGACTATCTAACACACAAGAAGGCCCTAGACGTAACTCGGGTGTGTACAGTAACACGCACGAGGGTACACGCGGCAGTAGTACTGCTCCGATTGTGCGGCTGCTAGAGGCGCGCCAACGCACTGCCCCAGAGCCCGAGAGCATTTGTATTCCACATCTCACAGCTGCAGCCCGTGGCGCCTAGACGCACGCCGCTTGCTGTTGCTGCTCGAGCCTCTCCATTGCGGGCGGCGGCCCCATGGAGCCAGCGGCGGACCGGCGGAGCGAGAGGGCGCGCGCCTGTACTCTCGCGCGCTGCTGCAGGCGGTTCCACCGGTTGCGGACCGCCTGCTCGGTTCTTTGCGGTAAGCAGGTGGCGACGGAGCACCAGCGCGGCCCGAACTCACGCACGGCGTTGACAATGGCCTGGTCCTCTGACCTGCTCCAGCTCGACCGAGCTCCGGCCGAGGCGGATTGCTTGGGTGTGGCCTTCACGGTGGGGGTGGCGCTGTGCTGCGCCACGGGCGCCGCGTCGTGCACCTTGAGCCCACGCTCCTCGGAGATGCGCTTCCACCTGTTGCGGACGGAGTCGTCAGAGCGGCCGGCGAGGTGCGGCGCGATCGCGCGCCACCGTGTGCCGTGCTGCGCGATGAGGCTGTGGATGGCGGCGTCCTCCTCGGCCGACCACGTCTTGCGCTGGTACCCCGGGTTGGTGGGGCGGCCCGTCGAGTCGCGCGCGTCGGAGCCGGCCTCCGCCTCGGCGTGCATCAGCTGCGATGCCGCCTGCGCCGCGGCCGCCGCCGCGGCTGTGCTCGCCTTAGGCGTACGTGTGCTGGTGACGGCGGCTACAGCCTGGGCTGCCCTCGAGGCCTCATCGTGCGGACCCACCGCCCCTTGCGTGATCCCGTTGGCGGCGTAGGCGGGTGCTGCAAGGTGGGGCGGCAATTGTTGCAACTGCATCGGATTCAACGCAATCGCCAACGGCTGGCCGACGTTGAAAGACGACATGGGTAGGCTGGGCGCGATCGGCGTGTCAACATTAGGGGGCAGCAACTGCCCCGCGCTTAGAAGGCTGAGGTTCTGCGTCACCAGGCCCTTGCCGTGATCGATCGCGCCATTCCACCGGTCTTGCAGCGCCCTGACCGCACTCTCAAGTACACCATCGAAGGCATCGGCGGCCGCCTGATCCTCGTCGTCATCGCTGTACGATTCACTGGTTTCTTCCCTCGGCACGGAGTCGCCCTCGCTCGTCGTGCTGCCCTCTGAATGAGGTGCCATCGGTAGTGGCCCAAACGTGCTCGGGTCGCGGTCCTGAAGTGCGATGCTGTTCATGCTGCTGTTCATCACCGTGGAAAACTCTTGGCACTGGGTTCCTGCGAAGGGCTTTCCTCGCAAATTCGTTCCTGCACAATGCAAGTCTCTGATGAATTCATTGAAAAGGGGGGTAAATCGAATTATGGCCACCAATCCAGCTTCCATCGCCACGCTTCGTGCCGCTCCTGCGGCTGCTGCAGCCTTCACCAGCGAGCGAGAGATAAGATAAGATTGTTGGGTTCTCTATCTCTCTATCTGTCTCTAAGCCGGAGTCCGCTTTACCTCCCCCCCACGCACCCCGAGCGGCGCCGCGATCGCGACAAATGGACCTCTCCGTGCGCGCATCGGATCGAACTGCGTCTTAGCCCAAGCGTGCATGTTAGCGCACGCCACACCCCGTGCGGCGCAGTTGAGCCTGGATGACATGATCAAGAAGAGCGGTCCAGGAAAGGGCAAGGGCGGCGGCCGTGGCGCAGGTGGCGGTGGCCGTGGCGCTGGCGCGGGGCGTGGCGGCGCGATCAAGAGGGGTGGCGTGGCGCGATCAGCGCGGCAGTCGGCCGCGCCCTATAAAAAGCCCGCCAAGGGAGGGGGCAGCACGCTGAGCTCAATGGCGTCAAACTCGCGCACGAACGCCGCGACCAAGAACGCCGCGCTGAAGCAGAGCGGCGGGTTGACCACGGGCGGCAGCGCCAAGATCAAGGTGGCCAACCTCGACACCGGCGTGACCTCCGGCGACATCAAAGAGCTCTTCGGCGAGATCGGCAACGTCAAGTCCGCAGAGATCGTCACCAACCAGGCGGGTGCCTCCAAGGGTGGCGCAGCCTGCACGGAGGGCCACCCGCCGCTCGCGAGGCCCGCCCGCTTCGCTCTGGGCTGCCCCCCTCGGCCCGCGAGGTGCCGCTCGGGCGCCGAAGAGAGGTTGCGGCGGGCGCCCCTGTGCCTGCCGCACGATCGCCAATGTCACCGCCCTGACCCTGACCCCTACCCCTAACCGCATCCCTTACCCTGCTCCAGGCTTCGCCATGGTAACCTACCACAAGAAGGCGGACGCGCAGAAGGCGATCGAGACGTACAACGGCGTGCCCCTCGACGGCAAGCCGCTCAAGATTACCATGGCGGGCGGCGGCACGGGGGGTGCCGAGTCGGTGCGTGTGGTCGCCGGCGGCGGCGAGCGCAAGGTCGTGGTCCGGGGCGGCGACCGCCCCGGCAAGGGTGCGGGCCGTGGTGCGGGCCGCGGTGCGGGCGGCGGTGCGGGCGGCGAGCGCGGGCGCGGGCGTGGTAAGGGCAAGGGCGGCGCGGGCGGGCGCGGGCGGGGCAAGAAGGAGGAGCAGACTCAAGAGTGAGCGCGCCGAGTCGAACCCGCGCCCAGCCTACCACTCGCCCAACCCGCGCCGACCTGCCACTCACCAACCTGCCACTCGCCTGCGGCCTGCGACTCGCCCTGCGCACCTCGCAGGCCTCCCCGCGCGGGGAGGCCTGCACAGGCGCAGCCCGCCTCCCCAGCTCGCCTCCCACCGCCATGTCCCGACGGCCCTGCCCCGCCGCGTCCACAGGCAAATGGATGCGGACCTCGACCCTAAGCCTACGCCTAACCCTAGGCCTGACCCTGATCCTAACCAGGCAAATGGATGCGGACCTCGACTCTTGGAAGACGAGCGGCGGCGACTAGGCGGGTAGAGGGGCCCGTGCCGCAGAGGGTCCGAGGTGACTGTCGGCGTGTCTCGAGAGAAGGCCGAGGCGACAGGTGGCGGGACACTGCAGGGGTGACAGAGAGTCCAGACAGAACACCTCGCAGACCTTGTCTGTGTCGAACATCAACACCATTGCTAAAAACGGGTCAAAAAGTATATTGTGAGGAACGCGCGCGGGGACACACCGGTCACCGCTGACCTCAGCACACGCGGGACGGAGTGGCGGAGAGACCGTCCCAACTCCATGTAGACCGTCGTTGCGTCTCGTATACCACGTAGCACGTACACGTCGCGACTCACGCGAGGTCTCGACCGCTCTCCGCACGCGCGCGCCGTTTTGTGCGTTCTTGTGCGTCTTGACTCTTGTGGGGCGGGAGGGGCTGCTTGCTTGTGGGCTCCGTTCACCACGTTCACTGTGATGACCGGGCGCGCCCGCGGGGGCTGCGCTCGGCGCTGTGCTGCGGATGACGCCCCTCGCTGAAGACAGCAAGCAGAGATCCCCGCCTCGGCCTACACGGCTTTACTTTAAAATATCTGATTGAGATCCGTGTCTCGGTGTTGAGACCGCGCTCTCCGGCCCGCGCGCGCGCTCGGTCTCGGTGCGTGGCGTGCGTGGGTGAGTGCGGGCCAGCGGGCGCGGGGCGTGTGCGTGGCGAGGATCTCTCCGCTCTCGCGATACATCTCACCGACGATACACCGATCACGTCGCGCTCGTCGAAGCCCGCCCACGCGCGACGCGGGAACACGGAACGGCGCAACGGCCGACGGGAGCCCCGAGATGAGACGCGCGAAAATTTGCGTGAGCTGAAAAAAACAGGGGACACACCCGGGCTGCCACAACTGGCTACGAACACGCTGCCGACAATTCGTCAATGATGGAGCCGACCTTCTCCGTCGGGTTCAGACCAAAGCCTTCGGCAATGTCGGCGACGTACCAGCCAAACTCTTTGAGATCGAGCTGGTTGTCGGGCGCGCCACTAGCGCCGTGCACGTCAAACCAGCCAAAGAATTGCTTCTCGTCAAAGGCCTCGCCTGTGTACTTGGCAATCACATTCTTGAGCTCGCTCGCGACAAGGTGGCCGTCGCCGTCAGCGTCAATCTTCTTGAAGAGCGCCTCAATCGCCGCCTCGTGGCCCTCGATGATCGGCCCGTAACGCGTCGCCTCAGGTCCGGCGAGCAGCTCCTCAAACTTTCTGATCACGCCACTGACTGCCGTGTGTGGCGCGTCGAATCCTTCACAGAGGTCGGCGATGTACCATCCAAACTCTTTGAGATCCAATTGACTGTCGGGCGCACCACCAGCGCCGTGCACGTCAAACCACTCGAAGAACTGCTTCTCGTCAAAGGCCTCGCCCGTGTACTTGGCGACAACGTCCTTGAGCTCGCTCGCGATAAGGTGGCCATCATTGTCGACGTCAATCTTCTTGAAGAGAGTTTTGATGGCAGCCTCATGACCCTTGATAACAGGCCCGTACTGCTTGTCCTCAGCACTTTGGGCTGCGACGGGCGCCTTGCCACTTTTGGCGGCGCCAGCCGCCTTGCCGCTTTTGGCGGCGACGGGTGCCTCGCCGCTTTTGGCGGCGTCGGGCGCCGGTGTGGATGCGCCACAACCCATATCTGCGAAGACGGCTGTGTGAGGATTGAGTCCCAGAAATGAAACAGCCGCCAAGACGACGCGCACCGATTCCGGCATCTTTTAGACGCGCCAAAAAAAGAAGTGTGTTCATCTATCCAGAGGGCGCACCCACCTGCGCCGAGAGCTGCGCCTGCAGCTGAACCACCTGCTCCTGCAGCTTGCCCACCTCACGCTGCGCGGCCGCCTCCTTCTCCGCCATCTGCCGCCCATACTCCTGCGCCTCCCCCAAATGCGCCTGCGCCTCACCGAGCGCTGCGCGCAGCGCCACGCCCGCGCCGTCGTCGGCGGTTGCCTCGTCTGGGCTTGAGGCGGCGGCGGGCGCGGCGGCGGCGGCAGCGGCCAAGACGCAGCCGAGTATCCTCTCAGCGTCGGCCAGCAGCAATCGCACCTCGGCCGTGCTGAGACCCTCCGGCGCGATGCTGGGCGGCACCTCCCAGTCGGCCAACTGCGCCGCCTGCTCCCGCACCTCCTCGCGTCGCCTGGCAGCCCGCTCGATGAGGCCCTCCGTCACGCCACCACCTCTACCCACTTCGCGCCGCGCCGCCGCCTGTGCCTCGAGGAGCTGCAGCGCGCCGGGCGTCGAGTACTCTTGCCAGTGCGGCAACCACTGTACGAGCTGCGCATGAGCTGCGTGCCTGGCCGCCTGAGTGCTCTTCAGCTGCTCCTCACACGCCTGCAGCGCCGCCTGCAGACTCCTGACCATCGAGACGAGCTTCTCCTTGCTCGCAGTGACCCGTCCCAGCTCCTCCTCCCTTAGGCCGAGGCTCGTCTCCAATGTCACCATCGTCTCGAGACGCTCCTCCGCCACAGCGTACCTGCAACCATAGGCACCCAGCCTGCAATCCTAGGCACCCAAGCTGCAGCCACATGCACCCATGCTGCAACCCTACGCACCCAAGCTGCAACCCAGCGTATCTCGCGACGTATCTCCTCGCGCACCTGGCCTCGAGCGCTGCGAGGTTGGATCTCGTGTCTGCCACGTCGAGCTCTCTGCGCTGCAGCAGCCGCGCCTTGATCGCCTCGCTCGAGGCCCACAGGGACGTGAGCAGCTCGCCCCGCTCGACGCAGTTGATCGCCACCTGCCTAGCGAGCTCGTGCAGCCCAGATGTGAAGATGGCGTGCAGCGCGCTGTACTGGCGGTCGAGATCGGCCGGTGGGGCGCGGTCGAGCAGCTGCAGCAGGTCTAGGCTGGCGGTGCTCCTGTCCGCGCCCCGCTGCGCCTGCTCCGCCTGCAGCATCCGGTTCAGGCACGTCCGCAAGTGACCCACCTGCTCCCGCCCCGTGGGCCGCAGCGCGGGGCATGCGGTGATCTGCCACGCCTCAGTCGCCTCGTCCCACACGGCGCTGCACTCTTCCTTGTCCGAGCGCACCGGCTGCGACGGCCTCATTGAGGGCGGCGGTGCAGAGGAGCGTGGGTGCTGCTGCGTCACGGGGCGCCGCCTGGGAGGGTCGGGAACCAGCTGGGCCTGCTTCCCATGTGGGCTGAGCCTGCGCGTCGCGTCGTGGATACCGCGAGGAGTGGGAGCGAGTGGCGGCAGCACTGCAGCAATCTGCGACAGCAACCGGTTACGCGCGCCAAGGACGTCAGCCAAGATGCATGCCGGCCGGCGGTTTGAGCCGTTCGAGCGCACACGCGGCGAGTGGGTGTTGCGTGGGACCGTCGGAAGAGCCGGCGCCCCGCCCTTGGGGTCCGCGTGCATAGAAGTGGTGGTCTGGCCAAGAGCGTTATCTCCAGCAGCCAGCTGGAGTCGCTCGAGGCGTCACCGGCGACTGGCTGCCGCCTGCGGGCTGGAAGTATGGATGGCAGATAGACAGACAGACATATGGATAGACTTTCTGGGAGGAGCCCGATTTTCCCGCTTTCTCCACAGGCAGGCCGCGCCAAGCTTTGCAAGTTCGCATGTTATATGTGGGAAGGCTACAGACGGCACACGGGACCAGAGTGACACAGAGGAGGGATGCGTGCAAGTTTGCGGTGTGCACCTTTCGCCTGCTCTCTCGCGAGCCATGCTCACGGCGCCAAAGCTGCGGTCTCCCTCCCTGCCGCTGCTGCACCCACGTGACCCGCTCGCCCTGATCGTCGACCTCGCCGAGCGCTGCCCGGAAAGCCTACCGGCTGCTGCTGCGTGGCCTACGAACATCGTGTGGTCTGCCGCGGAGGGTGTCATTATTTCGGCGGACATCTACCTCGAGAAGACCCTCTTTGACGCGTTTCGCCCTCTCAACGCGACCGTGAACGCGGTGTGCCCTGTGTAGCGGGTGCCGCCGTCCCCTGTCGGCCCTCTCACGGGTTGCCTCTGCTGGTCCAGGTGCTCGCGGCAGTGACGGCCCTGTCGACGGAGGCGATCGCCAAGGGCGTGCTGAATGTGCCGGAGGAGGACGAGGACGAGTCGCAGCGCGAAGCGATGGACTGGACGGCCGTGGCGCAGGGCACCGGCCTCAACTTTGCGCGCGAGTCGACCGCCCTCACTCTACAGCGCGCCGCAGAGAAGATCTCCAAGCCGCGGGTGCGCCACCCCTGCCCCGCCCAGCAGAGGGGCAGAGAGACCTCGCCTGCTCGAAAGAAAGCTGCCAGTTCTAGCGAGGGCCCCTCGCCCAGAGGTCCGTGCCGCAAGGGCCTGTAGCGGTCAGCGCGTATACCCCACAGGTGAGCCCGGCGGCGCACCGGGAGATGATCAAGCACCTGCCTAAGATGGCGCGCCGCCACTACATCTCGGCCACGGCGGACAGCGGCAGCAAGTGGAGGGCGGGCGCCTCCACCTCGCTCGCGGTGCTGCGGCGCCCTAGCATGGCCAAAGCGCTCGCTCGCAGCCGCCTCACGCGGCCACGCACCGCTCCAGAGGCCCACTCCACTCCGCTTTGCCTGGGGCTGCCGGCCGGGAGGAGCGCCCTCGCTGCGTGGCTGCCGAAGCGGAGGCCGCGGTGGCACCCTCCTGTGGCGCCTCTGCCCGCCGCGTGGCCGCCGAGCTCGCCGCCTTCGTCCCGCGCAGGAGCCCTGCCTTCTACATTCTGCGCTCGAGCAGCGCCCTGGCTGCGGACGTCGCGGTCGATGGCATGCGTGTGGCCTACGGCACTCTGAGCAAGCACGCCTTCCGGCAGAACGCACTGCTCAAGCTGCTGAAGCACGGCCTCAGCTGCGCCTGCTGCATCGCCGCAGGTGCGCCGCAGGGCCTCCGCGGGGCCGCCCTCGCCCTCGCCCTCCGCCCTCGCCACCGCCACCGCCCTCGCCCTCGCCCTCGCCACCGCCCTCGCCACCGCCCTCGCCCTCGCCACCGCCCTCGCTACCGCCCTCCGCCTGCCGCCCGCCGCCTGCCGCCCCCGCCACGCGCCGCGCCTTGGCCGACGAAGCGCACTGCGTGGTGGCAGGCTGCCTGCTGCCGATGACGCTTGGGGTCCAGTCACACCTCTTCTTCATCATCTCCGATCTGGTGCGTCGCCCGCTGCACGCCGCATGCGCCCTCGCCTTACCCTCCCCCGCCTGGCAGCCACCACGCGCACCCGCCGCGCCGCGACCCACCCCCGCCTTGGCGCCGCGGCTGAGGGTTGATGCGGCAGCGCGCGTGGGGGGGGGGGGGGGGGGGGGGGGGGGTCGGAGTTCTCACAGCCGCTTGCGTGCCGACGCCCCTCCCCGCCCTCGCCAAGGTTGGCAGTTCCATTGCAGACCAGGTCTTGTCACTCCTCGGTCGCACCATCGCGTGAGGTGAAGTCCCCCGTGAGTCTGCTGGACAGCGCTAGCAAGTGCCAGGTGCCCGCACTCGAGGAATCCGTCGAGGAGCTCCTCCGCCATGCAAGCCGTGCGTGTGCGCAGTGCAGCTGTAGTGGGAGGGCACGAGAGGCGAGTGCACGCGCACCTATAGAGGGCCCACGTGGGGAGCTTCCCGCTGTGTAGGGCGGTCCTCTGTCTGTTCAGGTTTCATGAGGGGGTACAAACACCGGACTTTAACCTATCGGGGGAGGACAAAGCACCAACATCGAGCATATGTTGATATACTCTAAAAATAGAAAGTTTCCTGCTACGACGATCGATGTCTCCGCTGATAATTCCGAAACCTCGAAGGCGGGAGCGTCACAACAAATTTCACCCCCAAGCAAAAAACAACAACAACCGCGGCGAAAGTCGCTGCCCGCCGCACAAAGGGGCGTCTATGATCGCCCGCCAGGCGATGCTGGTGTTCGCGCTGTGCGTGGCCCCGGCAGAGGTGGCTGGTGCAGCGTGTGCCTGCTCGGCGCGGCCAGAGTGCACGAGCGCTGGGGTCGACCTGACGGCTGTGCCTCTCAATGGCATGCATCTGGACCTCTGCGGCTGCAAGGTCCAGCCTGGCTTCACAGACGCTGTACCGTTCTGCTATGTTGCGGATGCGCAGGCGTGCGAGCAGTGCGAGCTGCCCCAGGGCTGCCCTGACCAGGTGACACAATCGGCGGTGGTCTCAGGTCTGGCGTGGCGCCAATGCAGCCTGAGTCCTGTGCTGCCACCGCCAGCTCTGCGCGGTGCAGCTGCTGAGTCAGCTGCTGCCAGGCAACTCAGCAGCCGCCGCCTGCAGCGCTGGAAGGGCCTGCCGCCGTCACCCTCGCCGCCGCCGCCGTCACCCCCTGCGCCGCCCTCGACGCCGCCGTCGCCCCCGCCGCCGCCGCCGCCGAGTGCCCCCCCTGCGCCGCCGTTCCCGCCGTCCCCTCCACCCCCGCCATCGCCGCCCTCCCCCTCCCCACCGCCGCCGA
>Ga0209302_10002667_pt1 | contig 10414 bp, 6 predicted proteins | sample ArcOceMetagenome_2_FD_187445 | JGI IMG/M metagenome (GOLD analysis project Ga0209302, IMG submission 187445) | Marine eukaryotic phytoplankton communities from Arctic Ocean - Arctic Ocean ARC135M Metagenome (SPAdes) (version 2) | ecosystem: Environmental > Aquatic > Marine > Oceanic | place... | reverse complement strand
ACGGCCACTGCAACCCGCAGTGCAACAACACGGCGTGCTTCTGGGACCGCCTCGACTGCGAGCATGACGACGGTTCCTGCCCGGCCGACTGCCACCCCGACTGGATCGGCGACGGCTACTGCGACGAGGCCTGCTTCAATGCCAAGTGCCAATGGGACAAGCGCGACTGCCTCAAGCCCCACGAGAAGCCGTGCGGCGACGGCTGCATGCCGTTGCTGCTGAACGACCACGAATGCGATGCCATGTGCAACGTCGAGAGCTGCGACTTTGACCGCGGCGACTGCTTCCACGACAACACTGAGTGCTACCAGCGCTCTGACGGCGCCGACTACCGCGGCACCGTCAGGACAACAACGGGCGGCGTGCGCTGCCAGAAGTGGAGCGATCAGACTCCGCAGGTCGTGCTAGACCCGGCCCCAGACCCAGACCCAGCCTCGCGGCCCCAGCCCCAGCCCAGCCCAGCCCTAGCCCCCGAGCCCCAGCCCCAGCCCTACCCCAGGCGCACACGGTCACGCACGCCGCTTACCCGCGTGCGGGGTTGGGCGGCCACAACTACTGCCGCAACCCCGACGGCAAGGAGCGGCCGTACTGCTACACAATGGATGAGAACCTGCGCTGGGACTACTGCGACGTACCCGAGGTCAGCACCGTACCGTGCTACTCGCCGCCGCCGCCGCCGCCGCAACCGCCCCACCCGCGCCACCCACCGCCGCCCACACCGCCGCCGCCGCCAGAGCGCGCGCCGATCTCGCCAGCGGGGCTCGCCATACTCGTCGCGGGCTCGGTACTCGGCGTGGCCGTGTGTGCGCTGGTGGTGCTGACCCTGCACAACCGCCGCTCGAGCCTCACGCTGGCGCAGATGCAGCTCGAGCTGGTGAGGTCGAGAGCGCAAAGCAAGAAACTTGCGGAGAGCAACGATTCACCGCGCGAGATGCGCAGAGGCGAGATGGAAGGAGGCGCCAAGAGCAGCACGCGCGCCAAGCGTCACGATGACAACGAGGGCGCGCCACCGGTGGCGCTGGTGGTCACCAGCATCTCCAAGAAAAACGTTCAGTCGGATGCACTTCCGGTTGGGCCCGCGGAGGCAGGGGCGCCTTATGTCTAGTAAAGTAGCCTGTCGCCAGGGGTGCCAGTCACTGGGGTGGCCGTTCTCCTGGCATCTGGGGTCGTGATGCTGTTCTGGGCGCGCCGGCGTCCTGTCGGGGTCTCAGTTTATATTCGTTGTGAGGTGTCACCCTATCAGCGTCAGTTTAGTTCTAGTACGTGCGTTACCTTTATTTGCACTGTTATATATATGATGGCGGTTACAGCTATATATTAAAGCGTAGTATACCCTAAGTATCAATTGCATTATTGATAATTCGCACACACAAAAGTTACAAGTATAGACTGTGTGTCAGCTCCAGAGCTGTGTGTGTGGTGCTTGTTCTAGAATGATGATTTTTTTGTGTGGTACTAACACAACTCTGAGATGCCTGTTACGTTAGAATGTTGTGTGGTGTACTGCTAAGTACGGCTTTACGGTAACATCTACAACTTGTCAGGTTGTGTCTTAGTACGGCTTTACCACAAGAACATTCTAACAAGAGCACCAAACAGCGGGAGCGCGCGAGCGGTGGAATCGCAATCCCTCCAATGCGAAACTACAAAGGCCAGTGCGGCACAAAGTCCTCGACGCGAGGACCAGGCACGAGGTCCCGCAGCTGCGCGCAGTGGTCCAACGGGTAGCGCTCGGCGAAGAAGAGGCCGAACCTGCCTGCGCCGCGCTGCGCGCCCTGGCGCACGACGGCCGGCGCGCTCTTGCTGCGCTGCTCCACGGGGTTGACGAAGCGCCATACCTCCTCGCCATCTGGCGTCACCTCGAACACCACCCCCTGCGGCCCCAGCGTGATCAGCGTGTTGGTGCCGTCCGGGCACCGGCGGACGCCGCTTGAGTGGTGCGCGTAGAAAGAGCCGAGGTGGTCGACCTATCAGTTCAGAGTGGGCAAGTCCTCAGCGTTCGGCACTCTGAGGCGGAATCCACGCCACAGTTTACGGTGGCTGAGTGTCCTAGCCTGCTGGGCGGCCTGGCTGTGCAGGTGTGGAGGAGGAGGCGCGCCCCGAGCCTTCAGAGAAGCCACGCGGGCGGATGGGGCGCTGTCGCCATCGAGGCTGGGCACCACTTGCAACCAGCCGGTCGACTGGTGGGCCAAAGCTCCACACTTGCTCGACCGCGCCGCTCGCAAGGTCCAGCACGAACTCGTCGGCCGTCGACCACATGCGGTGCCTGCGAGCTCGGCAACATGGGGGCTTGCTGCCTGGGAGCGTGACAGCCTGGGAGCGCGTGGGGCAGCTGCAGCCTCGAATGCACAGAGTTGGTCGCGCGGCGCGTGGCCGTTGTCGAAGAGCACAGGTGGGCAAAGGCTGCCGCTCCCTGTGTGGCAAAGGCTGCCATTCCCTTTGTATTCAACGCGCGGCGCCGCGGCGCGCAGCCGTTGTTGAAGAGGATGAAGCGCAGTGAGCTGCCAGCCGCGCCATGCAAGCCCTGCACCCACCTGGCGCTGTGTTGGCAGAAGAGCTGCCGCGCGTGCCGGTCGCCAGTGCGCGCCACGAGCGGGTTGCCGAAGCGGAAGAGAATCCCATTCTCGCCCTCCCCGGCCGTCCCGGCCGCCCCGGCCGCCTCACCGGCAGCCGGCCAGCGCACCACCACCACCTCTGACGGCACGTTATAGCTGATGAGCACGTAGCCGGAGCCGTCCGGCCCCAAGGTGTAGTCGACGCTATTGGCGTGCAGCCAGTCGCGCTCGCCCTGCAACCACACAGGGCTGCAGCCTCTGGTGCGTGCTGGGCTGGGGTGGGCAGCCTCTGGCACACAGGCATGCGATTGCATATACGCACCGTCTTCCCGGGAGCTTTATTGAACACCGCGAGGCCGGACGGGTGCTGGTCGGGCTGCAGGCCGCCTGGCGGTCGTATGGTTACAGGCTCGTGCGCATGCAGGGTTGCATGGCTCTGTACGTCTGGTTACAGGGCTGCAGGCCACCGCTGCGGCACGCGGCCTTGCCGCCGGGCGGCGCGTAGTTGAGGTCGAACTTGGTGGGGTGCGCCGCCACGTCCTCCACGTAGTTGGCCTTGGTGGGGTCGAAGTCCTGCACCAGATGCTCCCACTGGCTCCACCGGCGTACCTCGGACGCGCGCCCCCTCGCCCGGTCGGGGCGGAGCTCCACGACGAGGTTGTCCCACACCTCGCCGTCAGGCAGGAGCTCGGGGTGGCGGCCGGCGGCAAGGGCCTGCTCCTTGTTCTTGCGCTCCCACATGAGCACTAGCACGTTGCCGTTTGGCAAGGGTGTCACGTCGTGGTGCGACAGGTACGCGAAGCGCGGCAGCGCACTCCATGACCAGACGAGCTCGTTGTGCCAGGTCACCTCCTCGAGGTAGCCCGACGCGCCACCGGCGGTGAACTGTGGCGCAAGCTCGAGGTCGCCGCCATCTCTCAGCAGGTTGCCGCTTGGCAGCAGGTAAGCCACGAAGACCTCACGCATCGATGCCCAGGTGTGCAGCACGCGGCCCTCCCTGTCGATGAGATACGTCGTGCGCGAGACAGAGAGGAGCGTATAGCCAGGGCACACGCCGTCGCGGCAGCTAACTACGCCCACTGTGGCGTGCTGGGGTGTGGCAGCCATCCTGAGAGGGCGAGGGTAGCGGCGGCGACGGCCGCAAAGGCGCGGAGTAAGTTTCAAAGTTTGGGGCAGTAAGCAGGGATCGGAGCGCGGACGACGACCGGATTTAGCGAGCACGGAAAGGGGTGCGGGTGTGTGAATTTTCGTTGAACCAGATATATCACACACATAAGAAAAACACGGTAACACACAAAACTCTGTACTCACTTGGGCACCCTTCTGAGCGCCTCCTCAAACGACTCAAAAGGGTCCCTCGCCACCCTTCTGAGCGCCTCGAACGGGTCGTTGACCAGATCGTCGGCCCTCTCCGTGGCGTGGCGCTCGCGGGGGAAGAGCGTCCGTCGGAACTGCTCGAAGGCGTCCTCCCTGGGGTTGTCGAGCTCGGGGATCGGCACCGCGACGGGGTTGTCGAGCCAGTCCGCGCGGTCCTTGTGGAAGGGGTCGCTGGCGGCCTTGTTGAAGATGTCCTGCATCGGGTCCTTCTGCTCGCCGCCCGGGGAAGGGTGGTCGATGCCGTCGCCAGGGCAGGAGCAGTACTCCGGAGGGCAGTCGACAGCGGCGCTGTCCTTGCGCCGCGCGCCGTTCTTCTCGCCTCGCCTCAGGTCGCGCGCCTCCGCCTTGTCCGCCTCGGCCGTGGCCATCTGGGAGTACAGGCAGTTGACGGTGCACCACTCGGCGCTCACGCGCCCGGGGTCGAGGGTCGTGCAGGCGCTGTCGTTGCCGCCCGAGACGCTGCCGCCGGGTATGGTGAGCCGCGAGGGCTCCACCTCGATCGACGTGCCGTCGGCGAACTTGTGCACCGTCGGTGCGAGGTTCTTGCGGAACTTTTCGAACGAGTGGTGCTCGATGTAGGCGCTCGCGCCGGCCGACTCGTCGACGACGAGCTCGCCCGCCGCGATGGCGCTGAGGGCGCGCGCGCGCGCGACCTTGAGCAGCGGCAGCTGCGCCCTGGTGAGGTTGTACTCGTCGAGGATCTGGAGGTAGGTGTGCACGGCGACGACCTTGTCGGCGACGGCGGAGTCGTCGAAGTAGACGACGGCGGCGATCGAGTGCGGCAGGTTGTCCTTGTAGTTGTTGGCGTCGATGAGCACCTCGTTGTAGAGCGAGGTCGCCATGTTCTGCGGGTTCATCGAGATGGTCAGCATCTCCTTGAGCTCGAGCGGCAGGAAGGGCATGGGGTGCGCGGGCCGCTGCGCCGTAAAGTCGGTGGCGCAGCCCTTGTCGAGCGAAGACATGTCGTCGGGCCACGAGCAGAGCACCTTCGTCTTGGCGGGCGTGAAGAGGATGCCGCTCGAGCTGATGGAGTGGTGCTGCTTGGCGTTGAGGATCGAGGCCGACATCCAGACTGCGTCGCGCCACGTGCAGTTCTTCCAGCGCTTGTTGCCGTAGCGCTTGATCATGTGCGAGTAGTAGGTCCAGTTCTTGTACGCCGGCTCGTTGGGTGGCCACGTGCGCTTGTCGTGTGTGATGTTCACAAACTTGCACACGGGCGTCGGCTGGCACCACGACGACGTGCACGGCACCCACGGCCGCCGCTCGTCCTCGGTCCCGTCAAAGCCGTGGAAGGTGAAGCCTGCATGCGAGAGATTATTTGTGGGCTCGCCATATTTGAAGAGCGCCGTCAGCCGTCCCAGCGTCCACCCATTTTGGTAGGTGTGGTTGGGGTCCATCTTGGGCAGGGTGAACTCGGAGTCGGTCGTGATCGTGCCGTCCTTGACGCCTTGCGTCACTTGCGCCACGCCGCCGCCCAGGTCCGGGTCCTCCTCTGGGCTGAGTAGCATACACTCGTGGCTGCAGACGTCGTACGGGCAGCCGCCGACCTGGCAGGTCGCGATGCACCAGCGGTCATCCACGCCGCTCGCGATCAGCTTCGGCTCGGCCATCGAGCGGCAGCCGATGCTGGCGCATGCCACGATCGATGCGTTGCCCAGCGTGCAGTCCGTGGCGTTCGCCGGCGCCTTCATATTGCCCCCCGTGCGCCCGCCAGCGCTCGCCGCCGGCACGGGCACCGCTGCTGCTGGCTTGTTGGCCGCATCAACCCTGGCGGCCTCCGCCGCCGCGTCGTCGGCGGCGGGAAAGTACTTGGGATCGGCGGGCGGTTCTGAGGGTGGCTCCGGGACCACGATCTTCTTGTACTTGCAGTCCGCGCTGCAGACGTTGAGGGGGCACTGGTCCGGATTGGAGCACGTCTTGATGCACCATGCATTGGTGATGCCGTGCGCCTGCAGCGGGGCCGACGCCACGGACATGCAGCCCGCGGCCGCCAAGGCGCCCTCCGCGGCCTCGGCGTTCGCGGTGGAGACGGCCGCCTTGTCCGCCGTGGCTGAGGCCACGGCGTTGTCCGCCACCACATCAGAAGCGGCAGCGTTGTTGCCCTCCTCCATGGCGGCCCTCGCCTCATCAGCCCTGTCCGCCATCGCCTTCGCCGCCGCCGCGGCAGCGTCCTTCGCCGCCTCAGCAGCGCTCGTTGCCTGGTCAGTCGGCGAGACGGGCACGGGCTCGGGCAGGGCGGGGATGCGAGCTGCGACCTCCGCAGCGGCCTCCTCGGCCGCGGCGATGCCTGCTGCCTCCTTCTCGGCCGCCTCCTCGTCCGCCTCGGCCTGCGCCTTCGCCTTCTCCTCCGCCAGCTCTGCCTCCGCCGCGGCGTTCTCGGTCGCCGCGGCCGCCGTGTTCTTGCGATTCGCCTCCTCGGCCGCCGCCCTCTCCTCTTTCGCCTCCCGCATCATCCTCTCCACAGGCGTCTCGTCGGCATGAGGGGCCTCGTCCTCGGCGGCGGGAGGGGCCACGTCTGGTCCTCCCCCTATCGGGTCGTCATTCTCCTGCTGCTGCTGCTGCTGTCCCGCCGAGGCCGCCGAGGCCGCCGAGGCCGCCGAGGGGTACGCAGACTCCGCGGCCGTACGCGCCTCTTCGTACTCTCGCCGGATCTTATCTTCGGGGTCCTCGACCTCGATAGGGATGGGGAGCAGGCCGTCTAGCGCCTCCTCGACGCACTCCTTGGAGCACATCTTCTCCGGACAGTAGTTCTCAGTGCAGATGCTCTGGCACCATGCATCGTCGATGCCGGCGCCGTCCGCGATGGCGTGGCAGCGGATCGTCGGCTGGGCGGTAGCAGCCCCCGACGGCAGCGGCCCCGCTGCACTGGCATCCTCCGCGCCGCCCCGCCGCACTTGCATGCGGCGCATCAGGCGGCGCTTCGCGTCGACCTCGGGCTCCGCATCGGCCGCCGCCTGGATGGCCTTTGCCTTTGCCTCAGCCTCCGACTTGGCCGAAGGCACGTCTGCGGCCGCGGCCTCGTAGGCCGCGGGCATGGTCGGGTTGTCGTCGTCCCAGGTGAGGAGCTCCTTCGACTCATGCGGCACCTGCATCTGCGCGCGGGCCGCGCGCTGCGCTGCCGCCGCGTCCGACATCGGAATGTGGATGCCTTGGGCGGGTGCCAAGCCGTACGGGTTGGTGTAGGGGCTGGTCTCCTCCGCGCGCGTCATGCCCAGGGCGTCCGGCATCTTGGTGATGAAGCACGCCTCGCTGCACAGCTCGGGCGGGCAGAAGAAGTCGCCGCACGTCTGGGCGCACCACTCACTGCTCACGCGCGGCGCGGAGAGCGTGTGGCAAGTGTCGGTGTCCGCGGGGTACCCCCCCTTGCGCACTACGCGGTCGCGCCGCCGCGCCTCCCGCTCGACCTCGGCGTTCTCCGCCTCCTCGGCGATGCCTTGCCGCTGCTTGCTGAAGCGGAAGCGCTTGGGGAACTTCTGGTAGGGGTGGTTGGCCTTGTAGTTCTCCATGTTGTGCTTCATCAGGAAGGCGCGCGCGCCCATCGAGCGGTCGATGATCAGCATGCTCTCCTCCGGGTCCTCCGCGTCCTCCGGCACGCCATGCGCCACCGCGTCGGTGGTGCCTCCTCCTCCCGCCTGCGCCGCGTTGGCTGCAATCAGCGCCTTGCGGTTGATCTGGAGCAACGGGATCGACCCCTCGTGCAGGTGCGGGTAGTGGTCGAGCATTTGCACGTAGATGCGCGTGGCCTGGATCTTGTCGGCCATGGCGACGTCGTCGAAGTAGATGATGCCGGCGAGCGAGCGCGGTAGGTGTTGCGCGTAGAAGGAGGAGTTGATCAGTACCTGTGGGAGGGGTGGACGAAGAGGGTCAGGGCATCGCAATACACCGTGCACCATGCTGAAGGCTGCCTGCACGTGCACGCATGCCGCATGCAGCCTGCACGTAGAAGACTGTTGCTACCGACCATGCTACACGAGCCCGCTACGGACCATGCTACCGACCATGCACGCGCACCGCATGCACTGCACGTGTACGCATGCGCATGTGCATGTGCGTGCACGCGTGCACGCGTGCGCACCTCGTTGTAGTTGTTGGAGATGGGGTCGTGCTTGTTCATCGAGGTCTCGAGCATGTCCTTGAGCTCATCTTCGCGGAAGGGCTCGGGGTGACGCGGCAGCTCGCCCGAGTAGCTCCCCGAGCAGCCGAGCGTGAGCGACGACATGTCGTCCGGCCACGAGCAGAGCACTTGCGTGAAGGAGCGGTGCGGGTTGAAGAGAAGCCCGCTGCCGCTGAAGGTGTGCAGCTGCTTGGCGTTGACAATGGACGCCGACCACCAGGTCGTCTTGTTAGAGCACCAGCCCTTGGAGCCCTTGGCGGCGACCGAGCACGGCTGCCAGGGCAGCACGTAGTCCTCAGTCTCGTCGAAGCCGTGGATGAGCAGCCCCGCCTCCCTGAGGCTGTTGCTGGGTACCCCATTCAGGTAGAGGTCGGTCAGATCGTCCACCGAGTAACCGGACAGGTGCACTTTGTCGGACGGCGGGTGGGGCGACGGCGGCGGTGGCGACGGCGGGGGTGATGGTGGTGGTGTTGAGGGCGGTGGTGGTGGCGGCGGGGAGGGGGGTGGCCTGGGCGGAGCTGGGGAGGGTGCCGGTAGGAGAGGCGGCGCCGGCGGCTCCGGCGGTGGCGGGGCGCTCGGCTCCGGCGCGAAGGGAGGCATGTGGCCCGGGAGCACGCCCGTACCGTCCGGCCCTTGGATGAGCAGGCCGCACTCCTTGCTGCAGACGTCGAACGGGCAAAAGGTGCTGCCGCCGGGGCCGTTGACCGGCGTGCAGGTGGCGAGGCAGTAGGTGTCCGTGATCCCCGTCTTGGGGTCTGCGAGGGTGTGGCACGTGCCCGACACCTTCTTGGGCACCTCCTGCTCTGGCGTAGGCTCGAAGGCCGCGGGTGGTGCAACCACCGGCACCTCCGCGGGCGGCGCCTCCTCCTGCTCCGGAGCCAACGCCGCATCAGAGGAGGCGATCCGGGCCGCCTCGGCCTTCTTCCGAGCTTCCTCCGCCTGGGCCTGCTCCTTGGCCCGAGCCTCCTCAGCCTCCGCCGTGATCACCGCCTGCGCCGCCTCAGAAGCGGCAATCCGGGCCTCCTCCGCCTTCTTCCGAGCCGCCTCCACATCCGCAGCGGCAGACGAATCGGCCAGCGGAGGCACGTCCGGCACGTCCGGCACCGGTATAGGCGTGGCCATCGGGACAGGCGCGGCGGGCACCGCGGCACTGCTGCCAAGACCGTTGTCCTCGCTCGCGGCCCGCTTCTCCTGCTCCGCAACACGTTCCTCCTCGTCTGCCAATTCCTTGGCCTTGATCTCCTCCTCCCTGGCTTTATCGTCTGCTGCCTTCTTATTGATCTCGTCAACCCTGGCAGCCTCCGCCTCCGCCCTCGCCTTCTCAGCCGCGGCTGCGCTCTCGGCGGCGGCCCGCTCTTCCTCCTCCTTCTTCTTCGTTTCCTCCTCCGTGGACTTCATTTCCTTCTCTTTGGCCTGCATGTCCTTCTTCGCGGCTGCCTCCTTCGCGTCATTCTGCTTGCCCTTTCGCACGGAGTCCATATCTTCCTCCGTGTTCCAGTCACTTGGTTGCAGGGCTCTCCCGGTCTCATCGACGAAGGCGCCCTTGTCAAACTGACCGCTGTCCACCCAGCCCGAGCACTTGCCATTGCAGAGGCGCTGACAATCGTCGCTGCAGACATCCGACGGGCAAAAGCTTCCCGAGCAGACATGGATGCACCACGTGTCGCCGATGCCACGAGTCGATGCAGAGGAGCGGCACTTAGTCTGCGTGATATTCGGCTCGTCCGTTCCTCTTTTCAGAGCCTTGTGCCGCGTCATGCCGTTTGCCATGTCCGTCCAGTGGGCTCTGCATTCCGAGCAAGCCGAGCACACATTCGACTGCCAAACGCATTTATTCACCCAGGGCTGTTCGTTCTTCCAGCACCAATCTCTGCAAACGGGAGAGGCAACTGCGGATCCCGCATTTGCGTACGGCGGTTCCGCCTCACTGCCAGGAGTATGGGCGGCCGTGGGCTCTTTGACATGCGGCATCGGCATCAAGAGGCTGTCGTCATTGTCTCCGGCTTTGGCGCTGCGTCTCTCGGGCTTCACCTCGAGCTCGGGCATGTCAAGAGAAGCACCCTGGCACACAGCATACCCTTCGGACCACGTGTGCTGCGTATCACCCTTGCCGTCGCACAGACCCGCCCATGAGCCGCCGTCACTGCAGCAGTTCGGACTCCAGGGCTTCACTTGGCCGCACCTCGCGCACGATTTGGGCGCAGCCTCAGGGCTCGGTGATGGTCGTAGCTGCCGCTGCTCCAACGCCTCGAGTCCACCGGGCAGCTGCGCCGACGGAGCCACCCCCAGGGCGAGGAGGAGCGCCGCAGCAGCCGCCGCCACCATATGTATAAATGTCTATGGACCCTTATTAGGAAATTGCAAAAAG
>Ga0209302_10002665_pt1 | contig 10417 bp, 6 predicted proteins | sample ArcOceMetagenome_2_FD_187445 | JGI IMG/M metagenome (GOLD analysis project Ga0209302, IMG submission 187445) | Marine eukaryotic phytoplankton communities from Arctic Ocean - Arctic Ocean ARC135M Metagenome (SPAdes) (version 2) | ecosystem: Environmental > Aquatic > Marine > Oceanic | place... | reverse complement strand
GCGCCAAACTAAGCAGCCCCTGGGGTGTTAACGTACGTGATGGGGCGATCGCGCTGAGCGGATCGCCCCACGCAAAGCAGGGGGGCGGCTCGTTGCTCCTGCTCTTCGCGGTGCGCGCCGCCAGACAGCTCGCCATGATCCACCTCCCCACCGCTGCCGGCGCATCCCATCCCACCACCTACCCATGGGACCACTCTGCCTCGGCGCAGGCGGTCTCCGGTGAGCTCATACCCGGTCGCCGCTGGCCTCTTTAAACGTCGAGAAGAGGACCCTCAGGCTGCAAAGCTCAGGATGAGCGACAGCGATGGTGCAGGTGCCGGCGTGCGTATGGTCCCATGAGCTGGCGAATAGGACGCGGACTGTGGTCGTGCCGTACACTGGTGAGCTCTGCAGACCCAGCCCACCATGCCGTCGCCGGTTGACCTCTCATCACAACAGAGGACAGCGACACATCAGACCACGGTGGACAGGGCGCGGCACGCGACGTGCGACGCCACATTGCGCGGCACAACGCAGAGCGCCACGGGGATGCGACTGCTTCTCACAACTATGGCTACATCTCAGAGCTGTTCGGATCCGAGCGGCACAAGCAGCTCTCACCTGGCATCAGGCTTGAGCAGTTGATGGAGATCTTGGTGCATTACCAGGCTCAGCTCGACGACGGCATGCTGACGAGCCGCGGGCCGCCGCCGCCCTTTGTGCGCGGCGGCTACAAAGTCCCTTACCCGGCGGTGAAAGTGCAGCAGGCTGCGAGTGCTGACGACGGCTCGCCTGTGGCCTCGAGGCGGCACGCTGGCGTGACGCCTGCCGTGAAGGTCGCACCCGCAGTGCTCGTGGCGTCGAAGGGAGTGCGACCCGTTGCAGTGCTCCACGCGTCGCTCTACGACGAGGGCGTCGCCTTTGTGCTGAACCTGCTAGACCAGCAGATCGACGCGCGCTCTGCGCGCGCACGGCTGCGTACCGAGGTGCAGTATCTGGCGCAGGCGGCGGCGCGCCAGGCGAGCTCGCTGCACGCGCGCGTCGACATGACGGACGAGAACGCGTGGCTAGCCATGGCGGAGGAGGTGCTGCGCTCGCCCTACTTTCTCAAGCAGCTCGGTTCGCGCCACACCCTCGAGGGTTAGGGTTAGGCTAAGGGCATCTGAGATGGCCCGCTCCCCAACCTACGTGAGTCCCGCCTGTGCCTTGGCAGAGATCGTAACTGACGCCATCGAGGCGCTGTGCAAACGGGTCAACGAACATCGACCTGGCGACCCCTTCACGCACGAGCACTCTCTCGACTTCATCCCCGACCTTATCAGCGAGAATGGCGCGGTGTTGGCGCTGCTGCAGCGGTGCTGGTGCAGAAAGGTGAAGGAAAAGGGGGGGCAGCCCGGCCGACGGAAGACGGGCGACTTCGGCTTTCTCAATGTCGGCCGCCCACAGCTCTCCCTCTCCTCCCATTGCCGCCGCCGCCTCCGCCGAACCGAGTTGGCGCCGGGGTCGGCTCGAGAGGAGCCCGCAGAGGCCGAGGAGGATGCGGTGCCACTCACCGGGTCCAGCAGTTACACCTTCGTGCCCAGCAGTGCGTACGACATCTTCGCGCGCAATGAGGCGGCGAAGCTGCGCAAAGATGGCAACGCCCTCACCACTGAGACATGGAGGGCCCTCGGCGCCGCATGGAAAGCGTTGTCGTCAGAGCGGCGAGCAGCGTACCAAGAGCAGCTGCTCGCTAACCCCGCGTACGCCAACTCGCGAGTGCTGAGCTCGTGCTGCGCCTACCAGTGTCCCCGCGGAGCCAGCGGGCTGTCTCATTGCGAGGGGTGCGACAGGGCAGACGTTTCCGGACACCCAGAGTGCTTCCTCGCGCACCTCGAGCAGCACTGCGGCGAGGACCACGCATGCGAGGCGTGCTACCTCTGCCCTCGCTGCTTGCAGCAGCATCTCCGTGCCGTTCGCCTTGAGCCTGCTGCACCCTCCGAGGTGCAGCTTGCTGCCATTGAGCAGCTCATTGGCGGTCGGCCGCTGCAGGTGCAGCTGGCCGAAGCGCGCAGCGCTGGGCTGCCCGGCGCCTCGCGCGGAGTGCTCAAAAAGTATGTGGTGGCACTGCAGCTGCTAGCTGACGATGCGAGGCTGCAGGACACCTCTGCGTACGCCAACGTGAACGGAGCGCTCAACGGGCTGCTCATTGCCGAGTTCTTTCGCGACGGCTCGACGTTTGCTGCATGTTAAAGGGGTCTCCGTTGGCTGAGGCTACCCCCTAGGCCGACGAGGGCTTGGCCGTGCTGCTGAGTGTTGAGGTAGCCCTTATCGGAGACGCCCTGTGTAGAAGTACCCTAGAGATTCGGTACACTCAGCAGGGGAGTATGTACGACGTATGGGTAGCCCCACTTGGCGAGCACGGCATGTCAGACCAAGCCTTGGGCAATGCCCATCCCGCTAGCTCTTGGCATCCTCTCACGCCCTCCCGTTTTGCCTTTCATTGTGTCATAGGCGACAGGACATAGCAGGCGCAGTCTTCAAGCAGTACCGTGGCGCTGCGCATGCTGAGCCACAACGAGTTGCTGAGATCCAGCTACTCTTCAACTCTCCGCGACGGGTGGCAGCAGCTCGCCCCAGCGGCCGGCTCACCGCCGTGCTGACCAAGCACTTCAACCCGAGCGTCGCCAGCGCGCTCGTCCGGCGCTTCGTGCGCAACGACGTGTGCAACAAGCTCGGACTCGTGCTTGAGGAGCTCGTGCACGACGGCGAAGATGAGCCTGATGGCGAGGAGGCGGTGGAGAGCGCGACCAGCGCCAGCGGGCGGTTGATGGCGGGCGCACGAGGCCGCATGCGGCGGCTGGTTGAGTCTGTGTGGCCGTTGTGCGACATGCGCTGCGTCGGAAGCCAGGAGGCGATGCCCGAGTACAAAAAGCTCTTTCGCCGCGTCAGTCGCTACCTCGACGTGCCCGAGCGCAGCGTGAACCTCATGAGCGGCTTGCGCCGCCAAGGCTCGGCGCGGCCGCTGGCTGCAGACCTGCAGCAGCGCGCACTGCTGCTGCGCGAGCAGACGCGGGTGCTCTCAGAGACACACACCATGATGATCTGTGAGGACAACGCGCCGTACTACCAGGTCAACGCGCCCGGCCTGGGCGAAACCGTGCACGCCTCCATGTCACACTGGACGGCAGTGGGATCGGTGCCGCTGCGGGCTGTGACGGGCACGCTCGGCGACGGCCACCGCCTGAGCACTGCCGTGGGCGCCTTCACCGCAACGGCTGGCCCGCTCCTGGGCGTGACTTTCAGCGAGCTGCGGCTGGGCGCGTCCTCGTCCTCGCATCCAGGCCTTCGTTTGGACGTCGCAGAGCACGCGCGGCAGAGCGACCCGACGTGCAAGTGGGAGCTCGAGGACGGCACCCTGCTACGCTCGCTGCAGCTGGTGCCTGGCCATGTGAACATGGCCGGTGTCACGATGCGAACCCACGTGCCCGTTGTGGCGCAGTGGGAACACCTGAAGATGCAAGAGCTGCTGCAGCTGCTCTCAGACTTGAGGTACATTCACGGTAACCTCGACGCCTACTCGGGCGCCGTGCTGCCGCTGCACGTGTGGTCCTTCCTCGTGCGCAAGCCCGAAGCCCCCGTCGGCGAGTATGTTGAGGGGCCGGCCAAAGGGCTGCAGGCGCACTCGCGTCAGTTCTACCGTGGCGCGTGGACCAACGACTGCAGAGCGCTCCACAAGGTGCAGCTGCGCATCGAGGAGCCCGCACCTGTCAACTCGCTCGCCGCCGATGAGCAGTGGGGCCTAGCACTCGACCTCGCGCTGCGACACGGGGCGCATCTCTCGCCAGGGCTCTGGCACCTCTGTGGACAGTCGGGCGACGCCCAGCGGCCGCTGCTGCAGGCCGACCTTGGCACCTACTCGGTGGTACTCGGTCTCTTGAAGCGGCAGATGCAGGCTGTGGCGCGTGGCGGCTTTGACTCGGAGGAGCACGCCAAGGTGCGCCCGCAATACATACTACTTGCAGACTCAGACAGCCTTGTGTTACACATTCCTCGCCACGCGACGCCCCACTGCCCTGCCTCTTGTCACAGGCAATGTTGGAGGCGCTGCGGCTCGTGCACGCCCTGCACGACCCGCTGCGGCCGCAGATGCACAATCAGTTCAAAATTGTCGCGCGGTTGCTCGAGCGGAGATGGAAGAACGGCAGCATCGACACTGAGCGCACCATGAACGGTTTCACAAAGTTCAAGCCGTCCAAGGAGGGTCAGGGCTGGAAGGAGAAGAAGGAGCTGGTGCTCCGGCGGGCGCTCGCTTATCTCAGTGTGCTGCAGCTCCGCCTGCACGTGTTCGAGGCCTACGAGTACCTCGAGCCTGCGTACGCGGCCGACGGCGTGACAATCGACCGCGACAAGTTCCTCAAGCAGTTCTTCAAGATGGTGCACGACTCGAACGTGGATGAGGAGCTGGCTGACATGAACCACGAGATCTTTGACGTCGTGCTGCCCTTCCTGCTCGAGAAGCGGATGACGCGCAACCAGATCACTGAGGTGGCGCCGATTGCGGCGGCATACTGGCTGCCGTGGTGCCAGGAGACAAACTGCCCAAGGATCTTTCGCCACCTGGTCGAGCAGACCCACGCCAACACGGGGCGGTCGGCCGAACGCAACATGTACGTGCTGAACAACACCGCGCCCAGCCAGACCGGCACGCCCGCCACCGGAGTCGAGGTCGACCAGCTGCAGGAGCTCATCGTGTTGATTACGCAGCAGGTGCGGCTCAAGAAGGCTGGCTGCAACGCGGACGCCGATGCCCTGCTCACTCGGATCAACGCGACCGCGGCAAACCTCGACATCATGCTGGAAACGATCCCCTTCCTCGAGCGGGAGTGGGCAGGGCTGGCGCGATCGCAAGCTAGGTCGCGCTCGATGAAGCGCAAGGAGGCCGTGAGCCAGCTCGCCGTCCTGTACACCAGGCATTTCGCGGTCGCTGACCCGCTCCGGCGCATCGCCTCGGGTGAGCCTGGCGCCCTCGAGCGCTGGGAGCTCTCCGTGCGGCTCACCCTGCGCCCGGCGTCCACACGTGTGCTTAAGGCCAAGGTCTGGTACTCTCTTGAGGTTGCCGGCGGGCCGCTCACGCTGCTGTGCCCCACCACGCTGCTCGAGCTCGCGGCGGCGGACAGCGACGGCGACACGGCTGCGGCTGATCGCCTGCCGCGCACGAGTATCGAGCCTGCAGGCAAGAAGATTGTGTTTGGCGCGCGGCTTGAGGGCGCCTGCTTCACCCCGCGTCCGCCTGGGATGAAGGGTGGCGATCAGTACCGTGTCAGCTCACAGGGCGTGGCGGCAGGCGAGGTGGCAGCTCGGCACGGGCAGGCGCGCGTCCTCGCCTTCCAGCCGATGGCCGCGCTGACGATCGCTGCGCTGGCCGGCCTCAAGTTTGAGCTGCTCGTGAGCAACGAGATGGGTGCGTCGACGGAGCGGTACATCCGGCTGTGCTGGCACAGCGCTGCTGTGATGGCGTCGCGTTCGTCTCAAGCCGCGCAGGCCGTGCGCTCGCTGCTGCCCAACAAGCTCCTCGTCCTCTCCATTGCGGGCACAAAGATGGTCAAGATCGACACGGCAAAGCGGGAGCAGGTGCTCTTTCAGGCCCTTAAGGAAGGCGTTGAGATTGTCGTGGCTGACGCTGTCAGCCTGGAGGAGGCTCTCAAGCAGGCGTACGAGATGGCCCACCCCATCCTCCTCTCCGGCATGCCGGCGTCAAAGTCGCCCACTGGCACGCCGCGCTACTCGGCGAAGGTGTTCACTCAGACGACCCCAGAGCAGCGGCGCTGCATGCACGGCCAGCCCCGGCCGCCACCCGCGACCACTGGCGAGCCACAGCCGCTTAGGCTCTACCTGTACAAGCAAACGATGACAGCTGACGCGCCACAGGGGGGCGCGAGGCGCGTCGTGGCTGATAAGATCTCGGGGCTCGAGCAGGCGAACGCACTGGCCAGCTCGCAGCAAGCGGCAGCGGCAGCGGTGGCGGGGGGGGTCGTCACCCCCGAGATGGTTGCCACGCAGCACGCTGAGGAGGCGCGCCACAAACTTCTGCTGCAACACACGCGGGGCACCCACCTGCTGAGCGCGGCAAGGGCACGCGGAGTGGGGCTCGGCAAGCTGCATGGCCGGCCCAACACTGCCGACCGTGGCGAGCGGCCGGCCTCGCAGCGCACATACCGCCACCCGAACTCGCGCCTGAGCTCGGGGGCGGCAGAGCTGAGCTCAGGCGACAACACGAAGCTGAAGTTCTACAAGAATCTCACCTCAGACCTGCGCCGTGAGCACCCGCACCTGACCGCGGCGCTCAAGGTGATGCACGAGGCACATGTGAAGGGGGGGACTTTCGACTACTCACGCTTGGTGCGGTCACGAGACACCAGCAGCACTAGCAGCACCGCTGCAGCAGCGGGCGGTGTCAGGACGCGCACCTCGCAACCGCCACGGCCATCCGCTGCGGAAGACGCTCGCCGCCAGGACCTGGAGAGTGCCCTGCAGGCCAAGCTCCGTGAGATCGAGGTGCATGACTCGACCGTGATCGGAGGGCAGGATGGCGAGACCGCGGGTAGCGTGGCCAACAGCATGCCCACACTGCTCGGCCACCAGCAGCGGCGGCGCGAGCTCGAACGCAAAGTCCACTCCCTAACCGAACAGCTCGAAACACTCGTCAACGGCGGCAACATGGACTCCGATGCCGTCGGGCCCTCACAGCCGCCGACGCAGCCGGCACCAGATCCAGTGCAGCCTGCCGCAGACGAGGACGAGCGGCTGCTGCACACCTCGGACGAGGATACCGATGGTGAGGATACAGACGGTGAGGACGCTACCGGGGCGGAGAGTGACGTGCAAGCCGAGACCTCTGACGACGATGAGGACGAACTTGCAATGCAGGCCGATGATGGTCTGTAGCCTGTCTAGTGTGTTTTACCTCTAGATAGACACCCCCTCGACTAGCCAGGTTAAATGAGAAAATCACAGTGCCATTTTATCAGGTGGAGTGCCATTTTATGCGGTGCCGTGCGTCAGAGTACACGTGACCTGAGCTCGCTCCGAGCTCGACCTGAGCTCGCACCCGCAGTCGCACCCGCAGTCGCACCCGCAGTCGCACCCGCAGTCGCACCCGCAGTCGCACCCGCAGTCGCACCCGCAGTCGCACCCGCAGTCGCACCCAAATCAGGCCGAATGCTTTTATGGTACTTTTATCGCTGGTAATTTTTTAAAAGTGATAGCGGAGCAAGAAATTACGAGCCGACGGACGACATTACACGCTTGCACGCCTGCACTACACGCTTACCTGGGCTCGAGTAGGCAGGCGGTTCAAGCTCCATCGCCGCAAATGACGGGAAACTTGACACATCCAAGTCTCTGGCATCTGCGCCTGCATCTGGCACTGGCGGGCTTGGTGCAATTTTGCTTGGGGTGCGTTTGGCCGCGGCTTTTTCTGCGACGGCCGCGGATGTTGCCACCCTCCCAATCAGCCGCGACTGGGGACTCACAGGCTGTGTCGCTCCAGTCGACCTCGCTGCTGTAGAACTCGCGCCAGACAGCGGTGGCGGGTTGGCGGCAATTGCAGGCGTGGCGTCCTCCACTCTGCGCGTCAACCTACTGTCGTCACCAGACACCAGTGGCGGCGTCGGCGCAGGCCGCGATGGCGATGGGGTCGGCGGCGATTGTTGAGGCGCCGCCGAGGGTGACCGCAGGCTCAGCACCGCAGCTGGGTTGAGCCCAAGTTGCGCTGCCGTGGCGCCACGCCCGTACGAGTACATGAGCAGCCGCCGCGCGACGTCACAGTGGTACGCAAGCTGCTCGATGTGGTACGAGAGAGTCTGGGCCGCGGACGCCAGCTCCTCTGGGCTCATCTCCTTGGCATCTGCACCAACTGCAGCCGAGCGCGCCGGGAGCCACACGAACACTTCCTCGCCCCGCAGCTCCAAATCAGCCACTGCACCAGACTGCGCGCGCGCAAGCACCATCAACCCACGCAGGCCGCTTCGGCAGGGGCGGAGCCGCAGCTCAATGTGCTTGCTGCCAATGAGCGACAGCACCAGCGCCTCGTGCGCGGCCGGCGAATCAAATGGCGCCAGCGCACCAACAACCAGAGTGTCGATGACTGAGGACAGCAAACACTCACCGTCGGCACGCAGGGTCCGCAGCAGAGTGATTGCTGCCCCTCGCGCTGGGACGGGCTGCATGAGGTACGCGAGACTGCCGCACTGCGAGGCACTCACTGCGCTGCGCGCGGTGCAACCCACGCAGAAGGTGCAACCGCCACACGCCTGTACGTGACCACCGAGCCACCCAACAATGCACGTACGCAAGCAGCCAGCGTGTGTGAGCATGCCGAGGAGCTGCAGGGCTCCATCCAGGGTGGCTTGTGCACGTTCCGCAGGCGCCGGCAGCGAGAGGCGCTCAATCACATAGCGGGGTCGCAGGAAAGTGACGGCGATTCCATCGCCGCGGATACGGCCACTCATCTGCCACCACTCGAGAGGATCCGACGGCAGCCCGAAGTGTCCCACCAGTGTGACGTCGTGCTGGTTAATGCCCTGGCCGAAGGCACCAGTGGCAATGAGCACCCGCGGCTGGTCGTCTGCGCGCCACAGGCGCAAGCTCTCCGCGCGCTCCTCAAGCGTCATCCCGTTCGTGCAGTACGGCACGGCCTCGCAGCCTTGTGTGCAGAGAAAGGCGGCGAGCGAGCTGCTGTACGACGCCTTGGTCACGTAGAAAATCCAACGCCCCTTGCGGACATGCTGCGGCACAGAGCGCCACAACAATCGCCAGCCGGCGAGCACAAAAAGACCATGCGTGCGCGCCTCAGGCATCGTGACCTGCAACAGCGCGATCGTCTCACGGTCGACGGGTCCACGTAGCACGATGCAGTCCTCGGCGAGCCGCAAGCGCTCGCGCACCTCTCGCTCGAACGACGGGGGCAGTGTCCCCGTAAGTGCCAATAGCTGAAAGCCGTCCTCGTGCCCATACACCTGCATCCGCATCTGCAGCTGCTGCATAGCAACCCCAACGAGGCGGCATGAGGGCCGGAACGACGCCTGCGAAATTTCATGACAGGAGTGCGCCTCGTCGAAGACGACACGCCCTATGCGCCCCGACTTGGCCAGGGCGGTGCGCAGCAACTCGCCTCTCTCGGTCTCGAGAAACGCATCGGGCGTCATGATCACCAGCGCGAGGTGCGGGTTTTCGCCGATCTGCCGCTCGGCCGCCGTTGCGGGGAGGTCCTGTAGGCGACGCGGACGCTTGACATCGGCGCCTGTAGCAACGGCGGCGGCGGCGGCGGCGGCGGCGCTGCTGTTGCCGCCGCTACGCGTCGTTTGGCTGGCTGTCGGCGCGTCACCATTCAGCACCTCACCTCGCATGAGGCGCTTGCGTACCTCGCACCCGCTGCTGCGCTTGCCCGTGCCCTGTTTGCTCCTGCACCACGCGCACCACTGCGCCTTGGGCCACTCGAGACGGCAACTCCAGTAGCACTTATTACAGCGCTGCGCCTTGCATTCATCGCACTTCCCACAAGGAACCTTCAGCGTGGCAGGCGTGTCGTTGTCGGCAGCGGCGGTAGCAGGGCGAGGCGAAGGGGCGGCGCGAACATAGAGCGCCTGCGCCTGCTCGGGGATCAGCCCGCTCTCGAACGCCCACGTGAAGTACTCGGTAGCCTCCTTCTCTTGGTCCTCGCAGAGCGCCACCCACGGCGCAAGCAGCACTGTGAACTGCGGCAGCTGGCACAGCCGTCGCGTTTCGGCCTCGTGGGACGTCGCGAGCGCCGTGTACGCCCTCCAGCCGGAGTACCACTCGGCGAGCGCGGGCAACTGGTATGACAAACTCTTGCCACTGCCTGTCTTCTGCCGGCTGAGCACGTCTCGCCCACTTGAGAGAGCCACCAAGGTGTCCTGCTGCCCTTGCCGGAGGTGAGCGAACGGCGATAGCTTGAGCCAAGCGTCTGGCACGCGGCCGTTGCCGGGCTGTATTGCTGGGCTCCGCTCTGCAATACAGGGCGCAGTGGTGAGGAGCCAGTCAGGGCACGCTCACGAAAGACCGCAAGCCACAGGAGCAACAGAGCCTATGGTGACAGCCAGTGAGAGCGGGCGTCTCACAAGTGACTGATGTGAGGAGGAATACATGGCACCGACCTGCATCATCGCTGTCGCCCATCCTGAGCTCTGTGGCCAACCTCTCCTCGCCAGCGCCAACCGAAGAGCTGGCGGCGACCGGGTGCGACCTCGCCGGAGACCTCCTGCGCCGAGGCAGAGTGGTCCCATGGGTAGGTGGTGGGATGGGATGCGCCGGCAGCGGTGGGGAGGTGGATCATGGCGAGCTGTCTGGCGGCGCGCACCGCGAAGAGCAGGAGCAACGAGCCGCCCCCCTGCTTTGCGTGGGGCGATCCGCTCAGCGCGATCGCCCCATCACGTAC
>Ga0209302_10002663_pt1 | contig 10419 bp, 7 predicted proteins | sample ArcOceMetagenome_2_FD_187445 | JGI IMG/M metagenome (GOLD analysis project Ga0209302, IMG submission 187445) | Marine eukaryotic phytoplankton communities from Arctic Ocean - Arctic Ocean ARC135M Metagenome (SPAdes) (version 2) | ecosystem: Environmental > Aquatic > Marine > Oceanic | place... | reverse complement strand
CTGGTCCCGGTTTTCGTTTTGCTGTTGCCCGACATCATGGACGAGGAATGCCTCGAGGACTTCGCTGGCGTCTTCTCCCTGATCGATCGCGAGGGGACGGGATTGATCCCGGAGGCGGCGCTCACGCAGGCGCTGCAGGGCTCCGGGTTCATGGACCTCGCAGCTGCGACAGCCATGGCAGAGGAGCAGGCTGGGCCGATCGACCTGAACGTCTTTCGCGACTGCGTGGTGCAGGCCGTCGAGGCTGCGAGCCGGCGGTCCCTTGATATGCTGAGCTCGAAGCGTGGCGGCGCGGACCGCCTCACCGGATTGCCCACCCTGGGAGCCGCCCTGCTTGGCATCCTCGACGACCTGAAGAAATATGCGCAGGCCGTCAAGGACTTCCGACTGGCGCACAACACCAAGGAGATGTCCGACTCGCTCCAGGCGCGCGAGGAGATGCGGCGGATGCGTGAGATCTCACAGCGGCAGGAGAGCGACCAGCACGGTGTGCAGGAGGCGCACATGATGCAGGCGATGGAGTTCAACAGCGCATGGTCGCAGAACATGACGGAGTTTGAGCGGCAGGCGCGCGAGATCGAGGAGGCGTGCAGCGCGAAGCAGCAGAAGGAGTACGAGGAGTTCCAGGAGAAGCTGCGGCAGAAGATGGGGCGCGGCTACAAGTTCAGCCGCGACCTGTTGCTCATGCGCAAGAGCATCGACACGCTCGCCAATCAGGGGAGGTACGACGAGGCGCACGTGCTCAAGTCCAAGGCGGACCAGCTCGAGAGATGGGAGCGGATGAAGCTCGACAACGAGCACAAGATGCACATGGCCACGAAGGAGCTGCAGATGCGCCAGCAGCAGGAGATGCAGCTCGAGGCACTGCGACGGAGGATCCAGCGGGGGCGTGAGGAGCACAAGGAGCACTGGCTGCTCGGTGCGCAGCGGCTGATGCAGAGCCACCGCAACATGCTCTCCGACCTCAAGAGCAAACAGGCCATCGAGAATGTGCGCGCCGACGTCGCGGTCAAGCTAGACCTGGCCGCCAGCCGGGTGAGTGGCCCGGCCAGCATGGGTATGAAGAAGAACCCCTACCACGCGACGCCCTCCAGAGTCGACTGCGGCACCAGCAGCCGGAGGTGAGGCACGATGTGAGGCGTCGCCGCACGTGACTCCTCACGACCGCGAAACACACGCCCGTGCGGGGAGTGCCTCGCTGCGAGGGTTTGGCTGGCGTGTGTGCGCAAATGTGGGCTGGCAACGCTAGCGCCACTCTCCTTTTTTTGTAATTCGAATTTTACGTTACATACATACATGCACATGTTACATGTTACATGTGCATGTGCATGCACATGTGACATGTGCATGTCACATGTTCACATATGCATATGTGCATGTGCATGTGTGCGTGCACATGTGTGCAGCATGCACATCGCACATGTGCATGTGTGTGCATGTGTGCATGTGCATGTGCATGTGCATGTGCATGTGCATGTGCATGTGCATGTGCATGTGCATGTGCATGATACATGTGCATCAGCAAAGCGGGTCCGCAGGCGCGCGCCCGCCCCGGGCCTCTGTCTGTGCCTATCTGTCTGTGTGTCTGTCCCCGCTCGCAAGTGTGGCGAAAAACCCGCGAAAAAGTGCGCGTGTCGTATTGGTGTACACAACGCAACTTCTGTAAAGTGGAGCTTTACAAGTTTCTCGTCCCAACTGACGTGGATCCAATTCTGTTCCGATGTTTTTCGTCACGCGCCGGCGGCTTGGCGTTCTATCGGCGCGGACCGCGATGAGCCTTGTGCGCGCGCTCGCGCTCGCTCTTTCCTCGTGCTGCTGCGCTGCAAGGCCGCTCTCCGCCATAGTCGTCGGTGGCTCCTCGGGGATGGGAAAGGCAGCCGCCATCGCCGTGGCATCGCGTGGCGGCAGCGTGCTTATCGCGAGCCGTTCGCAGGACAGCTTGACGTATCGGCGGTGGCGATTCGTCTTGCAGTGCCGAACGTCCAGCTGACCACACGGGTGTTGGACGCCAGCGACGAGATGGCCGTCCAGGCCTTTGGAGAGGAGCTGGATACGCACGAGCACCGCTGGGACGTGCTCATCTGTACGGCGGCGGGCAAGGCGCCGCACGGGCCCATCGGCGAGCTGCCCACTTCCGACACGGCCGCCCTGTTCGCGTCCAAGTTTTGGACGGCGCACAATTCGTGCAAGCACATCGCGCCGAGGCTCACTGACGGCGGCGCGGTGGCTCTCACCGCGGGCGTGCTCAACAGGCGGCCCGGCTTGAACTGCTCGCCGCTCGCGGCAGTCAACGGCACGCTCGAGCTCACCCTCCTCGCCCCCAACCTCATCTTCACCCGAACCCGAACCTAAACCGAAACCCGAACCCTAACCAGGCGCGCTCGAGGGGCTCACACGCGCACTCGCGCTCGAGTTCGGGCCGCGGCTGCGGGTGACTCAGCTGCCTGCCGCTAGAACATATCGCCCTCTCGCTTCTCGCTTCTCGCCCTTCTCCTCTCGCTCCTCGCCTAGCCTTAACCCCACGCCGCATGCCGCACGCCGCACGCCCCACGCCCCACGCCCCACGCCCCACGCCCCACGCCCCACGCCCCACGCCCCACGCCCCACGCCCCACGCGGCATGCCACAACAGGGCTACTGCCTCTCCCCCCTCGCAGGTCAACTGCCTCTCACCCGGCTTCTGCGACACCGAGCGCTTCGATGCTATGGCACCGGAGCGCAAGGTGGCGATGCTGATTAAAACCCTAGCCCTAGCCCTAGCCCTAACCCTGATCCTATCCCTAGCCCTACCTCTAGCCCTAGCCTTAGCCCTCGCCTAGCCAGGCGGCGATGCTAACCAACACGGCCACCTCACTCCCACTGCGTCGCGTGGGCCAGCCCGCCGATATGGGCGAGGCGCTCTACTACCTCGTAAGTGCGCCCTTCGTGACGGGCGTCGTGCTCGACTGTGATGGCGGCCACCACATCCGGCAGTACGCCGATAAAGCGTCAGACCCGATGCGGGCGGCGGACTGAGGCTCTCGTGCTTAGTTCATACTTGCACTGGGCAACGCCCTGTGAATAGACTCCAGGCGAACGCGCTCGTCGTTGTTCTCAGCATCCGTGCGGCGCAGTGGCGAAATGTTTATTTGCTGTGGGAACTTGATACTGCGCGCTTGTGGGCGTTTTCTCTGCGCGTGTGTGTAAGAAATATACGGCTTTATTTGAGCCGCTTCCTAGGCTTAGCGTGGCTTACTTGCGGACCCGCGGTCGGAGATAACGTACACATAACACAAATCCTCAAAAGTTCCTCAATCATTGAAAGAGCTAGTTTATCTCGGCGCGCTCCAAACAAATGCCGAAAGAAAGTGTAACGTAATGACTAATTTTAATGTCTTATAACGAAAAAGGAAAATAAATTCCCATTGAAAGAAAGGTCCCAAAAGCCAAATGAGCTCAAAACCTCTAACCTCTTTTGAGTCATGAGTGGCACCCCAGAGACCATCATGCATCAATATTCCTAAAAAAACACGAGCCCAGTTGCACTTGCAGTTCTCTTTTGACATTTGAGCAGTGTGCGTCCCTAAATAAAGCCGTAAAAAGAGAGGTAAAGCCGTTTACAACTAGTAGGGGCAAGGCAAAATACAAGCACTTTTAATACACAGACTGGGAGCTTCAAACAACAAACTAATACTCATTCCGTCGCCGCATCAAGGCGGCTTCGCCCGCGCCCCATGCGCCCCTGTCAAGGCGGCGTGGCCCCCGCCGGTCGCCCGCGCGCCGTGCCCGCGCGCGCCACGGCCGCCGCGCTTGTCCACGGGCTGCTGCTTGTCCTGCCGCTCTATGTCGTTCTTGAGGCGCGCCTCGAGCTCGGCGAGCTTGAGGCTCAGCCCGTTGACGGCCTTGGCGGCCATCTCGTCCTCCGCCTGCTTCTTCTTCTTCTTCTCGCGCGTCTCCTCGGTGCTCGCCTTCTTGAGGAACTGGCCCTGCCCCTGTGCCTTCTGTAGCATCTTGGGCTCGCGCAGCGGGAAGCGCTCGGCGTACGTTAGCTCCACCGGCTCCTCCTCGGCGGCGCTGCCAACGCCCTCACCAGGCGCGCCGCCATCGAGCGCGGCGCCCTCGGCGGCGGCGGCGGCGGCGGCCCGCGCCGCAGCCGAGGGCGCCTTCTTCTCTGGTCCGGTGTAGGCGCGCCACACGCGGATCGTCTGGTCCCACGACGCCGTGATGTACTGCTGCTTCTCGGGCACGTGCAGGATGCAACGCACGGCGTCCGAGTGGCCGTGGTGCTGCTGCACGAGGGCACCGCTGTCCTCGGGCTCGTAGACTCGGATCGCGCGGTCCATCGAGGCCACGATGAGCAGCCCGCGCAGCTGGTCGATCTCGAGCGCTGTGATGGCGTCGCCGGGTGGGCGGATCTCGCCAATGCACTGGCCGTCGGCGGACCAGAGCCGTACGGAGTGGTCGGCGGAGCCGGTGACCCACATGCGTGCTGGCGTGTTCCACTTGACGTGCGTCACGTCTGCAGTATGCCCTAGCAGCACGCCGCAGCACCGCTTGCCCAGCTTGCCCTCGGGCACGCTGCTGCCGCTCTCGGCGGTGTGCGGCTCGACGTCGGTGGTGGCGTCCCACAGCTTGACTCCCTGGTGAGGGTGGGGGTGGAGGCGGTGAGGGTGAGGGTTAAAGCTAAGGGTGAGGGCTAGGGTGAGGGCTAGGGTGAGGGTGAGGGTGAGGGTGAGGGTGAGGGTGAGGGTGAGGGTGAGGGTGAGGGTGAGGGTGAGGGTGAGGGGAAGGGTTAGACGCTGCTCTGAGCACCTGGTCGGCGGAGGCGGTGGCGTACTGCTGTAGCTCGGCTGAGTAGGTCACGTTAAGGATGTAATCGTCATGCGCCATGTTGATGACGTGCGACGTCGTGATGGCGCGCTTGGCCTGCTCAGGGTGAGGGTGAGGGTTAAGGTTAGGGTCAAGCTCAGGGCGACGGTGAGGGTAAGGGTGAGGGTTGGGGTGAGGGTGAGGGTGTGGGTGAGGGTGAGGGTGAGGGTGAGGGTGAGGGTGAGGGCGAGGGTGAGGGTGTGGGTGAGGGTGAGGGTGAGGGTGTGGGTGAGGGTGAGGGTGAGGGTGAGGGTGAGGGTGAGGGTGAGGGTGAGGGCGAGGGTGAGGGTGAGGGTGAGGGTGAGGGTAGGGTTGGGTGATGGTGCGCCATCACCTTGCGTGCGCTGCCCTCGAGGTCCGACTCCTGCTGCTTACCGGGCAGGAGGTCCCACAGCATGAGGGAGAGGTCCCACGAGACCGAGGCGAGTGTGCCGCCGTGGCAGGCGAGGCCACTGACGCGATCGCCGTGCTCGTGTAGCACCTGCTGCCGCGCCTGCTGCTCGCGCTGCTGCTGTTGCAGTGTCATCCCTGGCCGCGCCTGCGCCGCCTCTGCCTTCGCCGCACGCTCCGCTTTGAGGGCCTGCCTCGCCGCCGCCGCCGAAGTTGGCCGCGCGCCGTCGCCACCGCCGCCGCTGTCGCCGTCGCCGCCCCCCTCGCCGCCCCCCTCGCTGCCGCCCTCGCTGCTGCCCTCGCTGCTGCCCTCGCCCTCCTCGGGTGGCCGGATGTCGCCCCCCATCTCGTGCTGAGGCCACAGCCGCACAGTGCCGTCGTCGCCGCCGGTGACGAAGGCGTCTAGCTCCTCGCAATAGAGCGCGCACAGCACCGCGCCCTTGTGCCCGAGGTAGGTCTCGGTCACCGTGTAGAGGAAGGGGTTCATGCGGCTCGAGGGCTCCCACCGCTGCACCTGCGAGTCTGCGCCGCCCGAGAGGAGGACCATTTGTTCCTCAGACTTCTCCAGGCTGTCCTCGTCGCCGGAGACTTCGGGCGTGTAGCAGTAGGCACAGACCTCGACCCAGTCGCGGTGCGAGCGGAGGATGGACGCGGCGCCGAAGGGGTTGTACCTGTAGATTTTCAGCGCCTTGGTGTTGGTGCTCGCGAGGATTTCGCCTGTCTCGTCGATGCGGAAGAGGCGCTGCACGCGCTCCTGGTATATGCATGGTGTGTGGTGAGGCCTCCCCGTTAGCATATACGATGCCACCGAGTACGTGCATGGCTTGTGCATGGCTTGTGCATGGGATGCGCATGGGATGTGCATGGCTTGTGCATGGCTTGTGCATGGCTTGTGCATGGCTTGTGCATGGCGCTCCTTGGCCTCGCGGTTCTCCGCGGCGGTGTTGGCGGTCTGCTGCAGGAAGGCCGTGATGTCTGTGGCACTGCGCGGGTCATAGACAATCGGGTGCGGCGAGTTGGCGCTCATCCACAGCGTCTTGGTGGCTGGCACGTAGCACAGCCCGGTGAGTGTGTCGCTGAAGGAGGTGATCTCGGTGACGCGCGTGCCGTCATTGGCCCAGATGCGCACCCGCCGGTCGAAGGAGCCAGTGATGATCCAGTTGTTGTCCGGGTCGAAGGTCACCTGGTGAGGGGTGGGGATGGGGCTAGGGGTGGGGCCAGGCTCAGGCTCAGGGTTAGGGGTAGGGTTGGAGTTGAGTAGGGGTAGGGCTAGGTAGGGCCGACGCTCACCGCCGAGATGGCGCCGTCGTGGCACTTGTCGTGCCCGCCGATCTTCCAGAGCGAGTCGCGCGTCCCGCCGATAAACGGCTCGGCCGCCGCAGTCGCGCCCTCCTTCTTCTTGCCCTTGGCCTTGGCCGGCCCCTTGCCGGGCCCGTTCCTCGTGTGCGCCAGGTGGTCGGTGTCCCAGATACAGAGCGAGCGGTCGTAGCCGACGCTGAAGAGCTTACCGGAGTCGGTGCAGATGATGCCGCGCACCTGCGACAGGCGATCGCGAGGGTGGAGGTGAGGGCGAGGGCGAGGGTGGCGGTGCTGAGTGGGGGTGAGGGGTGGGGGGTGAGGGGTGGGGGGTGAGGGGTGAGAGCTAAGGCAGAGTCGCCCTAACCACTCGGTGCGGGTTGAAGGGGTGCAGGTTGCAGGCCGCTGTCCTCGCACCGGCTCCTCCCCCTGCAGCGCCGAGTGCGCGTCCCTGAGCAGCGAGTGGAACTTGATGATGGGCTGACCCGCCAGGTTCATGGAGTCGGCGACGACCGTGTACACCCAGATGTGCCCGTTGGCGCCGGCCACCAGGTTCTGCCGGCGCGCGTCCCACTCTAAACAGTAGAGCGGCCCGCTCTGCACTCCGTGGGTCGCCTTGTCGCCCACCTTCTCCTTCTGGAGCAGCTCGCCCTTTTGCCAGACGAGGATGCGGCCGTCGACGGAGCACGAGAACAGCACGGAGGTGCGCGCCTCCTTGAGATACGCGTACGTGAGGCCTGTCACCCAGCCTGCATGCTCCCTCTGCGTGCGCAGCAGCTCACCGGTCTCGGAGAGCCACGCCTTGATCGTCGTGTCCTGTGAGCCGGTGAAGATCTCGCGGCGCTGCGCGTTGTAGGCCACGCAGAGGATCGGCTGCTCGTGCGCTTCCGCAATCACGCGACGCACCTCCATCGCCATGGTGTGAGACGACGCGTGCGTGAACGAACGGCAGAATGGTTGTTCGCGAGCGGACAAAAAAGCTTTTTTCTACGATCGTACCTCGAGGTGGCCTAGATAGATAGATAGATAGATAGATAGATAGATACTAGTAGTATACATCCTCGATATGGCTTTTTTGTCTACGAGCCCACCCCTTTTTGTAGATCTACGAGCCCACCCCTCGCGTCGTCCGCTGCCAGTGCGCACCCTCGGTGCCAACGGGCTGTGCATCCACGAGGTGGCGCCCCGGAGCCGGGCGGATGGAGAGGGATGGTCACGGCGCCTCGGCGCACAGGCCAGCCATGCTGGATGGAATAAAAGGCTGCAGACACATTTTCAATATGTGTGGGGAAATCTGTCTGGTGGTGGGTCTCTTCGGTCTCCCGGCGCGCAGCGCCGGCAATTTTCGGATTTTTTGGGCACAATTTGCAGGTTTCCGGCGCGGAGCGCCGACATTTGTTGGTTGGGCCTTTTACTTACTCTGTTTCTGGTGAAATCCCAGCCGGCTGGAGCGCCGGGAGATTTTGGGGCTTATATGTGTGGCCTCTGTCAAGTTTTCCAACCTGGGGCGCAGGCAGGCGGCGCGCGTGGAGGCAGCCGCCAGGCAGGCGGGCGGTGGAGGAGGAAGCGGCGGTGGCAGCGGCGGAGGCGGAAGCAGCGAGGCGGCAGCGGAGGAGGAAGGAAGGAGGAGCCGCTGAGCTGCATCTGAGGCGACATGTGCCGATGTGCCCGCGTCTCGTGTGCGCGGACGAAAAAAGGGCGAACAAAAACGCCCCCCTGCTGCGACACTCAGTCGAGGCCTTGGCCCTTGGGTGGCTGACTTACTACCCCTGTTTGGGAGCAAAACGGAGTGCGGGGCGGCGGCGGGGGGGGGGCAACCAGGGGTGGGCGATGCCGACGGCGTCACCGAGAGTGTATTCGCGCATGAGCCAGCAACTCACCTCATGCAATGCCGTCGTTACCAGCCGCACCAACTCCACGCCGGAGCGCGCCGATCTGTCCAGCCCGCGGACGCTGTGGAGTGTGCGTGGGCAGAAACCAACGCTGCGGCTCTGGTGCAAATTCCACGATAAACTGGTCAAGGGCGCGGCGACATGGCAACGACCCACAGGCGGTGGCCTGGCGCTGCTTGGCGATAGCATCACTGAATCGTGGCGCGGCACCGAGTTCGGCAGACGCGTGCCACGCGCTGCGGGCGTGCCGCGCGTGCTGCGCGAGACGCTCGGCACCCGCTGGCCCGCCCCACTCGTGCTGGGGATCGCGGGTGACCAGACGCAGCACCTGCTATGGCGGCTGCAGCAGGGCGAGGCGGCCGCATCGTGGACGCAAGCACCCGAGATGCTCTCCGTCCTCCTCATAGGCACTAACAACCTTGGCGCCGGGCAGCGGCCGGCCGAGGCGGCGGCGGGCGTGCTGGCTGTGGCGTCATGGCTGCTGCGGCACACGGCTGGCCGCGTGCTCGTGCTCGCCACGCTGCCGCGTGCCGACGCGTGGCGGCTCCGGCAGCTATGCCCGGCAGCGTGCCGCCGCGAGGGCGCCGAGGAGGCTCTGGGGAGGGGGAAGGTACGAACACGCTGCGTGTGCGACGCGGCGCGCCGACCGCGCCACTCGTTCATGCCGGCCGTGCTGCGGCTCAACGATCTGGTGCGGCCCGCGGTGGTGGCCCTCGGCCACCGCGCCGCGTTCGCCGATTGCGGCGCCGAGTTCGTGGCGCCGCCTGGCTCACTGAAGGCGGGCGTGAGGCGCGAGCTGATGCCTGACGCGTGCGCCGCCTAGCCGCACGAATCATGCGCTGCAGTAGCAAACGCACAACGCCTATGGCAGGGCGTCGAGAGCTCACATGCTACACCGCGGCCGAGCGAACCATGGGTGGAAGCGAAGCCTAGCACTTTAGGCCGAGTAGGCCCTAAGTAGGCCCCAGCCCGCGGCTGACGCGTGTGCGCCCCAACACGGCGCAGGCTCCACCCCAACGCCAGTGGGCATCGGGTGATGGCACGCTGCCTGACCGCCGCCCTCGACCGCTTTGCGTTTGACGGCGCCGAGGTGAGGGGCGCGGAGGGGTGGCGAGGAGAGTGGGCGAGGCGTAGCGTGCCGTGGGCGGGGCGCTGTGGCTGTGACGTGTGAGACCTGAGAGAGCCATTGTTTGTGTATTAACAATAACATGTAGCCTGTGTGTGCTTCATACATCATAGATCATTACTGAACGGGAACCTGAAACCAAGTAACACAGCGGCGATAAGGTAAGTACACAAAGGAATATAGCCAATATATTTATTTATTGATATAGCTTGTCCCGATAGGAAGCATCCGCACAACTGCGGTGCGGCACCCCCCCAAGAGTGGTCACGCGGAACGCGGTTACCGCGTGCGGTAACCGCGTGCCGGACGTGGTCGCCGCCCCCCCCCGCACGCGTGAACCGGACGCGGTCACCGCCCGGTTCACGCGTGGACCGCGCCCGGTTCACGCGTCCCTTCGCGGGGGGCGCGGTTCACGCGTGAACCGCGCCCCCCTCACGCGTGAACCGCACGCGGTAACCCCGCGCCCCCGCACGGTGCGTGAACCTTGTGCCCGCACTCGTGAACCGCACGCGGTAACCGCCCCCCCGCCCGCGTGAACCCGACCCCCGCACGCGGGAACCGTGCCCTCCGCACGCGTGAACCGTGCCCTCCGCACGCGTGAGCCGTGACACGAACCGGGCGCGGTCGTGGCACGCGTGCGGGGGTCGTCGGGTTCACGCGGGCGGGGGGGCCGGGGGCGCGGTTACCGCGTGCAGTTCACGCGGGCGGGGGCACGGTGTTCACGCGTGCGGTCTGCGGTAACCGCGTCATCATGCACGCGTAAAGCTTTATATATAGTCTTCTCGGGCACTTCGCGGGCGCAGCTCGCGTTTAAAAACGTTACATTTTAGAGGAGATCTGTCCCACCCAGGGGTGCACCACACCATTC
>Ga0209302_10002661_pt1 | contig 10423 bp, 7 predicted proteins | sample ArcOceMetagenome_2_FD_187445 | JGI IMG/M metagenome (GOLD analysis project Ga0209302, IMG submission 187445) | Marine eukaryotic phytoplankton communities from Arctic Ocean - Arctic Ocean ARC135M Metagenome (SPAdes) (version 2) | ecosystem: Environmental > Aquatic > Marine > Oceanic | place... | reverse complement strand
AAAGTGGCGTGAGCTGTTTTTGTTCGCTTTTTTACGGTGATGCCGTTGTTGCATTCCCCTCTCTCACGTGATATTTCTGTTTTGTCATTTTTTGTGATTTGTGGAAAAAGGCGCGCTAGTATATGATTTTTTCACGCGCGAAAAAAATTGTCGTTTTTTTCTTACTAGTACGTCACAGTACGTATAATACTTTCATATGCTCAATACGTTTGATTCATACTACCAAAAGATATGATCTCAAAAACCAAGAGAAAATGAGTTTTTTTTTATTTTGCTTGTTGCTTTACTGGGCCTTCCGTTAGTTTCAATAGGAACTAATATAGCTCTAAAATCGTCAGTCGTGGTTAAAAAAATTATTGCTAGGTTGGAAAATGAAACGTTAAAAACCGTAAATAAAGGCGCGCAAGTTGGTCAACAGCATTTTTCGGCGATATAATTATTTAAGGGGAGGGGATAAAATTGAGACATATTAGGGGTAAAAAACAAGGGAACAAGCTCTTCCCTTGTTCGTCAAACAAGGGAACACGTTGTTCCCTTGTTTGTCAAACGAGGGAACACGTTGTTCCCTTGTTTGTCAAACGAGGGAACAAGGTGTTCCCTCGTTGTTCAAACAAGAACAAGGATTTCCTTGTTTCGTGTTTTCCTACCACCGTAAAACCTCGTACAAAGAAGAAAAACACGTCAAAGAAAGAAAGAAAAATACACAACACAAGAAAGAAAGTAAGAAGAAAGAAAGAAAGAAAGAAAGAAAAACACGATACACACAACACACACTACACACACTACACAAGAAAGAAAATGGAAGGCAATATAGAAGAAGAAGAAATTCCTGCTGGGAACACCGGACTTACTCATATCGTTACAGATGAAGAAATAATGATGTTAGGTCTCTTAACAGTCAAATACGATGAAGAGCAGCTACGGAGATGTGGCGATAAAACAAATCAGTATCGGTTCAAAGTTACGTTTGGGGTTACACCGACAACAATGTGTAGAATATACGAAGATCTCCAAACCTCAACTGCGGAAGATACAAGTACAAACCCACCACGATCAATGCGTCTCAAAGGAACATTAACTAATTTAAAATGGTACTTGCGGACTGTTTATTACTTGAGGAAATATCCTACAGAAGACGACATTGATAGAGTACTGAAAATGAATAAAGGATGGGCTCGAACAAATATATGGGATTTAATCGAAAAGATTCAATATCTCCAATTCAAGAAGATTACTTGGCCAGATGAGTTAGGTGGTGAGGATATATGGATTATGACAATCGATGGCACGCACGTGTGGCTGTACGAGCCTGGACATGAGGAATTTTCTCAGGATAGTGATTACTACAGTCACAAGTTTAACAAAGCAGGGATGAACTACGAGCTTGGAATCGCTATTGCCTCTAGGAAATTAATTTGGATGAAAGGGCCTTACAAAGCAGGAAAGAACGACCTGCAGATTTTCACTGGTGGTGGTTTAAAGGCGAGACTGCTACAACTAAAAAAGAAAGGAATCGGAGATGGGGGTTATTCTGGTCATCAAGAGGCTATCTCGTCGCCGAACACTCACGACTCTCGTTCAGTCAAATTGTTTAAATCAAGAGCACTAAAACGACACGAAGGCTTTAATGGAATGACAAAGAGTTTTCAAATTCTTCGAGAACGATTCCGACACGGACCAGGTAAAATTGGAAGAGCTTTCGAAGCGGTTGCTGTTATTTGCCAATACAAAATTGAAGCGGAAGAACCATTGTGGGACGTTCTTGTTGAAGATGTTCTTAAAGAAGACGTAGAAGAAGATTCAGATAGTGACATGGAAGACATCGTCACCGACGGCGAAGATGACGAGATTGAGGAAGATGATGAGGAAGATGAAGATGACGACAAAAGGATTGAGGAAGATGATGACGAGGAGTAGATTAAGGACATGATAACTCTAGTTATAATTTTTATAGTCTTTACGTAATATTTTACGTAATACTTTCTTGTTTTACTAGTATCTCTACGTAATACTTTCTTCCTTTCTTATATACTAGTAGTTATCTACGTATTATTGATTCTTTTCTTGATCTATACATGATATTGCTTCACGTTATTTCTTCTTACACATATGTTGTTCCAGCTCATCAAGAATAGCACCCGCCTCCGTGAGAGTTTTTATAGGATCGACATCTAAGGAAGAGTCAGATTGACCATCATCAAATGAACTAAAGGAATTATCACTCCCCCCTAGTAGAAGTCATTCCATCATTGCCTTTTCAGCAGCATCACCTTGATCTAAGATTAGGTCTACGATATCTTGATCTTTATCTTCATGAAGTGCACCGCTTGCAATGTCTGTCCACATACCTGCACTTTGGGCAACGGTACGTTGGCCTCGCATACTGCGGCGAAGAGTAGGTGTACCTGCTAGTGCCGCCGTTCTAACTTCTTTACCTCCTGTTACTTCTGCCGCCGCTTTAACCTCTTCAACTCCTGTTGCTTCTACCGTCGCTGTAACTTCTTCACCTCTTGTTGTAACTACCGTCGCTGTAACTTCTTCACCTTCTGTTGTGGTCGTCTTAGATTTATTTTCGATTCTTTTCTTAAAAACCAACTCACTCCTCTTCTTAGAAAGATTATTTATTTGTGCATTAATCCTCTTGTCCCGTTGGACACCCAAATTGATTGTTCGACCTTCTCTATCGTCAAGGGCTCTTTCCTTGCGATCGTCCCCAGGACGAACCTCAAACAAAGTACGAGCAGTAGTGTACTCGCGTGCCTTGGATGGTTTGGGATGAGAGGGTTGTACAAATGCTGCTGAGGATTGTACAACTAATGCTGCTGCTCCAGTAGCCTTTTCTTCTTGTTCACGACGAAGCTGGTCGTTCGCTTGTTGTTGCTGATGAAGCCGGTCGTTCTCTTGTTGTTGCACAAGTTGTTCACGACAAAGCCGGTCGTGTTCTTGTTGTTGCTGATGTTGCACAAGGTCTTGTTGTTGTTGCTGCTGTTGCACAAGGTCTTGTTGTTGTTGCTGCTGTTGCACAGATGACACAGATTTTCTTTGCTGAAACTGCGAAAGGGTTTCAGAAAGACGCCATTTTGCTTCTTTCGTGGCTTTCTTTTCTTCAACAAGTTCTAGTGCAAGTTGGCTACACTGACGATCTTTATGTTCTTGTGCTTCGCGACTGGCTATCTTTTCTTGAACAAGTTCTAGTTCAGTTTTACGACGCAATTCATCGAATTGGCGACGATCTTCCTCAAGATTTTCTTTTAGAATTTGTGCTTGACGACGGTTTTCTTCCAATAGACGACGATCGTTTATAAGACGATCTTGTCGATCTTGTGCTTCTATCTTATCTTCAACGAGTTTACGACGCTCTTCATTAACAATAGCAAGACGATGCTTCATCATTCTACGATCTTGTTCATCTTCGAGTCTACGTTTGGTTTCTTCATCTTGACGAGGGTTATCGACCGACTCGTCATCAGCCATTTCCTCATCCTCTTCCTCCTCCTCTTCCTCCTCCTTCTCTACATTAGTAGCTACAATAAATAGAAAGTAATAGTTTTCGTGAGAACAAATAATATTAATATTACTAAAATTAAAAATACCACAACATGTATTACGCACCTAGAGAAGGGTCTTTAATGACAAATTGGTGTTTCGCTGCCATGGTAAGCTGTGCCAAGTTATCAGTGGCTGATTCGACAGAAACTTCTAGGAGTTTGATAGTTTCTGGAATAGCAACGCGGAATTCCAGCGAAATGAGGGGCACCTTTGTACCAGTACCAGCCATAAACTTCCACTGGGTTTTCAAGGTTTCTTGAGCGACGAGGGTATACTCGCCGGCCCATGACATAGATGGATTTCCTTCTTCGTACATCATAGCTCCATTGCTATTGAGGATGGTGTACTTATTAGTAACCTTCCAAGGTAACTTGATAGAGAACTTGTTGACAAGATTTTCCTCCTGTCCAGATCTTATGAGTGTTTTCATTCTCGTCGCCATCTCTTTATGCTTGTTTGCGGTATTTTCAGCAGAGGCTTCTTTGCCGTACAGGCCAACAGTATTGTATTGCGATTGCCGATGCATCGGAGTCTTCACGATGATACGATCTCCTGAAGCAGCAATCAAAAGACCATGACGACGTGCAACATAGTCATCGGGATCGCTGATAGGTAATGATGTAACAAGATAGTCGATTGCCTTATTTCCATTACTAATTGTATGTCCTTCTTCCATATGGAAAGACAAGCCCATGATTCCGATATTTTCTGGACGTTCAAGGTCCTCTTTGGTTAGAGTATGAATATCGAAATTAGTAGTCATCTTGGGAAATGTTGGTTTGTTTAGGAGGCGAGTTTTTTTTGAAGGCGTTATTATTGTAGATGGCGGCAACAAAGGAGGTAAAGAGTTGTGATATTCTTCTTTCGAGACTGGTTTTGATCTACTGAGATTAAGTTATGAGAAATTACAATTAGGCTCTTGAGTGTGAGAAACAACGGAAGTAGAAGACACAAGAGTAAACGGAAACGAACACAATAGGAAAACGGAAAACTTACATTGTGTTGCTTGTAATCTGGGCTGGAGGTGTATTTACAGCAGGAGGAGTGGGAAGAATCTTGGCAGAGTGTAGACTACAAGTGATATCAAGAGTGTGTAGAAGTTCGTTATATCTGTTTTCTTTGTAGTAATTATTGTACCAGTACTTTACGGTATCTGTTGCTTTACGACGACGAGAATCACCACGTGGACCAAATAGAGCAGGAAATTTATCTAGCAATGGTTTGAGAAGTTGTTCCTTTTCGTTCTGTTTGTTACGGTACTGATCTATACCACCGTTCCTTTCAATTTGTTGTAGCAAGGTCTTTTGAGCGATTTGAGATAATCCGCTTGTATAGTTTTGCATTTTGACAAAACAAATTATGAGCCGAAGCTGTTGCTTTCAGCTACATTTTATATATACACGGCAGATAGCGTAGCAAACGCAACAACCTGGGAGACTATTCATTTCCCATGACTGTAAAAACCGTTGCTACTCACAACATGCTTTATCGTTTCTTGTCCTGTATTGATGTTGTTGCTACACTCACAACATGTGCTTTGTGTTTCGTTCTTGCTCCTACCTTCCTTCCTCTATTTGAAATGAGCGAAATTTACGCGAGCTAGGCGCGAAGAAAAATGTTCACAACATGTGCTTTGTGTTTCGTCTTGCTCCTACCTTCCTTCCTCTATTTGAAATGAGCAAAATTTACGCGAGCTAGGCGCGAAGAAAAATGTTCTTCACGCGTGCAAAGCTGCGCCATAAAACGAAAATGCGCAAAACCCGCGAACTAACAAGAAAAGAAGGTATCCACTTGTTTTGTCCCATGAGACAAAATTGTCACAAGACAAAAAAGTTCTTTCAACATGGCGAAGAAAAAGAATTCATTGCGTGCTGGTATAGAAGCCGAAGCCGATATCCTCACCAAGATGATAAGACCAAAGGTAGCGGTACCTCATAAGGACCATAGAAGTCGTGTCGTTTTAATTGATCGCGTTGAAGAAAAGGGTAAATACCGTTTTACCTTCCATTTTGTTGGTGCCGACGAAACTCAGTTTAATGGATCTGCTCAATATGTCAGTATTATTAAAGAAGGCGATCCGTTACTCTTTTTTAGTGTCATTGAGACGAACAACAACAACAACAACAACAACAACGACAAATTTAAGGAACCGGAGATAGGCTGGGCAAAATCAAGAGCAAGGAAATTGCTTTATATGGATGTGAAGACAGGAATGGTGCCTTTAGATGCCATGGTAGACCGGAAGAGAACCACGGATAACAAGGACGTCTTCATAATGCATGAGGAGTATGCTTCTTGGAGCTATAAGAAATTTTCAAGTAGATTGGCAGGCATACGGCGTATTATCAAAACAAAGAATGGCAGAGCAGAAGACGATCAGAAGGCTTTTGATAAATTTGTCGAAAACAATGAAGTATCAACAGTGAGTCACAAAGGATACATTCAATGGCAGGGATCAGACGCACAACGGCTGTTGAAAAAAGATATCAAGGATGGGACATTGGAGAAGTATACGAAAGAGAACTATCCTAAGAATCATAAGATGCAATTTTGGCTAACAAGACCAGAATACTACGATGAGTTTCCTTTGCCGGTCTTCCGTGATAAGATCAGGCAGGAAATTGGTTCGGCAAAGTACATACATACGTTGAAGGTTAGGGGAAAGCAAGCCACATATAAATACAATTGAATTATCTCTTCATTCTTTTATTAGAATTAAATTATTACTATAATAATAATTATTATTAACATAGATATCATACCACACTATTAGTATGGTGATTACTTCATTTTATTATTATTTTTTCAAGCAAAATGATCAACTTTTTGTATTCTTTACACGGCGGTGGAAGCGGCTACGGAGGAAGGATGGTGTATGTGCAGTTGCAGTTGCTTCAATCTCCATCGGCGAAAAGCTATGACCAGTTGTAGCAATATCATCTTGCGAGGAAGAAGAAGAAGAAGAAGACGAGGTAGTGTGGTTCTCTTCATATGGGTCGGAATGATCACGATATTGAATGATTTGAACATCTTCGTATCTTCCACCGAGGAAAGTATCATCAACTTTCCCAATACGAATTTCATTTTCTGAAAATTGAGCTAGTACTGCTCCGAACATTTTGCCAACATCCTTGGCAATATCTTGTGATGATACTGGAAATTCTGCGGATAAACGAACAAATGTCTTTCCATTCGAATCATAACATGTCACTTTTAGTTCACCCTCGATTGAAGTTTTCTTTTGATGTGTGTTTGATTTTGGTTTATCAGGATGCCACCATTCTTTAATATAGTTCGCAAAGTAAGTTAACATGATCTTAACAGAATTATTTTTTTATGAGGACGCAACTCTTTTGTTGAAGGAAAATTTATTCAAAAGCGACCGTTAAGCAAGTAGCGATGTATTTCTTATGTTTTCTTATGTCCGTTTGTTATCGCTAGTAAAATAGTACAAAAGAAAACTTGAAATATCGCGTGACTACTTCAATCTTATATGGTAATTATGACACTTCACCGTTATTATATTTCATCACACATACAACATGCCAGTATAATAATGATAAGAAATGAGATACATTTTCGTGCATAAATTATATATTATTATTAGGTAATGATAAATCTACAAAATACCAATATAGTAGACTATTCGTTCGTTCGGTAATCTTCGTCTTGTTCTTGTTCTTGTTCTTGTTCTTGTTCTCCTTCTATGCTATATTACTACTATTCTGAATATGTCCCGTACCGCGAACGCAACAGTAGCAACTTCGTGTGTGTGATAGGAGGAACAATACTCGTTAGGCCCCTCATTTCTTCGCCCGCTTATTCTTCTTGGATGTACAGCTTTTTGTATGGTTAGTAAATCCTTTGGTTGCGTAAGTTACTGAACAAAAGGGACAAAATAACTTGCCTGATTCATCATCTTTCTTTAGTACATAAGCATACCAATGGTCTTCGTTAATTTTTTCTTCTAACAAAAGTTGTGCAATTGTAAACGAATCTTCTCCTGGAGGTCCAATCTTTTCTGTAATTAATGAACCTTCTTTTTCTCTACCTTTTGCAGTATATGTTAGCTTCACCCTGACCTTCAATTCATCTACGGGTGGCTTATTGGTTGTTGTAACCGCTCTATTTGCCGGTGGCTGCATCGCATACGAATTATTATGTTGATGCGCTCTATTTGCCGGTGGCAGCATCAAATTATTACGTTGATCGATCAACTGTTTGCAGCTAACTGATGCGGGTGGAAGCTTCCTTTTTCTTCGGCCTTCTTTAGCTTTGGTGATTGCCGTAAACAAGTTGGGAAGATTTTTGAATATCATGTTGCTTACCCATAAATTGAATAATAAAAGAGTATCAAGATAATTAACGTTCTCCACTTCCATCGCAGATGACGTTTGTATAAGTTCATAGAAAGTAGTTACAAGAATATTATCGGATTGAACTAGGTTTACCAGTTCTTGCTCATCGTGTAATACCTTCAGTAAATCAGTATTGCTCCTATCTGCTTGTTCAATTGGGAAAAAAGAAGAAGGATCGTCATCAGGGCTGCGGTCGTTGAAGCGTTTAGATATAATACCGACAAATTTCTCAATCTTCGTAAGGGTATCAAGTGGGTACGTCCTTCCTGATTTGATTGCATGGGCAAGAGTTGTAGACCGAGTCGTCAATTCAACTTTTTGATCTTCTACCAAAGTTCGTAGTTGATCATTGTTCTTTTTCTCTTCAGATAATTTGTCTTCAGCCGTCTTCAGCTTTGTTTCGTTCTCGTTTGCTTTATCGTTGAGTTCGCTAAGCTTCTTCATGAGATCGATATTCTTTTGATTCTCTGCTTGTTTAAATTCTTGATGTTCTGTATTGACTCTCTTCAGATCATTTTCTAAACCTGTCAGTTTAATATTTTGATCCTCTAACTGTTTATTATTATAAGTTATGATTTTTTTATCACGAGCTGATGCTGCCTTCAATTCTTCGTTGGAAGCTTTCAAGTTCTTTGCTGCTTCTTGTATGGACGCGTTGGCACCTTCTAATTCTTTCTTCAATTCTCTTAGCCTCTTTGCCTGTTCCGTCGACATATCCATCGAAGAGGAAAGCTCGAGTTTCAATTCTTCAAAGTTCTTTGCTGCTTCTTGTATAGACACGTTGGCACCTTCTAATTCTTTCTTCAATTCTCCTAGCCTATTTGCCTGTTCCGTCGACATATTCTTCGAAGAGAAAAGCTTGAGTTTCAATTCTTCAAAGTTCTTTGCTGCTTCTTGTATAGACACGTTGGCACCTTCTAATTCTTTCTTCAATTCTCCCAGCCTATTTGCCTGTTCCGTATACATATTCTTCGAAGAGGAAAGCTCGAGTTTCAATTCTTCTAATTCTTCCTTCAATTTTCGTTCTAGTTGTCGCTTTGACTCTACTACTTCGTTAAGCTTGTCTTCTAGAATCTTTGCCTGTTCCAGCCTCTTTGCCTGTTCCGTCGACATATTCTTCGAAGAGGAAAGCTCGAGTTTCAATTCTTCTAATTCTTCCTTCAATTTTCGTTCTAGTTGTCGCTTTGACTCTACTACTTTGTTAAGCTTGTCTTCTAGAATCTTTGCCTGTTCCAATCCTCCGACTAAGATAGCTCGCTCTCTATCCTCCGAAGAGGAAAGCTCGCTTTTATTTCTTCTGATTCTTTCTTTTAATTCTTTCTTCGAATCTTCTAGTTTCTTTGCCTGTTCATTCTTAGATGCGTCGAGGCGTTTTATCAAATCTTCCAGTGTCTTTACATGTTCCTTCAAAGAAGAAAGCTCGCGTTCTTTTTCTTCTAATTCTTCCTTCGAATCTTTTAGCTCGAGTTCTTTTTCTTCTAATTCTTCCTTCGAATCTTTTAGTTTCTTCTTAGACGCGCCGACGTGTTCTACTAATTTTTCCTTCAAACCTTCTAGTGTCTTTACATGTTCCTTCAAAGAAGAAAGCTCGCGTTTTTTTTCTTCTAATTCTTTCTTCGAACTCACTAATAATATTTCTCTTTTAATCAACATAGTTTTCGATAATTCTTTGGAGTCTGTAGCATTCTTGAGCTTCAATGTAATTTCTTCTTTTTCTTCTTTAGCCATTTTGATCTGCTGCTGCTGTTGCTCATGTTGCGCTTGTTGTAGTTTACGATGCTGTTGATCAAGTCGATCAGCTTGTCGGGAAGAGCTTTGTAGTTTCAAAATCAACTTAAATTTTTCTTGCCTAAGACCGTACAACTCATTGTCTTTCATTGACAATTCCCTCTCCTTCTGATGGACCCTCTCCTTCAAAGATTCTTTACTCTCTTCCATGTTGACTGTCAACCCTTTTCTCTCTCGTTGAATGTAGTTTATTATTACTTTGTACTTTTAAACTTGTACAGATGCGTTTTATGCGAAAGTCTTAGAATAGCGTCCAAGTAAAACAAACACTCATCATGTATCATGTAGTAACGACAGGCCCAGCGTGGACCACCGAAATGTAGTAAATACATCACGACAGGCCCAGCGTGGACCGCCGAATAACATAGGCATCGTGTGTGCACAAGAGACAAGAGCAAGTGGTATGTTCTTGTGTTCTTGTTTTACAGGCCCAGTAGGCATCGTGTGTGAACGATCTGTTGTGGTTGTAGAAGATAATTCACAAGAGACAAGAGCAAGTGGTATGTTCTTGTGTTCTTGTTTTACAGGCCCAGTAGGCAGCGTGTGTGAACGATCTGTTGTGGTAGTAAAAGATAATTCTTCTTATGTTCTTGTTTTAGTACATCTAGGCAGCGTGTGTAATAATAGCGTACAAAAAAACACGAAACAAGGAACAACAAACAAGGGAACAAGGTGTTCCCTCGTTTGACAAACAAGGGAACAACGTGTTCCCTTGTTTGTCAAACGAG
>Ga0209302_10002659_pt1 | contig 10427 bp, 4 predicted proteins | sample ArcOceMetagenome_2_FD_187445 | JGI IMG/M metagenome (GOLD analysis project Ga0209302, IMG submission 187445) | Marine eukaryotic phytoplankton communities from Arctic Ocean - Arctic Ocean ARC135M Metagenome (SPAdes) (version 2) | ecosystem: Environmental > Aquatic > Marine > Oceanic | place... | reverse complement strand
CAAGCAGCTCACGTCGCTCAACTTGGGTAGCTGCAACAAGATCACCGACGCGGCGGTAGTGGCGGTCGCCTCAGGGTGCAAGCAGCTCACGTCACTCGACTTGTGTCACTGCAGCAACATCACCGACGCGGCGGTGGTGGCGGTCGCCTCGGAGTGCAAGCAGCTCACGACGCTCAACCTGGCTCGCTGCGGCATGATCACCGACGTGGCGGTGCTGGCGGTCGCCTCAGGGTGCAAGCAGCTCACGTCGCTCGACGTGTGTCACTGCAGCAACATCACCGACGCGGCGGTAGTGGCGGTGGCCTCGGGGTGCAAGCAGCTCACGTCGCTCGACCTGTTTAATTGCAGCGAGATCACCGACGCGGCGGTAGTGGCGCTGGCCTCGGGGTGCAAGCAGCTCACGAGTCTCCACCTGAGTGGCTGCAGCAAGATCACCGACGTGGCGGTGGAGGCACTGGCCTCGGGGTGCAAGCAGCTCACGACGCTCCACCTGCGACCTGCGTGGCTGCTACAAGATCACCGATGCGGCGGTGGTGGCGGTAGCCTCGGGGTGCAAGCAGCTCACGTCGCTCGACCTGTTTAATTGCAGCAACATCACCGACGCGGCGGTAGTGGCGGTGGCCTCGGGGTGCAAGCAGCTCACGTCGCTCGACCTGTTTAATTGCAGCAAGATCACCGACGCGGCGGTAGTGGCGCTGGCCTCGGGGTGCAAGCAGCTCACGACGCTCAACCTGGGTTGCTGCGATAAGATCACCGACGCGGCGGTGGTGGCGGTCGCCTCGGGGTGCAAGCAGCTCACGTCGCTCCACCTGCGTGACTGCCGCAAGATCACCGATGCGGCGGTGGTGGCGGTAGCCTCGGGGTGCAAGCAGCTCACGACGCTCAACCTGCGTAACTGCAGCAAGATCACCGACGCGGCGAAAGCGACGCTGCAGCAAGATCACAGAATCTACGTCGAAAGTTAACCCGCCCGATGCACTTATCCCGGATTCCCGGTGGTAGATATCCGTGTCATGCCATCAGCCATCTTTAGCGGTAACAAAGCTAAATTCACCAAAGGTTTAACGCGACTCGCGACCGAGCAATCGCTACCCTATGCCACAGTTACACAACCGAACACAGTACGCAACCAGAGACCGCGCAGTCCTCAGTGTGAGCATTGTCCGCTGCTTTTTTCGTTACTTCGGACTCCTCGTCGTGCCGTGAGATTGCGGTCCGCTGTATGCGCTGTCGCATGGTGGCGTCACTGCGGCACTGCGCGTTGTTAGTCTTCGTCGCTGCCGCTTGCGCAAGCAGCGATACCACCAAGCCGAGGGCGTGGGGCCGTCCCAAGAAGCAGCAGCAGCCGCAGGTGCAGCAGCTGGCTCAGCTGCAGCTGCGGCAGCGCGCCGAGCTGGAGAAGGCGGCGGACACGGCGGGGGCAGAGGCGGGCTGGGCCGCGTCGGACGCCGAGGAGGAGGCCGCGGCAGCGCAGCGCGATTTGCAGGCGGAGGCGGCCGAGGTGCGGATCGATTCGGAGCGCCTGCGTGGCGGTGCGCTCGACGAGTTGCACCAGAGCGGAGTCCTCAGCGAGGCGGCCAAGCCGAGGTTGTTGAGCCGTCCCAAGAAGCAGGAGTCTCAGGCGCAGCAGCTGCGGGCGCGTGGCGCGGCGATGGCCGACAGAGCAGCACGGCTACGTGGCGGTGGGCTCGGTGAGTTGTACCAAAGTGGAGTCCTCGCTGCCGTCGCCACGCCAGCGGCGGCCTCTGCCTCCGCCCTGGCCGTCTTGCTCGCCCGTGCCGGAGCGTGGCATCGGCCGAGTGCGCTGACTAGCCAAGCTGCCCTGGCGTTGGGGAGCGCGCTGGTCCTTGGCGCGACGCTTGCGATGCAGGGCGAGGCGACGACCGCCGTGCTGGTGGGTGCGTGCACGCTCCTAGGTGCGGCGTTTGCGCTGCTCGGCGGCGCGGCGACCGAGGCAGGCGACGGCGAGGAGCGGGCCTCGGCGGACCGGGTCACACCTGCCGTGTGCGCGCTGGCGCTGTGCCTTGCTGCGCCTGCATTGCTATCGCTACTGCAGCAGCCGGGGGCGCGGCTTGCCGAGGCTGCGGCGGCCGCCACCGTCAAGGCCGCCGTCAAGGGAAGAAGGGGGATGAAGGTCGCCGAGGCCGTGGCGCGCTCGCCGCTCGATGGTATGCGCTGTGCGATGCAGCTCACCGTGCAGCCTCTGGCGGCCGTCGGGGCGGGGTGCGCCCAGGTGGTGCTACTCCATGAGCTAGCGCGCAACGCAACGGCCTCCCAGGCGGCGGCGGCGGCGGGCGCGCCGCTGCGCTTCGCGGTGCCGCTGGTGGCCGCGGTGGCCCTCGCGCGGTCTCCCGCCGAGCTCGCGCTGGTCGCTTGGCTCGGCGGCGCGGGCGCGCTCTCGCACGCAGCCTTCGGCGCGGGCGGCCGCGCGGTGGCGCCCGCAGTGCTCGGTGGCGCGCTCGGCGCCGCAAGCGTGGCGAGCCTACTCCCCCTCGATGACGCCTCGTCGTGGCAGCTCTGGGCGTGCCACGCGCTTGCCTCGCTGGCCGCCTGCGCGCGCCACGCCTCGCCGCCGGCTGCCGAGCCGACGGCGGCAGCCGCCGCGGCGGAGGGCTCGGCGGCTGCCTTGGCGGAGCAGGGCGGGCAGCCTGCCACCGCGCCGCCGCCCGCCGACGTCAAGGGCGTGCGCGCCGCGGCGATGCGTGTCGCGCCGCTGCTCGCGCCGCTCGCGTGCGCGGGTGCGGCAGCGGCGCTGGGCGACGGCTACGGCGTTGGCCTTGCTGCTGTGCGCCCCACCCCGCCTGATGCTCACCCTCGCCCGTGCCGCCCCCGCCCTGCCCTCTCTCACGCTCACGCTCAAGCTCGCCCCCACCTTCGGCCCCAACCCTATGCTCACTTGCTTACCCCCTTCCCCACTCCCACTCCCACGCTCACAATCACGCTCACCTCTACCCCTGCCCCGCAACCAGGTGGGCTTCGCCGCACACCCCGCCGCCGACGGCAGCGCCGCCGCACTGCTCAGCACCGCCGCTCTCGCATGCGCGCTCTTCGCGCAGGGCGGCGGCGCCGTGGCCGCGGCGAAGGCGCCGCTGTCGACCGGGCTGGGCGCGCTGGGCGGGCTCTTGCTGGGCGGCCTTGTCTCGAGCGGCGCCGCGGCGCGGCTGCTCCCCGCCGCAGGTCAGGCGGCCGCCGACTTCCAGGCGGCGCTCGGCGTGGGCGTGCCCGCCGCGCTCTGCGCCATGCTCCCTGCGCCGGCGCGCGCGGCGGCGTTTGGCGGCGCGTGCGTTGCTCAGGCCGCCGGCGCTGCGACGCTCGGCAGTGGTGGCGCGCTGCCCGACAGTGGCGCGCCGAGCAGTGCAGCGTGGCTGACGCAGCCGCAGCTCGGCGCGTTGCTCGCGCTCGCCATGCACCGCGCCAAGCGCTGCGCCGCGCCCGCCGGTGGCGCCGCGCCCACCGGTGGCGCGGCGCTGCTGCTCGGTGTGAATGTGGCACTCCTTGCCGGCCTCGTGCTCCTGCGCCGTGCTGCGCCGCCACGCGACGCACCGGCGACCGCCGCACTCAGCGCCGCCGGTGCGGCCGAGGCGGGTGTGGGCCGCGCAATCGCTGCGGCAGTCGCGCAGCGGCAGCAAGCCACGCAACTCGCGCCGACCGCGCCGCCCGCGCCGCCCGCGCCGCCTGCGCCGCCTGCGGTGGTGGAGGCCGGCGAGCAGCGAGAGCTGCCGGCCGTGCCGCCGGCGACCGCGCCGGCGGCCGTGCCAGCGCCCCCGAAGAAAAAGTCGCGCGGCTTCTTCGGGTGGGGCGCGAGCAAGGGCGACGACGCCGACGACGCTAACGACCCGGCGGCGGCGGCGGCAGCGGCGGCGGCGGCGGCGGCGGTTGCAGCTGGGCAGGAGGCAGAGGAGGACGCGGTGCAGGCGGAGACAGAGGCAGACATGGATGAGGAGGCAGAAGTTGAGGAGGACGTCGTGGAGGAGGACGAGGAGGACGAGGAGGACGAGGAGGACGAGGACGAGGACGAGGACGAGGACGAGGAGGATGAGGACGAGGAGGAGGAGGAGGAGGAGGACGACGACGACGACGACGACGACGACCAAGTGGACGAGGAGAGAGCGGAAGAGGCTGCGGAAGAAGAGGAGGCGAAGGAGGAGGAGGAGGAGGAGGTTGATGACGACAATGAGGACGACGACGAGGCTGAGGACGACGAGGCGGAGGCAGAGCAGGCGGAGGCGGGGGATGAGGATGATGACGACGGCGGCAGCGGCGACGACGATGGCGACGACGACGACGCGGATGAGGTAACGGAGGAGGCGGAAGCGGAGGAGAAGGAGGCGGGCGAGGCGGGCGAGGCCGAGGAGGCGGAGGAGGCCGAGGAGGCGGAGCAAGCCGAGGAGCGGGTGGGCGAGGCGGAGCCAGCCACGGAGGAGGTGGAGGAGGCGAAGGAGATGGAGGCGCCGCCGAAGGAGCCAGAGACGGCAGAGCAGGTGCAGGTGCAGGAGCAGAGTGACGACTGGGGCGAGGAAGGCGAGGATGATTGGGGCGAGGAGGGTGAGGAGGGCGAGGAGGGCGAGGAGGACGCGGAGTGGGGCGAGGAGGACGACGGGGGCGAGGAGTATGACGAGGGCGAGGAGGGCGAGGAGGGCGACGATGACGACTGGGGCGAAGAGGGCGATGACGACGAGTGAGACGTCGCTCTACTACCATGTCTGCTACAGAGAGGCGAGCCTGCACGGTAAGACCAGGTGAATAGCGCATCTCTCGAGACTTTCGGCAATAAAAATCGCGTCCGCGTAATATAAACTCGCCGCGAGTACAGTAGGTGCCTCCGGTGTAGGCCGTCCCATTTGAGTGCGTGTGTCGTGTCGGCACCCCTCCGGCGCATTAGTAAAATATGTTTGAAGCCCGCCCCCTCACGAGTCACGTGGGCGCTGTGAATCAGGCTGTGTGTTTTTCTAAGCAAAGCTCACTACACTTTCGCAATAAAGAAGAGGAATAATCTACCAGTAGTGGTTTCACATACTACACGACTTCGTATGCTACGCAATGCTTCTTCTTCCTCTCTTCTTCTTCTTCTTCTTCTTCTTTCGCAAAGTTTACACCCCGAACTCAGAGACTTGCGAGTTCGTGGGTGTAAACTATCTGGTGCGCGCGGCCGATCGCCCTGGTGGCGGCCGACCGGATGTTCCGCAGGTGGGACAGCAGCGGCAGCCTCTCCAGCCTGATCGGCCGCAGCAACAGTGGTGGTGGCGGCACCGGCACGGACCGGAGGCCAGAGTTGCAGCGTGCGCATAGTAGTGGCTACGCGCACACACACGTGTCTCCAGAGCAGCTGGCTACTGTGGACGACTCGCCGATGCTGCGCCGCTCGCTTCAAACCTACCTGAGCAACGTGGAGGAGTCGCGGGAGGCGGTCGCCATCTTCCTGAAGAGCGCCGACGCCGCCACTCGCGTCGGTCTCGAGTATGCCGAAGCGCTCAAGGTGCTCTCGGAGAGTAGCGCGGTGACAGGTGCGCGGCTCAACAGCGTGTGGAACAACGAGAACAGCTGCTCGCCCGGCTCGCACACGGCGTCCACGCCGCCGTGGCTCGACGTGGCCCGGGCGCTGAGCCTCTACGGCGCGGCGCTCACCGAGCAGTCGGCGATGGCACGGCAGCACATGGCACAGCTCACAAGCAGCTGGCAGGCGATGAAGCCCGTCGCCAGCGCGCGTGCGCCCGCCGCGCTCGCCGCGCTGCGCCAGCGCTTCGACACTGCGTCGCATGAGCACCAGACTGCGGTGGAAGCGCACCTTGCGCTGCAGCGCGCGGGCGCGGCCGCGGCGCGGCTCGGCGAGGCGGCAGGGCGGGCCGAGCGCGCGACGTGGGTCCTCGAACAGTGCCGCTTCAACTACGTGACCGCGCTCAACCGCGCCGAGAGCCAGATGCACGTACAGCTCATGGAGAGTGTCACTGCCGCCTTCGCGTCGCATCTCGAGAGCGCCGAGCTCAGCTTGAGCTCGCTCGCCGAGATGCGCGCTGAGATGGCGCCGGTGGGGGCCGCTTCGCGCGCGGCGCGCGGCGCGCTGGGCGAGGATGAGCAGCGCATGAACACGCAGCGCATCGAGCAAATACAAATGGGCGCGGCCGCTGCCGACGGCGAGCGGGGGGGCGAGGGATCACCCTACACGCCTCGCGGCTTCGAGAGCAGCACCCGCTTCGAGAGAGCGGCCTCGCCCCCCCCACCTGGCGGCGGCGGCGGTGCGGACGCGAGCGGTGGCGGCGCGCGCCGAGGGCCCCAACCACGGCGACGACGCTCGAGTGTGACGCGGGCAGCGACGGCGCTGGGGCGGTGCAACGCGCAGCAGGGGCTGGTGACGGAGTTCCAAGGGTACTTGCTCAAGCAGAGCTCGTCGGTGCGCGCCGACTGGAAGCGCCGCTTCTTCTTCATCACGCAGGCGGGCGAGCTCTTCTATTGCAGCAAGGAGGACGACGTCGACGCACCCAAGGGCCTCGGGTCGCTGCTGCTCATCTCCGCCAAAGAGATTGCCACCGGCGTCGCGGGGGACGCGCACACCTTCGTCATCACCTCGCCCTTCCGCCGCCACACGCTGCAGGCGCCCCCTGTGTGGCATGCACAAGCACACGCACACGCACACGCACACGCACACGCACACGCACACGCACATGCACACGCACACGCACACGCACACGCTGCAGGCCGAGAGCGCGCGCGGCATGCACGCCTGGCTCGGTGCGATGCAGAACGCCACCTCGGCGCTGCTCGCTGCGCAGCAGCTCGCGCGCTCCTCCACGGGCCCCATGTCCGCGTACAGCGACGGCGGCGGGCCGGTGCAGAGCCTGCAGACGCTGCAGATGCTCCTCGCCATCCCGGGCAACGAGGTCTGCGCCGAGTGTGCAGAGCCGCGGCCGGACTGGTGCTCGCTTGTGCGCAGTGCATGTGCACGCGCATGTGGCATGTGCATATGCACATGCGCGTGCACATGCACACACACATTATATACAGGTGCTCGCTCAACTTGGGCGTGCTACTGTGCCTCGAGTGTTCGGGGATACACCGCTCGCTCGGCGTGCACACGAGCAAGGTGCGTTCACTCACACTCGACACGCTGAGTGGGCCGCAGCTGCTCATACTGCAAGGGCTGGGTAACGCACTCTCCCGCGGCGTGTGGGAGGCGACGGGTGCGGCAGGTGCTCCGGCGGTGGCGACGACGCCCGAGTGCGGGAGGCGTGCAGTGCGGGAGGCGTGCATCCGCGCTAAGTACGTGGAGCGTCGCTGGCTGCTCGGGGAGGAGGACCAGCTGGAGCAGATGCGGCTGGAGCGGCACGCCGCTAAGGAGGAGGAGGAGGAGACGGTGGAGGGGGAGACGGAGGAGGAGGCGGGAGGAGGAGTGGTAGTAGTGGTAGTGGAGGTAGGGGCGGCGGCGGAGGCGGAGGCGGCGGCGGGAGGTGTTGCGTTGGCCGCCACCGCCGATGACGACGCGCCGCCGCCTCCGCCGCCCCCACCGCCTGCTCCGCGACCTTCGAGGGCCGAGCCGAGCGGGGGGCGGGCCGAACTCCTGAGCGCGTGGGCAAGTCGAAAGGCCGGCTCTGGCCGCTCACGTTGCAGTGCCGTGCGGCCCCGCCCGGCGGCTCCACAGGGCACGGCTGGGTAGGCCTCCCGTGGCCGTCGCCAGCTCACCGTAGCCCCGCACCCACGAGAGAAGCGAGTGCGCACCTAGCCACCGCCATGCGCCTGCTACGCAGCCTGCTACGCAGCACTGACTAACTTACTTCGGAGTACCTACTTACAGGCGACTGCCTCGTGCGCGCGGCTGCGAGCGGCGAGCTGGCGCGAGTGTCGGAGCTGCTGGCCTGGGGCGCGGAGCCGCATACGGAGGCAAGGGGGGGGGGCGAGGGGCGCGTGGGCAGCTCGCTGCACCACGCTGCGGCGGCCAACCAGGCGGCGGCGGCGGAGCTGCTGCTGCTCAGCAGTGCGAAGGTCGACCTGCCGAGCACCGAGGACGGCGGCACGCCGCTACACTGGAGCTGCGGCGCTGACGCGGGCGAGGCCGCCCTGCTGCTGCTCGAGCATGGTAGCTCGCCGCACGCACTCGACGCACACGGCAACACGCCACTCGAGGCGGCAATGGTCAACGGCAAGATCTCGTCGCCAAAGCTGCTGGAGCTTCTCGCGGTGTGATGGTGACCTCATTGTGAGGGTGTCCCACCAGTTTAGTTCAGCAGAGCCCTAAAGTGGGGTGTTGCGACCTTTCGAGCGCGTCTACCGTACGATAAAGTGGAATATATATATTTGTATAAAGCGTACGGTATAAATAAGGTGTAGTGTCAAATCGTAAAAATAAAGTATAACCCAACGCAAAAGCAACAAAAGTTTAAAAGGCACGCGCTATACAGATCGTTCAGGGTACAGGGAGGGCTTTCTCTCACTTCTCGGTCTCTCACATAAAACAAAACGTAAAGCTGTAATCACACACCTCCCCTTGTGTCGAGCCAAGCAACGGCACGCCTCTCAACCAGTGAGATAAGCCAGGCAGATTCCGCCTTGCTCACACAAAGATCTGGCTGGGGGACTTCGGCGAGCCGGGCGAGCGGGGGGACTTCGGCTCGTCGTCGTCTCCTGAAAAGTTGGCCGCCTCGTCATCGCCGGCCTCCTTGAGCCACGATTGGAGCGCAGGCGAAGCCTTCGGTGAGCCGGGTGAGGTCGGCTTCGGCGAGGTTGGCTTCGCCTCCCCAGGCGTCTCCGTAACAATCACCGGTCCCGCGACCTTTGCGTTCTCCGATTTCAGCCAGGCGGCCGCCTCTGCCTTCTCGTCCCTCTTCTTGAGCAAGACGTAGACGAGCACCAACATTAGGAGAATGAGAATCGCACCGCCGATGATCCCCCCAATCATCGGCCCTTCATCGGCAGTCGTCTGGTTGGAGGCGCCCGAATCGGGCAAGCCGGCTGTCGGCGAGGACGAGGGCGCCGAGCTTGATTGCCCGTACTGCACCTCGATGGATGCGGTTCCGATCGAATTTCCATCGATTTCGGCGCCCAGGACTTCCGCCAGGCGGGCAGGCGTCATTGAGTTCAGCACTGCTTTTGCGCGCAGCGCCGCCGCACCGTCGGTTCCAGCATCAACCACGACGCTCACCGACCAGATTCCACCGGGTCCCTGGACCGCCGTCACAGTGATGTCAGTGGCCGTGAACGGGTCGCCCAGCGCTGTGGCGAGGGCGGCGGCATAGGCGTCGGGGTCATACGAATCGCCCACGACGTCGAAGCTCCACGAAACGGTGGCCTCCGCAGTTTCCACCGCGACGGTTGCGGGTGTGATAGAGCTTACCGAGCCGGCCGGCAGCCCCAGAGCAGACGCCAGCTCCGCGGGCGTCGTCGCGCTCAGTTTATCCGCCGCGCTCTGCGCGGCAGCAGCATCGTCTCCCGCATCAACCTCGACGCTCACCGACCAGGTTCCATCGGCATTCTGGACCGCCGTCACAGTGAAGTCAGAGGCCTTGAAGGGGCGGCCCATCTTGGCGGCGAGGGCGGCGGCATAGGCGGCGGGTGAGGTGGGCCCCGAGGTGGCAGAGGGGTCGTACGCATCGGCCGCGACCTCGAACCCAAACGAAATAGTGTTCTTCTCAGTCTCCACTCCCCCGTATTCCACCGCAACGGCAGCGGCCGTGATCGAGCTCACCGAACCGCTTGCGGGTGTCATAGTTGCGGGTGTGATAGAGCTTACCGAGCCAGCCGGCAGCCCCAGAGCAGACGCCAGCTCCGCGGGCGTCGTCGCGCTCAGATTGTCCGCCGCGCTCTGCGCGGCAGCAGCATCGTCTCCCGCATCAACCTCGACGCTCACCGACCAGGTTCCATCGGCATTCTGGACCGCCGTCACAGTGAAGTCGGCAGCCGTGAACGGGTCGCCCATCTTGGCGGCGAGGGCGGCGGCATAGGCGGCGGGTGAGGTGGGCCCCGAGGTGGCAGAGGGGTCGTACGCATCGGCCGCGACCTCGAACCCAAACGAAACGGTGTTCTCGAGGCCCAGGTCGGCTGCAAGCTCTGCGGGCGTCGTTGCGCTCAGCGTTTTGGCTGCGATGTGCGCCGCCACGGCATTGTCTCCAGCGTCGAGCGCCACGCTCACCGACCAGGTTCCATCGGCATTCTGGACCGCCGTCACAGTGAAGTCAGCGGCCGTGAACGGGTCGCCCATCTTGGCGGCGAGGGCGGCGGCATAGGCGGCGGGGGAGGTGGCGGGATCGTACGCATCGGCCGCGACCTCGAACCCAAACGAAACGGTGGCCTCCGCAGTTTCCACCGCAACACCTGCGGGTGTGATAGAGCTTACCGAGCCAGCCGGCAGCCCCAGAGCAGACGCCAGCTCCGCGGGCGTCGTCGCGCTCAGATTGTCCGCCGCGCTCTGCGCGGCAGCAGCATCGTCTCCCGCATCAACC
>Ga0209302_10002658_pt1 | contig 10428 bp, 6 predicted proteins | sample ArcOceMetagenome_2_FD_187445 | JGI IMG/M metagenome (GOLD analysis project Ga0209302, IMG submission 187445) | Marine eukaryotic phytoplankton communities from Arctic Ocean - Arctic Ocean ARC135M Metagenome (SPAdes) (version 2) | ecosystem: Environmental > Aquatic > Marine > Oceanic | place... | reverse complement strand
CCAGCCCCAACCCCAGCCCCGACCCCAACCCCTAACCCTCAACCCTCAACCCTCAACCCTCAACCCTCAACCCTCAACCCTCAACCCTCAACCCTCAACCCTCAACCCTCAACCCTAATCCTAACCCTCCCTCACCAGGTGGCTCTGGCAGCCCGGCGCGCGCGTCCACTTCTCGCGCCTCTTCCTCCTCGACGTAACGCCGCCGCTGCAGAAGGGACCAGAGGGGGCCAAGGCGCCGCACCGCATGCTCAAGCTCAACCTGCGCTCCTCGCGGCAGCGGTGGAGGATCTATGACACGCCCCTGTACAACCTGCACTTCCCGCGCCGCCCCGCGCTGCTGCTGCAGCGGTGCATCCTCGCAGCCGCCATGCCACCCGGCGCTCAGCCCGACGAGGAGGGGCGGGCGCAGGAGGAGTGGATCTCGCCGCGCATACTCTACTACTCGAGGGCGGACGGGCAGGCCAAGCGTGTGGTCAAGGGTGAGAAGCGGCTGCTCGAGCAGCTCAATGCCCGCTTCGGCGCGAGCAGCGTGCAAGTCTTCGTGGGCGGCACCACGCCGGACCCACGCCGCGCCGCACGCGCCTTCGGCAACGCCCAGGCGGTGGTAGGACCCCACGGCGCCGGCCTCGCCAACCTCGTCTACGCGGAGCCAGGCACGCCCTACCCTCACCCTCACCCTCACCCTAGCCCTAGCCCTAGCCCTAGCCCTGGCCCTCAGCCTCAGCCTCAGCCTCACCCTCGCCCTAACCCTAGCCCTAGCCCTAGCCCTAGCCCTAGCCCTAGCCCTAGCCCTCACCTTGGTCTACGCCGCGCCAGGCACCCCTGTCTTCCTGCTGCCGACCTTCGACGCGGTCCACTCGGGCAAGGACGAGCCGCGCACGGCCGAGGCCCTCCCGCCCGGCGGCGTTGGCGTTGGCGGCGGCGTGGCGGCGATGCCTGCCAAGGGCGGCAAGGGCGGCAAGCCAGCGGGGCAGGGGCGCGGCAAGGGCGGCGAGGGCGGCGAGGCTTCCGACGGGGCGAGCGAGCGCGGGGGCACCTCTGCGGTGGACGCCTACTTCACTTACCTCGCCGCGGCGTTGGGGCTGCGCCTGCACGTGCTGCCCTATGCCAAGACGCACTTCTGGGGCAACTACTCCGTGCCACCTGCCACTGCCCAGCTGGTGGCCCAGCATGTCGAGGCGGTGCTGCGCCAGTATGCCATCTGGCCGCAGGGAGATCGAGATGGAGATCGAGAGGAAGATCGAGATGGAGAGGGAGAGGGAGACGGAGACGGAGACGGAGACGGAGACGGAGACGGAGACGGAGACGGAGACGGAGACGGAGACGGAGACGGAGAGGGAGAGGGAGAGGGAGAGGGAGGGCCATCTGGCCGGTACAAGGCGTGGCAGGGAGGGCGGATGGCCGTCGGTGTCTTGCAAGGAGCTAGGGGCGACACGTGGCAAGCGAGGCGACGGGCAGAGGCTCACAACCGCCGGCGGCGGCAGAGCAGGCAGGACAGGCTGGACAGGCCGGCGCCGCCGGCGCCGCCGCCTCACCCGCCGCGCGAGAGGCCTCCGCGCGGGCCGCTGCCGCCGCTGCCGCCGCCGCTGCCGCCGCGCCTCCCGCCGCCGCCGCTCCGCCGGCCGTACCCACGGCCGCCCTCGCCCTCGCCCTCGCCACTACCGCCCTCGCTGTCGCCCTCGCTGCCTGTCTTCGGCAAGGGCCTCGCCGGTGCCTTCGATAGTGTCGAGCAGCCGTTTGGCCGCGGCTTCCGGCTGGTGCTCCCCGAGGCACGCGATGGTGCCGAGGCACGCGACCCCGGCCCACCACCCGCATCCGAGGCCGCAACCGCAGCGCAGGTCGCCTCCTCCTCGCCCTGGTGGGCGCCGGCGACGCCGCCCGCGATGCCGCCCGCACCTGACAAGCCCTCCTTCGAGGCGCGCGACGCCGCCCGCCCCCAGCCGCCGCCGAGCCCGAGGCGTGTGCCGCAGGGTCTGCAGCAGCCGCAGCCGCCACCGCCGCCCACGCTGCCCCTGCCTCGCCGTCCGATGCCACCCCCTCTCCTCGAGCTGCCGACGCAACTGCCGCCCAGCCCGCCCCTGGGCAAGGGTGGGGTGCAGAAGCACACGCGGCGCGTCTACCCTAGGACGGTCCTTCACGATGATGGGAGGTGGGACGCCGAGGAGGAGGGTGCACAGCAGGGGGGGGGCGAGGGGGAGGGGGCCACCGACTCGCTGCGCTACCGCAAGTGGTGCGGTGCGTGGGCGCAGCTGCACGAGTGCGAGGATAACCCGCGCTTCATGCGATCGCACTGCGGCCGCTCCTGTCGCACCACAGCCCGCCTCATCGAGTGCTCGATGCGCGAGCTGCTGGGCGACGAGGGACACCAGCTGGGGCTGAGTGCGGAGGCGATCAGGGCCATCCACACCCTCGACGCTGAGTGGCTGCGCGATGGCCAGGAGGCGGCGGCGCCTGCTACGCCTCCCGTGGTGCCGCAGGCGGTGCGGGTGACGGCCGACGGCGGCTTCGTGAATATGGAGGGCGGCGTCCACATCGACGAGCTGCACTCTGGCCAGACGCTGCACATCCAGGGCGGCAAGAAGACGTTCAAGGCGGTGCAGAAGAAAGACACGGAGCGGGAGAGGAAGGAGAGGGCTCGTGCCAAGAAGGAGAAGAAGGGCAAGGTGGAGGAAAAGGGGGGCAAGGGGGACAAGGGGGACAAGGAGGGCCCGCTCACCGCCGACGAGCAGGCGTACGCACGCGAGCTGACCGAGGAGCTGCGCCCCCTCTTCAGGCGGATGCCGCCCACCCGGCAGGTCTCGCTCCTGAACAAGCTCGCGGCCGACTGGCGCCTACTGTCTCCCACCCCAGGGTCTGAGTAACCATGCTGGCTCCTCGAGCAGCCTAACCCCCCCCCCCCCCCCGGCTGCGCGCATGGACGGCAAACCTTCGGATTGAGCCATTCTACCACGGCAATCCAAAATATGTTGGCTTTTTATTCAGCTGCAAAAAGTCTGGGCCGGAACAGACAAAAAGATCTGTTACCACGAAAACTACTGTGCAGCCTCGCCTGTTTCCCTGCAGCGCCGCGCTCGGCGCGGGGGGGGGGGCGCACAGTTTGGGATATTTTGGCGCCGATCACCAGCTATGGGCTGCAACTTCACGAAGATCCTGCCCCAGGGGGAGGAGACTCCCAACGAGAAGCTCGGGGGGAACATTGTCCCCAGGGTCACGCCCCCTATCACGCCCATTAACGGGAACGCAGCAGAAAAGCCTAAGGGTGATGACCACCTTCACCCTCCGGCCACAGACCCTCCTGAGATTGACAGGGGGCCGCTGCGGGCCAAATACCCGATGTTCGTCGTCCCGGTCAGGAAGGTTCTGGAGATGACGGAAATCAAGAGGCACGAGGAGGTTCTTGATATTTTGGTCGAGTGGAAGCCGGGCATGGCGGACGTGCTCTTCGTAGCACACAGCTGGAAGCGTTGGCAAGTGCCCGACCCTGATGATGTGAAGCTCGATCTGCTGAAGAACATCCTCGGCAAGATCGTAGCTGGGAAGACGAAAGACATCAATACGCATATTATGGTCAATGGGGCGCTCCTCCAGGGTAAGGAGATCGACCGTATGGTCTCGGCATCTCTGGTCAACGGCTTCGTTTGGATGGACGTGATGTCCATGCCGCAGGTCGGGATAGAGCTGCACACCGGACACATGACCCAAGCGATCGTCTCCTACGCCACCGACTGCGCCTTCTTCTGCGAGCTCGCCCGCACGTACAGGCACACGGATGGCTTGATCAAGGACAGCCGAGGACGCAACTTGAAGGACGTAGAAATGTGGTGGGCACGACACAATTCTGGCCGAATAACGGTGAATCTGGGCAATACTAGTCGCAAGCATACCCTACTCGAGCCACACAGTTAGGAGTTAGTTTGTCAGTTGCATTTTTTGGTTGTAGTTGTCGAGAGTAGGATTCCTACTGCAGAGTTTTCGAATCCAAATAGAAACTCCGAAAGCGTTAAGCGTTAGCCGCATGCGCCGGCGATCGACCGCGCGTACGGCTTTAAGGTTGTAGAATCGGGTTTTTTCTTAAAGTATAAAGAGACCGGGATGGGCGCGTGTTTTTAGAGAAGGGTTGGCGGAGCCCACACCAAAGGAATTATGTTAACACAATTCCTTAGGTGTGGGTAGAATCGACTGGCGTTTGTTTTCAGAGCCTGGCTCGGCGATCTAGGTACTCAATTCGGCCGTTGAAGTTTGAATGTGATTGCTTCCTCACTACAAAACGCGTTTTCGGGCACCGGCACCGCTCGTCATTTGGGCCCAACTCCACGCGGCCGGCTCAAATTTGGCCGTATGCTTGCGTGCCGGACCCGAACCGCTCGAAACCGTCACGTGAAGGACGTGCGTCGGTCTGAACCCGGGCCGTTGAGCGCTGCTTCCGCTCGATATCTGCCGATTGGCGATTCTGACTTTGGGGCGGTAAAACCGCGATTTATCGAAATGGCGACATATAATCGCTCCCAAACCTGTTATTCTAGTGAATTCCCCCCGCGAATTTACTCGCAGGCGACGGGCGTGAAAGTCTATGCAATAAACCTTGATTTTTCGGATTTCACGCACTGGGAAACCCGAGAATACAATCTTAAGCGGTCCCCACATCTCTGTCCCCGCACACCCCGCACAACCGCGTAAGGGAGAGCGTTTTGCGCGCACGGTCCATGGCACGGTCACATTCGCACGCGTTCGAGCGCCAGGTTGCCGCCGAAGATCAGTCCGGCGGCGAGCGATGCGAGGCAGACTAGCCACGCCGGTGGTGGGCTGCGGCTCAAGCGGCAACGGCGACGCGTGTACGCATGCAAGGCGGCGGGGCCGCCGAACACAGCGCCTGAGTTGTCAAGGTAGTGAGACCGGCGACATTGGGTTGGCAAAGCAGAGCATCGCCGCAGCCTCTCTTTAGCGAATGCCATTCCACGAGGCTCTCTTCTCTCGGGTCCAGAGGGCTGCCCCGAGCAAGTGAGTGGATTTCTGAGGTAGCGGGGGATGGCCGCACACAACTGCTGCGGGCTGGGGGGTCTATAGACCGAAGGTGCGCACCGAGCACGAGCCAGCGGTGCAGCTGTAGCCACAAGGGCGCGAGAGAGAGCGCGAGTGGCACGATGGCGGGGGGCAGGTCGAGCAGCGTGAGGGTCTGCCGTATCGTCTCGGGGTGGTGCGGCGACCGATAGCCCTCCCAAAGCGCATCGAACAGGAAGTGCGCGCCGCCGATCGGCCCACGCGGCAGCGGCGCGAGTCGACCGAGGCTCGAGAAGAAGTGGTGCCAGTTGAGACCGAGCGCACGCGCGGCTCGCGGTGTCAGCGCGCGCTGCACGCGCATCGGCAGAGTCCTCGCGTGGGCCTCCATGGGGGCCATGTAAAAGGGGAGGAATTGTCCGATGAGCGCGGCGCGCGGCGCCGCGGCGTGGTTGAGGCCGACCGAATGCCACAGTTGGCCGTAGTACACGAGAATGTCGCCTGCACGCCCCGTCACTGGCACAGCGCCCGCCCGGAATCGTGCATAGTGGGCGCCACGGTGGCGCTGCGGGATGGCGCCGTCGGTGTGCGAGCTGGGCAGCACGAGCGTCGCGCCGTTCGCCTCGGTGAAGTCGCTCAGCATCCACAGCAGCTGCATCGTGTGCGGCCACTGGGCCGCTCGCGCCCGTGCCGAGCCGCCGTGAAAAGTCGTCGCGTGGCCGTACGGGTAGTCACTGTGGAGATGGTCGGCCAGCACGCGGTCGCGCTCAGACGCATTCATCGGTGCCGGCTCCGGGTGCAGCACGAGCGCGTGGTAGCTGCCGATGAGCCAATCAGCGCCGAGAATCTCAGTCAGGCTCGCCTCAACCTCGGCAGGCAGCTCGAGTAGCTCGCCGAAGACCTTGTCGAGCTCGAGGACCTGTGCGATGCGTTCCGTGTGCCGCATCCAGATCGCATCGCGCACGAGTAGGCCGCCGGGACGACTCAGCGCTGCCACTGCTTGTACCGCTTGTGCTGGCGAGAAGGCTTGGCGCAGGACAGCGAAGCCTGAGTCGTTGAGAGCAGACGCGAGGCCTTCGGCGCATGAGGGGTTGGCTGCGGACACGCCGGCAATGGCTACGATGGTCGCGAGCAGGGCTGCTCCAGGACGAGTTGGGGTCGTTGGCATGGGGTACAGCGAACGCCACAGACGGGCCGCCACAGACCCACAAGTCTTCTGCACAACAAAGTCCGCAGCGAGAACACGTTTCGAGAGGCGATAGGCAGCGAACGTCCGCGTCAGTGAGACACCAGACAGAAGACCTCCGGCTAGTTGATTGCGAATACAGCCTTACAGCCTCTATCTATCAATTCTTTCTAGCATTGCAAGCCCACTCATGGAATGCTAGAAAGAATTGATTGCTAGAAAGAATTGAATGGATTGCTAGAAAGAATGCTAGAAAGAATTGAAACCATGAGTGGGCTTGGCAGCAATATGGCCGATTCAGTAACCTGAGTCGGGGCACCTGATCAACAACCTCTCAGACATTTGCACTCACGGCGCTCGGTGACGCTCGCTGGCCTTTTGGATGACCAAATCTGCCTAATTCCACCACACATATTTCATCATACAGTCATGCTTGGGCATTAAAAAAAACGGAGCCGCCATTAAGAAACATGGCACGGGGTTTTGCCCATTTTAACCGCGGCGTGCCAGCCGCGAGACCCTTAAGAAACCGGCTACTACACACCCGGAGCGGGTCTCGCCGAGGAGCACCCACTCTTGGTCCCGGCCGTAGGTGCTGGACTGGAGGGAGTGCTTGGAGGTGTCCTCGCTCGTCCACCTCGTAGCAGTCTAGCAGATGAAGAAATTGAACTTGCCGACGTCCTTGACCTTGAAGCGCGCGTCCGTGTTGACCATGTCACAGGCGTCGGTGGCCAGGCTGGCAGGGGGGGGGGTAAGTTGCCTGGCTGTCTGTCAACAAATTGTGGCTGCGCGCTCAACGCGACGGGGTGGGAGCGCGTCGCGATGCCCGGCATCGCTGAGCTCGTGGACCGTGGGGCCGACCTCACGGCGCTGCGCCTCCTCGCCCGCACGGACCGCAGCGCGCTAGCAGCCATTCTGAAGGAGTTGGGCTACTCTAAGATGGGCCACCGCATGGAGCTGGAGAAGGCGCTGCTGCTGGATCCACCGGCAGAGGCGACGGGTAAGCCACCTGCACAGGCGCCAGGTAAGCCACCTGCCGAGGCACTGGGCAAGGCGACCGCGGCTCGGGTGGCACGGCTGCTCGTGGCGGAGGCGGAGGCGGCGGCCAGCGCAGGGCGCGTGGCGGCAGCCAAGCGGCTTTGGGGTCAGGTGGCGGTGCTCTCGCCTGCCCACGCAACAGAGAGGCCGCGCGTTGATGCCGAGGCGACGCGGCCGTTGGCGGAGGCGACGGCGGCTGCGGTGGTTGAGGCAGTGGTGCCGGTAGCCGTTGCGGCGCCTGAGGCGGCGGTGGGTCAGCTTTCGGCGGAGAGTGCGGTGCCGGCGGAGAATCCGGCGAGCGCTCAGGCGGCGAGCTTGCGCGCTGAAGGCAGCGAGGCCTACAGAGATGGTCGGCACGGCCGGGCGGAGGATCTGTACACTCGGGCGCTGACACTTACGCCGGGCGACGCCGCGCTACTGAGCAACCGCAGCGCGGCGCGGCTGCAACTAGGACGGGCGGCGGCGGCGCTGGAGGATGCGCTCGCGGCGGCGGCAGCGCGGCCTGGATGGGGCAAGGCGCAGCTGCGTGCGGCGGCGGCGTACGAGGCGATGGGCGAGGCTGAGGCGGCGGTGGCTAGTTACGAGGCGGCCGCGCGGTGCGAGGCCCTAGGGCAGCAAGCTCTGACGTCACTCGCGCGGCTGAGAGCTCGTAGGGCGGGCGGCGAGTTGCCCTGCGGCGGCGGCAGCGGCGGCACGGCTGCTGACACGCAGCTGGTGGTGGGCGGTGTGGCGGCGGCGCGGGAGGCGATACGGCTGGGACAGATGGGCGATGCGCTCGTGATGCTCGACGCCGTGGTGAGACGCCGCCGCTCTACTCAGCCGCACCTCTCCCCAGCCGACACCCAGCTCGCCCTTACCCCCTCCCCACGCCCACCCCCACCCCCTACCCTCACCTCCCCCCTACCCTCACCTCCACCACAACCAGCTGGTCGTCGCGCCTCTGGACGACGATGCCTACTGCACACGGGCGGAGGCCCACGCCGCACTGAGGCAGTGGGCATCCTCTATGGAGGCAGGCCACACGGCAGCCTATCTCGCGGCCTCAAGGGCGGGCCAACCTGGCAGAGAGGCTACCTGGGGTGAACGGAAGGAGGACCTACCGCAGGCGGCGGCAACCCCACCCTCACCCCCCACCCTAACCCTCACCCTGCCTCTCGCCCTCACCCCTTTACCCCAACCCTCACCCTCACCCCCTTACCCCCAACGCTCACCCTCAGCCCTTACCCCAACGCTCACCCTCAGCCCTTACCCCCTCCTCGCCCCTCCACAGGCGGCGCGTCACTCAGGTCGCGCCTACCTGCTCAAGGGTAAGGCGCAGCTGCAGCTCTGTGCATTCGAGGAGGCGATGGTCACCTTCCAACAGGTAAGCGTGACCCCAACCCTGACCCCAACCTTAACCCCCAACCCCAACCCCAACCCCAACCCCAACCCCAACCCCAACCCCAACCCCAACCCCAACCTCCGAACAGGGGTGCAAGGCCGACCCGGCAGACAAGCTTCTGCGCGAGGCGTGGTTTGGCGCCAAGAACGTGTGCAAGGCCTTCCGCTCCGCAGCCCGGCTCAAGTACGGCGGCGAGACGGCGCGTGCCCTCGCCTTCGAAGCAGCGCGACAGCCCGCCCTCCACGCCCTGCGCCAGTTGCCCGAGGCGAGCGACCGTGCCACTTGCTACGCCAACCTCGCTGCCATCCACGCTCGCTGGCAACGGCCCGCGGAGGCGAGCGCGCGGCTCGACCTGCTCATTACTCATACTTGCTTAGTACTCATACTAACTTAGTGCAGCCCCACCCACTACGAGCACCTACTCACTATCTACTCCCTATCTACTCCCTATGCCAAGGCGAGGGAGCTGCTCGACCAGGCCATCGACCAGGCTGACACGCCCCAGTCGCGCCTCCAGCGTGCGCAGCAGAGCGTGGCCTTGCACGAACACCATAGCGCGCTGCCCGACGCCCTGGTGGCGTGGCGTGCACGGGTCGGCTGGCCAGAGGCAGGGCTGCTGCTGGGGCGGGTGTACGCTTCGCTCGGTGACCCCGCGGCCGCCGTGCAGCTGCTCGAGGCGGTGCAGCTGCAGCAGCCTGGCAACCCTCAGCTCGGCCGAGATCTCGAGAGGGTGAGGCTCGATCTCGACCACCCCGAGGTCGAGCTGGGCCACCAGGCGCAGCCACCAGGCGGTGGAGGTGGGGGAGGCGGTGGAGGCGGTGGAGGTGGGGGAGGAGGTGGAGGTGGGGGAGGCGCCGCCGCGGCGGGCGAGGTGAGTGAGGCCATGGACGGGGGTGCGGAGAGTGCGGCGGAGGGCGGCGAGGGAGGCGAGGGCGGCGAGGGCGCGGCGAGGGCGGCCAAGGCGGCTAAGGCGGAGGCGCTCAAGGAGCTGGCCAGCTCGCTCATGCGAGGCGCGGAGATGGGGCGTGCTCTCGCTTGCCTGGCGGAGGCCATCGCTCTGGCGCCGTGGCTCGCCTCCCTCTACACCAACCGAGCGCACATCTTCGAGACCCTACACCGCAGCGAGGAGGCACTGCTCGATGCGGAGCAGGCAATCTCTCTCGCGCCAGATTGGCCCAAGGCGCACCTGCGTGCCGCGCGCTCTATGATAAGCCTCGAGCGGCACGGCGAGGCGCTCGCGGCGCTGGAGGCTGCACTGCGGCACGCGCCTGGTGCGCCGGTGCTGATGGAGGCGGCGGCGGAGGCGCGGCTGCTTCTGCGGATGCAGCGACGTGATGAGAGGGCCCTCGCCTCCACCTCATCCGTGGGCGACACAGACCTGGTCGGCATCCCTCGGGGCCGCTGCTGTGCGCGCACCAAGGTGGGGGCGGGGGGGTCGGGGGCGGGAGAGGAGTGCGCCTGCCCCGCGTACGTGCAGCGGCATCGCTCGATGAAGATACAACTCGACGGCCGGTGGGGCTCGGCCCCGCACTGCCCCGCACTTGCCCCGCACTTGCCCCGCGGCGCCCCCGCCCCTCTCCCCGCCCTCGCCGTGCCTCCTGGCCTCCCCGCCCCCGCCTCCCAGTCCCTGACCTCGCTGCGCTCCTCAGGCCGATCCGACACGACAACCAGCCCGAGCTGCTCCTGTGCCTTCGCTGCGGCCATGAAGCACACCGCCACCTCAACCTCATCCACGCGCGAGATAGCGAGCTCAACGCGCGAGATAGACAGCCACCGCCACGCGAGCACAAGCCTGCAGGAGGAGGAGGAGGGGCGCTGGAGCCAGCGG
>Ga0209302_10002657_pt1 | contig 10429 bp, 5 predicted proteins | sample ArcOceMetagenome_2_FD_187445 | JGI IMG/M metagenome (GOLD analysis project Ga0209302, IMG submission 187445) | Marine eukaryotic phytoplankton communities from Arctic Ocean - Arctic Ocean ARC135M Metagenome (SPAdes) (version 2) | ecosystem: Environmental > Aquatic > Marine > Oceanic | place... | reverse complement strand
TTCAATTCAAAATATTTGATATAACGGCTCAAAATAGCTATATACAACAATTTGAAACACATTTATAAGTTAACCGTTATGAGAATTTAATCATACATTTTCCGCCAAACTCTCCATCAACCGCTTTCTTATTCTTATTCCCCACCGTTTTCCATTCCGTTGTCTCATTCTTCATTCCTTTATATTCTCCGCTTTTGCACATTTTTACTTTATAATCGCAACTATTATAGTATGCCCTTCGTTTTCTCCATTGGTTTTGAAATACAGTGTGCGAATCTACAATATCTACAATAATCTTTCCATCGCCTTTTATACGCAATATTCGACCAACTGACTGTACAATATCTGTTTTCGGGGATACCATGACCAATGTGTTCAAGGTCTTGATATCCAATGCTTCTGCCGCCATTGCATACGTCGCTAAGACGATTTCTTTTCCCTCTGTTTCTTGCAATGCCGCGGATTTCATTCCTCCTACATATAATCCACAACTCGCGAAATCCAATCTCTCAATCTCTAATCGTAAATATTCCAGTAAATCACGTTTATGTGACAGTACCATAATTTGTTTGTCTGAATTCTCTTGCAATAAATCGCCTAAAATCCGTACAATAAACTGTCTACGTGGACCGAAATCACTTATTTTATTAATCATGGTAGAAAACTTGACATTGCCACGGAAATCGTGTTCAACCTCATTATATTCTTCATCCGCAAAGAACTCATATTGTACAGCACGAACTTCAACCCCATCTTCTGTATCTCGTTCTTCGCTATATATCTTGTCTCCAATAAACATATGAATCAACGCGGTTAAACCATCTTTTCTATCTACAGTCGCTGATATTCCCAACATATATGGTGTTACCACTTTCAACAATGTCTTGGAAAACTCTTCACTCCCTATACGATGCACTTCATCTATAATCGTAAGACCGAATGAACTAAATGTACCAATTGGATAAGGTTTGTCGTACAATGTCTGAATCATTCCAATGACAATATCACAATTGTCTACTTCAAAACGTTTCCCCTGTATACAACCCACTCGGGCCGAAGGCATGAACTCACGAATTCTCTCGATCCATTGATTCATCAAAAATTCCTTGTGTACGATTATAAATGTCTTTTTCTTCAGTCTTGCACAAATATTCAGTGCCATTACCGTATTGTGTGTTACTGTAAAATCACCCAGAACAAACCGTCGGTTACCGTCTATTTCAAAACCATAATATTCATCTTCTTCTAATGCTGTAATTTGTACAGTATACATCAAATTAGATGCGATATCTTCTTCAGTAACTGTAACATACTCATATCCTTTTAACGGCAACATTGTAGGTAAACATTGTAAAATAGGACTTTTCAACACAATCAAATTGTCTGAACTTATAATTAGAGCGTGTATTCCGAGAGAACGAGACAAGAATACTAGACTTTGACAGCAAATAATGCTTGAAGAAAGAAACACTGAATTATTTTTTACAGTATATGTTACAAGTCCTGAATCTAGAATCCCTGCTAATAAGTTCATACGATTTATTTGTGTACCGTACATAAACTGTAAAATAAACCCTTTTGTTCCAGCAATATAAGCATCATTTGTCTCGATAACCTCTTGTGAAAAGAGTACTGAAACCCGATAACCTTTTAGTTTATTTTGTTCTGCAAGCGATAGAGATAGTAGTGCTTTTACAGATATGTCGTTTACTGTAAATGTATTTTCGTCGATTAAAGAGAGAATATGACTTTCATTTACATTATAATGTATACCAGTTGTCTCATCGTGTATTTTATACATTTTTTCTCTTCCTCTTGCTAAAGTAAGTACTTGTCTAGGAGTTGAATCGTCGCCCATTATTTTATCACCAATCACAACATCTTGTACAGGTTTTATGCTTCCATTGTACATAAGTATTGGTGTATCACGTCCTAAACATTTACCTCTCCCACACGGAACCTCGAGTATACCACCATTACCGATTTCGTCTTCATTCTGTACATAATTCAGATATGTTGTCACTATATTTTCCTGATAATCTCTGATAGATTTTACAAAAGGAACATCGATATTGTCACCATCGTCTAAATCCCAATTGACAGGAATACCATATCGTTTTGTTCCAAAGAATCTCGGAATATATATCTTCTGGTCGTTCTCTCGATAAATGACAACAGGACTTGCTTTTGCCCCATTTCCCATTTTTTTCATTCCAAACGACTCTCTCGGAGAAACTGTTAGCAAATCTTTTAATTCTATTAAATCACGTGGATCCATACACGATTTCGGAATCACGTATCCCTTGGGTGACATACGCGCATTATCTTGTACAGTATCAATGTACTCTTTAGTTAACGTAAAAACACTCATTTTATACTAGACGAGTAAAAATAGATATCTTTTTATTCATTTTGTAAAAGATATTTATCAATTTTCTATGTAAAAAAAAGATGACAACAAATACACGACCAACCTATATTATTTATATACAATACCGATAATACTCAGTTTCCAATGCAGTAGGACTTTTACGGTAAAATCGACATACTTTTCCAGGCCGTAAACAGATTGCCAACGCTTGTGGGTCATATCGAGATATTTCGGGCAATTGCGTTAAATTATTCACTTGGAATGTACTTTTCATTGTATCGACATCTGTCTCGTTTAAAATTTCCACCTTTGGAACCAAATCGTGGTTCAGTATATTGAACTGTAATCGTTTTATATTATGTACAACAATGAAAATACCATCATTTTGATAAATGTAATTTAAATGAGTAATCATCGCGTCATTTGGTTCTCCTTCAATAACCACAACAAGACAATCTGATTTCGACAGTGTATCTGTAAGAACGTATAAATCCTCAATGATTTGATTTAACTTCATTACATTGTTTTTGCTGTTTACATCTTTCAAAACGAATTTGATATATGTCTTATGTATAGGAGTACCGTCTTCTCCTCTCGTCTTGGTTAATAACATATCCAACTGATTCATAGAAATCATTGTATCTACTTCATTTGTACTAAATCCTTCGTACTCACTTACATCGTATGAATATACTTGATTCAGTATTTCGAGTATATTCACACGAGCACTATAGATTTGCATTAACTGATTTTGATTTGAGTTCATTTTATCTTACTTCTGTAAATATATAAATAATGTACACTTATATATTTTCAAGTTGTTTGTTTATACATTTTCAATTTTCTGTACAAACAAATTATTCCGTTTTAATTATTTTGATATTTTTAAAATCAATCGAATTTTCGGGTTCTGATGGTGATGCACGTTCACTATTACCTGTATATACAGGTTCCATGCTACTATTGTTTATAACGTGGTCCACGCCACCATTGTTTATAGGAGGTTGCATTAATTCTTCTACAGGGTCAGAAGATACAGTGTTAGAATGATCATCCCCTTGTACAATACGAATAACGGGTGCAAAATTAATAGCTGGCTGGGATTGTATACCTTGTTGTTGTTGTTGTTGTTGTTGATGATGCTGAAAATGATTAATCATAGGTGTATTGAACATCATTTCTTCAGGGTCTTGGTAAGGTTGTGCAATATCTAATTGATTTTGTTGAGCATACACAAATGAATCATCTGGGAAATATATATCATTTCGAGCAACCTTTCTTACATTATCTCCTGGGAGAAGACCATCCGTGTCCTGTGTCTCAATAATATATTCTCCTGCTCGTTTTTCATTGACAACCCACACACGAGGTTTTATATCTCCGCGATAATGTACAGCACCTCCAGTCATAACATCGTCACTATTTTTACTATCATTTCCATTTATGTTAAAGCCTGGACTATCATTTCCATTTATGTTAAAGCCTGGACTATCATTCGCATTTATATCAAAGCCTGGACTATCATTCGCATTTATATCAAAGCCTGGACTATCATTCGCATTTATATCAAAGCCTGGACTATAAACAGGATCTGAGTTTTGATCTTGAGCATATAACGGCGAAACACGCGGGGGCGGTTTTGTCGTTGGAGTCACTACTTGAGATCCTTCATTTGACGATGGTGATGTCGACGGAGACATAATTCTGTATTGAAGCGGAGAAGGAGTAGGCGTTGCATCGTATAGCGGCTCAATAGCTGTTTCTGAATCAAGTATTTTCTTTATTTGGTTAATTACCATATTGGGTGTTGCATTTGTTTTCCCTAACAGTAAATCAATGTTATTTGAGAATTTCATATTTTCCATTTGAGAGACATTATCTTCTGTAATAATACTCATTTTTACATTAATCGCAAGTAACTCTTGCATAAGCAATTTGAGAGAATATGGTACACGAACGATACTGAAACTGCGTCCGAATTTACTAATTTGTTGTACAATGTCTTCATCCGAATCAATGGTTTTCGTATATTTCAATGGCCCATCTATACTTGGACTAAGCATAATATTTTTCTTCGGATTGTAAATTGCGATTGACCCCGTTTGATTACATATAGCCATTTTATAATCATCTGCACGGTCTAACATAGATTCGCGTAAAAATGCAGTAGCACCGTGTGCAACAATCGCGTCACGTTCCATCTCTCCAATACGTAATCCACCATCATTTGCACGTCCTGATACAGGTTGTCTCGTAATGTTTGTATTGGGTCCTCTTGCACGGAAATTAATCTTATCTTTTACCATATGTTTCAATCTCATATAATACGTTGGCCCCATGAATATTTCTGTCTCGATTTGTTGTCCATTCATACCATTGTACATAATTTCGTTACCTGTACTATGATAACCATAATGAGTCAATAACTCTCCGAACAAGGACAGATTTGTGCTTTCAGTTCGGAATGCAGTACAATTCCCGAATGCACCATGAATTGCACACGCCTTGCCAACAACAGATTCTATTAATTGTCCAATGGTCATACGACTTGGTAATGCGTGTGGATTAATAATAATGTCTGGACGAATACCATTTTTAGAGAACGGCATATCTTCTTCAGGAATTATCATACCGATTGTACCTTTCTGACCTGCACGTGATGAAAATTTATCTCCAAATGTAGGTATACGTTCTTCGCGAATGCGTACTTTTGCAATACGTCTACCTTCTTCGTCTTCTGTCATAAATGATTTATCTACCACACCCAATTGACCCTTTTTAGGTTTCTTAGACACATCTTTACGCATTTCTTTTCCTGGAATATACCCACTCATACCGATTAGTACCGTTTTATCATCTACGGGTGTGTTTTCAGGAATTAAACCATTATTATCTAACTTATTATAATCATATCCAATCGTAGTACCAATAATATTGTCTTCATTTTGAATATTTCCAAATATTTTTTCTGTAATAAGTTCACCATTCTTCACTTCCTTTTCTTCGTGTGTCTCATATGTAGAATAATAGGTAGTACGGAATAGACCACGTTTGAGAGAAGCTTCGTTTACCAATATTGCATCTTCTACATTATATCCTGTGTAACACATAATTGCAACAACCGCATTCTCTCCATATGGCATTTCCTCTTGATTTATGTGTTGTAAATATTCCGATTTGACCAAAGGAACTTGTCCATAATTCAATACAACCGCGGTTTTATCCATGCGCATTTGGAAATTTGTATGGTATAATGAAACGGCTTGTTTACTTTGTCCACAAGAAAAGCAATTACGAGACAAAGGATTGTGTTGAGGATATATGACCATATTAGACATGACACCCAAAATAGTAGATTCGTGTAGTTCCATGTGGGTGTACTGTTTAGGGTCACGATATTTCACTTTAGAATTCAGTGCAATGAGAGACGATTCCGTTTCATTTGCATCAATGTACTCTAGTATAGCCTTCTTTGTACGATTTGATTCCACTTTTTCTGAGTACAGATCTTCCCATTTATAGACTTTTCCGTGGAATGGATCAAACTTCTCATCGATTTTCTCGTGAAAACCACACGTTAATTTATTCCAAAGAGAATCTTTTGTGTTTCCTGTACTTTTCAATATCTCGTATTTATCAATGATCGAACTAATCGCCGACCACTCTTTCTCATTTTCAAAAGCAAACGACTTTAATAAATTATCAAAATAAAAAATCGGTCTCATCAATCGACCACCATCAGTGAATATCTCAATAGTGTTTTTACTGTAATGATATGTAATACTTGTAGTAATAGGGATTAATGCGTGTCTCCTATGCAATTTTAAGTCGTCTAATAATACAACGTGATTTGTTGTAACCCCAATCCATAAACCATTGAGGACAATTTTCGATTTAATTCCAATTAATGCAGGTAGACATTGAGACAATTTAATTACAGTAGAATGTTCTTCAATTAATTTTTTCAATGGTTCTCTTGAAATATTTCTAGTAATAATAGTCATAATGGATAAATATTTATGTATACCAATATTTCCACCATCGGGTGTATCCATTGGATCAATAAATCCCCATTGAGAACTGTGTAACATGTGTGGACCAACTATTTTTACATTATCTATTGGAATACTTGTTTTCCGTAAATGACTTATCATTCCATTATATGAGAGTCGATTCAAATCCTGGGTCACTCCTACTTTTTTACCCCAACTCCCCTTGAATCCTTTCATCACCCCCTTCTCAACATCACGATCTTTAAAGTATGTACGGTATTCCTTTTCAAACATTACTGCTGGGTGTTTATATTCTGATTTATGGTATTCATACCGTATTTCAAATTTTCTACGTAACTGAATTTGCATAGCCTTGTAGTTTTCTTTAACTAAATCCCGTAACATAGTACCAACTGTCTCAACTCTCTTGAATTTATAATGGTCTCGGTCAGTTGGTGAATCTATCTGCATTGCTACCATCAACAGTCGATACACCATATTACCTAAATGGAATGCTTTATCTGTAAAATTCATTTCTCCAACGTGTGGTAAGAAATAATCAGCTAACATATGCAATACTTTTGCAATATGTTCTTCGTTGTAATTGTTAGTATTGTGTGTTCGTTGTTTCATTAATAGAGAAATATACTTGAGCGCATCTTCTTGATTATTGATATTACCTGCATCATGAATCGAAGCGTTTAAATATTCTGCCATAACAGGTGAAATAAGTTCTGCAAATTGTAATGTACAATATTCAATAATTGTCTTATCACTACTTATTCCAAGTGCACGGAATAATGTAAATAATGGTACAGGTTTTCGTACATTAGGCAATGATACCACAATATTTCCGTGTGGTTCTACAATACGAATAGACAAACTGCGAATATACTTGGAAGCGTTTTCTGAGACAGACTTAAGTTCTGCAGTATACGAATACTTATCGTCACTGCTTTTTCCAATACGAAGCATATTATCGCCAAATTTTTCCTGACAAACGACCGTTTTCTCCTTTCCATCAATAATAAAATAACCTCCATAATCGTGTTTACATTCACCTAGTTTATGACGCATATCGTTTGACATGCCTTTTAGTATACAGTAATCAGATTGTACCATAGTAGGGAATCGTCCCAAGTAAATATCCTTTAGTAACATTTTCTCAATGACGACATTATCAGAATCATTTCTCATATTTTTCTCCATATTTTCTTTCATTGTAGCATATTGGGCTGGAGTAAGTTTATTTTTCATTTTTTTATCTGTTAATGCTTTTGATTTTTCTTCAGTATCACTTCCTTCATCGTCGTTTTCCTCATCTTCATCGAAGATAACTTGATTGTTTTCATCTACTAACATTTGGTCTTCGCCAGGTTCTAAAGTTCTCTCGATTTCAATGTCAATATCGTAATGGATAGACATTCCATATGTCATATTTCGTAGACGACATTCATTTGGAAATAAAAAACGCGTAGATTCGTTTTCATAAATAGTTGGCTTTCCATAGTAAATTTTAGAAGCGTCTTTCCCTCCAAAATATAAATAACATTTCGACATGTTCATTTCTTTTTCTTCATTGTAATCCAATTCAATTTTTAGGGGATTCATCTCTTTAAACATTTGTTGTAACCCAACATTGAAGAAATCATTGTACGAGTCTATGTGATGTCTTACTAAAGATTGCGGGTTGTCTGCAAAGTATGTTTCTATAATCTTCCAAATTGTCTCATCTTGTATTCCAGTCATATTAATTTATTGGAATTACTATATTATAATCATTATATAATCTTTTGTATTTTTATTTACTATAATCATTTTGTAAAAATCTAAGTGTATTTTATATCATAAGCCAAAATGGATTTGAAATCATTTTTAGATTCGATTTACGGTCCTTTACCCAAATCTTACTGTCTTTATTTTAAGGTGATTACTATTGTAATATTTATAATGTTTATTCTATCACTAATTAGCCTCGTACTTTTGCTTTTTTTAGGGAAAAAACCTCGGTTATCTTTAGGAGTTTCAGTTGCAGTTTTAATTGGATATTTCGTAGAATATCTAACAGCAAGACTCTTATATACAATGTGCAACAAAAGTCTTGAATAGATATTTTAGGAACAACATCATATTAAAAATATAGTATCAATATATAATTCGTATAACATAACATGGATTCCTGGAAATCTCTCGATAATATGCTTTTCGGTCCATTGGACTCTTCATATTGTATTATCTTTTATGTGTTTATGGTAATCTTTTTCTTAAGTCTTGTAGTACTTGTAAGTAAGACTGTATATGATGGTATTTTTAGCTCAAAGAACATGACCACGCGTGATATGTTGCCATTGCTGTTGTCGATTTTATATGCTGTATTATTGTATTTGCATCAACGTCTTTTATATTCAATGTGTGTTAAATCAAACCTATAATTTTCTAATATAATACAAAATATATCAAAAACAATGGATATCTTGTATTACAGTAATAATTGTAAATATAGTCAACATTCTTTACAGTTTTTTGTAAAAAATAATTTAGTAGATAAGTTACATTTTATATGTGTAGACCGTAGAAGAGTCGACACTGTTAGTGGACAACTTTACATACAGTTGGAAAATGGGAAAGAAATTTTACTTCCTCCAAATGTACATAGTGTACCTTGTCTGTTGCTCATCAAAGAGAATTATCGTGTATTATATGGAGGTGATATAGTAGAACGATTTCAAACCAAAATAGAAAATAATAAGGAAGAGGCAACTAAAGGCAATGGTGAACCTATTGGCTACAATATGGAGTATTCGTCTAGCGTGGTGTCGGAAAATTTTACATTTTTTCAAGCGTCTGTAGAAGATTTAAGCGCAAAAGGTAATGGTGGATTAAGACCACTCAATAATTATGTGTCTGCGAAAGATGAGACATCCCAATATACGATACATACTCCGCCCGAGACATATAGAAATAATAAACTGGATAAAAGTATTACAATTGAAAAAATAGAGAAAAAACGGAGCGAAGAAATACCCTATAGCGATTCGAAAAAATTACCTTTTCTCCCTTAATAAATAATAACATTTTTCAATAAAATATATAAAAAATAATCTTGTTGTTCTATAAACAATTATGGCAGATAAAAAAATAGTTTATAAAACATTCAATACGCAGATTTTTGCCTTTTTAGATGAAATTATAGCCATTATACCAGATGAAGAAATTATCAAATCAAAGTTATATTTTGAGACAATTCGCAATTTAAATCCTACATTATTAATCAAAGTTTGGTACACTTATATAGAACAACCATACCAAGAAAAAATACAACAAGGCGATTTGGAATTCTTTTTAGAAAAAGATTATAGTAAAGATTTAGTAAATTTACATAATGCACAAAAAATTATGAATACTATTGATATTTCATTGAGAGAACCACTTAAAAAGATGGATTCCAATAATAGAGACCATTGTAAAGATTATATTATATTGTTAAGTAATTTATCTCGTGTATTTAATGAATTGATTTGACGGAGACTACAGTGTTTTATCATAACTGTGATACAAGATGCGTCAATTGTAATGGATCTAACGTATATAAATACTTTTGAACAACATTCTTTGTGATGATTTGTTTTGCGTTTGACTGTATAGACGGTATATAAATAGTACTGTGAATTTTTTTCAAAAACCAATCATATTTGTTTGAAAAGTATATTTTTTGAACGTATTTTTTCATATAGGCATTATGTACCTTGTTTACTAATCGTACAGACTGTAAACGACAAATTGTAAAAATAGTTTGATAATATGGAAACCATTTCAAATATTCTTCTGTTTTTCTACTTCTAATGAGACAAAAATAGAGAAACGTATTGTAATGCATTATATTTGTGCAATCGATTGTTATTACTTGTATAGTTTCCAAAGTAAAATACTTTCATATAATTGTTTACAAAAAATTATATAAAAAATTGATTTCATATATTTACTAATACATAATATTAGTATTTTATTATCTATCACCTTCAGTGCTATACCATGTCATCTCCTGTTCAAACTATGCCCTTATCTG
>Ga0209302_10002655_pt1 | contig 10432 bp, 1 predicted proteins | sample ArcOceMetagenome_2_FD_187445 | JGI IMG/M metagenome (GOLD analysis project Ga0209302, IMG submission 187445) | Marine eukaryotic phytoplankton communities from Arctic Ocean - Arctic Ocean ARC135M Metagenome (SPAdes) (version 2) | ecosystem: Environmental > Aquatic > Marine > Oceanic | place... | reverse complement strand
GCTTTAGGTCTTAATGACAAAACAAGCATTGATGCAATGATACTTTCTGGTAAAATGAAAAAATCAGAATCAAAAGTTGATAGATCAGGAAAGCTAATGGACCTGTATGTATTAGACGAAGCTGAAGCTAATAGAGCAGTTTCTAAGTTAAGCTCTAGCTTACTCGACGTGCCTGGTAATTACTCTTACGCCAATAGTATATGGCAAGATAGATTAGGTAATGGTACTACTATGAAAGAGGCTGTGGAAAAAGAAGGTCGTGATGTTGTTTTAGGTAAAATTCAACAACACTACAAAGATAGAGCCATAGCAGATGCTAAAAATCAATTTGGTGTTGCTATAGCTTATAAAGACTCTAATGATGACGAAAAGCAAAAAGATAAACCATATTTTGAAAGAGACAAACAGTTAAGGAGCTTATCTTTAGGAAAATTAGGTGGTGGTATTGCTTCCTTAAAAATAAATGGTATTGATTACTACGTAGAAAGGCCAGGTAATGGAAGGGAAAGCGATAGTAGGGAAGTAAAACTACGGACAATGGTTGTACCTAAAGTGACTGAAGTGACTGATGAAATGGGTGTAGGCCAGCTATCAGACAAGGACAAGGAGTTTCACATGTGGATTAAGGACTCTAGGGAAACTAAGGATAAACAATATCCCCTAGTGCTAAACTACGAGGCATGGAGGTCATCTACAGGTAATGTAGTACCTAGAAAGCAAATTCAATAAAACAAACAATAAGTACACAAAAAACAATTATGAGCGATTACCGTCAAGAAGGAACAGGGAAAGTAGTAACTGAAGATCAATTAAGAGAACTAGTAAAAGCTAGTGGGTATACTTTTGAGGACTACGTAAAAAAAGCAAAATTAACACTTATAACAGATGATGTGGATAAGTCGGATTTTCAGCAAGGCAGCGCAACAGGTGTAAATGTTCTGTCAAACAATCAAACAACACCAATGGGTACGGTATTAGACTTGGACGATACTTTTTCGGAATTACCAAAGACTGATCCTAAATACTATGTTACCGCAGAAGAATTAAGCAAAGGAAGTGAGGAAGATATAGCTCCTTTCTTAAACAAAAAGCTTTCCAGGTTAGGAATAACTGTTGAGCAAGCTACCGCTTTAGGTAGTCTTGATGCAGTATCATTGTCTAGAGTAGATAAAGCTGATCCGGAATTAGGTGTTTTAGTAGATCTTCTTTCAGCTATTAAAGTTGGTAAAAATCAAAGCAAAGAGGATTTAGCGGAATCTGCAGAGCTAATCAATAGATATATAGAAAAAAACGGTGATTCAAATTATGTAAGTCAAAACGCTAGTAAGGAATCTTCAACGTATGAAAACTATGTTGAACAAATAAAAGCCCCAGACTTAACTAGGGACGAATTGAATGCTAGCATAAAAGCTGACAGGTTAAAGAAGTTTCAAGAAGAAGATGCTAGAACAGCTACAATGACGTTTAAAGAGTACCGAGCGTCTGGATTAATGAAACCAGAAGAAGCTAGGTTTTATAACGGAGGCGGAATTAAAAAAATAAAAAAACCATCTGTAGTAGAAGACTTCAATAGTCCTGAAGAATTTAAAGCATATAAAGACTGGAGAAAAAACGGATTTGTAGGAGATGTTGATGATTTTGAAATATCTTTGTATGACAACGAACGCAAAAAGCAATATGCTTTAAATAAATCTTCTGAGTACGTTAGTGGATTAAATCCTTCTGATAGAACGGCTATATTAGCATTAGCTTCCGAAGACGAAGAAAAAATATCTAACTTTAAAAATAACGCTGCAACTCTATTTAAAACAAGAGACGAACTAGAAGTAGCTATAACTAATTACGATACAACTAAAAGTAAAGAAAACTATTTACAAGCATTTGAACTGCAGTCATCATATTTAAAGCAACAGAATGAATTGCAAATAGCTCAGGCTACATTGGAAGCTTCTGGGGTGACAGATAGAGAGAAGGCTGTTCCTTATGCTATTGATGATTTTAATAAGAACTACGATAGACTAGAACAACTCTCATCGGCTACTAAGTCAATGGGAACAGATGTTGCGTATAGCATTGCGCAATTAGCTTTACTTAGAGATCCTTATGCTCTAGCAAAAATGTCAAGTGGAGTTAAATTATCTACTCAAATAGAACAGAACTTTGGTTTAGTTTCATTAGGCGGTGATATGCAAAAGGAAATGGAAAATTTTCAAAGAGCAATAACTGTTGACAACATAGGTAGCATTAGTGACGCGGGTAGATGGGTTGCTGGATCCTTACCTAATTTATTACCTTCTTTAGGTATGGCAATGACAGGACCTGCGGCTATGCCTTTGTTCTTTTTATCTGGTGCTGGTGGATCTGGTATGGGAATGGCTATTAAGCAGAAAGATGCTGCTGAAAGAATGGCTAACAATAATAAGCTGTTAGCAGATAATCCTGAAATGGATCAATTAGAACGCGCTTCTATTGAGACTCAAATGGGTAAAGACGCGGAACTTCTTAATATACCAGACTGGAAAATATTGAGTAATCAAGCAATAGCAGGTGTAGCTGAAGTAGCTTTTGAGAAAATAGGTACAATGAGACTTTTGAAAGGTTTGAAAGACGGTATTAAAATGCTACCTCCTCAAACAGTAAAAGAAGGATTTGAGTTTGTTGGTAAGACTTTAGCGAATGGTTTTAGAGTAGAAGGTGGTTCTGAATTTGCTACTACATTAGTTACAAACTTTGGTGATATTCATATTTTAGGAGAAGATAAAAACTATTTTGAAGGTGGTCTTGAGAGTTTTGCTCAAGGAGCTTTAATGGGTGGTGGTATTGGAGCAGCTATGGCGTTTAAAGGTGTTAAGCAAGCTATAATAAGTGAATTAGCAAATAACGCAGAAGTTGATGAGCTATTTAGTATAACTAATAAATTACGAGAAATAACAAAATTAAAAATTGAAGGGCCATCTGATCCAGCCTTAGCAAACTTAAATTTACCTACAGAAGCACAACAAACTGTAGATGATTTAATAACACAGGGAAAAGCTTTAGAGGACGGGGTTCTATTTAAAGTAGGTGCAGATTTATCTCCAGAGGCTTTAAAAGCAGCAGGTGAGGTAAACAGAAAAATACGTAAGATAAACAAAAGATTAATTGATGCCTATGCTAATCCTAATATTAAAGCTAGTCAGTTAGCTGGTATAGAAAAAGTACTAAGAAGCGAGTTTAGCAAGCTAGCGGGTGAAAGAGAACAAATCTTAACCAACGAGACAGACATGGAAGCTGCTAGAAAAAACGCAGCCGTGCAAGGTGTTTCTTTAGATAGCTCAACAGGTTATAAACTTTACAGAGGTAAAATGCTTGCTGAAAGCACTCAATATGTAGTAAACAATTTTGTTAATTTGTCGCCTGAAGCAAAACAAGCTGAAGTTGATGAAGCTATTGAGTTGTTAAAAGAAAATAAAAAGGAAGGTGCAAAAGAACCTACTACAAAAGAAATAAACGATAGGGCTTTAAATAATTACATTGATAAAACTTATAAAGCAAGAATACAAAAAGGGCAAACAAACGCTCAAAAGTTTGCAGACGATATAGGTTTAAACGTTGAATTTGTTGTTGCAGAAACTAAAGAAGATATTATTGCTTTTTTTGAAAAAAATGACCCAGGGAAATTAGACAAGCCCGCGCAAAGCGGTGGAACAACAACGCTTAAAGAGGCTATAAATAATGGATCTTACGAAGGAGGAGCGATATCGGGAAGTAATCAAATTGTAATTAATATGGAATCTTCTATTAAAAATAGGAGAACAGGAATTTTTGCACATGAAGTTTTACATAAATACGCTAGAGAAAACTTTGGTAAGAATCAAGACAATATAAATGCAGCGGGCGAAAGCTTGTTATCATACTTACAAAAAAATCAACCTGATTTATATGCTAAAGTTAAGTTTAGAATTGACGAAAGCTATACTAATAAAAACATCGAAGGAGAACTTGTAAAGGAAAAAGACTACTACGAAGAGGCAATGAACGCTATGTCTGATGTATTGGCTGACGGTCAAAAAGTAACAGAAAGCACCATAGATAGAATTAAATTTTTTGCTAATAAGTTTTTACCAGCTAAAGCCCAGTTACAGACTGGAGATAGCGCGTACCGCTTTGTAAAAGACTACAATAAAGCTAGTCACTTCGGAGGAAAAACAGTACAAGATCCTATAGTTAAAACTGCTGTTAATAACGAAAATGATAAGTCAACAAAAGATAGCTTAAGTATTACTAAGTTTAGCCAACAGTTAGAACAACTCGAAACTGAATACGAAAATAATGAAATTGATTTTGATGTTTACGAACAGCAAAAAGCTAACATAGAAGGTAAACTTGCAAGAGCTCAAAAAGAAGCAACGGTTATATCTAAAGATCCTGAGAAGGAGATTGAAGTATTTCACGGAGGAGCAGTTAAAACCGTTAATGATATAGATGGTGCCGTTTACTTTTCAGAAAGCAAAGAGCAAGCCGAGGAGTATGCTAAAGGCAACAATGGAAAAGTACAAAGCTTTAAAATAAACGAATCTGAAATAGCTACTGAAGCTGAAGTGTTTGAAGTAATAAGAGAGCTTAACATACAACCAACAGTAGAAGGTTGGACAGTAGACGATTCTCGTTTATATGAATTAATAGATGCTAGATTTGACAATGCTTTTTCTAAGGAAGATTTAAGTAAACTAAACGAAGCTCTTGCCGAAAAAGGTATTAAAGCAACTAGATTCACAGACTCTGATTTAAGATCTGGTAAAGATACTGAGAACATTGTATTATTTGATAAGTCTGCGGTAAATCAAAAAGCAAAACCAGTAGCTAAGTCAAAACCAAAGCCTACTAAAAAAAGTAACCAAGAGCTAAAAGAAATTACAGCTAAATCTAAAAAAGTACTTGATGATATAGGTAATAACCCAGACGGGTTTAACAAGGATGATCCTAGAATATATACTATATTAAAAGGCTTTATAGAGTCTAAGTCATTAGTCTTTAAAACTAAAAAAGGTAATATTGTTAATCTTAACTCACTACCTGGGTTTAACATAAAAAGTATGGTTAGTGAAACTATGCTGAGTTTACTACCTTATATTGCTAAATTTGATCCTAAGCAGAACAATTCTTTGTTCGGTTATTTAATGGCTAATTTAAACAATAGAATGAAAGGTGCTTTGAATACAGGTAAAGTAGCAGATTCTCGGTTTGATGAAGATGTATCAGAAGCTAAAGGAGTTATAGCTGATACTTCTTACGATAACGAGAATGTTGTTGAAGACAAAGCTAAGTACAAAAATCTTATTCAGCAAAAAGTATTAAGTGTAGATGGATTAAAAGCAGTAAAAGAAAAAGTAATATCTACAGTTAGAGTTTTAAAAACAAGGATTGATGTAGTTATAAGCAAAAATGCTTCTGTCACACCTATCATTGCAGAGATTAGAAAAGAAATTGGAAAACAAACCGACATCACGTTTAAAAAAGAGATGGGTGGTATTAAGAACAACGAGATACAAGACTACCTTAAAGCTCATAAAAAGGCTATCCTGGAGAACATGACTACCACTTATCTACTTACTTTTATGCCTGAGGGTGTTCAAAAGTCTGTAGGAGGGAAATACATGCTTGATGCAAAAGGAGAAAAAGTTGAAACCTCTTTTGGGGACAATGTTTTTATACCTAAGTTTGTTAATAGTGACGTGTGGAAAGCTTCAGATAACATTGATGGAGAAAAAACATCCACAGGATCAAAAGGTAAAACGTCTGGTGCTGACATTCAGCGTAGACTACCAAATATTGCTCAAGAAATTTCTGATGAATTCTTTATAAGTAAAATTATTGGACCTGATGGTAAGCCAATTCCTGGTAGAAAGAACTCTATAGCTAAAGCTATGGGTGAGGAAATTGCTTTTGATATGATTAGCCAGGATCTTCAAACAAACGGTCCTATTACACAAGCATTGAAAGCAAATCAAGAAGCATTAGGTGTTCTTATTACAGAACAATTTGAAGACATTCTTGATCAACAAATGGAAAGAGGCGACGTTAAATATAGTTTAACGAAAAAACAGCTTTTAAACGCAGTTGATATTTTAGACAATAATAAATACGATCAATCCTCTCCTGCATTTAATGAGTGGAAAGAAAATCCTGAGCACGAAAAAGCTGCTAGAATATGGGGGGAAAACTTTGAAAGATTGTTTATTAAAACAGACGGAGCTGTTAGAACTCAATATACTAAAAACGCAAAGGAAATGATCAATAAATTCCCTTACTTTAAAGAGGGAATAGAAGCGTACGGTAAAGGGTTTTTAAATAATGATAGCGCACCGTTAGCTGCTATAGCGGAAAAGCAATTAGCAGGTTTTTGGGAAGGTATTTCAAGATTAGTAGACCCGGCTATTTCTAAAGTAAAAGGATTAAATTTCTTGGGAGCTACTTTTAGAACACCTAACCCAAAGGCTAAGGTATTAGCTAACTTAAAAAGGAAATCAAAAGTGTCACCTGAAGCTCAAAAAGCTCTTGATTTATTGATGCCAGTTTTAGATAATGTTACGGTATATTCTGGAAGCTCTTCTGCTATGAATGCTGTTAGAGAGTTTATGACCGCGTCTAGTGCTGATGCATCCTTTTTATTAAATGAATTTAACAACAGCGAAATAGGTAACAAAACAAGATTAGCAAAAGAAGCTAATATTTTACTTTTTAATTACTTAAATATCTTAGCTAAAGAAGTTGTTGCAAGTCAGCCTAATAAAGAAGCTGCAAATAAATCTTTCGCAGGTTACTTAAGATGGTTGGAAACTAATAATAATAACGATGCTGGTCTAAAAGGTTTAGCTCACGTAATTGGACTTGAAATTGTACCTAACCAAGCACCGTATATTGATTCGGAAGGCAGAGGATATTACTCTATAAAATCAAAGATGGTAGTTGTTAAAGGTGAGCCAAAAGCAGGTCAACTTAAAGTAAATAAAAAGCATACCAACTTTAATGAAGCTGCAACTTTTATAAAAGAAACAAACAAGACAAAGAAACCAGCAAAAAGAAAAGAACTGGAAGATCTTTCGCAGTTTGAAAAAGATCAGAATACAGCAAGTTCACTGCAAATTATGGGTGAACACCAGCAATCTATGGGTCAAACCGGAATAGAATTAGCTGAAGCTGTAGCTGAAAACGTAATAAGTGTACTTGAAAAAGGTACCTCTAAGAAAGTGGCTGACAATATTTTCAACCTTAGATTAAATAAAATAGCAAACGGATTTGGTATTGTTTTAAATTCTAGGTTTATTTCTGAAAAGCAGGATAAAATATTTGGTAAAACCAGTACTCTTGGTAAGTCTAGAGTAGCTGCTGTAAAACAAAAAATTCGTGATAATATTTTTGCATTAAACGGAGAACTAATATCTAAGCAAGGTAAACAAGAAGTAAATGAGATTGTTAATCAAATAATAAAAGCTGAAGAGTTAGCTGAAGCAAACAAAGTTAATCAAAAAGCTAAAGATAATTCTCAAAATAATCTTAGTTTAAGTTTAACCAAGGACTTTAACAATATGATTGAACGAAACAAAGGCATTGCTGCTGATGTTAACTTTTCCAAAATAGTAGCTAAAAGAATGGGTGCTAATATTGGTAAATACAAGTTTTACTTACCTTCGTCTGCCGAAGATTTTAGATTACTTACTAGCTACACATTTGCAGGTAAAGGAAAAGATGGAACTCAAGATATGGCTTGGTTTGAGAAAAACTTAATAAGACCTTATACTGAAGGTATTGCTGCTATCGACGTGGCAAAGCAAACAACTAAGAATGATTTTAAAGCTTTGAATAAAGCTATGCCTAATATTGCTAAAAAAATGGGTAAATTAATACCTACCAAAGATTATACTAATGATCAAGCGGTTAGGGTTTACTTATGGGACAAAGCAGGTTATACAGTTCCTGGTTTAAATAAACAAGAAGTTGATGCTTTAGTTGCTTACGTATCAGGTAACCCTGAGTTAGCTATATATGCAAATGCTTTAGTAACAATATCTAAAAGTAATGAATGGCTAAAACCAGGGGAACATTGGGATGTAGGTACTATATTATCAGATATAAACAATTTAACTGAGAAAGGTGGTAGAAAAGCATACTTAGCTCAGTGGATTGAAAATGCAGATGAAATATTTAGCGAAGAAAACTTAACTAAAATAGAAGCTTTGTATGGCAAAAGACATAGAGAAGCCTTAGAGGATTCTTTGTATAGAATGAAAAACGGTACCAATAGACCTTCTGGTTCAAACGGTCAAGTTAATGCATGGAATAACTGGTTAAACAATTCTATCGGGTCTATCATGTTTTTTAACCGTAGATCAGCATTGTTGCAATTACTTTCAACTAGTAACTTTTTAAACTGGTCTGATAATAATCCAGTTAAAGCTGCTGCGGCATTTGCAAATCAAAAGCAATACTGGAAAGATTTTTCTACATTATTTAATTCCGCTAAATTAAAGCAACGTAGAGGTGGATTAAGATCAGATGTTAACGAAGCTGAGATTGCAAACGCCGCAGCAAATTCTAAAAACAAAGCTGTAGCAGCATTAAGCTGGTTATTAAAGAAAGGGTTTACACCTACACAAATAGCGGATAGCTTTGCAATTTCTTCTGGTGGTGCAACGTTTTATAGAAATAGAATTAATACATACTTAAAAACTAAAGATGCTGAAGGTAATAGTATATATACAGAAAAGCAAGCAGAAGATAAAGCGTTTTTAGATTTTATTGAAATATCAGACCAATCGCAGCAGTCAAGTGATCCGTCATTAGTTTCTATGGAGCAAGCAAGTATATTAGGTAGGTTAGTTTTAGCTTTCCAAAATACAACTCAGCAATACTCTAGGATAATGAAAAGGAGCGCTTTAGATATTATAAAAAGACGTCAATCACCCGGTACTACATCTATGCTACAAAGTGATTTTTCTAACTTTAGTAAAATAATGTACTACGGAGCAATACAAAACCTTATATTTAATAGTTTATCTGCAGCATTGTTTGCGTTAATACCAGGATTTGGAGAAGAAGAAGACGATGAATTACTGGATTTAAGTAAAGCTGACAAATTAAGAAGAATAGCTAACGGTAGTGTTGATTCTTTGTTAAGAGGTATGGGTGTTAGAGGCGCTGTTGTGGCTCAAATTAAAAACACTATAATGGAATACTTTAAACAAAAAGATAAAGGTTTTAAAGGCGATCAAGCTTATACTGTATTGCAAGTGGCTAACCTATCCCCTCCAATTGGTTCTAAGCTTAAGAAAATATATAGTTCTTTAACCGGTGAAAAATATGGAAGAAAGTTAATGGAGGAAAGAGGATTTGATTTAACCGCTAATGGAAGATTGAATTTAAGCCCTACTTATTCTGTTCTAGGTAGTTTAGCTGCTGGTACAGCTAATATCCCCTTAGATCGTATGTATGCAGAGATTCAGAGTGTATCAGAGATGCTGGACGAACGTAATACTATATATCAAAGATTAGCGTTGTCTTTAGGGTTTAGGTCTTGGGATGTTAACGCAAAGAATGAAGAGGATGATTTAATTAAAGCTCAACTTAAAGTAACAAAAAAGTCTGGAAATAAACAAAAAGCTAAAGACAAAAGGATTTTAAAAACAGCAGAAAAAAATAAAAAAAGAAGAGAAGTCTATAGAACCCTTACGGATATACAAAAGGTTTATTTAAGTAAGTTAGGGAAAAATGCAAGAAAAAAGGCTTTAGATAAATTAGTAAATAATTAAAGGAATAAAAAAAATGAGCACCATACTCAAAATTCCTTAAATAAAAACGCCCCTAATTAATTTTAGGGGCGTTTTTTAATTTATATGTATAGCATACTAGCCATCACAAGCAACACAGGCTTCATCCATAGCTTTAGCTGCAATATCTCCGCGTAGAACGCTTTCAGTTCTAGTGTAATACAAGGTTTTAACACCTTTCTTCCAAGCATCGAAATGAACTTTGTTCAACCACTTTGGTGAAGCAGTAGAAGGAAAAGCTAAGTTTAAACTAACCGACTGATCTATATATTGTTGTCTCAGTCCAGCTTGATTAACTAATTCAAGTTGATTAATTTCCTTAAACGTTTTAAATACTTCCTTAGCAGGTATGTCGTGGCCCATAGTAATATTATCAAGCTCCACGATATCTTGGACACTACCTCCGTCAGCCAATATTTTACTCCACGTTTTTTCATTGTTTATCTTAAGTTTTCTTAATAGTTTAACTAATGTAGGATTCTTTCTAATGAAAGTTCCGTTTGCTCCTTGTTCTGTAAATACATTTGCAGCCCAGGGTTCTATTCCTGGCGAAACATTCCCACTAAGCTTACTATTACTAACAGTGGGAGCAACAGCACGCAGGTGAGTATTACGCATACCAGTGC
>Ga0209302_10002653_pt1 | contig 10435 bp, 10 predicted proteins | sample ArcOceMetagenome_2_FD_187445 | JGI IMG/M metagenome (GOLD analysis project Ga0209302, IMG submission 187445) | Marine eukaryotic phytoplankton communities from Arctic Ocean - Arctic Ocean ARC135M Metagenome (SPAdes) (version 2) | ecosystem: Environmental > Aquatic > Marine > Oceanic | place... | reverse complement strand
TCGGCGCGGGCGCTCGGTCGTCGGCAACGGCGAGGGTGGCATAATGGGCGGCTCCGCCACGCCGGGCGTCCTGTTCTGCGCCGATATCTTTCACACGCAGGGCGCGAGCATCTACTCCTTCCGCTCTTACCTCAGCCTCATCGCGCGAGCCGCCAAAGTGCTGGCGCCGATCCCCGTCACGGCGATGATCCCTGAGGGTAGCATCGCAGACGGCGGCCACGGCTTTGGGTTCGACCTTGCCGCACCCTTCTCGGCGGATTCGCTTGTGAAATTCGCAGAAGCGGCGGGTTTCGTTTGGCAGACGTCATTGCAGCCGAGCGACAGCAGCTGCAGCTACTACGATAGCGACGTTCGGGTGGGTGACGCGCTGCACCTGCACCGAGGGCGGGCGCTCGACAAGAGCATCACTTATGGACTTGCACCATTCCGCCGTGACCTCCCTACCTATGTCCAGGGGATTTGGCGCTATCTTCGAGCCGAGTTCGACGGTCTGTCCGCATGGCGGCCGGGTGCAGGGCCTCTCCGCGTCTCGCTGCTGATGATGCACTGGACAGCTAGCGCGCTGTCGCACGCCAGCGTGGTTCTTCCCGAGGAGACCGCGCTGGTCTCTCAGTTGCTCGCGTTTGAAACGCGCAGTACGCTGGAGGCGACGCGACCCTGCCCGCGGGACAGGCTTCGCTGCGCATACGTCCATGTGCGAGAACCCGTCCGCAGCATAGTACGTTTCCACGGCATCAATGGTTCGCGCAACCGCGGCCTCAACGTGTCACGCACACTCATGCCCGCGTGCGAGGGGTGCAAAGGCTCGCATGTTCCGCGCTGGCCCGATCTCACGTGCGATGCCTCTTGCAAGCCTTCTCGGCCGATGTTTTGGAGGGAGGAGCTCGATAGGGAGGTGAAGAATATGTACCCTCTCGAGCGGTTTGCAAGGGATGTGGCTCGCGCACTGCCCAGTCGAATCAAGTGCATCTATTTCAATGCACTGGTGTCCGACAAACGCGACGTGCCTGAGGCATTGCGCATTCTTGAGAAGGCCGTGCCCGTTGATATGAAGGTGTACCTTTCCGCCGAAGAACGCGCCCTTCACCAAAGGGAGAGAACCAACATCTCCCTTCCGCACCCCTCGAGCCCACTAAGCCGAGCCGAGCTGCCGAGGCCCTGGTTAGGACGTTCTCGAGTTAGCCAGGTCGTCGAAGATTTCGAGTTCAACAGCTGTGCGCGCATCAACGCTGTGGAGGCAGCGCTCTTCGTAGTCGAAGCGGGTAGCCATTGGGGCGACCATGTGCTGGCGCAGCGCACGGCAGCCAATCGTCCCTCCGCCGTACTGCGCTATGTCTGGGATCCGGACCAATATGGAATGGCCAAGCTTGATTTGCGAGCCAAACCCGTCATTGACACGTGCGTGCGAGGTAGCGATTGCACCAAATGCGCAACCTTCTACCGGGGACTGTGCATGCTCAAGTTCGCGCAACCAATGATTTCGGAGGCCGGGCGCCTTTGCAGCATCATGTACCGGTGCCACTACCCGGGGGGTGGTGTCTTGAACGCCTCGACAAAATATCGTCTCCACCAGCCGGACGCGCCCGTCTCTGCCACACGAAAAGCTCTAAAGCCCGTATAGGAGAGCGGGCGCGTCATGCCTGGGCCTGGTTCGTGCGTGCTACAAAATTAATAACCTGGCGTTTGTGTCCGCTGAATTTACCCCTAGTTGCTGTTAGAGGCTTTGTAACGACAAAACGCATGAGGCGGACTCTCGGCGTTGTCCTTTGGGCTTTGTGACGACAAAAACGCCACATGCCTTTCGGTGGCGGTGGCGAGCCTTGCACCCTCTGCAGCAAGACCGTCTATCCCGCAGAGAAGCTCAAGACCAGCACGGACAACGTCTACCACCAAAAGTGCTTCTCATGCACTAAGTGCAAGCGCGGGCTCCAGGTGTCTACCTACTGCGAGGACGCCGTCACCGGCCGGCTTTACTGCAAGGTCCACTACGAACAGATGGCCAAGGCTGCTGGCATCGACGCGGTCGCGCGCGGCGTCACACCGGCTCTACACAGTTTCCCCTACACTAACGGGCCAGCGCATAGGCCAATCACGGGCTGTGTGCCTCTGGCTTGGGGCGAGCTCCGCTCCCCTGACTATCCAACCCGGCACGAGCCTGAGGCGCCCACTCGGGCACCACATGCACGCTTGGCGCCTTCTAGGCGCCTTCTGAGCCGCGCTGCACTATGTGCGCTGTAGGAGGTGTCGATGCTGAGTCGGGCGTGCTGGTGCACAAACGGGTCAAGGTGGAGGCGCTCGAAGAGGCGGAGCAGGTGGTGGTCGACGTCGAGGTGTGGGTTGAGGTTCGCGCACCCAACGGTACGGTCATCCCCGGGATCGAGCTCCAGGCGGCCACCCCAGCTGCCGAGCCCTTCGCGGCGGCGCGCGTGGTCTCGCTCGGCGACGATGGCAGCCGCTGCGTCGTGCGTTGGCGCGACGGAGGTGGCGAGCCGACCGAGGTGCCGCGGCGGTGCGTCTCGGTGTCCGACCAAGGCGGCGCCAAGGTGAACAACTTGCAGCTGCTGCGACTCAACGAAGCCAACCTGTTGCACAACGTGCGCGCGCGCTTCGAGGCGGGGCACATCTACACGCACACGGGCCAGCTCGAGCTGCTGGTCGTCAACCCGTACGAGGCGAGGCCCGAGCTGTACGATGAGGTGACGATGCGCACAGCTACCACATGCGCGCACCGTGCGTGTGCGAGTGCGTGTGCCATGCGTGTGCAGTGCATGCATGTGCTATGCACATATGCCGTGCACATATGCCGTGCAAATATGCCGTGCACATATGCTGTGCACATATGCCGTGCACATATGCCATGCACATATGCCGTGCACATATATATATATGCCGTGCGAAGGCGGCGATGCGCAGCTACCGCGACGCAACGCGCGAGGCCGAGCCGCCGCCGCACTCCTTCGCCGTCGCAGAGCGCATGTACCGCACGCTGCTCGAGGCGTCGAGCGGCGCGGCGCAGTCTGTCGTGGTGAGTGGCGAAAGCGGCGCGGGCTGACCTAGCTAACCCTGAGCCTAACCCAAATCCTAAAGTCCTAGCCCTGTAGCCCTAGCCCTAGCCCTACCCCTAGCCCTAAACAGGTGAGCGGCGAGAGCGGCGCGGGTAAGACGGAGACGAACAAGCACCTCATCTCCTACCTGCGCTGGCGCGCTGGCGGTGGCAGCGGTGGCGGCGGCAGCAGGGGGGGCGGAGGCGAGCAGATCTCGCGCGTGCTCGGCGTGGCCAACGTGCTGCTCGAAGCGCTGGGCAACGCTAAGACGACCAACAACAAGAACAGCAGCCGCTTCGGCAAGTACCTCGAGCTAGCCTTCTCGAGCGGCATGTCAGCAGGGGGCAGCGCCGCCTTCGAGGGGGCGCGCCTCAAAACCTTTTTGCTTGAGAAGTCGCGCGTGGTGCGGCAGGCCGGCCCCGAGCGTAACTACCACGTCTTCTACTTGCTCGCCGCCGCGCCCGCCGCGCTCAGGGCGCCGCTCGGGGTGCGCGCCGCCGACGATCACGCGTACACGTGCGCGCACACCGAGTGCGCCGGCGACGACGGCGCGCGCTTCGCCGAGCTGCAGGCCGCGCTGCAGGCCGCGCTGCCGCAGGCGGGCGGCGGCGGCGGCGACGCGCTCGCAGCGAGTCTCTTCGGCGCACTCGGCGCCGTGCTGCACTTGGGCGATGTGGCCTTTGAGGGCGGCGACAGCCAAAAGGGCGACGAGGGCGGTGGCTGCGCGCCGACCGACGCGGGCGCGGCGGCGCTGCGACGCGCGTGCGGGCTGATGGGCATCGAGGAGGGGGAGCTGGGTGCGAGGTTGACGCAGAGGCTCATCTCCGTAGGGCGCGACGATGTGACGATCCCGCTCGAGCCCGCGGCGGCGTCGTCGGCGCGCGACGCGCTAAGCAAGGCGCTGTACCAGAGAGTGTTCGCGCACGTCGTGCAGTGCCTTAACGGCGAACTCGACGCCGCTTCCGCCGCCGACGAGGAGAGGAGGGTACCCGAGGCCGATCCCGCCCAGCCGCAGCCGTGTGCCGGCGCGGACAGTCATCCAGATGGCGGCAGCTCGCACTACAGGGAGAGCGGCCGCCCGCCGGCGCAGCGGGCGTGGGGCACCCTGCAGCGGACAGGCGGCAAGGAGCAGCTTCAACGCGCCGCCATGCGCGCCAGGGAGCAGGCCGCGGCCGTCGGGCGGCAACAGGGCAACCCGACGGGCGGTATGCGCACGGTGGGGATCGCCCGCTGTCCTTCTCGATCTAGTAGTGTCTAATATTAGTATGTGCATGTGCATATGTGCATGTGCATGTGCATGTGCATGGCATGTAGTTGCGTATTGTGACGCCATGCGACGCACCAGGTGGAGGCTGCTCACGTGCCTTAAACACCCGCTTCCCTTTCTGGTAGGTGGGGCTGCTCGACGTCTTCGGCTTCGAGTCTCTCGAGACCAACAGCCTCGAACAGTTGTGCATCAACTACGCAAATGAGAGCATACACGCACTTTACCTCAGCCACGTCTTCCAGGGCTCCGAGCTCGATGACCACCTGATCGAGTCTCTCCTCGGCGAGGACGCGGGCCGCCTCGACAACCGGCCGTGCCTCGCGCTCATCGAGGCGCCTCCCAACGGCGTGCTGCACCTGCTCGACCACCAGTGCAAGGCGCGCCGCCTTCAACGGAGGGGACCATCAAACCACACCGCCCCATCCCCCAATCTCAAGCCCTATAGCCCCAAGCCCTTCCTACCCCGTACCAGGCGCCTGCCTCGAGCGAGGAATCGTTCTGCATCGCGGTCAACGTCAAGCACCGCGACAACGCTTTCTTCACGGTGCACAAGTCCGCATAGAGGGGTTGCAACCTTATTATACCCAGGCTGTAACCCTGTGCCTAGACTGCAACCCTATGCGCGCAGGTGCCCAAGCTCGCAAAGGGCTGCCGACACGACCAGAGCACGGGGTTTATCCTCCGCCATTTCGCGGGGGACGTGACCTACTCTGTGGGGCACTTCCTCGAGACCAACAACGACACGCTCCACTCTTCCCGCTTCCTCACCAAGGTGGCCGACGTAGTGCACCATGCAATGGACCACACAATACGCAATGCAACTTGCAATGTATGCATCCAACGCACCAATGCAATGCATCACGCAACGCTCCATGCAGCCCTTCCTCTCTCTCACCCAGGCGACCAACGCCTACATCAAGCACCTCTTCTCGGCACCTGAGCTGCAGCCCGCCGTGCAGCAGAGTCGGTCCGGCGGCGCCTTCTCGTCTGTGGGCCAGCGCTTCGCCGCAGACCTGACCGAGCTGCTTTCGACGCTGCGCCGCACCGAGCTCCACTTCATCCGCTGTGCGACGCCCATCTCCCTGCAACCCCACACACAGCACACTCACACATCCCCACCTCGCTCACGCGGGCCTGCTCGCCCTGCAAGGTATGAAGCCCAACCTCGCGATGCAGCCCAACGTCTTCGATGCACCGTATGTGCGCACGCGCATCGCGGCGGCGGGCTCACTGGCGGCGCTCAAGTTCACCAAGAAGCTGCAGGGCGGCAGTGAGCTGCAGGTCTCCACCCTCGCGCGGCTGCGGCGGCCACCGCACGCGGCCGCACTCCCCGCTGAGCTGCGTGATGCTGGCGCCGCCAACTGTGACGACGTCGAGTTTGCGCGCGCGCTGCTCGGTTGCCTGGGGCTACCGCCGCACACGCTGCGGATGCGCGACGAAGACGGATCTCCCAGGGTTGAGATCGCGTCGGGCCTGCTGCCCTTTCTGGTGGATATGGAGGCGCAGGGTGCAGCAGCCGACGCAGCGGCGGCGGCGCGGGTCGCGGAGCTGGCGACGGCGGTGCGGCACGGAGAGAGCGCGGCGGCCCGCCGCCAGGCGGAGCGCGGAGCGACCAAGTATGCAGCGGAGCAGCGGGCGACGCAGCTGAGAGAGGCGGCGCCTGCGCCGCCGCCTTCACCGCGGCAGCAGCCCCCACCCGTGCCGGGCCCAAGGCATGCGCCCACCACTCCGCCCAAGCCCACGCCCAAGCCGGCGCCCACCAAACCCACCCAACCCACCAAGACGACCCAGCCCATCGAACCCACTGGGCCCAAAGCCGCACCCAAGTGTGCACCTGTTTCTGCGCCGACGCTCGCGCCGACGCTCGCGCCACGGCTCACACCCCAGCCCAGGCCCATGTCCATGTCAGCACCGCAGTCTGCACCTCAGCATACGCCCAAGCCTGCGCCTGCAACAAGACCAACGGTTTCAGAGCCGCTGACCCCGCCGTCAATGGGCCAAGAGATGACAAGCTTCAGTGTGGCTATGGACTTCACTAACCCGCTGCTCGGCAAGATGAACAAGGAGGAAATCCACCGCAAGATGAGCTACTACGCTGAGCTGGAGCGAAACTCATCCGCGACGGCGGCAGCGGCAACGGCGGCTCCAACGGCGAAGGAGGCGAAGGGGGGCGTCGGCGTCGTCGGCGGCGGCGGCAGTGCCTTCGCTGCGCAGCAGATGTGGTTGCGCAGCAATGAAAGCGACGAGCAGGCGGAGAAGGAGGTGAAACAAGCAAAGGGCGCGCAGAAAGAAGTGGTGTCGGCCGCACCCCCACGCGTCTTCACTCCGTTAGACCCCATCGGCGCGCAGGCATTGCTCGGCGGAGGCGCCAAAGTGAGCACACGGGGCGATACGATGGGAGTGGAGGGCGTGGCGGTGGAACTTCCTTTCCTAAGGACAAATTCCTTTCTTGCGGGAAATCTATCCATGAGGGGGCGTTCCCCCCTCACGGACAGGGAGGAGGTGGTGGAGCAAGAGGAGCAAGAGGAGATGAAGGTGCCATGGTCAATGCTGCCCCGCATGAACTCGGCGGCAGAGCTAGCAGGCATCGGCGCAATGCTACGGAAGCGGAAGGAGCGCGCCGAGTGGCACGAGGCGCGCGAGCGGCGTGTGGCGGCGCTGCGGGCGGCGCGCGCCGCCGCCGCGAGCGTGGTACCGCGCCGCCCCCCACTGCCGCTGGTGGCGGGAGACAGCATAAGCCAGGTGATGCAGCACCTATAGAGGCCGCATCGCCCTGGCCCAAGAACCAAATGTGCCCTGACCCTACCTCGACTATGGCTCTGGTTCTGACTCTCACCCCCTAGTCCCCAGTCCCCAGTTCCTAGCCCCCAGTCCCCAGTCTCCAGTTCCCAGCTCCCAGGTCGTGCAGGACCCCGCGGCCAAACCCGCCGCCGCCGCCTTTGCCGCACTGTGCTGGAGCGCGCTCAAGGGCCTCGATGAGGCGGAGCGCGAGACCGCGGTCGACACACTCGCAGCTCATGCGCAGGCCGCGCGCGTCGCCGCCGCGCCCGCCGCGCCGCCGCTCGCGGTGGGCGTCGCGTGGGTGCTGTGCGCTGCACTCGCCGACGATGCAGTCTTAGTGCGGCTGGCGGCAGTCCGGTGCGCGGCGGCGGCGCGGCTGCTCAGCTTGCTCGACCTCGCTCTGAGCGACGCCGCCGAGGCGGTTCGCGTCGCCGCCGCCGTCGCCGCCGCCACGGTCGCCGCCTCGCCCGCCTCCGCCGTCGATACCGCGCTGCGCCCCGCGTGCATGCTGCTGCGTGCGGCCGACCTCGGCCTCAGTACCGCTGACGACGGCGGCGAGGGCACGAGCGCGAGCGAGGGCGCGAGCGCGAGCGAAGCCGCGGCGGTGCAGGCGGTGAGCGCGCTGGCAAGACTCGTCGGTGCCGAGGCGGCGCAGCGCGGCGCAGCGTGGCCCGCCTTCGTCGCCGCGGCACCGCTGGCGCGCGTGCTCGGCTGCGGCCGTCGCCCGGTGCGCCTCGCGGCGGCCAAGGCGGTGCGTGACCTCGGCGACGCCGTTCTGCTCGGCGAGGTGCAGCGAGATGTAGTTTGCATGCAGCGTGTGTGGCGCGTGTGTGGCACGTGAGTGCATCCCCAACCCATGCACCCGTACCTAGGTGGCACTCTTCGACGAGGACGTGGCTCTACGCACACACGCGGTGACGCTACTCGCCGAGATTGGCGCTGCACGACCACTTGCACGCGTCGCGTTGCACGACCCTGAGCAAGCCGTGCGGCTGCGTGCTGTCGAGGCCTTGGGTGCGCCGCGCACTGCTGTAACCCTAGCCGAGAGACCCAACCCAGCCCTGAGCTCACCCACAGCCCAAGTCCGAGCCCCGATCCCAAATCTGAGCCCGAGCCCGAGCCCGAGCCTCATCAGGCGAGCTGCGAGCTGCCGAGGCGCTGCGCGGTGCGCTGGGCGACGACCTCGTGCAGGTGCGTGTGGTTGCGGTGACGCAGCTTGGTGACCTCGTGGAGTGCGCCCCACTTCACGAGCTCACCGCCGCGCTCGCCCAAGCGGTGGGCGCACTCCACGAGGTGGCGCTGCAGGATGCAGACAGCCAGGTGCGACGCAAGGCGGTGGCGCAGCTGCTTAGGCTGCGTGCCACGCCCGCTCTCGCCGAGGCCGCACGGTGCGACATCGACGTGCGGGTACGCGAGGCGGCACTCGAGGCGCTTGGCGAGCTGCAGCAGGTGAGTATGCTCTGTGCATTCAGCATGCAGCATGCAGGCCCCATGCACACGCTGCACACACGCTGCACACAGCATACATTTGATATGCATATGCCATGCACAGGCCGTGCACAGGCCGTGCACAGGCCATGTACTTGCCACACGCACGCACATGCCATGCACATACTGCGGCAGGCGGAGCCCATCGTCGACGGCTCGCTGCTCGATGCGGCGCCGCGGATCCGCGCGCGCGCCGTCGAGATCTTGGGAGGTCTGGGCGAGGTGGAGCCCCTGGGGGAGATCGCGCTGCAGGACGCCAACCTTGAGATCCGACGCAGCGCGGCGCACCACCTTGTCAAGCTGCGCGCACCGCGGCTGCTGCTGCCCGCCTTCTCTGACGTGTCGGACGAGGTGCGCCTCGTGGCGGTCGAAGGCATGCAGACGCTTGTGCTCGATGGCAACGCCGAGGTGCTCGGGAGGCAGGCGACCGCCGACGCGGGCGGCGGCGCAGGCGGCCCGCACGCGCACGTTGATCTGCGCCACGAGATCGTGCAGCGGCTGATGGGGACGCTCGCCGATAATGAGAGGCCGCACATATATATATATATGTACGTGTCGCGCTGTATGCATGTTGTATGCATGTGCATATACTGGTGGGTGGGCTAGTGGCTGATGACATGATGGACGGGTGGGAGGCCGGGTGGCTACCTGGAGTAAGCTGATCGGTTGGCTGATGCTCCCCACCCTGAGCCTAAGAGCCCTCCGCACGACCAGGCCGCTGCGCCATGCGGCGGCGAGCTGTCTTGCCCTGCTGGGGGACGAACAGTGGATGGCCGCCTTCCCGCTGCCCGAGGAGGCGCCGTGCGGCCTGGTGCTGCAGGGAATGGATCGTCCCGAGGCGCGCGAGACGGGGCCGCGGCGTAGGGGAAGGGGGTTGGGTAGGGGTCATTGGGGGTAGAGCAGCCTCAGCCTCTGAATCCCTGGCCCAAGCCCTAGGCCCAGGGCCCTACCTCTGGCCTGAAGCCTGCCCCATAACCCCAGCCCTGGGCCCTGCTCACCAGGTGTTCGAGGTGCTGGTCGACCTACTCACCGTGCAGCAGCCCGAGGACCGGAGGCTAGCAGCGCAGCTACTCGGCGTGCGGCTCGACGCGGCAGCTGTCACCGCGCTGCGTGTCGCCGCGCGTGACACCAACGCCTCGGTGCGCGTGCAGGCACTCAACGCGCTGGGCGAGTTGCACGACGCTCAAACCCCGAGCCACTACCCGAGGCCGACTACTTCCAATCCTCACCAGGCCGACCCCTCCCCAGGCGAGCTGCGCGACGCTGAGGCGTGGCCTGCGCTCATCGGCGGCATCTCTGACCGCGAGGCGCAGGTACGGCAGGCGGCGCTGCTGGCGGTCGGCAAGATCGGCGACGCCGAGCTCGCGCCCTACGTGATCATGCGGCTGCGCGACCCGTCGGAGCAGGTGCAGGCGGCCGCTGCCTCAGCGCTGCACCACATGCAGTCGGCCGCCTCGCTCGCCGCGCTCGCTAGCTGCCTCCTCGGCGCCGCCGACGCGCCGCTGCTGCAGCGCAGCGCGGTGGCGTCGCTCGCGCGCTGGGCGGACCGCGCAGCGCTGCTACACGCCTTCGGAGAGGCCGACTGCTTCAGCAAGGGCGGGCCGCCGCACGCACGCGGCGCGGCGTGCGAGGTGCTGGGGTACGTCTTCGCTGCCGAGGGGCGGTGTGGCCCTGGGATGGTCGCAGCGGTGGCCGAGCATCGCGTGAGGGCGCGCTGCACCACGCGCGCGCAGCGCTCCACCGTCGCGAGCCTGCTGTCGCCGGCGGCGGGCGACAGGGGCGACGGCGGCGTCCAGGAGGGCGCGGAGGGTGCGGGGGAGACGGCGGCGGCGGTGCGCGTACGTGCAGGGGGGGG
>Ga0209302_10002652_pt1 | contig 10435 bp, 9 predicted proteins | sample ArcOceMetagenome_2_FD_187445 | JGI IMG/M metagenome (GOLD analysis project Ga0209302, IMG submission 187445) | Marine eukaryotic phytoplankton communities from Arctic Ocean - Arctic Ocean ARC135M Metagenome (SPAdes) (version 2) | ecosystem: Environmental > Aquatic > Marine > Oceanic | place... | reverse complement strand
GGAAAGCATATTCCAGGTGCCAGGCAGGGTGCTTTGATGAGAGCCAAATCCAAGAGACTGTTTTATTATTACTAAAACTCGTTGATACCAATGAAAGAAACGACTCAAACACACCACACCGCGCCTGGGTGATGTCCGCGGTGGCGACGGCGGTTGTAATTCCGTTGGGTCGTCCACCGGGGTCCGTGCGTGGTGTGTCAAGACGCGGTGCGCGCAAGGTTCGTCGTTCAGCGGTGATGGCCGCCGCCGCCGCGGACACATCGGTGGCGGACAAAAACCATCTTCCAGCGCTTGTCGTGTTCGACCTCGACGCGTGCCTTTGGAACCGAGAGATGTTCACGCTCCGTGTGGTGGTAGACCGGACGAACCCGGTGCTCGGTCCGCTAGGCCCAGACGGTGCGCTCGGCGTCGTCGGCGCGCGTTCCGGGAACGACGTGATATCCCTGCATCCCGGTGCGCTTCAAGCGTTGAGGAAGGTTCACTCGGGTGAGTATCCAGGAATGCGGTGTGCCACGGCGTCGAGTGCGGACACGCCTCTTGCGGTGAAAATCGGGCGGTCCGCGCTTGATTTGCTGGAGGTGGTGCCCGGTGTGACGGTACGCGAGGTCCTCGCGACAGGGTTCCCAGACGGGTTCGAAGGGAACCTGCAGATCGGACGGACACCGCCGTTGTCTTCCAACAAAGCGGCGACGCACTTCCCGTTCCTCAGAGAAAACACGCAAGTCCCATTCGACAAGATGTTGTTCTTCGATGACTGCAACTGGGGCGACCACTGCGCCGCGGTCGGTGACGGATGCCGGGAACAAAAAAACAACCAAGGACCAGTCACGGTGCGCACACCGAATGGGCTACAAGTAGGGGACTGGGAACGAGGCCTAGAGGCGTACAAAGAAAGGGCACGGGGGAGGGAGTAGTAACGGGTGGTCTAAGTTAACTTTCGGTCGGTCATTTCAATTTGCTCTGGTAGTGCAAGTACGTCGCCACGCACACCACCGCGGTGCCCAGCACGAAGGGCAGGGTGAGTTCGAACCCGAAGAGGGGAATCGAGACCAGGGTGGTGAGAATCATCGCCACGGAGGTGGAGTAAACCTTCACGATGTTATCTGCGAACTTCATCACGAGCGAAACCGCTATTCCGGAAAGCGCGTGGTTCGCAATCATAATCGCCTGAGTTGTTTTGGGAGAAGTGTATGGGTAACGGTCAGTGGAAAAGTGCGGGTGGTTAGTGACGCACGCGCTTTCGTCGTGCAGGTCGCGGGTTCGATCCGAGGGAGGTGACAGTGTGGGTCGGACGACTGCTATGCGCAAACAGTCCAAACAGTCCGATTCAAAAAAACAAAAAAACGCACCACCAAAACGTTGTACCCGCTGAAGTACCCCTTCCCCACCACGGCGTCGTAGTCGTACAGCCAGATCGCGGCTAGGTTGAAAAGCACCCCGAAGGCGTATAGGTACACGTTCTGCACGTTGATGTTTCTTTGCGGTCTGGTTTTCATAATAAGCTCGGTGTACACGCCGGCGGCGCCTGACAGGATGGCCATCACGACCGCCATGAGCAGGCCCACCGCCGGCGTGGCCAACACACTTTCCGTACCAACGCTGAGCTGCGCGGTGGCGCACCCTAGCCCAAGCAACACAAGCGCGCTCCATTGCACCCCACTCAGCGGTTTCTGAAGGAACACCCGGTACAAAACCCCAGTGGAAATGATGTTCAGATTTTTTAATATCTGGTAACTCGGCGCGTCCGTCCAGTAGAAGATGTAGTACTGCATCAGGTTTTTTACGAGGTACAGCGCGGCCGGGATGGGGTACACGGCGAGTTCGCCGAAACTCGAACGCAACGTGTTGTCCTCGGTAACGCCCTCGCTGTGCCACACCCCAAGAAGCGCCACGAAAGAAATGAACAACTTGACAAACTCCACGCTGCAGTTAGCCGAAGTCACCGCGTAACCGTACTCCACGCCGTTTGCCTTTGACGCCGCGATTAGCAGGCCCTGCGACGACGTCAACACCGTGAGGGATATCGTGACCAAGCTCTTTCGGCCCCACCGCGCCGTCTCCGGCTCGTCGTCACTCCCGGGCCCGGAGACTTTCAGAAGAGGCTCTTGCTCCTGTGAGGTGAAGGGGGCGGTGCGTTGGCGAGGGGTTTATTATTAGGGTTGGTTTCGAGGTCAGGGAGGGTAGGACAGGAGGCAGGGATTGGCATCCGCCGTTGGGAAAGTGCGCGTGCGTCGGGAAAAACATCATGAGGCAATGGGATCTTGCGTTGAGACGTGAATCCAGGGACGTACCGTTCCCGCGAACGCGCCACCCGTCGAGGTCGACATCGTGACAACCACGAGGCTCGACAGGCACCCGTCGCCGTGGTACCCTGCTCAGGGCAAGAGTGGGGGAGTGCGGCGCGCCTTCTCATTTTACCGCGGGATGTTACAGCAGAACTTTGGCGCTTGACGCGCCGTGGTTCGTTCAAAACGCTGACATCCCAAGCATCGCGTCGTCAGTGGCGCGGTCGCGCCTGTGGTGCGTTTTTCCATCGTGGCGATGACGATGTTGAGAACCACCGCGTGGGTGTGGGTGGCTTTGTTCCTGTCCATGGTCCTCACCGCGACCGCGCCGTTGGCGGACGCGCAGCCCGTGGAGTACTCGCAACCGCCTTATTTGCAGCGGTTGTTCCCCGACAAAGGCCATGTGGTGGGAGGCACGACGATAACAGTCTTCGGCGGTGGGTTCAAACGCGGCGGGCACATACGTGTGCGGTTCAGCGCCGCGTCTGGGGAGGTGGATGAGGTCCCTGGGGTGTTCGTGGACTCTGGACGGATAACCTGCGTGTCACCCGCGCGAGTAACAACACACGACGCGCACGTCGCGGTGAGCAACAACGGCGTGGCGTTTTCCAGTTTCCCCCTCATCGCGAGGGACGAAGGGACGTATTTACACTTCTCTTACGTGGATGAAGTGCCTGTTGGGAGCTGGGTGCTGGACATCGCCGCGGGTTCGTGGAAAGGCGGTACGCCCGTCACGATTTACGACCAGAACCACCGACAAAGCACGCGGCACGTGGACCGGAACTTTCTCCCAGGAAAACACCTGAGGTGTCGCTTCGGCAACGCGCGCAACGTGAGCGGCGTCACAACGTTCAACATCTCAGTCACGGACAAAACCACTCAGCACCCGAGGTTCGGGGAGGGCTTTCACAAAGGGTACGTCATTGATGCGCTTGAAGGTGTCGGAACAAATCAGCACGCCGTCCAAAACGAAGGCGCGACCTTAACACTAGTGCGAGGCCGGGGGTATGTTTTCTCCCTGGACGAAACGACAATCGGGTTTCCGTTTTTCTTCACCACGCAGGAGCCTACGAACTGGGTGGAAAATGGTTTCGTAGGCGAGTACCTAAATGTCAATTTGTCGCGCGTGGAAGGTGTTTCCACGTACAACGTTACCTTGGACAGGGAAACCCCGGATTTCATGTACTACGCTTGTGGAAGGTTCCGAGCGATGGGCGGGGCGATTCGCGTGGTCGACGAAGACGAAGTTGGAAACGGCGTCGCGAACGACGCGAGCGGTCCTTTATTTTCAAACAGGAACTCCGTGCCCGCGGTTTGGATGAGCTATAATAGGATTGTTTGTGTCACCCCGCCTTGGGACGGCATTTCGGACGACGACAAACACCACGGCGGGTACCAAGGTACGTGTTGCGCGTTTCCCAAATCATAGACGATTGTGCGCCCGTACGAGACTGACACTTTTCGTTCACAAAAACAAGTCACGGTTTTCGTGACCAACGACGGGCTGGAGTTCAGGTACGTGTCGTATTTCCCAAATCCCGCCTCCCTGTGTTCCCACACAAGACTGACACTTTCTTTTATTTATCGTAAGCGCCGGGTTCGGGGACGGCGACGGCGTTAACGCTCCGTCTGGAATTGACGAAACGCAATGGCAAAACTACCCGGCAAAAGCAGGTGCCGGCGCTACGTTCACGTACTTCGACAGCGCACCGTTCACTGACCCTCCCCGGTTCACTCCGAGTAGTACTTCTGAGTCACAAAACGTCGCGCTCGCGGGTGGCCCTTCCGCGTCGGCGCGCGTACCGCCGGTGGATTACTCAAGCGACGCGTCGCTTTCGAGCGACTACTTTTACTCCTATTCGTTCGCGGAGACGCACTCGTTTTCCGACGTGTACGACGATTTCGGTGGGAAGCGGGATTGGCAGTTCAACAAAACCGCGGTTGCGTCTGAAGCGTTTCGCAACACCAGCGACGCGTTGGGTTTGTTGGGCGACGCCGATTCCACAAACGACCCCGACGTGTTCCGCGACGACTTGAAAGTTTCGGGTATTTATTCGGGCGGAGGTTTAGCGTGGTTCGAATTAGTGGTGGATGGGGTTTCGTCGACAAGCACCTCGGTGCGGTGGCGCAAGCACGCGAGCGGGGTGAACCGAACGGTTCCGTGGGTGGTCACGTTCGTTGACATGCCTGTCGATGACTTGGTTGCCACGCCAAACGTCGTGGACGGAGTAAGTTTGGGCGACGGGCTCGTGGCCGGGTTTCTGAACTTGGGCCTGCACCACCAGCTCGGCGACCGGTGGACCTTTCGGGTGTTCGGCGGCGTTCCGGGTGTTACGTCGATTACCACCACGCACGATGAGCCTTCCATCGCGGCGAGAGGCCCGATGGAGGGCAACACGGAACTCACTTTGTTCGGGTCTGGTTTTTTCCCGGGCGAAGGGCAACTCCTTTGCCGCTTCGCCGACGCCGACGTCGCGGATTCGAACAGCGGCAACGTCGTTGCGTCGGGGGTTGTTATGACCGTTGAGGCGGCCGTGCATGAAGGTGACGACCCCAAAGCACCACGACAAGCTGACCGGGCGTCGCTGTACCGGAAAATAACCTGCGTCACGCGCCGACACCCGGTCGTCGCGGAAACAGGCGTGCACCCGACTTCGCTGTCGCCGTGCGTGAACAAAACCGTCACGGTGTCGCACGACGGAGGCGCATCCTGGAGCGAATCTGGCGCTGTGTTCTTCCTGTTCTGCGACGTGTTCGTGTCCGTGTCAGGCAGTGACGTGGTGGGGGTCGGGACGCCTCGGAACCCGTACAAAACGTTACAGCGAGCGGTGGAGGCGAGTTTGGGAAGACCGAAGTTCCCGGAGAAGAAACGGCAACGGAGCTTTTCCGAAACCGCGGCGGAAGGGACGTACGGCTCTTCAGGGTTCGGCACCGGGGCTGTTGATTCCTCGGCGTCGCAGAATTCGAAACAGCGCAACAACCCTGGGTACGGGTACGTGCTGAATCGTGACAAAATCACCGTCGCGGGTGGGACGTACGCGGGGAACGGCAACCGCGGCGTGCATCCGCTCGGGAAGATGGTCGAGTTGGTTGGCGGGCGCGGGGAAAACGTGGTTATCGACTGCGAGGACTCGGGGGTAGGCGCCACCGTTTCCGCGGGGGATCGACACGCCACAGACGTGGCAGGCGCAATCGCAATCGCGAACGTGCTGGAAGTCAACTGCAACCAACGGTTGGCGTGAGGCGCGAGGCTAATTAGACGCCGCTGCGCCGCTCAAAACGGCCACGCGGCGTTCGTTCAAATTCTCAGGGATGCCGGCGCGGCGTGACGACGGAGACGCCGGCGCGTATTCTTCTTTCATAGTGGTATTACAAAGCGTTATTAGAGTAATAAAGTTGTGGTGTCATAGTAGTACATTCGCGAAACGGATCTCACGAGCCTTGGGCGTTGTTTGAAATCACGAGCAGGGACATATCCGCCCACGCGTCGGCGGCGTCCTCGTCCTCCGTCTTCGTATTTTCGTCCTTCTTCTTCTTCTCCTTCGCCGCGTGCCTCAGGTCGTTCAGGCTGCCCACGTGTGTCAGCCCGCCGAGGTTGCCAAAGCTCGCCACCTTGACCATGGATGAGATCGCGCCGCTGCGGCTGGGCACGCGGTGAATCGCGAAGTTTGTGGTTTCCGAAGCCTCCGAGGTTTCCGACGCCGCGTTTGAGTTTGTGGAAACGCGGCGACCCGGGACGTCCGCGCTGTCGCGACGCGCCGTCGCGCTTGGCAGGCTCGACAACGACGAAACGTTGTCGCTGCCTTCCGCAGAGTTATCTCCGTCAAGCCCCAGCGCGCGTAGCGCGTTGCTACTGCCCATGCGCACCATGCCCTTCATGCTCGCCCCCGACGCTACGCGGCGCAGCGCCGCCGCCGCGGCGGTCACCGCGACCCTCTCCGCGCGTCGGTGCTCGTCCGCGGTGCCCGGCTCCGCGACCGCGGTGTCCTTCGCGGCGTCGGAAAACGTGTCGTGCGCCTCGTCGCTGTCAAGCCCGTCCAACGCTCCGACGTGCTCCTCGGAAATTGGAGGCTCGGTCTCGCCGTGCTCGGAGGATGAGTCGTGTCCGGCGTCGGCGCCGGCGCGTAGGTCGCCGGCGCTCCACGGCTTCGCGGCCGCATCGAGTGGAGTGGACGAGCCGCCTCGTTGGGACGGCCTTTCCTCATCCAGCGAGTCCCGTCTCCACGGAAGCCGTGATTTGCCTCCGCCTTGCTTGGACCAGGACGCGGACGGTGTTGCACTGGATGAAGGTGTGCCAACTGGCACGGTTCTGCCGCTACTGACGCCGCCGTCCAGCGATTTCCGCCCGTCCAGGGACCGCCGTCCGACTCGCAACCCCCGCAACGCGTTCGCCACCGCGTCGCTCGCCGCCGCGTGTTGTTTCTTAGCAACCTCTCCATCCTTGGCGTACCGCTGCGGCTTTATGCCGCGGTGGCCGTAAATGAAGCACCCCGCGGGCACGGGCTGCAGGCCTTCGTGTGTGTCGTGTAACTCGGTGTTGACTCCAGACTCATCAAGCGCGTCGCTTTCATTCTCTGTGTCACCTTTCATTTCGCTATCGACTCGCAACAGCGCGCTCGCTGATTGAAAGTTCGCCACTACCACGGTTCCGTCGCCGCCGCGGCCGTAAAGAAGCGGGTACGTGCCGCTCGGATCGCGCGCGGCGAAGACGCGTACGGTACGCGCGTCGAAGCACACGAACGAGAACTTGCCTCGCAGTTTGGGCAGCGCCTTCGTACCGAACGCTTTGTACATGTGACACACCAGCTCGGCTTCGTAACACCGGCCGCCTATTAACTCCTTATCGGAAGCTTCCGTCCGCCCGGTTTCGGTTTGTTGCGGGGTGAAAGAATCCCCCCGCCGTCCCTCCGCGCTGAACAGCCGCCACGCCAGGTAATCCACGTTCGTGAGGTGCCCGCAGAACGACACGATGATCTCGTTATCCGTGAACGCCTGAATCGCAGGGCCCACGGATATGGCGACGCCGCCGCCGTCCGCAGCGGTGGACGAGGTTTGAAACTCAAGCGCGGACAACGCATCATCGAGCGCGGTGTTGGGCTCGCCGCGAAACGCGACGCCGTGCGGGTTGACGCGAAGGGTCTGTTGAGGATTTGAGGGTGGGAGGGTGGGAGGGTAGGGGTGAGACAGGGGTCAGTCAGCGATGTCTAGTTTGAAAGGGTGGTCACAGGCTGCGCGGCCACCATCGGTCGCGACGCGGGTGACGAAAACGTGACAGTTGGGTGGGTTTTCGAGTGAGATTACGCGCCACCACCAACCCACGCACCTTGGGGGGCACGACACACATGAACTTGCCCACGCGCGCGGCGTCGATGCTGTCCTCGGTGTCGGCTGTAGTGACGCTTGGGGACGTCATGGTCGCGACAGAGGGGGGGGAAAGGGGGGAGCGGGGCGCTCCGGTGCGGAGTGATGTGTAAACGGAAAAGCGAGCGTTGTTCGGAAAGCACAGCTGGCGGATATCGATGCTGAGTCAGGGCTGTTTTTGTGAAATCGATTTTTCACCAAACCCAACCCATCACTCGTGTTCACTTCGACACGTTCGATTTCGGTATTTAAACCATCCCGGCCCCCCGAGCGCCTCATCTTTGCGCTTGGGGCAACGACCACGCTGATGACTTCTGAAGGAGGCTGGTTTATTGCTGATTGAAAATTACATCCAAACCTCAGGCCTGTGTCTAACGACCTCGCCTAATTTCTGGAGCTACCTTGTAGCCTTCACACACAAACCAAACAAACACAACAATGTCAAGTAATCACACGTTCTTCAGCATCAGGTCCTGCACGTCTTTAAGAATGTCCCCGATCAAACCGCGGTCGGGCAGGCCGCCTGCTAGGCCGTAAATAGGCGCCTTCCCGCCCTCCACGCCGGCGGCGCCGCTTTTGGTCATCTGTTTAACTTTTTCGCACGCCGTTTGCAAATCGTCAACCAACTTACCTACCGACCGGACGTTCGCGGGGGTGACGCAGTAGTGCAGCGCGGGCGGGGCGTGCAGCACGGAGAGGTGCCACCCGTTGGCGGTCATGACGTCGTTCAGGACGTAAATAGGAACAGCCTTGTCAATGGACCGCCACGCCACGACCATGGTGACGTCGTCGCCCATTACCTGTAGCCCGTCGATTTCGGAAATGCCGTTTCGCAGCGCGGACGCGCCTTGCAGAATCGCCCTCGCGTTTTTAACGTACCCGCTCCGCCCCACCGCCATGAGGGACGCCCACGTCTGCGCGATCAAACCCCCCGACCGGCTACCCGCCTGCGACGGCGAGATGTACAAGCCCCCGCTCCAGTCCATCACCGCGGTGTACTGCGATTGGGAAAAAATAAAAGTAAGTCTTGTGAGTCTCTCGAGTGTGGGTTCGTAACAGGTACCGCGGTAACAGTCACTAGAACTGTGTCAATTTAAAGACAGGGCCCGCCAGGAAATGTTACCCGTACTGTAGTCGACCAGGCGCAGTGAACAGGGCACTTGTGATGTATTCGTAAGAGTTACCAGGGCCCTGGTAATGTTGTTACGGGTACTGGCACTGGCACGTACGTCGCGAGTAGCGCACTCACGCAGGGGCAGTAAACGTAGGTGTGGCGGATTTGGGAAAGCCCAGGAGGCCGTACCTGGTACTGCCGCAACGCGGAGGACGCGTACAGAACAACCGAGCTCCCTTTTTGGGCCAGGCCGTACTTGTGCGTGTCTATTGACATGGACGTGACGCCCGGGACGCGGAAATCGAACAAAGCAGTTTTGGAACGTGTAGATCCTTCGTTTCCTTTGGTACCCGCCTCAGCGCCCGCCTCGGTACCTTCCAAGGCTTCGTTCGCGAACGGCATGACGAAGCCCCCCAGGCACGCGTCGACGTGTAGGCATATCTTTTTCGCAACCGCAATTTTCGCCAAAGAAGAAACGTCGTCCATCTGGCCGTGCGGGTACCCGGGCGCTGAGGCGTAAATCATAATCGTGTTTCGGGTGCACGCTTTTCGCACCGCGTCTACGTCCATTTTTAAGGTTTGCGGGTCAACCTTCACGCGCACCAACACGATGTCAAAGTACTCAGCGGCTTTGTAAACCGCGGCGTGCGCCGAGTCCGCGACGATGAGCTCTGGTTTCGTGATGGACCGGACGTGGCGCATGTAGTCTCGGGTCGCGCGAATGGCGGTCAATATGCTCTCCGTGCCGCCCGAAGTCATCAAACCGCAGACTTCGGGGTTGCAGCCTTTTCCCGCACCTCCCCCTAAAAAACTCGCCGTCATCGCAACAACCTCCTGTTCGAACCGCGCCACCGCGGGAAACGCATCCGCGTGCAGCGGGTTCGAATGCGCGTACTGCGCGTACACGTCTGAGATAAATAAAAGAAAGCGTCAGTCTTTCGTGATGTGCGTGAGTAAACAGTCACCCGTAATCGGGCGGAACAGGGCACTTGTGATGTTGTGGTGCACTCGACCAGGGGCAGTGAACAGTGTGCCTGGATTTGGGAAAGCCCCAACGCGTACCTGAAAGCAGATTGAAGTGCTTCGAATCCGCGACGTACACGGCGCCGCTCATTGTGGAGCGGTCCGAGTTCCACTTGGTGTCTTTTTGCTGCCGCGCGTTGGCTTCGCCCCGGACCCAGGCTATGCTGTTGCCTGTTGGCGGTAACCGCGTGAGCTTCGCAGGCACCACTCCCTCTGCTAGCATCTTGGACGTCATGTCAGCATCCATCTCGTCAATCATCTTTTGCTTTTCGCGCTTGACTATTGTTTTTATCACCGGCAGTTGTTTCGCCGCGATGAACAGCAAGAACAACAACCCCCGGCGTCGCACCGAGCGCCGCGCATCAAGAAGCATCGCCGCTACTTTTATCCCGAACGCCGCCGCCAACGCGGAAGCGAGGGCGATGCGCGAAGGGGACATGCCGTCCAGGTTTTGGTCCAGCCTCGCCGCTAACAACGAAACCAACCTCGCGGCTTCGTGAAAACCGGAGGACACCAATTCGCTCGCCGCCGCGGATGCCGTGGACACCGCCGCGGGGGCTGTGAGTAGTGGTACGGGGGGGGCGAGTGGGTCAGGATTTGGGGGAGATGGATGGGTACATCAGTGCGGTACACTTATTGTGCTTCAAGGCAT
>Ga0209302_10002651_pt1 | contig 10437 bp, 7 predicted proteins | sample ArcOceMetagenome_2_FD_187445 | JGI IMG/M metagenome (GOLD analysis project Ga0209302, IMG submission 187445) | Marine eukaryotic phytoplankton communities from Arctic Ocean - Arctic Ocean ARC135M Metagenome (SPAdes) (version 2) | ecosystem: Environmental > Aquatic > Marine > Oceanic | place... | reverse complement strand
CCCAGCCACTCGGGTCCTACGGGGTCACAGTTACTGCCTCGGTTGCGCGAGCCAGCCGCCTCCGAAGCCGCCCCGCTTCACTGTGCTGCGTTGGACCATCCGGGTTTCGAGCCCGCCCTAACCCTAACCCTAACCCAACTCCCAACCCTAACCCTAACCCTAGCCCTGACCCTAATCCTAACCCTGACCCTAACCCTAACGCAACTCCTAACCCTAACCCTAACCCTAACCCTAACTCTAACCCTAACCTCAGGTCTCAAGCCCCATCGAGGAGTACTTCTTGCTGGTGGACGACCTGCCTGAGGGAGCAGCCGCGACGGCGGCGATCACCGCGGTCGCGCCGCCGCTGCTCCAACCCTCAGCCCAACCCTAGCCCTAGCCCTAACCCTAGCCCTAGCCCTGACCTTAACCCCAGCCCTAACCCGAACCCGAACCCTAACGTCCCAACCCTGACCCCCGAACCCCCGAACCCCTAACCCTAGCCCTAACCCTAACCCCAACCCTAACGTCCCAACCCTAGCTAGCCCTAACCCCCTAAACCTAAACCCCTAACCCTACAGCCCTAGCCCTAAACCTAACCCTAAGCAGGTCACGGCGCCGCTGCTCGCGACGCTCGACGCCGCCTACGACACAGCCTGCTAGGGCATCGGGATCTTCCCACTGCAGGCCCTACTCCTAGCCCTGGCCCCAACCCTAGCCCTAGCCCTAACCCTGACCCTACGGCGAGGGCACTGGCCGCTTCCCACTGCAGGTTCCTTGCTTAGGGTTAGCTCCATTTGACCCTAGCCCTAGCCCCAACCCCAACCCTAGCCCTAACCCTAGCCCTAGTCCCAACCCCAACCCCAACCCCAACCCCAACCCCAACCCCAACCCTAGCCCTAGCCCTAGCCCTAACCCTAGCCCTAGCCCTCACCCTCACCCTCACCCTCACCAGGCGACGCTCAACCACTCGTGCGCGCCCAACGTGTGGCTACAGAAGCCTAACCCTAACCCTAACCCTACGCCCTAACCCTGACCCAACCCTAACCCTTACCCTTACCCTTACCCTTACCCTCACCCTGACCCTCACCCTAGCCCTGACCCTCACCCAGCCCTCATCAGGTGTGGCTTCGGAAGATCGAGGAGGAGGAGGAGGAGCACGACGGCCGCGTCGTGGCGGTGCTCAAGGAGGAGGTGCGCGCCGGCGAGGAGCTGTGCAACTCGTACATTGACATCGAGCTACCGTACGCGCAGCGGCAGCGAGAGCTCGCCGAGTACGGCTTCGCGTGCACATGTGTCAAGTGCGTCGCCGAGCAGACCGTTGCGGCCGCCCCGGCTCGGCCGCCTCGCAAGCTCAAGTGAGCGGGGCAGGCTAAAAGGCAGGGTGCCCAGGGAGAGGATATTTCAAAGGGAGTGCGACTGACTTCGCGACGCCGAGGCTCCTAGGGCTTTATGTGTTCTCTCACCATGTGTGTCACGGTTCTGTGGCGCTTCGCTTACGGCTTTGCCGTTATAACGTCCGTATGTGCGGTACTCGTAAGACGTAGTAGTAACTCGCATAAAATAAAGTAGCGCGCGTATGTTGGTTGGCTGTGGCCCAGTGCATGGCCGCTGCGCCGCTGGAGCTCAATCAAGAGTACTTTTAAATCCGTAATCTGGTTCGTGCGCACCGAATAGTAACCTAACGCACCACGTCCATGTACAGCTTTCATTGTTTCAGGTCTTAGCACACTTCAAAATTCGCTTTCAGAAGATGGGTATGATAGAAATATCCTGAGAGCCCGGTATCGTCCCGAACGGCCCACGGGGCCGCTCACGGCGTCTCGCGGCGCGCGACCGATTCAGCACGGCCGCCGACGAGAGTGCCCCAAATCGACCACGCGCCGCGAGACGCCGTGAGCCGGTCAGTGAGCGGCCCCGTGGGAGGTTGGAGACGCGATCCCGGGCTCTCAGGATATCTCCATGGCGCGTTCTGCACGATGAAGGGTTTAGTTTTAGGCAGGAATGGGTCTCAGTCCCCGAGATATGTTCAGATATAATGTGGATATTGAGATTGCTATTGAGATTGCGCGAGATCAAAACATTTTAGTACAAGTCCACTCCCGCCTAAAACTAGACCCTTCATCGTGCAGAATGCGTCATGAAAATATCCTGAGAGCCCGGGATCGTCTCCAACCGCCCACGGGGCCGCTCACGGCGTCTCGCGGCGCGTGGACCCACTATAGCCGTTTTGGGTCAAAAAAATCGTGTTTTACATCTCTTAATCGATCTTTCATTACATGAATCGCCTCGTCCCGGTACCCCCCAACCTATGTATGCATTGGACCCAGCCTGCGCCGCCCAGCCGCGGTGCGCGGACTTAATATTTGCTAAGTGGGCTTTCAACATAGTGTTCGATAAATCGCGATTGCTAATCTTTCACCGCCCGGAGGTAGTACAAAACGGGGGCGGCTCGCTAAAGTAACGTTGAGTGCTGGGCTGCACACGCGTGTGTGGGCCGCGTTCAGCGTTCAGCGGTGGGGCGTGTGCCAGTGGGCCTACACTCAAATGCCGACCTGATTGAGCTGCTCGACCTTGACGCCAGGCGTCGTGCTCTTTGTGACGGCGGCATTCTGCTGCCTTGCCGCTGGGCAGAGGATCATACTGATGATGATCGCGCCGACGAGAAGGCCCCCCAAGAAGCACCCGACCCCGATGCCGGCCGCCGCGCCATCTTCGATGCCATCGTCCTTGGCCTTGGGCGCCGCAGCGATCTCAATGTTCTTGTCGGCGATCTCAGTGTCCTTGGTGGCGATCGCGGCGTCCTTGGTCGCGATGTCAGCAATCTTGGTGGCGATCGTGGCATCCTTGGTGGCGATCGCGGCGTCCTTGGTCGCGATGTCAGCAATCTTGGTGGCGATCGTGGCATCCTTGGTGGCGATCGCGGCGTCCTTGGTCGCGATGTCAGCAATCTTCGTGGCGATCGTGGCATCCTTGGTGGCGATGTCGGCACGCATTTTGGCTGCCGGGTGGTCGTCAGCCATCTCCACGCAGATGTACTCTAGGTTCTCCTTGGTAGTGTCGATAGTGAGAATCTGGTCGCCTGCCATCCACGGGCCCGAGTTCCCCTTGAGAATTTGGTCGCCCGAGTTTGCCACCAAGGAAGAGCCGTCGTTGGCGAGAAGTGAGCCATCGTTGTCCTCGGCGTAGAAGTACGGGTTGCCACCCCAGCCAGTTCCGTAGCCGTCCACGACCTCCGAGTCAGGTGTGAGGTGAATGTCCTTACCGAAGACAGAGCACCATGGACCTGCACGCACGAGCGTTGGGGTCAGGGATTGCCCTTGTGCTGTAGCAAACGGGTGATAGAAGGCCACGGTTCGTGGCACGCGTGCTGTGCGGGCACACCGTGATGGTAAGCGAAGCAAGTGGGCTCCGCGACGCACGCCGCCGCGCACTCCGCCTGGTTAGGTTATAGGATTAGGGTCAGGGTTAGGGCTAGGGCTAGGGCTGGGGCTGGGGCTGGGGCTAGGGTTAGCCTCGCCTGCGTCATGCCGCCGTACAGTGGGTCCTTGTTCATGGGGTTGCCGGGGGTTTTGCCATATTTGCCATTGGGCGAACTCCGACAGACGCCATCCGGCGAACTCGAGCAGGTGCCGGGCACGATCTTGCGGCACGCGCCGGACCTGGCCGGCTTCCAACCAGGCAGCTTGATGTCGGCCGGGTGCGGGTGGATGATCCTGCTGAACGTGGGCTTGGCGACGAAGACGCATCCCAGGGGGCAGTTGGCCGCATCCAAGGTGCTGAATGAGCTGAAGTAGGCGTGGCACTTGGTGTCTGACTCAGTGGCGGCCGCATGCGAGTCGGAGCCGTGGCACTGTGCGACGTGGTCGTCATTGACAACGTCGAAGCACTTGAGCCCGGCAGAAGCAGACGCTTGGTCTGCCAATACACACCAATGCACGCCGTATCAAACTGGTGAGCCAGGGCTAGTGTGTGCAGTCACAACAGTAGCTTCACTGGTTTTCACAACGCTCGGACAGGATCAGGGTTCGAGCGGGTGGGCGCACCGATGTGGTCAGACGCTTGGCTGTCGCCCTCCCACATGTGCCTGGTCGTGTCAGGCTCCTCCCACACGCCAGGCGTCGCCGACCATGCAAGAGCGGTCCACGTCTCATCGACGTTCTCGCACAGGATCTTGTTCTGTGTGACTCCGTCGGAGCACGCTCCGCACGTAACCTCGGTGGTCTTGGTCGTGTCGGAGCACACGCCGTTGTTCTCGCACGCCATCTTGGTCTTGAAACTGGGGTAGGTCGAGCACTTGCCCGCCATGCCCGGGCCGTAGAGGTTGCACCAGTTTGGGCTGCCCTCCTGGTACATATAGCTGCGCGCGCAAGACAACAAGGGGTTGGGGTTAGGGGTAGGTCCTGTGTGTGGCTGGCAGGCTCGCGGCGCAGGGCAGCGCACCCAACGCAGTCTGGGTTGTCGTCTGCGTTGTCGCACTCCGCCTCACAGAGAGACTGGGAGTCGAAGTTCTTGGCACCCTTGCTATTGACAAAGTCGTTCCTGCCGCCGTTGCCGCGGCAGCCGCCGGAACCCACGTAATGGTAGCGGCTGCCATGCCCGTGCTCGGTGTCCTTCAAGCACGCCGCGTGTGTTACGGTGTGCTGGTGCGTGTCGCCTGTGGGGCGCAACACGGTACGTGTGGCTCACGAGATGTTCCAGGTGGCATAGGGCTACACACGCGGGACGCGGGGCAGAAGTGTGGGCTCACCGCACGGCGTGAGACAGATGTACTCGATGTTCGCCTTGGTGGTATCGAGGGCGTGGACAATGTCGCCGGTGTCATCGGGAAACGAGTTGCCGCCCCAGGCGTTGCTCTGCCCGGCCGGGATGTTCGTCCCAAAAGAAGGGTGGCTCATGTTCCACAGCTCTGGGCCCGGCCCGAATACTCCGCACCATGGGCCGTGGTGGTAGCCGACCTGCGCGACGCGGGATAGAAGCTCGGGTCGTCGGGGCGGAGTGCGGATGCCATCTGGGTGGCGTGCGTGCGTGTGTCCGTGCGTGCGTGAGTGTGGATAGTCAGTGCGGGCAGGGGTGTGATGCTCACGCAGCTCGGCTCGACCTCGCACGCCATCATGCACTCGTACTGCGTCATCCCTGCGTAGAAAACACTGGCTCTCGAGGCAGCCCGGGGCGCGGGCGCGGCTGCTTTCAGCGTCGGATCGTGCCCCGGGCTGCCTCGAGCTTCGGCCAGCCCTCGGCCAGTCAGCCGCTTTTGGGCCGCACTGGCCGGCCGTGGTTTTGACATAGCGGCGCTGGCCTGCGGGATTGGCTCCGCAGGTCTTGCACCACTTGTTGCCCGGCCGAACCTGCTTCTCCGTGTCGCACGTTGCCGCGTAATTCGGTGGGCCTCCCGGACCGCACGACGAGCGGCAGGCGCCCGGGGTCGCCGCGTTCCAGCCCGGGAACTTCATGTCAGGGGCATGCGGCGGCTTGGGCTTGAAGGCCGGTGCCGCCGTCCACGTGCAGCCGACCACATAGTTCGCGTCGGCCTCCAAGGCGGCCGCGTCAGCCTCGGCACCCGGACACGACGCGATCAAATAGTCATCCGCGGCATCGAACACGGTTTTGCAGTCCTGGCCAGAGGAACCTGACGACGCACTGGCCGTGCCGGTGCACTTTGCAAGGCCGTCGGCGAGGAAATCGTTGTGGTCGAAGCAGGGGTATTCCATGTCAACTCCGGAGGCCGGGGTGTGAGCGGCGTGGATATGCGTGGTGGCATGCCCCTCCCCCGTGAAGGGGAGCTCGGGCCCGTCCCAACCGCCATCAGTCCAGGTGCCCCCGGCGTTGGTGCAGCCCACGGAGTCGATGGCGCTCACCACAGAGCAGGTTCCGCAATGGCTCTGCAATTTCTTGGTCGTGTCGGGGCAGATCCCGTGAAGTCCAGGTCCGTAAATCACGCAAGAACCGCCGACTTTGTGGCTGTATCCAACGCAAGTGGCCTCGGAATTACATGCAGCCTCGCACTCGGCTTGCGTGAGGCCGTCCGCCTCCCTGCCGTTGACCTTGTCCGTTGGGCCACCGTTGCCACGGCACCCGCCAGTGCCAAGGTACGTGTACTGTGTCGAGTCGACCGGCGTGTAAACAGTCTCCGCCGCAGCGGCGACGACCAAAGCAAATTGCAGCAGCCGCATTGTGACCAGGAGAATAGGGGGTGCCCGGTTCCTCATCAAGATATGATACGGTCGACCCCCTTAAAAATCTCAAGAAACGAGAAAGTCACCCAATCACGAAACTGAATCGAGGAAGGAGCGGGTGACCGGAGGGCGATGGCGCAGGATTGTGCCCGTGAGGTTCGGGAACACGGAGTCGAACTAAGAGAGAGGTAGGGCCCGGGTCTGGCCGTGGAGGTAGCGGGAGGTTTGGCAGCGGCCGCACCGCTGCGTATGCCATCCATCGGGGAAGGACGGACCGATCACCCTGGCTGGAAGCCATTGCAGGGATCCGCCAGCGACCGTATCCCAGGCTGGGCTCCAAGCCCGTGCCGGCTCCCCGGACCCGTCACGAGGTACGTGCAAGTCTCCGTCGGTTTCTCACCGCCGCGACTGCAACGAGCACCCCCTTTTGAGCGCCAGAAAATGTGTGCGGGGCAGGATGTGCGGGGCTTCTTCCCAAGCGGGTCTGCTGTATCTTCGATTGGGGCAATATTTGGGAGTCTTGGTTCTTGGGAATCTTGGGAATCTAGTTCTCGGGAATCTAGTTCTCGGTCGGGAATCGTGCCGGGTGCATGCTGGGCATAGCGTGCGTGCGTGCGGGGCAAAGTGTGCAGGACGTATCTCTTGTGGAGCCTGGTTATTTTGCCCAGGTTGGCACCACCTTACCCCTGGTGGAGTGAGGGTTCACCAGCAGCAGCAGCAGCAGCAGCAGCAGCAGCAGCAGGCCAGCCGAGTGGGACGAAAGCACCGGCGCATCCGGAGATCGCTCGGTACGGCGGCCACCCCACCTAGGTAAAAAACACCGCATCTCAGGGGTCGGCCAACGGGTCGGCCAGCGAGCGCAGGGGCTGAGTGCGTGCGCGGCAAGGAAGGTTCGGCCAGCTCGCGGTTATTCCTTATTTAGCACCCCCACACTATCTGGTCGTTCCATTTTCGAAACTCTCAGCGCGACGGCCGCGGCTGCGATGCTGAGCAGGACCAGAAGAGCCGGCCGACCGAAGCCGCGAGACATGGACATGGACCACATAGGGCAAAGATGGTGCGGCCATCCTCGCGTTGTGTGGCCGCGACGAGAGAGCTGAGAGTACTCCCTTGTTACCATTTTATTACCCGTCCTCAGCTCACGGCTTCCGAAGCTCTGGGCTTGACCACGTCATGCGCAGCGCGGGGGCAGCCGCCCTCGCAGCCCAGCCCGATCTGCAGAGTTTATAGAAGGCGAGGGCTGCTGGCAGCCGAAGGTAGGCTTCACGGAACACTTCGACTCCTCCGCTTGGCTTCAAAATCGCCTGCCACGCCGAGGCATCATGACTATCAAGCAACTCGCCGAAGGAGTGGGCTCCCGGGGCGACGCAACAGCCCGCGCTGGAGCGACCAGACCTTCGCATTTGTGGCAGTGCTCGCGCGGCGGGGTTTTAGTTGGGCGACTAAAGCCGGGGGCTGAGGGAGGGTGACGGTGAGAACCAGGAAGGGTTCATTTATTGTAAAAATCTTCGCTCCGCGGGACGTCTCCGCCTCGGCCCACGGCCAGCACTTCCGCGCCACAGGGGTCGGCCAGTGGCCGGGAAATCGCCGCCGGGGGCTTACTGCAGTCTGGCCAGGCGCCGGGGGGCCGCGCCCGCGGTCAAAATCGGGGGGCCGGGCGCCCGGGCCCGCGCCGGGCCCGGGGCTTGTTTAATTTGACATATACTGTACACATAGCGTCCAACGACGCGATACGATAGTAAGAACACACGATCACGTACAAAATACAAAATACAGCGTCAGCGAAGCACTCCCGCTATGATGATGATAGTCTAGATGGAGGAAGCGCTCTCCCGCACCATCAGCATCATGCATCAGGCAGGTGAGCCGCATAGGTGTATACCGCCGGTCCAACGAGCGCGCGCAAAAAAGCCGACGCCAGGCGGTTGCGCCAATGGCGCACCGCGCAACGCAACGAGATGCGTGGACGCGCTGGCGTCGCTCCCAACGCCGGGGGCGCGAAGCCGTCGCGAGGTCGTGGGCTGGAGTTGGGGTTGGGCAGGGATGCACGCGTGGCCCGAGCCCGAGCGTGGAGGCTGTCGGCACAAGGGAGTGCCATGCAAGGGACCGTGAACGAATGCACAAGAACCTTGATTCCCGCGCTCCCAGGCTGTAGCCGGCGGGGTCAAGCTGCGGCGGTGCACGTCAGTCGGCCACGCCCGCCAAACACTTGTCCACGACGCCTCGCAGGTTGTCATTCTCCAAGGCGGCCGCCACCCGCTCCTTGTCGTTGAGCTGCTTGTTGACGGCGTGCTCGGAGGCGTGCGTGCCCGGCGTGATTGCCACGTCCACCTTGAAGCGAGGCGGGAGGGAGCGCAGCAGCTTGACGCGGATGCTGAGCCCGATAAGCGTCGCCATGCTGCAGTGCGGGATCGTGGGCGTGAAGGTCAAGCTGACGAGTCCACGCTCGTCGTCGACGGTGATAAGCTGGCGCTGCGCCACGTTGAGCTGCTCGAGCGTGTTCGGGTGCTCGGGGTCCTTGATGTCGCGGATGAGATCGAAGATCTCGATGCTATCTACCTGGTCACGCTGTTCGGGGTCGGCCTCGATGGCGAGGTCGTTTGTGGAGCGCTGCTCCTGGCCGGCCTCGTAGATCGTGGGCGCAGCGTTTAGCCCGTCGGACATGCTTGACGCCGCCGGCGCGCTGCGTGCACGCGGTTGCGGACGCAGACCGACTGGAGCTGGAGATAAGCGGTGTACGCGATCCTTTTTGCGATAAGATAAGAATATCGTATCTATCTTATCTCCTGTTGCGAGACAGACAGAGCACAGACAGACAACGTCTTTTTGCGAGAGAACGTTCGTCTAAACAGCAGCTCTATATCATTGACAACTCACATCGACAAATGGCAAGTCCTCCGGGCCGTTGAAGGTCACGTCCTCAACGCCGACGCCCACCATCCACTGCGCCCTCTGCTCCTGTGACATGAGCCTCCGCTGGGCCGGTTGCTGTCCTGCTATTTTGAGCCCCGTACCCCGGGTCTTCTTCCTCTTGTCGCACGCAGCAATGCCATGCGGGAACGCGGTTCTGATTTGCGACTCGTCCATGAAGTAGAAATGCTTCAAGTTCTCGTTCATCTGTGCCAGAACCAGCGGGAAGTAGCTCTGGGAGACGACGAGGTGGCGCGCATTGAGTAGCGCCGCAGCGTCCTCTTCCCGTGATAAGCTCTGCACAGTCACGTTGACCCCAGGGTTGCGCTCCGCAACCGTTCGTATGCACGGGTTCGTGTAGTCTTGGGCTATGATCCGCACTTCGGAGTAGCCGCGTCCGTGGTTGCCCTGGCTGATGATCTTGTCGTACAGAGCACACGGAGGCTGCTCGATTTCAAGACCTGCTTCGTAAGTAGTGACGCTCATGGCGTCTCCGCCGCGCAAGTGAATGATCAGCTCGTCCTCCGAACCCTTGCGATGATCCGTAGTCGCCTCCGGCACCAGCAGCGGCAGGATGTTATGCACAAGGACTCGGCGGAAGTCAAGCGGGGATGCACCGGAACAGCTGAACGCGGGATTGGAGTTCATTACGTTTCCCTTGAAGTGGAACACCTTTTGGTCGCACTGAACCGTGCTCTCCGACCCCGGGGCTGTCTTGACGACGACTGGATAGACGGGCTTGCCGTCTGTGGAGCCATCCACCAAAGGCGCCTCCTCCTCCAGGTCCAGAAACCCCTTGTAGTGCTTCTTCCAGGCCTGCTTAGCGATCAGCACGCGTGCACACTTCGTGGTCTCCGCATACAGAATCCCCCACACAAGTTGCCTCAGGCTGTCGCCGAGCTGGCCCCGAACGATAGGAAGGAAGACCTCACACTTGCCATCTGCATCTTCAGTCCGTTGTGCCAGCAGTGAAATCGTTCCGGGGGGCAGATGCGCAGGCGCAGGCTGCAGCGCGTCGTCGTAAGCCGACGCCACGCCGGTGCAGAGGGCAGCGAGCATGCGGCGCGCCCTCCCGCAGAACAAGCACAAGCACAAGCTGCCTTATTCCGACTAGTTCGCTTAAGGGGGGGTTAAAGGTTCTCTGAGGTAAGGTGTCTTTCGAGGCCAAATCTAGGGGGCAAAAGGCAATAGTTGACGATGAGCCCTGGGAGCTCGGCTGAGCCGCCCTCCGGCCCTGTCTTTCGCGCCCGAGGCCAGCAGATGGTCCGGGCCGACGGCGCTGGCGCAAAGACGCCGATTCAAAAGTCGCGACTGCTCTTCTGCAAGCCACCGAATTGGACGGCGTGAGAGCTGGCCGCCGGCATGCCAAGTG
>Ga0209302_10002650_pt1 | contig 10441 bp, 8 predicted proteins | sample ArcOceMetagenome_2_FD_187445 | JGI IMG/M metagenome (GOLD analysis project Ga0209302, IMG submission 187445) | Marine eukaryotic phytoplankton communities from Arctic Ocean - Arctic Ocean ARC135M Metagenome (SPAdes) (version 2) | ecosystem: Environmental > Aquatic > Marine > Oceanic | place... | reverse complement strand
GCTCGTGTTTGCTTCGTGCAAGCCCACCCACGAGCCAGCAAGCCCATGACGCCGGGCTCGTTCACTCCACATCACACGGAGTCTCCGCGCGGAGGTGGTGGCGAGGACAGTGGCTGGGAGACGACGTGCACACAGATCCTCTTCGGCATCAACGCGCACACCAACCGGATCGACGAGCTTCTCGAGCGGGTGTCGCACCACGAGCAGGTTGTGGCGGCACTGTCGGCGGAGAGGAACGAAGCGTCGGCCGAGGCACGCGTGGCACAGGCGCAGGCGCAGGCGCAGGCGCAGGCGCAGGCGCAGCAGCTTGCCGCGTGCGAAGGCCGCGTTTCTGAGCTCTTGGCGGTGCAGCAGCAGCAGCAGCTGGCGATCCAGCAGCAGCTCCATCAGCAGCAGCAGCAGCATTCGAAGGACGCGGCAGAGATGGCCGCGCACGTGCGGGCGCAACAGACGGCGGCCGTGCAGCAAGCGGCGCTGCAGGAGCAGGTGCGCATGCTCGTCGGCCGCCTGGCATCGCTCGAGGGGCATCGCGTGAGCGAGCGCCTCGGCGAGGTGGAGCGTGGGCTCGACGAGAGGGCCAAGGCCAGCGAGGCGGCGCTGCGGCGCGGCCTGGCCGAGCTCGCACCCACGAGCGAGAATGTGCGCGAGAGCCTCCGCGGCGCCAAGGTGGCGGAGGAGGCGGTGGGCGTGGCCCACCGGTGCGAGGCGCAGATGGGCATGCTGCGCGAGGAGGCGGCGGGCTGGCACCGCCGCCTGAGCCAGGTGGAGGCGGAGTGCTGCCGCAGCCTCACCGCCGTCGACGGGCTGCGCGACAGGCTGGTCGTAGGCGAGGAGCGCGCGCGCTCGGGCAGCCAGGCGGCGGTGCAGGCGGCGGCGGTGCACGTCAAGACGTTGGGGAGTGACCTTATGCAGGAGCTGCAGGGCAAGGCGGCCGCGGCGGACGCGCGGCGGCTGGGGGAGCAGCTGCACACGCTCGAGGGGCGCCACCGCTCGCTCGAGGCGGAGGTGGAGGGCGTGCGCGGCTCGAGGAGCGAGGCGGCGTCGCGCGAGGCGCGGGAGGTCGCGGCGAGGGAGGCGGCGGCGCAGGCGTGCGCCGCGGCGGAGGCGGTGGCGCTGCGCGAGGCGGAGCTGCTGCGCAAGGAGCTCCAGCGAGGGCTGGCGCAGCAGCAGCAGCAGCAGCAGCGGCAGCAGCAGCAGCTCGAGCAGCAGCTGCTGCAGCAGCTGCAGAGGCAGCAGCAGCAGCTCGAGCAACAGCAGCAGCGGCCGCAATCGCCAGCGGCCGCGCTCGCTGCTCTCTCAAACCCGAGCTCGCCTCGACCCTCCTCCGTGTCATCGCCCAAGTGGGCGCTAGGACGGGCCGCCGCAGCAGCAGCGGCGGGCGCTCACGGCGGCGGCGGCGGCGGCGACGGCGGCGGTGACAGCGGTAACGGTAGCCGCGGCGGTGACACGAGCGGCACGCGCTCGCTCGGCGAGATCGAGGAGCAGGTGGAGCAGCTGCAGCAGCACCTAAGCTCGCTCCCCGGGCTGCTGCAGCCGCTGTGGTCCGAGCTGCAGCTGGGCCGCTGGCTGTGGACCTCCAACATGCTCAAGGGCACGAGCAAGACGGCGCACGGCGCGAGCGCAGGCTGCGTGCCATGGAACGCCGAACGGCTCAACACTTGCCCGGAGGGCTTTCTGTGGGCGCACGACCGGCCATTTATCCAGGTGCACCTCTCCCACTGGCCTCGGCCAAGGCTTGGCCTCAGCCCCACACCAATTCCACCCCCACACCGCACCCCCACCCCCAAGCCGCACCCCGAGCAGGTGCTCAACCCCGGCCTCTACTGCATCAGCTGCTCTGTCTTCTCGGGCAGCTGCCCCACGCTCGCCGTGGAGGTCAACGGCGTCGTCGTGCTTCGGCGGGTGGGCTCGTCGCGCCGCATCACTGACGCCGCCAGCCAGATCGCCGGCACGTCGCTGCGCGACTTCCTTTCGCTGCCTGCAGGCGGCTGCCGAGTCTCCATCCGTTTGGAGTCTTACGGCCTGGGGCCGGCCAACTCTCAGGGCTTTTTGGAGCTGCGCAAGCTTTGACGCGGACGACACGCACCTAGTACACGAGAGTCAATCCTAAAATCCGTCGCCTTCGCCTTTGCCGCCTCCCGCGCTCAATAACGGGATCGAAGGTACCAATATTATCCCCATTAGAAGTAATAATCAAAATTAAGGTCAAACTAAGAAAGTGCGAAAAAGTGCGTGCTGCTGGTGCGAGGCTGTGGCGTCCGTGAGTCTTTCCAATTGATGCCTGAGGTTCCCTTCATAAGGAACGTAGAAAAATATTTGAGCGCGCCTCGTGCCCCTGAGGCCGTGCACGTGGAGCCAGAAGAAGTACGTCATGCTCGCGGCGAGTACAGTTGTGCAACGTCTCAAAATAAGGTCAATCGGGTCTAGGCGGCGCTCACGACCGACCCTGAAGCTCATTGGTGGCTCTAAAAAAGCCTCCTGACGAGCCACGTAGTACACACCCCTTATATAGAATGCACTGATCGGTGTCGAATCGGGAGATATTAGCGAAAGCGTTGACTAATGCGGCGAGATAATTCGCCGGTGGGCCTTTGGTTTAGGGTAAGGGTTAGGGCAAGGGCTAGGGCTGGGCTAGGGCTAGTGCTAACCCTAGCCCTAGCCCTAACCCATAACCTAACCCTAACCCTAACCCTAACCCTAACCCTAACCCTAACCAACACCATGAACAAGAATCGTCGTCCCAGGCGCCAGTTGTGCAACCTCTCAATATAAGATAAATCCAGAGTTTGGACCATTGTATGTCATTCTGGCACGTCCTAGAGTGGCTCCAAGAGTCGTTCTTGACGAGAGGAACAATAATGTACAGCTGGATCGCGCAGAATAGGTCGCTGGGGTTCCTCGTAAAAAACGCTTCTGACACACCAAAACGCCAAAAAATTCCGCTGCGCGAGCTACAAGTGCTCCTTGTAGGGGAAAACGTGCAAAATCGCCACCTCCTCAAAAATTGACCTTATAAAAATGTGACCTTATATGGGGTTCTACTAGCTTCTAGTAGGAGCCGCGCATCCCTCCTGTGTGTAACTCTGGTCCCGTGTGCCGTCTGTAGCCTTCCCACATATAACATGCGAACTTCAAGGCGCGCGCGCCCCTGGTCGCTCCTGCGCGACTGCCGACAGCAGGCGCGATGGCGTGCAAGCTCTCGCTGCTTCCAGACCCGAGGCTCGTTGAATATGCGTCTTCGCTCCACGCGAGTACCGACTTCCGCGAGAAGTTGTACAAGATCCTGCAGTACGTAGCAAAGCTCGCAGCAGCGCAGCCGCAGCTCGGCCCACTGCCGAAGCAGATTGCGTCGACGCTCTCGCAGAGCCGCGGTATCTTCAAGCTCCTAAAGTCTATGAATAGCGTCAAAAGCTTGCGGAGCGCGCTCGAGGAGAGGGGCCTGGTGCGGCAGGCCAAGCTTCTCGAGGCTTGCCTGAGCATCACTGTGAACAGCATGCAGGACGTCTCCGTCGTTAACAGGCTGTGTGGTGGTGCGGTCGTCGGGCCAAGGTGGGCGTGGTTGACCGACTTTCTAGACCTGCTGCTTGCGCTGCTTGGAGCCGGCCTTGCTGCCCGGGCGATCCGGCAGCTGCACGCGAGCGGCGCCGACCTTCACTCACCTCTGACGCGGCGGAAGCTGCTGCTGTGCGGCCGTCGCGATGATCGAACACGCGCCATGCCGACCGTGGCGTCCAGCCTTGATGCCCTGGCACCCGCCGCTCACCGTACCCACCTCGCGCGCGTCGCAGGCTGCGATTGGAGCTCGGTGTCAGAATAGGCGACGCCATCAACCTGCTTGAGGCGACGAGTAGGTCGCCCGGCAAGCGCCAGCTGTGGCGCGCGCCGTCGCCAAACGCCTCAATGCTAGCTTCGTTGGCGTCGGCGTCGTTTGCAACGACGGCGATCGCGCTGAAGAAGTGGCCGGAGCAACCGCCGCCAGCCGCCGCCAACGACGAGGCACAGAAGCAAAAGGGCGGCTAGAGAGGACTCACTTAATCGAGAGAGAGAGAGAAAGAGAGATTGGTTTATGAAAAAAAACTCTGAGGTGCCCCCCCCCACGAGCTCGGTGCGGCCGCTGCCAAAACTCCCGCTACCTTTATGATCAGACACGGGCCGCCGCTCTACCTCTTAGTTTGACTACGTGTTCGGCCAGAACGTCACCGAGCACAATCCTCCGACCGTAAACTTCACGCCCCGCATTGCCTCCGCATGATGAAAGTTTCCTTGCACCGCTCTCGGCGAACCACGCTCCAGACGCCACTAACCACTTCGCAGATGAAGCTCCAGCTCCCCGCCATCAATCTGCCTGCCCAGCCAGCGATGCACTCGGCTGCGATGCTGGCACTTGCGGCGACGCTGATAGCGACGCCGTTCCCGGCCCATGCTGAAGATAAGCGTACCGTTGGTGAGATCCAGGGCAGCGGGCTGGTCTTCAAGGACACGCTCAAGGTGGAGGCGTTCTCCGACCCCAAGGTGAGTGGCGTGCAGCTCTACCTGTCCGACTTCCAGCGGCCAGCCACCGAGAAGTTCGCCAAGGGCGACTTGGTGCGCTCCAAACTCCTGTGGCCCGCTCCGCTGCACCCCAACCCTGACGTGCGGTGTGTGGCAGTTCAGCGACCCCAGCCAGGGCGGACTGAGCTGCACCGTTAAGCCCGGCAAGGTGGTTGTTTCGACTGCCGCCTCCACGTCCAAAGACGGCGAGGAGGTCTTCTCAGAGAGCCGGTCGCTCGTCTTTAAAAGCCTGAAGGTGCGCAGGCTGGTCGACCGGGAGGGCGAAAGCGTCGTGTACGCCGTCTTCAGCCAGCGGCTGGACAAGAATGAGGACTCCAACAACTCCCGCTTCAAGTCGGCCCTCTGCGCTGTGAGAAGGCCTCATCGAACGAGCCAGCAGCAGGTGTCACCCAGCCACCAAGCCAAGCCTGCGCCCTGCGCGTCGCAGGTGCACGTGGACAAGTTTGAGACGGCCGCGTCGACGCAGTAAATGCCCGAACACACTCAAGTGTCCAACAGGCCAGAGCGCGTTACATGCACGCCACACTTCCTGAGTGTAAGGTGTTCACAATGACTGTGTGAAGTGTCGCGCGCGCCGCCTCTATTGTGGCCGAGGTGGGGAAACTTCGGAGCCTGATGGCTCTGTAGAGCCATGGCCCCTGGCGGTCTGTAGAGCCTGAGCCTTGGTGGCTGCACATACCACAGTATCACACGCGCCTACACGTGGACAGGCTCTCTGTGTCCTCGCTCACAAAAAGTCGCGAGAGTCTATACTCTCGTCCCCAGACACTCTCTCTAAAGTACAGTCTAAAATGTAAAAACCGCGGCTCGTCTAACTCTAAGCTCACACCGCACCTCACGGCTCGCGCTCGCCACTCCGGTCTCCGCCGCGGCGGGGCGGCGGGGGGGGGGACTCGGCGCTGCACTCTCTCGCTCTCTCTCTCTATAGGCACACGTGACTCTGTTCAATGCGTATACGCAGAACATGGCGTAGCATGTCTCCGACACTAGGAGTCTAGGACGACACCATTCTCAATTACATCACGGAGCAGGGTGCGCGACACCTCGCAACGGGCTCTTCTAAGGGCGCAGTGGGCGCTGCTGCAGCGGCCGGGATCTCCGCTTCAGCCATCTGCGCGTCAGCCTCCGCCCAGGCGCCGCCCAGGCTCCGCCCACGCTCCGCCGCAGTAGGGGGCGGGAGGCTGGTATCGAGCCAACGAAGCGTGAACAGCACCTGGTCGTCCTCGTCGGCGTCGCACAGCTGTGACCTCTGCAGGCTGAGGCCGCGCGCCTCGCACTCCGTGTGGAAGGCGTCGGTCGTCTCCCAGTCCTCGCGCCACTCGTACGCCAGCAGCATCACGCCGCCTGGCGCGAGCAGGCTCGCGATCGTCATGGCGAGCTGACCCATCTCCTCGGCGCTCTGGTGGTAGACGATGTCCGCGCCGAGCAGCACGTCGTACGCGCCGCGTCCGGCCGCGTCGATGTGAGCCTGGTCGCCCCAGTGTAGCTCCTGCGCGCGCAAGGAGCCGCCCGTGCCGCCGTTCGCCGCAGCGTTGCGCTCCGCGTTGAGCTGCAGCAGCGGCACAGCTGGCGCACAGTCAGTGAGCAGCACGTCGATCGCCCCGAGCGCGAACGCCGTCGCTCCCGCCAGGCCGATGCCGGCGCCAAGCTCGCAGCAACGCTTTCCGCGGACCTCGTCGGGGTGCTCGCACAGGTGCTGCGGCAGCAGCTTCCCGCAAGCCCATATTACAGAGGACGTGTCCGCCACAAACTTTGCGTGACCTGGGCCGTACTGCTCGCACTCGACCACACACGGCAGCGCGGCGTGCTCAATACTAACCACAGGTGTCCGCTGATCGACGTTGTGCACGGCGGTCGTCATGGTGGTGTCGCTTGCGTCGACGCCGCCCCTGGTCGCGCCGTGGACACGGGCGAGGGGAGGGCTCCGCAGCAGGTGTAAATCTCTGGACGGCAAGTCGCAGCGCGGTTCCCGGACGGATGGCGGTCCACCGTTACATGTAGCACGAAATGATCCGCCGACTTGCCGTGCCCTGGCGGTGGAGCGCGGATGGTATACGGGCTTACGGGGTAACGCGGTAACCAGGTCAGGTGGCGAGGTGGGACCAAATTAACCGCCGGCATGACGTGCCCATGGCGAATTGCGTGGATTGTCGCTACATTCGACGAGAGAAGCTATCGCCATACATCGTCATGTAGAGTACGGATGCATCGTGAGACGGATGTACCGCCGGAGCGCCGGGAAGATCGATGCGACGGCGTGAAGGCGACTTTCTTTGGTCGTTGCTTTGTTCTTTTGATGGTCGTCGCCGTCCCTGTGTCGCGCCGACACGAGGGGTGGGGCAAAGCAGGTGGCTGCCTATACACACCAGGCATGAACGACGCACGGACGAGGGTGTCGACGCTCAAGGAGGAGGGCAACGGCAAGCTCAAGTCGGGAGACCTCGAGCAGGCGATCGCGCTCTATCAGCAGGCTGTGGCGGAGGCGGCACAGCTGCCACCCAAAGAGCTTGCGTCGGTCTGGTCGAACCTGGCGCTCGCGTTACTCAAGCAGGGATCCGCGGCCGAGTCGGTCGTCGCGGCCGACAAGTGCATTGCTGCTAAGCCGGAGTGGCACAAGGCACACTACCGGCGTGGCGACGCACTCTTCCACCTGCGGCGCTACACGGAGGCGCGGGGCGCATACGCACGGGCGCAGGAGCTTGCCGCGGACGACCGCGAGGTGGCGGCGGCGCTCGTGCTGACCGCTGAGGCGGTGCAGGGCGGTGTGTGGTTCCGCCAGCTCCTGCCCGGCCGCGACTTTGCGGTGCAGGCGAGCTCGCCAATGGAGGAGCTCGTCTTTGGGGCGGCGCGTCAGATGCAGAACCACATCTACATCGTCGGCTGTGCCACGTCGCGCGAATGCTACGTGGTGGACGGCTGCTGGGACACCGACGGCATCGCAGCGTTTGCGCGCCGGAACAAGATGCGACTGGTCGGTGCCGTCGGCACACACTACCACTTCGACCACTGCGGCGGCGAGGTGCCGCCTCAGATGGCCGCGATGGTGTCCGGCCCCTTTGGAGGCAAGCCCACGCTGCCCGGGCTGCGCGAGATGAAGCGCGATCACGGCGCGGCGGTGCACATCCACGCGCGCGAGGTCGAGCGCATTGCCAAGCAGTGCGATCTTGAGCTCGGCGAGATCTCGCCCCTCGAGCAGGGCGCAAGGCTGCCGCTGGGCGAGGCGGGAGAGATCGAGGCGCGTCACACACCGGGCCACTCCTAGCCCCAACCCGAACCCTAACGGTAGCCCGAACCCGAACCCCAACCCTTACCCCGGCCCTACCCCTAACGAGGTGCTGCACACGCCGGGCCACTCGGGAGGCTCCGTCTGCCTGTGCGTGCGGCCATCGGGCGGGGCGTCGGGCGGCGTGCCTCTCTGCCTGCTCTCGGGCGACACCATCTTCCCGGGCTCGTGTGGCAGGTATAGGGAGTATCGTGAGTATAGTCGTAAGTAGAGAGAGAGAGAGAGAGCAAGTATAGTAAGTAGAGCATCTTGCCGGGCTCGTGTGGCACGCCCCACCTGCTCGCGACTCGGACACCAACTTACTCTGCGTAGTCTACTTACTCTGCTTACTCTACTTGCTATACTTACTCCACTTATTCTACCCGCTCAGGCTCGACCTGCCCGACTCGGATGTCGACCTCATGTTCGAGAGCCTCGCGCAGCTGCGCAATCTCCCCGAGGAGCTCAAGGTCTATCCGGGGCACGCCTGTGCGGCGCCGCGTCTCGACCCACCCCACCCCCACCCTACCCCATCCCCTCTAACGCACCACCACGCCCTCCCACGCACCCACCTCCCCCACACGGCTCTTGCGTCTTGGCGCGAGCGGCGCGTGTGCGCTGTGCGTGTGCAGATGGCGGGGCGAGCACGACCATCGGCCGCGAGAAGCAGGCCGGCCTGCTGCGACCCATCTCCAAGGAGGAGTTCCTGCGCATGTTCTCCCGATAATCGTTGAGAAAGCCCGATATCCGTTAGCGCCGAGTACGAAGCATTTACACCCCCAGCTGTTCTGCTGGCCACCCCCGGAGCGGCCAGGCCCTGCGGCGAGCACTGCGGCGTGGTCGATAGTCACTGGCATGGCGCTGAAGGAAACGCTAAGCGACTTCCCCACCCACCTGCGCACCGTATGCGAGTTCTCGCTCAACCGGCCGCCAATGCGAGCAAAGGTAGATAGGCAGAGCTTCGACGAGCTCAAGCCTGGTGTGGACGCCGCCATCGCCGTGCTCGACTGGTTCGAGCAGCTGCAGATGCATCTCGCCGCGCTGGTTGAGGCGCTAGGGCACAGGAAGCCGTCGCCTGGAGCTGAGGAGCTGCAGCAGCTTGCGCAGGCGGTGGATTGCTGCGTCGTCATGGAGAACCAGTTCTCCGGGTGGTCGGCTTGCGTCAATCGCTTCTCGTGGTTCAAGCGGACCTTTGGCATGCTGCGCAAGGAGGTCGCGAACGATGTTGATGTAGACGCGCTCAACAAGAACGTAAATCGGTTCCAGGGCCTCATTGGTGCGCCGATCGAATCGGCAATCGCCGCCGCTGCGCCCGCTTGACCAGGGCACCCCACGCCCCGTGCAGGTAACACCCAGTTCCCGATTGGCACCCACCTGACGGGACCTCTCCGCGTGTCGCTCAAGAAGGCGAGCCGGCCCTCCTTGATCCCCTCAGCCCGAGGAGCCCTCCAGCGACGCGGCCTCCTACTCCCGCGGTGCGTGGTGCAGGTAGCCAGCACGAGTGACGTGATGATGGCGGCGCTGGCGCAGCTCGCCGAGCAGGTGGCGACCTTCAAGAATGGCAGCGCCGATCCGCATCTGCTGCGGCCGCTTCCCTTCTTGATATACTTGGCAGACGGCGACACAGTGCGCAGCCCATCGCCTACCCCTTCCCCCCTGGCCGCTCCCCTCGCCTCCCTCGCCGTCCCCTTGCCGCTCCCTCGGCGGCCTGCAGCGGCCCACCCCCTGCCCTTCCCGCCCGCCGTAACAGGGGCCCGGTAGCTTCAACGTTTTCCAGAGCGCTGCGGCACTCAAGCCCGTGATGAGAGTCTTCAAGCGACACCCAGAGGTCGGCTGCTCCCCTCCGCCGGAGGTCTTCAAGGAGGAGGGAGAAAGCAACGGTGCGCCCGCCCGCTATATACATCAACCCACCCTACCCCCACCCCACCCCATCCCACCGGAGCAGCTGAGCTCGGAGATTGCCTCGGCATGCCCGCGCCCCCCCTCGCCACGCGCCACCACTCACCCTGGGCCCTCGGGCTGAGGCTGAGGCTGAGGCGGCGCATGCGGTGCGGCAGGCGTGACCATGCGGCTAGCCGTCGTGCTGCAGAGATGTCCGCACTACGCCACCCACATGGCGCCGAAATGGGACGCTGCCGCGGACAGCGATTACTACTGCGAGAGTTGCTGCAGCGTGCAGTGAGCCCCTGATCATGCGACGCTACGCCTCGGGCGGGCGGACGGGCGGGCGGCGGCGAGGCCTACGGGGCCTACGGGGGCTGCAGGCGCACCCCTGCGTTAGTATTCTAGCGTGACGCGCTCTGCCTGGCTTGGTGAGGGGACGACACTGACGAGGTGGCAGGCGCAGGCAAGCGCGCAGTGAAGAGCGTTGCTCTGCGGGGGGGTGTCACACTGCCGCATGCGTGCGCGCGTGTGTGAGGGTGTGCGTGTGCGTGCCTCTCTGCCCTCTGCTTCGGGCTGTATCTCTCTGTCTCATAAACATAGCTGTATCTCTCTGATAATAGGCCGATGCTTATCACCCCAAACTTGGCCGCGCCCCGAGATGGCCCCCAAGAAGCGAGCCCGCACCGCCGCCGCCAGCTCCAGCGCCTCCTCGTCCTGCTCGCAGCCCGCCGCCACCGCCGTACC
>Ga0209302_10002649_pt1 | contig 10441 bp, 9 predicted proteins | sample ArcOceMetagenome_2_FD_187445 | JGI IMG/M metagenome (GOLD analysis project Ga0209302, IMG submission 187445) | Marine eukaryotic phytoplankton communities from Arctic Ocean - Arctic Ocean ARC135M Metagenome (SPAdes) (version 2) | ecosystem: Environmental > Aquatic > Marine > Oceanic | place... | reverse complement strand
AAAAACAGCAAAAACCTTCCAACACAGGGGATTCCCGGGCGATTCCTCAGCCTAGTACTAATCCTGCCCAACCGTGCTTAAGTTCGATGTTCTGATGGGTATCGCTGTATTCAAGGTGGTATGATCGGAAGATATCAGTCTCCGGGTGGGGTTGATATAAATACTCACGAATTATAAGTCGAAACTCGCGTATGGGTTGAAAATGTATGGGAAAATCAATCTGTCCCCAGCCCGGTATGCCTACTTTGCCGGTCCCAGATGCTCGCCACTCCCACGAGCGCAGAGCAAGGGAGGCACTAGCATGGTGGACGCGGAGCCACGCGGTGCGTCTCTCCACACCCGTGTCTCACCACCCGTCCCCTCGTCCCCATCGTCTCACCGTCTCGTCTGATGTGCTCCAGCTTCGTTTCTCGCGCGTCTCCGTTTCGTCCCCAAATCTCACCACTGACGCCTGTCCCTCGCAAATCACACGGACAGACGACTCCTCCAACCCCACGAAACCCACCGGCGACCCCCCTGACTGCAGCGAGATCGGCAAGCTCGCGGTGTGGTCGGTAACGAGCGCGAAGCCTGGTAACGGCGTGGAGCTGCTTCGGGACGGTAACCTAGACACGTACTGGCAATCGGATGGGGCGCAGCCCCATCTTGTGAACGTGCAGTTCCACCGCAAGGTCAAGGTGCGGGAAATCGCGCTGTACGCGGATTACAAGCTGGACGAGTCGTACACGCCTTCGAAAATTTCGGTAAGAGCGGGAAACAGCTTTCACGACTTACGCGAGGTCTGTGTGGTGGATCTTGACGAGCCAGTGGGGTGGACGCGGGTCCGGCTGGACGGCGGCAACGACGGTACCGAAAACGAAAATGCATTCGACAAAAATAAAAAACAAAACTCGGCGCTTCCCGGCGCGCCGCTGCGGGCGTATTTCATACAGCTCGCCGTGCTTTCCAACCACCAAAACGGACGGGACACGCACGTGCGGCAGGTCCGAATTTTCGGCCCGAGGACGTCGCCCATGGCCATGCTGGGAAACGGGGTTTCCTTCACCACGAACGAATTCAGTCAGTTTTCGACGGTTCGGTAGTATTTTTTGAAATCGTGATTCTGTTGTTCGCCCCGCTTATCAAACACTCCGTTCCCTCCCCATGTCACTTCCGCCCCGCACCATGTCCTCCGGTTGGCCGAACAAACGCGCGCGCGCGTACCTCGGCGGTGACCCTCCGGGCCTCGCCCAAATCAGCGCCATCGGCACGGGCCGCGAACACCCATTCTGGTGCGTCTTCTCACCCGGTCGCCTTTTTCAACCAACCAACCGGAACACTGGGAGCGTTCAACATTCGGAAGACCCGGACGCGGTCCCTGACCCTGACGCTTCTCCACGTCCTTCCCTTTGACGAAACAGGGCATGTTTTTGCTTCCCAGCCGTGCTGGTCGCGAGGTCCATCACCACGTATCTGCTGCCGTGCGTATACGTGTACTTCTCCCGAGTAGGTAGTTCGTTCCTGAGCAACGTGCTGTGCGGCATTTGCAAGTGTTTCGGGTGCTGGCGGTGGGTGGACGGCGAGTTCGAAGGCGACGCCGCGCTCGGGTTACCGGAAAGCGACAAACCCAAGGACGTTAGGTGGGTACGCGCCTCCGAGTTAGGGGTCGCGAAGACACAGAAAGGAGGCATGAAACTGTTCCGGGGAATAGAACCAAACGACGTGTGTCAAGGCTCGCTTGGCGATTGCTGGCTCGTCGGCGCCATGGCAGGTTTGGCGGAGTACCCGAGCGCGGTGCGGAATTGTTTCCTAAACACCGAAGCGAATGACCGGGGGAAATACACGGTCCGGCTATGGTGCGGCCGGAACGAGCGGTGGGAACTAGTTACCGTTGATGACTCGTTTCCCGCGCAAACCAACAAAGCGGGCACGTACTCCGCGCTTTTCATGCGCCCCAACGGCGGCGAACTCTGGGCGATTCTGATGGAGAAAGGTACGTATTGCGTTTCCCAAAGACTGTTTGACCATACAACACTGACACTTTTCTTTTAAAACTCCAAAAGCGTTCGCGAAGTTCCACGGCTCATACGGCGCCCTGAAGGGCGGGTTCGCCTCGTACGCGTGGCACACCATGACCGGCGATTACGTGTACCAGTTCCACCACGACCGCGACGCGAAGTTGTGGCGGCGCAAGGATTTGGTTTTCGGGGGCAAAGAGCCGGGGGGGGTTGCTGACCGGGTGAACCACTGGTTCGGGCTAAGCAAGGTGCAAGGAAGTGACATCGACGACGAGGACGGTTTTTTTCAAGTCATGCTAAAGTACAGCCACAAGGAGTCGCTAATCGGGGCGTTCTTTCACATCAAGGGCGGGGGCGAGGTTAAGCAGAACGACGGGCTCGTCGCCGGGCATTTGTACTCCGTGCTGGACGTGCGACGCGCTGGTACCATGTTAGGCATGGGCAACGGGTACAAGCTAATTAAACTAAGAAACCCGTGGGCCAGCGGGGAGTGGAAAGGCCGGTGGAGTGACGGGTCAGAAGAGTGGAAGAAACACCCCACAATCGCACACGAGGTGAACTACAGCGACGCCAACGACGGGTCGTTCTGGATGTCCTTCGACGACTTCACTGGAAAATTCACCGCGGTTGAGATTTGCGACCGGACCACGAAAAACGATTTGTGTCTGGACATCGGCGAAGGCGACGGGTGTTTCGGTCCGACCGCCGGGTGCGTTTCCGGGTGCGCGGCGTACTGGTGCCTGTGCCGAGGCGCGCGCACGATTTACTTCGGCAACGCGACGTCCGACAAAACGGAAACCAAAGCGGGATGCTGCGTGACGAAGTGAAACTCACTGTTTGCTATTTATGTTATGATACAGTAATCTTATTTTCAAATCGAATCAGATGGGAACAGACCAGGGGCGACCACTGGAACAGACTGAAAGAACGACCTCCAAACATCTCATCGCTATTTAGGCTTGAAAGAACGACCTCCCGTCGCTTTTCCACGCCATTAATCGCTCGCTCGGCGCGCGCGACCGTTCCACCACCGCCGTCATGAGCTGTTCCACGCGCGCCGCGCCCCTCGCCAAACCCAAGCACACCCTCGCTTCCCTTTCCAAAGCTTTGTCTCCGCACACGCGCGCGAGTTCGTGAAACTTTTCGTGCGCGTCCGCGGCGTCACAAACCGCGCCCCGCGCGCTACGCATCCGCCCCAAAGTACACCACCCCCTCGCCTCCGCGGTGAGCGTCTGTATTTCGTCCTCCGTGAACGCATCGTCCTCTTGTATTTTTTGTTGGTCGTTGGAAACACTCAATCGCGCTTCCAGCCTCATCAGTCGTTCCCGAGACCGTGAAAGCATCCTGCCGTGTCGCTCGGCGCCTTCCGGCGCGAGCATCGCGCGCAAGTCGTTCTCCGCGCCGACGGCGTCCCCCGATTCCCACCGCGCGTCCGCCTACGTAGAGATAAAAAAGAAAGTGTCAGTCTCGTATGGGCATTCAGTCGGCGGAATGTGGTGGGTGGGAAATACTTACCCGCGCCACGCGCGCCACGCCCTCCCCCCGTTCGTCCCCGACGATCTCGCACGCCCTTAAGTACGCGGTCTGCAGGTCAATCGCTCGCGTCCAATCCCTTTGTTTTCCTCGCGCCAAGCCGAGCTCGTGAAACGTGGCGGCTTCCAAAACGTGGTCGCAGGCGGGGCCCGCGTTTCCGCACGCCAGTAAACACTTCTCCAGATTATTTTCCGACCCGGCAAGGTCGCCGCGGCCGACGCAACTTGACGCAGCCTTGTACAGCACGCGCGCTACATCCGCGTTTGACGTTTGCGCGGTTCGGGCAAAGGAAAACGGAACCGAGGTGGTGTTTTCGTTTTCGCCGTCTCCGTCGTTTTCCGTATCCGCATCACCCGCGACGCCGATTATGTCGTCATTCGCGTGCCGCTCGCAAATCTCGGCTGCTATTTCAAACGCCGCCGCGCTCGCGGTGAACTCTCCTTGCGCCTCGCGTTCCAAGGCCAGCCTTCTCCTCTGTGTGACCTCTTTTTTCCGGTCCCCAACGGCCACCGCGCGGTTCAGATCTTTATTGATGAAGTAACACGCCTTTTCGTGGTCGCCTTTTTCGTGAAAGAATTTGGCCAAGGTGTTGCCCGCGTGTTGCACGGAAACACCGGCCGGGTCATCCCCAACCTCCGCGTCCACCAACACATCACGCACGAAGCGCGCATACTCCGTGGGCATCTCTTCGGGTTGGACGTACTTTGGTGCGGAAGTGTCGATTCGCAACGCAAACGCGGTTTCCGCGGTCATCGCGTCGTCCCCGAATCCATCGCCCGCGGTGGCCAACCGGTGAAAATCCACGAACGCGTTGGGGCACCCGGACACCAAAGCGCCGACGCACAAAGCAGCCTTAGAGTCGTCATCCGGAAGGACCGCTTCGCGTGTCGTTATCTGCGCGGCATCGAGCGCGAAAGATGCCATGTCGTCCATGACGCGACCGCCGCGCGTGCGGCTCCAAATGGAGTGGTTCCGATTCGGGCGGATGCCTTCTTTTCATCACTGCTAAAATTCTTGGAGTTCCCGAATTGATTCCCTTTCGGGACGACACCACCGGACGCCACAGAGGTCTCCGCACGGTCGCCCCGATGCCCTCTCCCACGGTTTGGTCGTTGACCCCCGCGACGCTCGCGCGCGTGGCGGTGACGGAAACCGCGGAACCCACGCTTAGTCTGACCCTCGATGCGGAGCTCTTTTTGGAGTCTCATCCCGAACTCAGTCTCGGGATCGATTGCTGCGGCGTGTGCGCCACGCCGGAGGCGGCCATGGGAGACGCTCTTCGGGAGTGCGCGCGCTGCAGGGCGGTGGTATACTGCGGCGTTGCGTGCGAAGCCTTGGACTCTACGAGTCACGCGGTGTCGTGCGTGCTCTTCGAGTTCGCAGGGGACCTGACGGACGTTTCTCGTGCCGACCCGGACCGCGTCTCGGCGGCGGCGCAGGCGGTGCGGTCCACGGTGGCGAACCTGAAGCTTCTGGGCGCCACCTCCGCGCGCGCCATACTGGGCCCACGCGGGTACCGGGCCGGGGACGGGGACGACGAGGGGGAGGACGGTACAGACAAGGCGTCACGGGATGCGGTGAAGCTGCGGTGGGGTGCGGTGCTAAAGCTGGCCAATCCTTTAAAAAAGAAAACGAAAGGCTCATCATCCTCCGCGCGCGCCGCCGCGACGCTTATGCAACACGGCGAGCACATGAGCTACCCCCTGTCAATCATCGCCGCGTCCTGGATGTTCCCTATCGTACACTACGCGCTGATGATCGGCGGGGGGGTGGGGCAGGCGGAGCGGTTCGAGGACGAAAAGCGCGGTACACAGCAAGTGGCGCCCGGGCAGGTTCACTTGGTGGGCGCCGCCGCTGCGGCCGCGGCGAGCGCGGACGCGAGCTGGTGGCCCTGGCTCATCGATTTCGCGTGCCAGCTCCCCAAACCTGGTGTGGAAGTGGTGTGCGTGGGAGTTGAGGTTGTTGACGGTACTGCGGATGACGAAACGGATGAAAAGAGGCAAGGGAAAGGGAAAGGAAATGCCGATGATGAGAATGATGAAAAGAAGAACGCAACCGCAAAAGCGATCAAGAAATCCGTACACAAGTCGACGTACCGCGACTTCGTGCGACGCCGAGAAACGACAAACGCCCCCGGTCCGTATTTGATATTCGCCTCCGATCTAACACGTTCTGGGGACTGCGAGGAAATCTTACACGCGGCGCGAAGGTCCGCGGCGCCGTTCGTCACCGCGGTTCGCACGGAGATTGACTTGGCGGTGGAGACGGAACTGTTCGAGGCCGCCGGGTTCGAGGTACGGCCTTGGGCGTTTCCCAAATCAGGCGGCACAACGTTTACCGCCCCTCGGTGACGTCCACCCGTTTCATTCAAAGGCAGTACGGGAACACTAGTAACGTGCCTACTACTAGTAACGTTTACTGGCGGGCCCTGTGGTAAATTGACACAGTACTGGCAACTGTTACGAACCGGTACTCCAAGACTCTCCGACTGACATTTTCTTTTATTTATCTCAGCTCGTCGGCGTCGAGAAAAACCCATTCGCGTTTCCCGTGCCGTCGCAAAACCCGGGGATGGGAAACGACACGCAACGAGGGAACGAGTGGATTGCGGCGTACGTGCCACGCTCGACCTGTGGGGTGGGGGGGGACAAGAAACGAACGGCGGAAAAGACAGAGAAAGACGAGAAAGGCGCGAAGCGGCGCAAGTAAATTGTACATGTATTCGGTTTGTCACTAAGTTTGTACTCGCTCCTGACTAACTGCCCACACAAACAGTCCCCGATCGTTCCTGTCGCGTCCTCTAGCTCCTCGGGATGACGTACTCGTCCCGTCCGAAATCCATCACCACCTTGACATCCGGGTGGGGGGGGGGGTTACGCGCGTATTTGCTTCCCCCGTACGCCGTCGGTACCGTGTACGGATCGGGGTGCGCGTACTCCGCCAGCTTCGCCTCCCCATCCGCGATTGCTTTTTCAACCACACCCAGGTCTTTCAGATGCAGGTTCGTTTCGAACTCGCGCCGAATGCGGTCGCGCTCCGTGTAGAAGATGTCGCGCTGCACCGCCCAGCTGAGCATGGTCTTCAGCGAGTGCCTTGTGAGGGAAAGGGGGGGGTCAGGGAAGGTCGCCGGGGCACGTCGAAGTCGGATTCGGGATCGCGGGTACCCACAACGGGACGAAACGCCCTTTTGTGCGAAATGGGAACGAAACCCTGACGCGCCGCACGGGGGATCCCGGGCGAGGACAGGTTGGCAAAACGCACCTGTACAAGCGAGACACGCGCGTGGGGTTCGAAAGCGCGGCGCTCATGGTCGCTGCGTCCGGCGTTGCACGGCCGCAATGACGAAGTTGGGGTAGAAATCGAGCCAAAAAGGTGGGAAGGTTGCGAAGATTTTGTTTTCGTTTTTAACAGGCGAGGTCGGGCCCGCCGTCGTCTTCCCCGTCTTCACCACCCCGAACATGCTCGTCGGCGGGTTCTTCATGCGCTTCGTTTCGATTCACACCGGCCACAGCTGCTTCTAAAAAAACACCCCTCGCTCCCCCGTGGTCCCGCCGCGCACGTCAAGCCCTGTTCTGGTTTGCGTTTGCTCGTTTTCGTCGCCCGCCAGTGACGCCGACTTGCGCAAATCCCGCCGTTCGCGGTAACTAAGCGACGTTGAGTCCGTGACTGTTTGCGCATACGGTTTCAACCGCGGCGCCGGCGAAGACGAAACGCCTGTGTTCGCGTTCGTTGGCCTTTTTCCAAACTCGGGCGGAGACGTTAGGGCGAACCGCGACGGCGAGCCCCGCGGCGTGGGCGAGCCCCGTGCCAGGGGTGTTGCACCTCCATTTGATGAGTCTAATTGCTCATACGATTTATTTTGCGTCTCCCCCTGACCTCGGTTGCGCCCGACCCGGAAGGGCGACGCGGAATACGCCCCCCGAGAGGAATGCGTGGGCGACGGCGACAACGTGTACCCCGTGTCCGTGGGCGACGGGACGGCATCCAGCGTTTTGTCGTCGTGTTGTTCTTTTTCGGCCGCGTCGTCGGCCGCGTCGTCGTGCGGTACTTCCCGTCCCGTCACGTCGACGTCCGTTCCCGTCCCGTCGACATCGAGAGCGGTCGTTGCCACGTCCAACGCCTCGCCTTCGTATTCTTTGGCACCAACGCTTTCAACGCTTTCAAGCGCGGATTGCCACTCCCGTTGCCACTGGCCTTGCCACTCCCACTCCTGCGCTGTTTCGTCTGCTGTTTCTGTACCTCGTGGTTCCGAACCTTCGTCTCGGGAACGCACCCGCGTCCCGCCCAAAACGCCCTCGATGGAAACGCCCAGCCCGCGGCTGTACACGTCGTACCGGTACGGCGTCGTGGCGTGACTGCCGTGCCACGACGCCCTGGTGGGGGGCACGGCGCGCGTAAAGGACAAAAGCCGCGTCGTCGTTGGAGCCGGCGTGTCTGTTTTTTCATTTTGTGTTTTTGGGTTTGACTCCGAATCGGTGGCGACTTTCTTTTCACCAGACAAAGAAGTCGCATCGTCACCCGACAAAACGGGTTCGCGGCGCCACATCCGTTCCGCGTGTTCCCTTGACATGCGGCTCGCCGCCGTGGCGGGGCGCTCACGCGAAGGCGACGAGCGTACCGAGTGCGTCGGCCTCCAGCGCGCGGAAACCAGCGCCCCGGGACTGGTACTGAGTGACACGCTTTCCCGGCTCTGGTACCTGAGTGTCGTCGGCGCTTTATTTTTCGCACCCGCGGCAACCGCGACGTCGTCGCCGGTCACAGAGCGAAGGAACCGAGAAGGAGACGCGCCTACTGAGATAAATAAAAGAAAGTGTCAGTCTTGTGTGGGCACACAGTGTTGGGATTTTGGAAATGCAAGACGTACCTACAGAGCTTCTCACAGAATTCGATGTCGATGTCACGCTTGTCATGGCCATACTGTGATGCACTTCATTTCTCGGGGGAAACGGGGGCTGCGCGACGATGGGGTCGGCGAGTGACGCTCGGAACGTCTGCTCCGCGCGGCGTGTGTCGAGGCCGCCGCCCGCGGCCGCCGCGGACAGAGCTCTGTCCGTCACGAGCGCCCGTTCCCGCGCGAGTTTCGCCAGGAACGACCGCTCGTCCCTCGTGAGTCGCACCGAGCTCAGGTGGTCAAGGGAAACGCGAGTTGTGTTTTCTTTCTCTTTTCGTGCAGAAGACAGGCCGGGTTTCCCCGGGGACCCGGTCGCGGTAGGTTCTTCATACGCGGATATGTCGGAACCGGAACTCCGCGCCGACGCCGCGCGTCGCAACGCCGCGCCGCGCAGGGAATCGCGCCATTCCGCGATGTCTCGCGAATTCGTGTTACTATCCGAATTCGTATCAAACGCAACATCCGTATCAAGCACAACAGTGTCCTCCATCTCCCGCGTGAACAACTCGCGCCGTCTGTTTTCTTTGGGCTGGTTCTTTTCCGTGTGTAGAGCCTCCATCGGGTCGTCGTTTTCGTCCGCAATGCCGCCAGACCGGCCAGATATGAACGAAGACACGGACACAACAGGTGAAGACGCGATTGTTGAGTTAACTGGAGAGTTCTCATCCACAGCTTCCTTCTTTTCAGGAGTCACGTCCAAACTCGGCGTCCACCGGCCCGGTTTGGCCGCCGCGCTCGCCGGTCGCGCGCGTTGTTTTAGCGCCGAAACGTTTCTCGAAACATTGCTCTGGAGCGCCGTGCTCGGCCTCGGCACCTGGAGCTCCGTTTTCAGCCTGGCCTCCTGGACCTCCGTGCTCGGCCTCGCTACGGGCATCATGTGCACGCCTTGTACAGACGCGGTGGCGTACTCGGCGTACCGCGCCCTGTCCGTGACCAGGGTGCGCGCCTGCGCGAGCGCCGATAAAAAATCTCGCTCGTCGCTTGACAAACCAGAACCTTCCGTGCTGCCACCACTGGAACGCCACTCCGCGCTTCGACCAATAACGCTCGAGGAAGGGTCGTGGGGGCGTGTGGGACGGGGGTCCGGAATTGCCTGGTTGTGTGGGAGCGATAGCGCGGGACGAGCTGGGGTCAGGGTATGAAACATCTCTTTGTGCGAGGGTTACGACACGCAGAGACCCTTGAGACGGGAGCCCTTGAAAAGAGGGTGCCACGATTCGGTGATTCGGTCTGCCATCTGCGGGGGTAACAATTTGAAGCGCGTCGGTCGCCTTGTGTGAGACGCACCCGGAAAACACCCTTGACGGGAACGTTATCGTTGCCGTTGCCAAACATCTGCTCCACGCCCCACGATTCGGAATGCGCGCGCATGATGCGCGCGCGAACACCCGCCGTGCCAGTCACGCGTTGCGCGATTGTGAAATGTCTCAACGAGCCGTCTCGTGTTTCGCAGTTTCAGTGAAAAAAAAAAAACCCCGTCTCCACAACGACGCGCACACGCCACCCACACGTATCGCTATGTCCTCCAACGCGACGCTCGGTGTGGAAGCTCACGCGCGCAAGAGAAATCGCGAATGCGGCGATGCTAACGGGGGCGAGGCCTTCCCCCGCCTCCCCAACCACCTCGTCGTCGCGTGCATTCTCAGATCTGAGCATTTCGACGACCCCGCAGATCTCGCACGGCTCCTAGCGGTGAGCCGCGCGATGCGCGACCTGGTGGCAGAGGCGGGGCTTCGGTTTAAGGAGCTTGATGAAGATGAAGCCGTGGAGCTCGGATGTTTAAGCGCGGTGCAGCGCCTGCAACGGGGAGGTCGCCTGTCGCGTCAAGAACTTCTTTGTGGGGCAGCGGCGAGGAGTGGACAGCTCGAAGAGTTGACGGTGTTGCGCGCGGACGGCTGCCCGTGGGACGAGGGGACGTGCTACTGGGCGGCAAAGGGCGGCCACCTCGAGGTGCTGCAGTGGGCGCGCGCGAGCGGCTGCCCATGGGACGCAAACACGTGCGCGTGGGCGGCAAGGGGCG
>Ga0209302_10002646_pt1 | contig 10444 bp, 9 predicted proteins | sample ArcOceMetagenome_2_FD_187445 | JGI IMG/M metagenome (GOLD analysis project Ga0209302, IMG submission 187445) | Marine eukaryotic phytoplankton communities from Arctic Ocean - Arctic Ocean ARC135M Metagenome (SPAdes) (version 2) | ecosystem: Environmental > Aquatic > Marine > Oceanic | place... | reverse complement strand
CCCCGCCCATCCCCCCCCCCCCCCCTCCCCCCCACACCCTTGGGCAGATCGAGCTCTACGGCAAGGTGGCGCACGCGATGGGCGACTACATCTTCACCGACGCGACCTCCGGCGACAAGGTACGCGTCGAGTCTAAGACTAAGCCTAACCCCAACCCCAGTCCAAACACAAACACAAACACAAACACAAACACAAACCCTATATCACCAACCCAACCCCAACCCCAACTCAACCCCAACCCCAACCCTAACAAAGGTGCGCGTCGAGTACACGTTCTGCTACAAGCGCTGTGATGATGGCAAGGTGTGCATCCTGCCTGACTGCATCACTGCCCATCAACTCCCCCATCTCCATACCATCTCCCAACCATCTCCCAACCATCTCACCCATTCCCCTTCATCTCCCCCTCATCTCCCCTCGGCCAGGTGCGCATCTGCCTGCACCACTCGTCGGTCCCCTACTCGGCTGCCCCGGCGGCGGTGACGGAGGCGGAGGTCCTCGAGGCGCAGAAGTTGTGGGCCGACCAGATCGCGGCCATCTCCAAGGTGCCCCCCTAGCCCTGTAGCCCCGAGCCCAACCTTAGCCCTCACCCTTTAGCCCTCATCTCAACCCCCCAACCCCAACCCGAACCTCGTGATCGTCTCCAAGGTGTACGCCGACAAGGGTGACTACGTCGCGGCGGCCGGCGAGGCGGCGGGCCAGCTCTACGGCTACGGCAAGTCCTAGATAGATAGATGGATAGATAGTTAGGTCTCACGCGCTACACGAGTCGTACGCTACAAAGTTTCGCAATCTATCTCTATCTCAATCTCTATCTATCTCTATCTAGGCAAGAGCGATGTGCTGTTCAAGCCGACCAAGTCGACCAAGAACCCCTTCCGCCCCACGGGCGAGAGTGCCATGTCGTGCGCCGCCGCACCCGCCGCATGCTATACGCATGCGCCGCACCCGCCGCATGCGCCGCATGCACCGCCCCACTGCGCCGCCGCAGCGCTGTAGCACCGCTGCGCCCGCCCGGCACTAAAGGGGTAGTACACCTTACCGGCACCCAGGTACTTTGTTGGCTCGGAGGCGATGAAGGACGAGAAGTTCAAGGGCGAGGACGCCGGTTTTGCCATCAACGGCGGCAAGGGATGGTCGAACGTCGTCTTCAACAACCACAAGATCGACCTCAACGGCCCCACCGCCCAGGCCATGGGTGACTACACCTTCACGGACGCGACCTCCGGCGACAAGGTCAACGTCTACTACACCTTCGGCTACAAGCGCAACGACGACGGCAAGGTGCGCATACACCCGCACCGCTACCTTCCGATCTCCGCCAGCATCTTCCCCTGCTACACCTCCCCCTCATCTCCGCGACCATCTCCCGATCGTCTTCTCCACAATTTTCCCGCTCATCTTCTCCTTGGCCACAGGTGCGCATCTACCTGCACCACTCGTCGGTCCCCTACTCGCCCTAGACGCCTAGACGCTAGAGCCTAGTTCGCGGCCCCCGCTTCGTATCGACTGTGGTCTCTGGACGCGAGAGCGCGGGAAACAACGCAAGGCCGATCCGCGTGCGTTTGTGTCCGTGTGTATGGTTGACGTGGGGATCTCTTGTGGATAAAGTATGAGGCCGTGCTGCGTGCAGCAGGGTTAAACGAGTTTTGCACGGACTATGACCCAATGCACAACGTGCAAATAACGTTAACCCCCCACACAATATGAATGAGAAGGCTGCATGCAGGAGTGCAGCAAAACAATCCCACCATGCCACTAGACAGAGAGAAAAGCCCGGGAGCTTCGGGTAATTAATCTCTCTCGGTCGCGGCCTAGAACGAAGGCGGCAATTCGCGCGTCCTTGGGAGCGAGATCGTCGGGGAACGTGTGCCCCCACCACGACCAGAGCAGCGGCACGGTGTAGAGGGCGACGACGACGTCGACCGTGTAGTGGTGGCGCGCGGCGAGGATGAGGAGCGCCTGGTTAGGGTCAGGGTTAGGTTAGGGTCAGGGTTAGTCGAGCGTGTAGTGGTGGCGCGCGGCGAGGATATGAGAAGCGCCTGCGCCGCGCACAGCAGCACACAGAGAGCGCGCAGAGCGTTGGTTGCGCGCGTCGAAGTGCGCCAAATAGGCTGGCCGTACCTTTCGAAAGCGAGTAACATTGTGTATTAGTACGACCCTTAGGACTAGCAAGTAAGTCAGCATGAGTGAGTCTATCCTACTGGCTGCGCGCCGGAATAAGCAGCCGCTGAGCAGTAGGACCGTGAGCATGTGACCCGAGAAGATAAGGTCGCCGCAGTTAGAGGTGGGCGACGCCTGGTTAGGGTTGGGGTTAGGGTTGGGGTTAGGGTTGGGATTAGGGTTGGTGTTGGGGTTGGGATTAGGGTTAGGGTTGGGATTAGGGTTGGGGTAAGGGTTAGGGTTAGGCCAGATTGCCGCAGTTAGAGGTATGGCCAGTGCCTGGTGCAAGAGGATGTCGGCGGCCCCCTTAGGTTGCGCAGCGCGCCACTCCGAACCTGTCGGTTAGAGTTAGGATTAGGGTTAGGGTTAGGGTTAGGGTTAGGGTTAGTGGAAAGCACACAAAGGAACAGGCCCCCCAAGACCTCCCGGTGGACAAACACCGTCCCAGTGGCTCACACGGGGCTTGCGCGCGAGGGCGTTGCCTCGGGTCTGCAGAAGCAAGCAGAGTGGAGCCAGAGGTGGGGCCTGCCTCCTGCTGGAGCTCGAGGGAGGCCACAGCGTATAGCTAGGGAGGATATGCCGGAGGAAGGGTTAGCCAGCGCAGTGAGATACTTGCCCCCCGCGCCTGGTAGGCAGTGGTCCGCCGCTCCCGGCAGCGTGGTGGATAGGTACGTTGCGGCGCGCAACTGCCACACCGCAGATAACATGGACATGGACTTGGACATGGACATGGACATGGACATGGGCATGGGCATGGACATGGACATGGATAGACTTCGTGTTTCGGCGAGGAGAGGGGGGGGAGGGTAGCACGTACCGTGTGGCCGGCAGCGAAGCAGCTGACGAAACGCTTGGCCATGTTGGCAAGGTAAGGCTTGGGTGGCTTGCCTGGGAGCAGGGTCGGGGTCAGGGTTAGGATTTCCCATATGACCTTAGCTAGATAGGGTTAGGTAGCTTGCCTGGTGGGGCGCTATCGTGGAGGGACATCGCCAATGTGCTGATGACGAGCAGCACGATCAGAAGCATCGGCACCTGTGGGTTAGGGTTAGGGTTAGGGTTAGAGCTAGGGTTAGGGTTAGGTTTGGGGTTGGGATTAGTGGTAGGGGTAGGGGGTAGGGGTAGGGGTAGGGTTAAGGACGAGCACAATGAGCAGCATCGGCACCTCAGCGACTGCCTCGTACCGCGAGGGCAGCGAGGGCACGAGCTGGAAGCCGAGATCGTGGAGACGCGGCCCCGCCTGGGCGGTGAAATGAAAGTAGTCGTAGAGCGCCTGTCGGCTCAGAAGCTCACCCAGACCCAAACCCAGGCATGGCCGCCCGAGAGTAGAAGCTGCTGACCCTGGGCAGACACCCGAGCGCCGCCGCTCGGCAGCCAAACGGTCAAGGCTATCCTTCCGGGCCCGGAGGGTAGCCCTGAGCAATCAGAGTGCATGCCTTCTGGAGTGGGTGAGTGGTTGCTGCGAGCTGCACACAGGCCGCTTTGGCCCGAACTGGCTTGCCTCGTAGCGGTAGTAGGCGAGGTTGAGGAAGATATGCAAGACCACGTAGAAGACGTGGAACAGCGCGTACCCCAGTACCCTGCACTGCCTGGGTTGGGTTACGGGCCACTAGTGGTGGGGTTGGGGAAGAGTGTGTAGCCACACGGTACACGTTGGTCGCGTACGGCGGACCTACCGTGTGTGAGGCCCTGTGGGGCAGGCTGCCCCGCGCCTCAGGCACAGCGGGGCTGCGGCAATCTACGGTATGGCAGCATGTATGTCACAGGCACACTGTGCCTCAGCACAAGATCCGCGTCCTGCCGCCTAGTCCTACCCTTACCCCTACCCTGAACTTGTCAGCACAGGCCACAGTACCGCAGCACAAGGTCTACCTCCTGCCGCAGACGCCAGCCCAGCGGCGAGCAGCGCCGCCGCGCCTGATTAGGTTAGGGCTTAGGGTAGGGACAGGGTCAGGGTTCGGGTTAGTAGCTGAGTGGCGAGCGCCGCCGCGCCTCTTCGATTGCAGCCGCCGGTGCCCCATCGTCGTCTAGGGACACGTTAATCGGAGCGTCCGCACCACTTGTGCGGGTGTCCAGGCTCGTGGCGGTGGCCACTGGACAAATCTCCATGTTCACACAGGTGAATAAATATTACGACGCTTCGCCTGAATCCCCTGGTATTGAATCACAGGTCGCGCATGCTGAAAACTGAACCCGCTCACCCCAGCCGCACATTACCCCGTTACCTGCAATAGTCCTTGGGGGGCGATTTCTATTTCTTCGCCCGAGGCATCGCTGGTTTCGACCACGACAGCTTGCTGTGCCTCGCTACTCCTCGGCAAAGGAGATGGGCGACCTGCTTACCGTCCGCTAGAGATTTTTAAGTGTGCCCGTTATCCGCGTCCTCGCGAGCAGAAAACTGTTTCTCGGAGTAACTGCCTCTCAACAACTTGAGAAGGGTTAACCACAGCCGCTGGAATCGTCGACGCTCGCTTCCGGGCTCCTGTCTCTGAAGCCCCCCGTCCCTCAGCTGGAGCATGCTCGCGCTCCTGGCGTGCCCCCTGCTGCTGGGCGCCATCGTGAACCGGGTCGTCGGCCCCAACAACACCGAGATCACTCACGGCTCGGCGATGGGTGGCTTCCAGGTCTTCCTGCGCGGCAAGGACCTGGGCACCTCCTTCAACCCGCCCACAATCCTGCTCGGCTCCTTGGGCCTCTCCACGTGCAGCGTCCACCCGACCACCCACGGCGGCGTCACCCGGCTCAAGGGCTTCACGAGCTCGAGTACTATGATAAAGTGTATCGTAGACGCCGCCAACCTGCCACCGCCACCCGACGCGTACGACGCGACGGGCAGCTTCATCAAGTTGCCGCTGTACGTTGTCAAAGACGGCAGGCAATATGCCATCCGCCTCCCAGCCGCAGCCCATCCCCAGCACTAGCCGCAGCTCCAGCCCCAGCCCTAGCCCCCAGCCATAGGCTCCAGCCCCAGCCACACAGCCTCGGCCGTAGCCTGACCTAGGCCACCCCCTGGATGGCACAGGCATGCCGACTGCTGGCATGTGGGCGGCACCAACCACGGCTGCTTCCTCCGCTTCGATCTGGGCGGCACGCCGCGGCTCACGTCCCTCTCGACGCCAATGGTGCAACCGGGCGGGCTGCTGCGCATGACCGGCCACGGCATCGACGGCGGGCTCAAGGGAGTGGCCATGGTCGAGGGCCGACTGCAGCAGGACGCGACCGGCACCATTCTGGGCTGCTTCAGCCGCGACGAGGACCAGAATGGTCACCCTGAACCCAGAAACCCAACCAGAAACCCAACCTAAACCCCCGCCCCAACCCCCACCCCTTCCCCTTCCCCTACCCCTACCCGTATACCCCGACCCCAAACCCTGATAACCAGGCGACACGGCCGTTGCCCTCTCGCACTCTGACGACAACTCCTTCTCGTGCTGGCTCGAGCCGCCCAGCGCGGTGAGCACCTCCGGTTTCTTTACGGCGTCATCGCCCTTGTAATGACCCTGTATCCTTGTGTCCCCTCATGTTACCTCATGTTACCTATTTATCACCCCTGACAGGTTACCGCCTCCGGCTTCTTCAATGTGACGGTTGACGTGCACCATGACAAGCGCGGCACCGCCTACCGCCAGTGGCAACGCTCCGTCGATGTGGCCGAGGCGACGCTCTTTGACATCGAGATGGTACCTCTTAGAGCCCCCGACACCCCGTTACACCCCCTTGCACCACCCCCTTGCACCTCTTACACCCCCTCTTACACCCTCACACACCCTAACAGTCCCACTACGCTCATCGCCCAGCGCGGCGTAACCTAGTTATCGCCACTCACAGGCGCCGCGCCTCACGGGAGTATCGCCTCAGCTCGGCTCGCTCGCCGGAGGCACCGAGCTAACGATCAAAGGCTCAGGCTTCGGCGGCGACGCGGCGGCGCTGAGCGTCAGTGTTGGTGGCACGCCGTGCACTATCTCCGCCCTCACGCCCAGCTCGATCTACTGCCGCGTGGACTTCCGTTCGCAGGCATCCCTTCTGCTGCCCTCCCCCCTTCCTCCCTGTGTGCCCTTGATCTACCTACTGCTGTACTGCCTTCCGTCCGCAGACCCAGCCCGGCTTCGCCGAGCCGGTGGCCGCGGAGCGTGGCGCGCGCTGGAGTGCGGGAGATGGGACAGAGCTGCGGCTTTCCGACTTCTCCGCCAAAGGATGGGTCGCGGCGCTCGACGGCGGCACGGCGGGGTTTGTCGAGGGTTGGTTCGTGCCGCCCGTCACGGGTGACGCCACATTCCTGCTGCCCAAGGACACGCAGGCCTGGCTGAGCTGGTCCGGCACCGCCACCGCCACGCAGCTGGTACCGCTTGCCGCCGTGCCGTCGCCGTCGGTCGGCGGTGAGCCGTGGCCGGCGTGGCCGTCCGACAATGACGCGGCCTCGGACAATCTCGGCGCGATCTCGGCCAAGCTCGGTCTCGTCAAGGGGCAGAGCTACTGGCTGTCGCTCAACTGCTCCGCCGCCGCCGCCGCCTCGCAGGGCTGCGCGCTGGGTGTGCGCCTGCACGCGGCAACCGCGCCGCACGGCCTCTCTCTCTCGGGACGCACCCTCACCGGCCGCACCGAGGTGCCGCTCTGCCTCTCCCTTACGGACCGCGACGCCTGCTGTGCCTCCTTTGAGCGCGTGGCCCTGGGCACCGGCTTCGTCAACCAGGCCAGCAGCGGCTACCCCTGCATCCCCGCCGTGTCTTCGTTCTACGCGTCCGCCATCTGCCTTTCATCGGTTACCTCCGCCGCGAGCTACCCGAGCCTGCAGGCCGCGTGCCCACCTAGGGCGAACGCGGTCGGCATGGCCCGGCCACGCGTCGCACTTCCCAGCCAGATCGCGTGCTCGACGCTCACCGATCGTTACGCGTGCGCTAATGCGCTCGACGGCCGCTCGGCGGCGGCCTATGCCAACCAACCGTGCATCCCGGCGCGCACGCACTTCGTGAACGGAAGGGTGTGCGAGACGGCGGGGTGGGTGGGTTCCTTCGACCAGTCCTCAGCGGCCTCGTCTTCGGAGTTCGCCGAGCCCAACGTGAACGCGGCGCACCTCTCCTACGCCGGGCTGCATCACGAGGTGCAGCGGATCACGCTGCTGCAGTCGTCCCCAAACCGCAGCGTGCAATACATTACCTTTGCCGCTATCGAGTGCGATGCCGACAGCACCACATACGACTGCATCGGCGGCAACCAGAGGGGCACAGTGCAGTTCCGTCACGGCGGCAACCTCGGCGGCGAGGTCGACCTGGCCACCGGCACCGCCACGCAGATCGCCGCCTCGTTTCTGTCGCTGGCCGACGGCGTGTACGGCGGCCTCGTCGCGACAGTCGAGCTGACCAACCGCTCGCACGTGGTCTGGCGGCTCGAGCTGCTCACAGCGTGGGGGTCGTGCACTTCACAGCTCTCGCTGCCTCTGTTGAGCGTGCGCTGCAACGCGAAGGTGGTCGCGAACGTGGCGCGCGGCAGCCAGGGTTCGTGCCTCAGCGGTGGCGTTCGCCTCTCCCTCCCTACTGCGGGCAGCTCGGCGAGCGCTCTTCTGCCTTGGAGCGCCACCGACGCAGAGGCGGAGGCGTTGCTCGCGCCGCTTGTGCCCGACGGCACGGGTGTGATGGTGCATCGCTCGGGCGACGGACACGCCTCAGCTGTCTTCACTGTGACCTTCTTGGGCGCAGGCGACTGGCCGACTCTCTTGCTCGATGACGCACTGCTGCTCCGCGCCGATAGTGCGACCAAAGCCACCAGCACCACGGCTTACGCCACCGTCGAGGAGCTGGTGCCGGGCGGCCTCGACCTGAGGCCACTCCCCGGGCGGTATTTGACCGCCCCGTCCAACGCGTCGGTGGTGAGCGTGCGACTTCGTGACAAGAACACCGCGTTGTGCACTGCGCCTAACTGGGACGAGCTGCACATCGGCTGTTTCGCCGCCGCCGAGCTCGCCAACCGCACCAGCACCATAGCCACGTGGCCCGCAGCAATGGCACTTGAAAAGTGCGCGCGCGCCTGCGTCGGTAGCACGGCTTTCTACACCTCGGGAGACACGTGCGGCTGCCTCGAAACCAAGCCCGCCGCCTCGACGCACCACCCCGCCTACTTCTGCAAGCAGCCTTGCTCCGCAGAGGCCTCGCAGCTATGCGGCGCCAGCACTCAAGTCTGCGCCAAGGAGCTGATGCCAAATAATAACTGCCCGCCAGGCCAAATAATCTTACCAGCCTCGACCTACAACCTGCCCTTGACGCTCTCGACCAACCCCGCCAACGGCAACGGTGCGTGCTCCTTCACACGCTCCGCGGAGAGCACGCCAACTCTAGAGGCCGTGGCGCCTCGCGCAGCCGCCTTCAATGCCACCCTAGAGCTGCGCGGCGCGGGCTTCCTGTCGAGCGGGATGCAAGTGATGGCCAGCAAGGACGCACGGTGCGAGTCGTGGTGCCGCGCCACTGCGGAGACCAACGCGGACGGTGCCACCAAGGCGTGGGACCAGCGCTGCTTCCGTTCGAGCGCCTTGGCGCCGGACATCTACCCGTGCGGTGGGTGCGCGGAGTGCGGCCCCACGGTCACCGTCTGCGGCGGCCAGGCGTGCCCTGTCAGTTTTTACAACGACACTCACGTGCGCTGCCGCATGCCAATGTGCGCGGCCTCTTCCAACGAGAGCACGCTCGTACACGTGCTCACGCTGGGATACGCGGCGGCTCCGAACAGCACGAGCGTTGCGGGGGTGCTCTCCCTTGCCAGCGTCGCCACCGACACTTCAAGCATCGGCAACAATGTCGCCGCGGGGAGCGCTGCGGGCGGAGTGGTGCTGACCCTCTCCGGCGAGGGCTTCGAAGACGACGCGACGCGCATGCAGGTGCTGCTGCGCACGAGCGGAGGCAGCGCGCTGGCCTCGTGTGTCGTCATCAGCTCCAGCAGCAGCCTGGGCATACTCACGTGCCGCACGCAGCAGAGCGTGTCACCGCTCACCAACGCGGGCACGCTGTGCGATGTGCGCGTCTCCGCGCTGTCGGCGGCGGGCGACGTCGCCAGCACGAGAGATACCGTGGGCGGCTTTCAGATGCTGAGCAGCGACACCTCGCCTCTGGTTGAAGCCCAGTCCACTGCTGGGGGATCGGAGCTGGGCGGTGCAGCCCTCTGCCTCTACGGTCAGCGGCTCAACGGTAGCAGCGCGGCTGTGACCATCGGCGGCGTTGCCTGCCCGCTGCTCAGCGCCAATGAAACGGCTGTGTGCTGTGCCACGCCCGCCTCAGCGCAGGGCGTAACTGTTGCGCTCAGTGTCACGATCTCTGTGCCCGAGGTGGGCGACGCGCTCTTCGCCCCGGGCGCGGCGGGCACTTTCACGTACGCTGCGGCGCCCACTGTGGTAAGCGTCAGCCCTGCTGCAGGCCACGTGGGCAGCACAGTGCATGTCCAAGGCAGCGGCTTTACGGGAGTGCCCGAGGTGACGCTGGGTGGCGTGGCGTGCGTCGTGGTGGTGGCGAGCAGCGACTCGATCAACTGCACGGTGGGCGACGCTTCGCTTGGCGCCTTGCTCTCGGTGGTTGTGTCGGTGGCCGGAGTCGGGCTCGCCGCGGTCAGCAGTGGCGTCACCTTCACCCAGCAGACGAGTATTACTGCCATCGCCCCGACGAGTGGATCGGCCGGCGGCGGTACGCCACTGACGCTGACAGGCTTTGGTTTTGGCCGGCTGAGCGCGCCTAGTGTGAGTGTCGGCTCGCAGCTCTGTGCCGTGCTCTCTCAGAACGCGACCCACATTGTGTGCTCCGTGCCTGCCGCGGTGGCGCAGGCGTCAGGCATGGAAGTGTGGGTGAACTCTTTCTACCCCGACCCCCCAACCACTCCGCCGCCGTCGTTGCCACCGTCGCCACCGCCCTCGCCGCCGCCCGCGCCGCCGCCCTCGCCTCCTCCACCCTCGCCTCCGCCCTCGCCGCCGCCCCCGTCACCGCCCCCGGCACCGCCACCGTCACCGCCGCCGCCCTCGCCGCCGCCGCCCTCGCCACCGCCCTCGCCTCCTCCACCCTCGCCGCCGCCGTCGCCACCGCCTCCGTCGCCGCCGCCAGCGCCGCCACCGTCGCCGCCACCGCCGTCACCGCCGCCCTCAATGCCGCCGCCCTCGCCGCCGCCGCCCTCGCCACCACCCGTGCCACCGCCCTCGCCGCCGCCGCCGTCACCGCCACCGCCGTCGCCGCCGCCGTCGCCACCGCCACCCTCGCTGCCTCCGTTGCCACCACCATTGCTACCACCCTCGCCACTGCCACCTTCGCCGCCTCCA
>Ga0209302_10002645_pt1 | contig 10445 bp, 7 predicted proteins | sample ArcOceMetagenome_2_FD_187445 | JGI IMG/M metagenome (GOLD analysis project Ga0209302, IMG submission 187445) | Marine eukaryotic phytoplankton communities from Arctic Ocean - Arctic Ocean ARC135M Metagenome (SPAdes) (version 2) | ecosystem: Environmental > Aquatic > Marine > Oceanic | place... | reverse complement strand
GGGGAGGTGTGCGATGGCCTGATTGGTGGGTGCTCCGCGGGAGGGAGGCGGGCGTGCGGAGCGCGGCCGGCGACCGACAGCGGGGTTTGAGCGTTCGAAATGCTGGCGCAAAAAAGCGAACTCTCTTTTTTGTTCTAGAGCGCCGTATTGGCAGCTTTTTGAACATGGGCGTCGACGTACTCGTCGACGGCCTCGCCGCCCTGCGAGTTGACTCCGCCGATCTGGAGCCCGAGGCGCGCAACAGCCTATCCAAACTTTCGCTGGCCAAGGCACCGCGGCCGTACCAGGCAGAGCTCATAAGCAACGTCCTTGAGCGCCTGTCCTTGCCAGTGTCCCATGCTCCCAGCAGCGAGCCCGCCGCGCGCCGCGCGCTCGTCTACTTGCCCACCGGCGGTGGGAAGACTTTGATTGCCGCGGGAATCATCTTCGACGCGCTACGGCGCGGGGGGCGGTGCCTCTTTGTGGTCAACAAGGAGCTGCTGCGGGAGCAGGCGCTTCACGCACTCGTGGAGCTGGGCCTGCCGGAGGCGTCGGTGGGCCGCATCGGCGCCCGCGGGCGGTCGGACGCGCCAAACGCGCCGGTGCAAGTGGCGATGATCCAGACGCTCGCCAAGGCGCTCCCGTCGGGCGAGGTGGCCGAGGCCGAGGCGGGCTGCGGGCTGGGGCTAGAGCTCGGGTACGACCTAGTGGTGCTTGACGAGGCACACGCCGCCAACGCCAGCACATACCTGCGGCTGCTAGGCGCGCTACCCCACGCAGCGCAGCTGCTCGGCCTCACCGCCACGCCCTTCCGCTCGAAGCCGTGCGAGACGCTGGCACAGGTCTTCCCGCCGCGAGGCTTTGTGCGCGGCCCCCCTATCGCGGTGCTCGTCGCGGCGCGTCACCTGGTGTGGCCCGCCCCCGCCCCCTTCCAGCCCCACCTCGCCCTATTCGTCCGAAGCTCCGTGCCCGACCGCCATGCGCGCCAGGTGACGCCTCTCGTCTTTGCTCCGTTCGTGCGTCCGAGCGGCGCCAAGGCGGACGGCAGCGCGCTGCTCGACGCGGGCGTCGCCATGTGGATACGGCGCGCGGCGGGTGCGCGCACCGTCGCTTTCTGCGCCAACGTCGCCGCGTCGCGCGAGCTGGCGGCGCGGCTCCGCGACGCGGACGTGCCGGCGGTGCACATGGACGGCACCACGCCTGCCGACGAGCGGAGGCGTGTGCTGCCGCGAACGCCTGCGCCTGCACTTGCGCCTGCACTTGCGCCTGCACTTGCGCCTGCACTTGCGCCTGCACTTGCGCCTGCACTTGCGCCTGCGCCTGCGCCTGCGCCTGCGCCAGCGCCAGCCCCAGCGCCAGCGCCAGCATCCGCGCCCCAGCCTAAGCCTCAGCAGGCCAACCCCTTGAGCAGGCGCATGCTGGCGGACCTTCACGAAGGGGAGGTGCGCGTGCTCTGTAACGTCGATGTCGCGAGCGAGGGCTTCGATGAGCCACGCGTCGAGTGCGCCCTGCCTCCTATGGATAGATGGACGGATGCATGGAGGGGTAGACAGAGGGAGGGAGGGAGGGAGGGGGAGGAAGGGAGGGAGGGGCGTGGGTAGATGGATGGATCGATGGATGGAGGACAAGCGCTCCCGCTGCGAGCGTGTGGGATGGCAAACTTAAGGCCGAAGCCCGGCCCTCGTCCCAAACCCCTGGGCAGATGCGTGCTGCTGCTGCGCCCGCTGGGCGATGAGGGGCTCCGGCTGTACATACAGCAGGTGGGGCGCGCGTTGCGCGTCGCGCCTGGCAAGGTGCGCGCACCACACACACCGCCGCCGCCCCCTACTCGCGCATCGCGCCAGCTGGCTCGCCCTAAGCCCCCTCCGTAACCCTCATCTTCACCCCGACGCCCACTACCACCACGCTCCAACTGCACCAGGCACGCTGCGTGGTGCTTGATTGCATCGGCGCGACGCACCGGTTCGGCCCGATCACTGGGCCGCCCGCCTCCGACTACGCATTCGAGGACTCGGCCGTCTGCGCGCTCGGCCGCGCCAAGGGTAAGGCCGCCGCCGCAGCAGCAGCAGCCGTGCGTCGGTGCACCTCTTGCGGCAACTTACGCCACCGCGACCTCCTCACATGCCCCGCATGTGCCGAAGCCAAGCGGCCCGCGCCCGCCGCGCCCGCCGCGCCTGCCACCGCTGCCGCTGCCGCCGACGCCGACGCCGACACCGACGCGCCGCGCCCCTCTTGCGCCTCCCGCCCTTCCACCGCGCGCCCCCCGCTGGCGGCGCGCCCTGTCAATCTCGACAATCTCGGCAATCTCGGCAATCTCGGCAATCTCGCCTCCTCGGTGGGCGGCACGCCGCCCGCCTCGCCCAAGCCCGCCGCCAAGCCGCAGCCCAAGCCCGAGCCCAAGCCGCGCTTCCGCATCCCAAAGCGGGGTGATAAGGAGCGCGCCGCTGCCGCCCAGCTGGCGGCGGAGGTGAACGAGCGGCCGCACGAGCCAGCGGAAGCGGAAGCAGCAGCGGCAACGGCGGCTCCGCCAGTCGGGCTAGGAGCCACGGCGGCCGAGCCCGAGCTCGAACAGACGGAGGCCAAGGGAGAGAGTGGCGAGGACGAGCTGGGGCTTCAAGAGCTCATGGCAGGGCTCACTGGGCTGCGGTTGCAGGCAGGCGCGGGTCCAGATGCTTTTGCGTAATTAATAGGCGTCTCGCGACTCGCCGGCGTCAATACTTGCAGTGGTGAGTTTGAGTGCTCCGGCGACTGTGCCGGCTGCCGCCCCTCGCGCGCGCGTCGCTCCAGGGTTCCAGGAGCTCTAGATGACCACATCGTGCGCGTGCGATGGAATCCTGTGTGAGAAATATCTATGCGATTTGCGATCTGCTGAGAACAAAACTTGAATAATTAAATTATTAAACCGTTGTATCGCTTATCGGCGTGCGCGCAGCGGCCAGCGCGGAGAGAATTCAGAGATAGAATATCTCTGCTGAAAAATCCGGTGTGTGTTAATTTTCATGGTTAATTTTATATTACGCAACCCTCCTCCTCCACCAAGCACCCCAGGCCTCTGGCCAGGCCGCTACCACCCGTCGAGCCAACGCTGCTGCTCACGTGCCCGTCCCGTTCACCTATCTTTCTAATATACAATATTATTGGTTATTGCCGGGATACTGGTACTGCTCACATGCTTTTATTTACCAACAAAATACGCGCGCGCAGCACGGGACGTAACCGCATCGATCACAGGAGATTCATGATCTCAAGCACGCTTCTGACCTGCGTGAGGTATCCTTCTGTTGTCCATTGCACGATCGTCCTCCCAACGCACGCCTTCTCCACCTTGAGATACCAGTCTGTGTAGAATTGCTTGAATTCCTCGAAGTCGTCGCCGATGATCGTGGGAGCCTTCTCACGACAGTCGCGCTGGGCCTCCGGCTGCGTGCCCCAGCATCCACCCCCGTAGGTACGCGCACGCTTCCAGGATAGATACTGCGCAGACACGTTCTGTCGCCGGAAAATGATACACGTTGTGGCAAGCTTTGCCGCAGCTTCCGGCTGGATGTGATGGCCGGGGAACAGCTTGAATCCCGCCTGGCACTGCACCCTCGTCGGTCCGTCCATTGAACCGATTTGTGCAACGTGCTGCCCGATCGGCCTTGAAATGTTCTCCGCGCGCAGCACCCGACTGATGTATTCCATGGGCGAAAGTTCGGCCTGCTCAGCCGATACATTTAGGTGCTGTCCCCACCTAAGTCCCGCGTTGTTCTCACCCCAGTTGAAGAGTTCGAACAGGCACTTCATTTTGAGCCTGTTTAGGTCTCTGCACAGGGTCGTCGTGCCTGAACGCTGCATGCTAAAGATCACGTACGACAAGTGGCACGGCGCATGGGTGGGGACGAGGGGCATCACGGCGTTTGATCGCGCATAACAGTGGGCACAGCTCCGACACTTGCACCAATCGCACTTTTGGGCGGTGCACCATGCGCCACAGCCGGCGATGCCTGAGTCACCCCAGCGGTATGGAGTGCACGGAGCACCCGCTGGCAGCCGTCCTTTGACAGCCGCGGTGCGTTTGCCGACGGCTGCGCGTCGAGAGTGATTAGCAGGACGTATCACCAAAGTCCGGGCGGCAGCTGGCTGTCGCTGTGGCACCAAGCGCGCATGGCTCGCCATTGGCGGCCCGTCTTCGTGCGAGGGCGCTGTGTTGGCGGCGGCGCGACTGCCGCCCGATGCGGCGGCAGCGGCAGCTAATGAGCACACCACTTCCACCACTTGCGCCGCCTCCGACGAATATGACGAATCGCCTGGACACTGGACTTCCATTTGTGTACATGGCTGGTTCAGGCGCCTCGCAGAGGCCCGTCATCATGTGTCTCGTCGAGAAAGGGGTGCAACCAATCGCTCTCCCTCGCGGCTAGGGCTCACATGAGGTGTGTTGTGCGCGCGGCAGGGCTCTTCGATGTGGAGTTTTGCACTCCTCAAGGGACTCGGAGTCCCGGGGTATCCTGACACGAATGGCACCTTCAGCCGGACTGGCCACGGATTTCCACTCCCATACAAGGTCACGGTGGACCGCTGGAATGGCTGGTTCGTCGGTTTATTGAACCCCGTGTCCCAATTCCCATGCTGTCTCAATGTGTTCCATCGAGGACCGACTGTCCTTTATGGGTTGCGCAGGCTGAAGGATCCTACGGTGCCTCGATATATGATCGTGCGCCACCCGCACGCGCGTCTTCTCTCCGGCTACCTGGGCAAAGTTCTCAGGCGACCGAGCCCAGCTACTTGGCCATCGGGCTACAACGCGAGCAGTGGCTTTGCAGGCTTTGTCCTCGCCGTGACCAGCACCAAAAACCTCGATGGACATTTCTCCCTGATGCGCGATCACTGTGGCATTTCAACAGGCATGAGCTACCGCGTCCTGCGAGGCGAGGTGCGTTTGTATAGTGTCGAACGAAGATGTGCGGAGCAGGCGTTGCGTGCGTGTGCCTTCCAGCCTGGCTTTGGCTGCGCCTGTTTTAACGCCGCGTCGCTGTGCAGGAGCTCGACGACTGGTACCGCGAGTTTGTGTGCTCCCTCTCCTTGTCGGCCGCCGTGGCGACCGGCTGGTCACAGTGGGCGTCAACGCAAGCTTCTGGGGCACGAAAAAGCAGCGACACGTGCTTTGTGAAGACGCCGGACTGCGGGTGCAGGGTGGATTGCGCCGGGGCCAATTGCAACGGCTCGCCCGCCGGCCGCCAAGCAAGCGTTTCGCGCAAGCTGGCTACGCACGGGACATTCAACAACGCGACTGCGTTGATGGACAAATACTACGACCACCAGTTGGCGGCGCTTGTCAATGAGTGGGCAAAGCCGGACCTCGCGTTGTTTGGTTACCGCCCGTGGTTCCCGGGGCGCTCGTTGAAGGGGCGGGGTGCGGGTTGCATAGGGTCACCACGTTGTAGTGGGGGTGTAGTAACTTAAATAAAGTTCACATCACCCGGGGGTAGTAGACGTAAGGGGTGGGTCGGACTTTAGCAGATTTGACCCTCGCCCGGAGAGGCCCCACTTTAGTAACTTTGGTCCGCCCACGGAGCGAAAACCTGGGGGGGGAGGGGGGCGGGGGGGGACGGGGAGGTCTTCGTTGTGCGCGAGAACCGACACGTACTTTAGCAGAGTTGACGCCAAGCGACCGCAAGCGACCGACTTTTGCAGGTTTGGTGCCCATCTGTACCCGGTACACTTTAGTCGATTTGACCCCAAAGTACCTCACTTTATAGTCGCTAGTACCCCCGGGTGGTTCACATTCTTCATACTGCCTCACTGTGCCTTGTAATGAAATACCACTCGCGTGTGAAGAGCGGACTCCACTAAATGCCGGCACGCCCCGTGCCTTGCGATAAGATCACAGGGATACGATGATAAGGTTTCACGCGCTACACACGACTCTTGCCACGCCGCACGCGCCACGCGGCCACGCCCACGCCACATTATCTTCTATCGATACGATAAGAGATTAGATATTGCATCGTGTCCCTTACTGTACATTTCGATAAGATAGATAGATCAGATAAGAGAGTATCTATCTTATCTTATCTCATTTCGCCCGATTCCGTGGGTGGGCTACATGTAGAGCGGAGGTACATGTAGCCCACCCACGGAATCGGGCGAAATGAGATAAGATAAGATATCTCGCGAGATTAGGTAGATTGGTTGGGCTACATGTAGACCACTCTACCTCCGCGCGCGCGCGTGCCGCCTCAGCTGAGCCGTCCGCGCCGCGCACCGAGGATGCGTCGTGCTGTTGCCGCCGCCCGTGACTCGCAGCCCGCGGTCGCTGATGAGACGCACGGCGATAGACGCAAGGCCGTGAAAGAGCTGAGCCGCCTCGGCTGGCTTTACGGCCCGCTCAACCAAATGGCGCCACTGGCCCGCTTGCTGGCCATGGTGACCTTTGTGCGCCACAGCTCAGCGCACGCCCATCTCCTTCCCGTCATGGCATCTGTCGCCGCATCGCTCACTCTTCGGCCGTTCAGCCTCCTTGCAAAACGGCTCCTGCCGCCGACGGAGACGCTCTCCGGGGGCGGAGCGGAAGATCTACCTCTGGCGCCCAACGACGAGGGTGGTAGCGTCAGCACAGCCACGCTCCGTACGCGGCTGCTAGTAACGCACCTGATGCAACTGGCGGCGTACAGCGCGCTGCTCGGCGTGGGCGTCGTCGATCTAGCTGCCTGCGGGCTCGACCCAGTGCTCCCAGGAAGGGAGCAGGCCGGCCTGCTAGGCGCGGCGACCGCAGCCGTGGCGTTTGTGCTGTGGCTCGCCGCCCAGCGGCTGCTCCGGACGCAGCGCCGCAACGACCTGACGATGGCGGACGACACCAAGGACATGTCCTCCTCGACCGAGGACGAGCTGGTCCTGCTGATGGCGCCGCTGCAGCGCCTCGCCTTCCTCGTTCTCCGCTGCCTGCGCCTTGCGTTCGACACCCTGGCGGACGTCACGCTCTTCTACGTCTTCGTCGTCGGCACGGTCTCCGGCGCTGACGCCATCGCCGACGTCTACTCCGCAACAGCCACCCTCGAGTCGCAGCACGCCCTGGCCGTGGCGGTGGCGGCGCTGTGCTATGGCTCGCAGCACCTCCGCTTCAACGGCGAGTGGCTGCTCGGCCTCGGCCTGGGGGCAGCACTCGTGGGGCTGGCACGCCAAACCGGCGACCTGCGCGCATCGTTCGTCGCCGCGGCGCTCTTCGCCATCCTGCGCTACCTCAACCGCACGCACGACGTGCGCCGCTTCCACGGTGCATGAAGAATTGGTACATGTATTTTCTCTCCCCTCAAACTCATCTCGAAGTGCGACCTGGTGCAACCGGCCGGCCGGCACACGGCAGGTAGGCGGGTGTGCGTGCGTCTGCGTCATGCTTCTAGCAGCGGGCTGCCAAGGTTTCTACACCGGACACGCCTCGTACGCCTCACAAGCCCGTCGTCTTCCGGCACTGAGACTCTCGATGAGGAGAGACCTGCACCCGGTCTCCTCTTCTCTTCGGACGGCCTCTCTAAAGTGCTGTGAACAGCCAATGTCCTACTCGGAATATCTAAAGTCGCGCCAAGCTGGCGACACGCAGGCGGAAGAGTCCGTGCAGACCAGAGACGCTGCACCGCCTGTGCCTGTGTCGCCTGCGCCGCCTGCGCCGCCTGCGCCAGTGCCCATGTCTATGCCGTCGACCGATACGCCATGGAGCATGTCCGCCACGCCAGCGCCCATGCCTAGAAGTCAGCCTCCTTTGCGTGAGCCTTCTCTGGAGCAGCCTTACCAGCAGCCTTACCAGCAGCCTTACCAGCAGCCTTACCAGCAGCCTTACCAGCAGCCTTACCAGCAGCCTTACCAGCAGCCTCCTCCGGTGCAGCCCGACCAGCCTTCTCTCCGTGAGCGCATGGCCAGTTTGACCGCCCTAATGAGTGGCAGTCTGACCACCCTAATGGGCGGCGATCAGAGCCCAAGCGGGGCGCTCGACGAGGGCAGCCTGGCAGCTCCCGGCGAGCAGCAGTCGCCCGATCGGGCGATAGGCATCATAGCAGAGCTCAAGGGGAGCGCCTCTCTCTTTGCTGCCTTTGCCTTCGGAGCGCTCAACCTGCCCGGCACTCTGATGATCTCCGAGTCGAGGGTGACGAGCGCGACGTCCTCTGTCTCCACCTCCCGCCCGGTGCCCGACTCCGACCTGTTGCAGGCCTTCGTGGTGCTCGATGCCGCCACCTTCGGGTTCATGCTCATCTGCGTGGTGGTGTCGCAGCAGCTCCTGTACAGGCTGGGCGACGGCACGTATGGCAGCCTGCGGTTCGGCACGGACGATGCGCCGGACGCGCGGGACTCGGCGCTGGGGCGGCTCACGACTCAGTATGGCTTCGAGTTCCGCATGGCGCGGGTCGCCTTCGGCCTCGGCCTCATCGCCATCCTCCTCGCGACCGTCGTGAAGACGTGGGCTGTGTTTGACAGCTCGATCGCGTTGCCGGTCACCGGCGTCATCGGCCTCTCATCAGCCGCGATGGCAGTCTCGTACGTGCGCGTCAACGGTGCTTTCCGCCGCCTCGACCAGGGCACCACACAGGACGCGAATCCTGCGGCCCTGATCGCTGCAGCGATCGGCGTGCTGATCGTGAGCTTCACCACACTCGGGACGAGGCCTCAGGGCTCGCCGGGAGTGACCGCGGAGCGAGCGTTCCAAAACGTGGTCAGCAAAATGGAGAAGGCAGCGGGCGAGAAGGCGGACGCGGAGAAGGCAGCGGCGGAGTTGGCGGTGGCGGAGCGAGTGGCCGAGGTGAGGTTGGTCGAGGCTAAGGCAGTGGCGGAGCAGGCAGTGCTGGAGAGGGCGGCGGCAGAGAAGGTGGCAGTCGAGAAGAGGGCCGTTGCAGCAAGGGCGGCGAGCAAGGCTCAAGCGGAGAGGGCGGCAGCGGAGAGGGCGGCGGCGGAGAAGCCGGCAACGCTCGAAAAGGCGGCAAAGAACGCCGTGGTGGCGCAGGCGGCATCCGAGGCATTGGCCGCAGACAAGGCAGTGGAAGCACAGGCAGCTGCGGAGAGGGCGGTGGCGGAGAGAGTGCTAGCACAGAAGGCAGCAGCGGCGGAGAGAGCTGCCGTAGAAAAGGGAATGACCGCGAGGGCGGCGGCGGCGGCTGCGGCGGTGGCGCGAGACATGACCTCCATCGAAGACGCGGTGGACCCGGTAAACGCTGACGCAAAGGCGGAGGCGGCGCAGACTGCATTCAAGGAGCGGCTAACATCTGAGCAGCTGGTGAAGAAAGCAGCGGAGGCAGCGATGGCCGCCGACGCTGCCGCGGCGCAGCAGGCAGCCGCGGCGCAAGCGGTGGCCAACGCGGCAGAGGCGGAGAGGCTTGTGGTGGAGAAAGGGGGCGTGGCAGAGGCGTCGGCGGCGAGGGCGGCAGTGGAGAAAGTCGAAGCAGAGAAGGCGGCGCTACAGAAGTCCGGTGCGGCAGAGCAGGCAACCAAGGCGGCGGCGGCCGCGAGGGAGCTGGCGGAGACGGCCGCAGCCGAGAGCGCGGCGGCGGAGAAGGCCTTCGCGCAGAAGGCCGTGGCGGAGAAGGTGGCGACCGAGAGGGTGGCCGCGGCAGAGAAGAGCGCAACGAAGGCCGCGGCAGCGAGGCTCGCCGCTGACAAGGTGGCGGTAGAGAAGGGGGAGATGGAGAAGGCTGCGGGGGCGCCTATCAGGGCGGCGGCGGACAGAGCAGAGGCCGAGGAGTTTGCAGAGAGCATCGCCAAGGCGCAGGTGGCGGCCAAGGCGGCGGCGGAGGACGCGGTGGCGACGGCCAGGACCGCAGCGGACAGCGCGATCGATGCGGCAGCCGAGGCGAGGGCGAAGGCGGACAGTGCGATTGCTGAGGCCAAGGCGGCGCCGGGTAAGTATCAGGAGGCGGCGGTACAAGCGGCAGCAGAGTCACAGAAAGCAGCAGCAGAGGCACAGGCGGCAGCAGAGACCGCCATTGCCAAGGTGGCCGCAGAGGCCAAGACGGCGACAGACAGTGCGATGGCCCAGGCCAACGCCAGGCGTTTAGAGCTTCAGCCTCTTCCGAGGGCGATGCCGTGAGGTCATAGCAGGCCCATGCTATGACCTCACGTGCCTAGAGATATTTTATCATTATCTATTTTCTCGGGAATTTTTTTATAATTCTATTCGTACCCCTGGTGTTGGTGCTGCGTTGGGGTATCTGGGTGAGTGGGAGGTCTGATCAGTCGTTTTGTCTCAACACAGAACATCTTTGGATAGATAGATAGATAGATTGTTGGGTTTCACGACGCTACACGACTCACGACGCTACGCGATTCCGCGATGCCTGGACCCCTCACACCCAGACACAAGGGTACGTTAAACGAAAGGCAGTGCTTTCGCACGGCGCTGCGCGTCGCGTACGAGAGGTTGCACTGCCACTGGAGACAGCGGAAGGCTTGTGTGCCCTTGGTAGTGTCGGTCACTACTTCGCAGCACTCAATAGCGGTGCCCC